>Ga0207691_10000070_pt1 | contig 84000 bp, 64 predicted proteins | sample KBSM13metaG_FD_184327 | JGI IMG/M metagenome (GOLD analysis project Ga0207691, IMG submission 184327) | Miscanthus rhizosphere microbial communities from Kellogg Biological Station, Michigan, USA - KBS M1-3 metaG (SPAdes) (version 2) | ecosystem: Host-associated > Plants > Roots > Rhizosphere >...
CCTCGCGGCGGGTTCAACCTGACCTTATTCTATTGGGCGACCGCGGCCGGCAACGTTGAGAACTGCCAGGTCATCAAACCTACGGGAAACCAGAAGTTCGATGCCCGGGTCTGCCAGGACATCGAGAAGAAAGCCCGGCTGATCCCCGCCCGCGACTCGAAGGGCACGGCCATTCGGGCACCGGTTTACGAGGACGCGTCGTTGCGCATTGAGGAGCGGATCTCAACCAGTCCCCGGTAATCGCGTGTTAGCCGATCGCTTGGCGCGCCATCTGCTCGAGTGTCGCCATCAGCGCCCGGTGCGGGAACGGGCCGTGGCTGATCCGCGCGACTCCGGCGTCGGCCCAGACCTTCTTATCCGGAGCGCCCGGGAAGGCGATCACGTTCAGCGGCAGCGGCACTTCGCGAACTACGCGCTCGATTTGTGCGGGATCGCCAAGCCGCGGGACGAAGAACCCGCTCGCGCCGGCATCGGCAAATGCCTTACCGCGCTCTACCACCCGGTCGATCAAAGCATCATCATAGGTCTGGGTCTTCAGGAGCAGGTCGGTCCGAGCGTTGATGAAGAACTGGTCGCCGACCGCGCGCCGGATCGCCGCGATTCGCCGCACCTGCAGCTCGAGCGGGTGGAGGCCCTCGCCGCCAACAACCTGGTCTTCGAAATTGCAGCCGACCGCGCCGGTGTCCGCCAGCTGCCCGACGTTACCCGCGACTTCCTCCGGCCCGATTGAGTAGCCGCCTTCGAAATCGACGGTCAGCGGCAGGTCAACCGAATCCATGATTCGCCGCGCATTGGCGAACGCAAACTCCATCGGCACTTGCTGCCCGTCGGGCCAGCCATTGGCATCGGCCACCGGATGGCTTCCGGTTGCCAGCGCTTTCGCTCCGGCCTTCACCACCGCGAGCGCGCTTCCGGCATCCCAGATGTTGTAGAGGATGACGGGGTCGCCGGGCACGTGCAACGCGGCGAAAGTTTCGAACTTGCTGGCCATGCGCCGCCGCCTAAGCCTGCCGACCTCCCCACGCAATGCTCCCGGCTGTTGTCATGAAACTGCAACACGACCGTCACAGGGCGGACTCCGTTCAATCGCTACGGCGGTTCCCGGGAACAGTTCCGGACAAGTGGAGAGAAAGCTCGTGAAAAGGATCCTGATTGCGTTGCCGCTGGTGGCGCTCGTTGCAGCCTGCGGAAAAACTGGCGGCACTGGCGGAGGCGGTTCGTCGAGCGACATTCACATCGTTGGTTCTTCCACCGTCTATCCGTTCACCAAGGCCGTGTCGGAGCAGTTCATGCGCGCCAATGCGGGCATTAACGTCACAGTCGAATCAACCGGCACGGGCGCGGGCATGAAGCTGTTTTGCGCGGGCGTCGGAGGCAAGTTCCCGGACATCGAGGATGCGTCGCGCGCGATCAAGAAGAGCGAGTACGACACCTGCGTCCAGAATGGCGTGAAGACGATCATCGAAGTGCCGGTCGGAATCGACGGCCTCACGATCATCGAATCGAACAACGGTCCGGCGATGAACCTGACCCAGGCCGACATCTACAAGGCGCTCGCCGCTAATCCGTTCGGCAAGGGACCGAACAAGGCGCAGACCTGGAAGGACGTGAACCCGGCGCTTCCGGCCGTGAAGATTCGTGTGCTCGGCCCGCCGCCGACCTCCGGTACCCGCGACAGCCTCGCTGACCTCTACCTGACCAAGGGCTGCGACACCGATCCGGCGATGAAAGACCTCGCCAAGACCAATGAGGACCAGCACAAGGCCCTCTGCACCAAGATCCGTGAGGACGGCGCATATGTCGAAGCCGGCGAGAACGACAATCTGATCGTCCAGAAGGTATCGAGCGATGCTGGAACGCTCGGCGTGCTCGGCTTCAGCTACCTCGCCGACAATGCCGACAAGGTCCGCCCGGTCCAGATCGCCGGCGTTTCCCCGACCGAGGAGACGATCGCGAACCTGAGCTATCCGGGCGCCCGCAAGCTCTACGTCTACCTCAAGGGCGAGCATCTCGCGGTGAAGCCGAAGATGCGCGACTTCGTCGCTCAATATTCAAAGATGTGGGGCAAGGACGGTCCGCTCGAGCGCGTTGGCCTGGTCCCGTTCGGCGGAGCTGACGCCGACGCGGCCGCCAAGCAGGCGACTGACCTCAAGGCTCTCGATCCTTCGGGTCTCAAGTAAGTAACTGGGAGCGGCGGGCGCCATGAGCCTTAGCCTTGCGCTCGTCGCAATCCTAATCGTCGCGGTCGCGGCGGGCTGGTTCGGATTCGCCCGGGCCAGCCGGCTGCGTACGGCGAGCAGGCTTCACTCGCTCCCATCCTACCACGGCGCCTATGCGGCGCTGTGGGCCGCCATTCCGGCGCTGCTGCTGATCGCGGCCTGGGCGCCGATGCAGTGGCGCATGGTCGACCAGGCCGTGCTCGCCAGTCCTGAAGGCAAGGCGCTTCCCAATTTCGAGATGCAGCGTGAGTCGATCCTGTCCGAGGCTCACGAGATCGCTTCGGGCGAGCGCGAGCAGGGCTTCAACCCGCAATCCTCGACGATCGCGCCCCGGATCCGCGCCGAGGAATCGCGCTTCGCCGTCATGGGCGGGGCTGCTGCGATCCTTATCGCGCTCGCTGGGGCGTTCCTAGCGCTGCGCCGCAACTCGGCTGAGTTCCGGGCTCGTACCGGCGTCGAACGCTGGGCGATGGTCGTTCTGTTCGCCGCTTCGCTGATCGCGATCCTGACGACGCTCGGGATCTTGCTCTCGCTGTTGTTTGAAAGCCTCCGCTTCTTCCGGCTCTATCCCGCCCAGGATTTCTTCTTCGGAACGGAATGGAGTCCGCAGATGGCCATCCGCGCCGACCAGGCTGGCTCGTCGGGTGCCTTCGGCTCGATCCCGCTCATGTGGGGCACGTTCTTCATCGGCGCGATCATCGCCATGATCGTCGCCGTGCCGCTCGGCCTGATGAGCGCGATCTATCTGACGCAATATGCGCCGAGCCGGCTGCGTGCCTGGTTGAAGCCGATCCTCGAGATCCTCGCCGGCGTTCCCACCGTCGTTTACGGCTACTTCGCCGCACTGACTGTCGCGCCCATCGTTCGCGACTTCGGACTCTCGATCGGGATCACCTCGGCCAGCAGCGAAAGCGCGCTCGCGGCCGGCTCGGTGATGGGCATCATGATCATTCCGTTTGTCAGCTCGATGGCCGACGATTCGATCGCCGCCGTGCCGCAGGCGATGCGCGACGGCAGCCTCGCCATGGGCGCCACCAAATCGGAGACGATCCGCAAGGTCCTGCTTCCGGCCGCATTGCCTGGGGTGATGGGCGGCGTACTGCTCGCCGTCAGCCGCGCGATTGGTGAAACGATGATCGTGGTGATGGCCGCCGGCCTCGCCGCAAACCTTACCCTTAACCCGTTCCAAAGCGTCACGACCGTGACGACCCAGATCGTCGGCTTGCTGACCGGCGAGCAGGAGTTCGACAGCCCCAAGACGCTGGCCGCGTTCGCGCTTGGTCTGGCACTGTTCGGGATCACGCTCCTTTTGAACCTCATCGCGCTGCACATCGTGCGCCGTTACCGGGAGCAATACGAATGAGTGCGGCGACCCAGCATCCCTCGAGCCGCTGGACCGACGAAGCCATGACCCGGCGCGTTCGGCGCCGGTACATATCGGAGCGAATATTCCGCGGCACCGGCCTCGCAGCGATCAGCCTGTCGGTCTTGTTCCTCGCATTCCTGCTGTGGAACATGGGCTCGAAAGGCATTGGCGGCTTCACGCAATATGAAGCCCAGCTGCCCATCGATTTCACCAAGACCGATCTGTTCCTTGATCCGGCGGCGTTGAAGGGCCCTGATGCTCGCGAGACGGTCGCTGGCGCGGACCTGACGACGGCGCTGTCGAGCGCGGCCCAGGCGGCCTACGGCCGTGACGCGGCCGAGATGTTCAGCGATGCCGCCGTCGAGAAACTGACGGACAAGATCGTCGCCGATCCGAACATTCTAACCGGCTCGACGACATTGTGGTTGCCGGTTGGAAGCAAGGTTGACGTCGCCGCCAAGGGCAATGGCGACCCGGCGGCCGAGAGGGTGGTCAACCTGCTCAACCAGAAGCACGCGCTCCATCGCGCCTTCAACATGCAGTTCCTGACGGGAGCCGATGCGACTGACCCGTCTTCGGTCGGCGTATGGGGAGCGCTCAAGGGCAGTTTCTACACGATCATGGTGACGATCCTGCTCGCCTTTCCGATCGGCGTCCTGGCCGCGGTCTATCTGGAAGAGTTCGCGCCGCGCAACCGCTGGACCGACGCCATCGAGGTGTCGATCAACAATCTTGCGGCGGTGCCGTCGATCATCTTCGGCCTGCTCGGGCTGGCGGTCTTCCTGGACGTCATGAACCTGCCGCGCTCGGCGCCGCTCGTCGGTGGCTTGACGCTCGCCCTCATGACCTTCCCGGTGATCGTCATTGCCGGCCGCAACGCGATCAAGACCGTTCCGCCGTCGATCCGCGATGCGGCGCTCGGCGTCGGCGCTTCGAAAATGCAGGTGACCTTCCATCACGTGCTTCCGCTTGCGCTCCCGGGCATCCTGACCGGCACGATCATAGGTGTCGCCCGCGCGCTCGGTGAGACTGCGCCGCTGCTGATGATTGGCATGCGCGCCTTCGTCGCCGCGCCGCCGACAGGGATCAGCGATCCTGCGACCGTCCTGCCGGTCCAGATCTTCCTATGGTCCGACGAGGTCGACCGCGGCTTCATCGAAAAGACTAGCGCCGCGATCATCGTCCTCCTGCTGTTCATGCTGCTGATGAACGGCCTCGCCATTTATTTACGTAACCGCTTCGAGCGCCGCTGGTGATGGATATGAAAGAAAAACAGCCGATCACGCCCGTCACTCCGGTGCCGACGCCCTCCGTGGCGGGCGAGGCCGAAGCCAATCGCAACGGGCCCTCGACCACAAAGCCGAATTCAGGCTCCGCGAAAGGGAGTGACATGCCGCTCGATGGATCAGACAAGCTGCCGAACCTGTCTATGGCGCAGCTGGAAAACATCCAAGACACATCGGACGAATATATCGATCCGGCGCGCGAGCCGAAGATGTATGCCGATAATGTCAGCGTCTATTATGGCCCCAAGCGGGCGTTGCAGGACGTTTCGATCCGGATCTACGAAGATTTGGTCACGGCTTTCATCGGCCCCTCGGGCTGCGGCAAGTCGACCTTCCTGCGCTGTCTCAACCGCATGAACGATACGATTCCGTCGGCGCGCGTCACCGGCCGGATCACGCTCGACAAGGAAGACATCACCAGCTCGAGCATGGACGTCGTTCAGTTGCGCGCCCGCGTCGGCATGGTGTTCCAGAAGCCGAACCCGTTCCCGAAATCGATCTACGAGAATGTCGCCTACGGCCCGCGCATCCACGGCCTCTCCAAGTCGAAGTCGGAGCTCGACGGGATCGTCGAAAGTTCGCTGAAGCGCGCCGGCCTGTGGGAAGAAGTCAAGGACCGGCTCCAGGAAAGCGGGACCGCGCTTTCGGGCGGCCAGCAACAGCGGTTGTGCATCGCGCGCGCCATCGCCGTCGATCCGGAAGTCATCCTGATGGACGAGCCCTGCTCGGCGCTTGACCCGATCGCGACGGCAAAGATCGAGGAGCTGATCCACGAGCTGCGCGGCCGCTACGCGATCGCGATCGTCACCCACAACATGCAGCAGGCGGCCCGCGTGTCGCAGCGCACGGCCTTTTTCCATCTTGGTGAGCTCGTCGAATACGGCACCACCAGCGAGATCTTCACGAACCCGCGCGAGCAGCGCACCCAGGACTATATCACCGGCCGCTACGGCTGATCGGAGCAAACGAGATGCAGCAGCAGACCAGCGGACATACGATCAAGGCGTTCGACGAAGACATCGAACGGTTGCGCGCGCTCATCAGCCAGATGGGCGGCCTGGCCGAACATGCCATCGGCGAAGCCATGCGCTGTCTTGTCCAGCGCGACCTCGAAGGCGCTCAGCAGATCGTCGCCGAAGACAAGAAGCTCGACGCCCTGGAGATCGAAGCCGAGCGCCGCGGCGTCCAGCTCATCGCGCTTCGGGCGCCGATGGCCGGCGACCTTCGCGACGTCGTCGCTGCGCTCAAGATTTCGGGCGTTGTCGAGCGCATCGGCGACTATGCCAAGAACATCGCCAAGCGCGTTCCCTTGCTCGACGGCCCTGCCAAGATCGAGCCGCTCTCGCTGCTTCCGGAAATGGCGCGCATCGCGACGGGCATGGTCCATGACGTGCTCGATGCCTTTGTCGAGCGTGATGCCGATGTCGCCGTCCAGGTTTGCGAGCGCGACCAGCAGGTCGACGACTTCTACGATTCGATTTTCCGCGCGCTTCTCACGCACATGATGGAAAATCCGCACAACATCAGTCAGTCGGCGCATCTGTTGTTCGTCGCCAAGAATCTTGAGCGCGTTGGCGACCACGCGACGAACATCGCCGAAATGGTCTATTATGCGGCAACCGGTCAGCACATGGCCGACCGTCCGGGGAAATCGGCGAAGTAGGTCTATGACAAGCACGCGTTTGCTTTTGGTCGAGGACGATCGGGCGTTGGCGGATCTCGTCAGCTTCCACTTCGAGCGTTCGGGCTATGACGTGACTCGCACTGGCGACGGTGAAGAGGCGCTGATTCTCGCCGAGGAAGTGAAGCCCGACATCATCCTCCTCGACTGGATGATCGAGGGCATCAGCGGAATCGAAGTCTGCCGCCGCCTGCGTCGCCGGCCAACCAGCGCCAATACGCCAATCATCATGCTCACCGCCCGCGGCGAGGAGAGCGACCGGATCCGCGGATTTGACACTGGTGCGGACGATTATGTGACAAAACCGTTTAGCCCGCGCGAGCTCGTCGCCCGCGTCGGCGCGGTCTTGCGCCGCGTCCGTCCGGCGCTTGCCGGCGAGCAGCTCGCTTATGCCGACCTCGAAATGGATGTCGCCTCGCATCGCGTTCGCCGTCATGGCGAGCAGGTCGCGCTCGGCCCGACTGAGTTCCGCCTTCTGAAGCATTTCCTCGAGCACCCGGGCCGCGTCTTCTCGCGTGAACGCTTGCTCGATGCCGTCTGGAGCCACGATCCCGACATCGACACCCGGACCGTCGACGTTCACGTTCGGCGCCTGCGCCAGGCGCTGAACAATGGCGGCCGCTCGGACCTCATCCGCACCGTTCGTTCGGCCGGATATTCGCTCGACGCCGAAGCTTAGGTCGTCACGAAACTGAAACAATAACGTCAATTCCCTGTCGCTGGGCCCTTCTAGCAGGGACTCAGCGGACGACATTCGAGTCCGTCAAATCGGGGTATCGAAAATGTCTCTCAAATCATTCGGCCTCGCCGCAACGGCGGTGATCGCGCTCAGTATTTCCACTCAGGCCGAAGCCCGCAACCAGATGCGCGCCGTCGGCTCTTCCACCGTTTATCCGTTCGCAAAGATTGTCGCCGAACGCATTGCGCGCGCCAATCCGCGCCTCGGCACGCCAATCATCGAATCTACGGGTACGGGCGCCGGGATGAAGCTGTTCTGCGCCGGCGTCGGCGAGCGCTTCCCCGACGTCGAAAATGCCTCGCGCCGGATGAAGGCGTCGGAAGCCAAGCTCTGCGCCTCGAACGGCGTTACCGCGATCACCGAGATCCAGGTCGGCATCGACGGGATCAGCTTCGCGACTGGCAGGGGCACGCCGCTGTCGAACGTGACGACCCGTGAAATCTACATGGCGCTCGCTAAGACGCCTTGGGGCAAGCCGAACCGGGCCAAGACGTGGAAGGACGTCAACGCCAAGTATCCGGCGATTCCGATCCGCGTTTACGGCCCGCCGCCGACTTCGGGGACGCGCGACGCGCTCGGTGAGCTGATCATGACCACGGGCTGTGACTCGAATGCGGGCATGGCCGCGGTCAAGAAAGCCGACGAGAACAAGTATAAGGCGATCTGCACTGCAATGCGTGAGGACGGCGGCTACATCGAAGCCGGCGAAAACGACAACCTCATCGTGCAGAAGATCGAAGCCAACGCCGGCACGATCGGCATCTTTGGCTATTCGTACCTGGAGGAGAATCTGGGTCGCCTGAAGGGGCTGCAGATCAACGGCGTCAACCCGACTTACGATGCGATCAGCTCGTTCAAATATCCGGGTGCTCGTCCGCTCTACATCTACATCAAGAATGCGCACGCCAACGCCATCCCGGCGGTTCGTGCCTATGCGGCCGAGTTCACCAAGGAGAGCGCGTTCGGACCGAACGGCTACCTCAAGCAAGCCGGCCTGATTTCCGCGCCGAACAACATTCGCGCGCGTAGCCAGCAGGCTGCTCGGGGTCTCGCTCCGCTCAACCTCGCGAGCCTCAAGTAGCATTTGGTGCAATTTTCGGGGTGGCGACGACGCCGCCCCGGTCTCACTCAGAACAATGACGGGCCTTCCCGGGAGGAAGGCGGGGGAAAGGGTTTGATCATGAAGTCGAAGTTTGTCGCTGCGCTCCTCGCTGGTAGCGCTCTCACCATTTCCGCTCCGGCGTTCGCCGCGACGCAGGCTCCGGCTCCGGCTGCTCAGCCCGAGCCGACCGAGCCGGATCAGTCCGACGCCGCTGCCGATGCGGCCATCCAGAACGCCGGTCAGGTCGACGATGCCGCCGCCAAGATCGAGCTCCTGCAGGCGCAGGTGGACTCCCTGCAATCCTCGATCGAGGCGCTGAAGGGCCAGCTCGTGAAGGCCACGCCGTCGTGGAAGGGCGGTCCGCAGTTCGACGACAAGGACGCGGGCTTCAGCTTCAAGCCGCGCGGCGCGCTGCAGTTCGACGCGGGCTATGTCGGCTTCCCGAACGGCGACAACCTCAATGGCACCGTCGGCGGCCTCAACTACAACAACCTCGGCTGGAACAGCCGCGCCCGCCGTATCCTCATTGGGGCCGACGGCACGCTTCCGGGCGGCTTCCGCTACAGCGCCGAGTTCAACTTCGCCCAGGGCACGGTCGATTACGAGGACATCTTCCTTGCTTACGACTTCAAGTCTGTCCCGCTGACTCTCCAGATCGGTAACATCTATCCGTTCTCAAGCCTCGAGACGATGACCAGCTCGAAGTTCACGTCGTTCATGGAGCGCGCGGCCTTCACCGACGCATTCAGCATGAACCGGCGGCTCGGCCTCGGCGCGACCTTCTCGGACAAGAAGAACGACAGCTGGATCGTCCAGCTCGGCCTGTTCAACCAGCCGATCAACGAAGCCGCCAACTTCAACCGCACGGGTTGGGAAGCGGACTTGCGCGCGGTCTATTCGCCGACACTCGGTTCGACGCGCCTGCACGTCGGTGCCAGCGCCCACTATCGCGTCAACAACCGCGATGCTCAGAATGAGCGCCTCCGCGCCCGTCCCGAGACGCAGATCACCGACCAGCGCCTGGTCGATACCAACTCGATCGCGGCGGACAGCGATTGGCATGCCGGCGTCGAGCTGGCGGCGATTCACAAGAGCCTCCACTTTGCGGCGGAAGCCCAAAAGCTGTGGATCAACACGATCGAGCCTGGCGACACCTTCGGATCCAACAACGGGACCGGCGGCGGAGCGCTGCTCAACGGCAACCCGAGCTTCTGGAGCGCCTATGCCGAGCTCGGCTATTACCTGACCGGCGAAACCCGCGGGTATAAGAACGGTCGTTTCGATCGCACCAAAGTCCTGCATCCTTTCAACGAGGGCGGCTGGGGTGCTTTCCAGGTCAACGCCCGCGTCGACCTGCTCGAGCTTCGCGACCGCGTCGACAACAGCAGCTCCTCGCTCGCCGCTCCGTTCTACGTGAATGGCGGCAAGCAGGTTGCGTATCAGGGCAGCCTGATCTGGAACCCGACGGATTACCTGCGCTTCCTTGCGGAATATTCGCACATGGAAGTGACCGGCGGACCGCGCGCCGTGGCGCCGCTGTTCGATCCGCTCGACCTGACGCCGATCAACAAGCGTAAGTACCACGTCGATATGGCCGGCGTCCGCGCTCAGGTCGACTTCTAAGGGGTGTGAAGCGAACTTCAGCCTTTCGGTCCCTCTCTCCCCTTCGGCTCGAAAGGCGGCCCTCTCGTCCTCGTGACGGGAGGGCCACTCCCGCTTCTGACGTGGCGCCATTGGACCAAATCGTTACAGACGCGATCATGGCTTCGAACGAGGCAAATGCACGATCGCTCATCGACGCGCTGGAAGAGCCGTCGCTGATCGTGCGCGGGCATATCGTCGCCCTTGCCAACGCGCCGGCGCGAACCGTCCTCGGGCGGGGAGTGGAGGGCCGGGACGTCAGGCTTGCGATCCGCCATCCGCAGGCGCTTGAGCATATCCTCGGCGAACGGTCGGGCAATGTCGATGTCACCGGGCTTGCCGAGCTCGGCCGGTCCTGGCGGCTGATCATCCGGGCGCTCGACGATCATTCCGTGCTCGTTCGGATGATCGACCGGTCGGCCGCCGTGTCAGCCGAAAAGATGCGCGTCGATTTCGTCGCCAATGCCAGCCACGAGCTTCGAACCCCGCTCTCCACGATCCTTGGATATGCGGAGACTCTGGGCGAGGAGGGCGAGCTTCCATCCGATCTCCGGATCCGCTTTGGCTCCACGATCCGCGAAGAATCGATGCGGATGCTTCAGATCATCGAAGACCTGATGAGCCTGTCGCGGATCGAGGCCGACCGCTTCCTAGCGCCGAACGAAGTCGTCTCGATCGACGAGGTGGTCGAAATCGCCGCCGGAAACGCGAGCCGGCTTCGCGGGGCCGCCCAGTGCGAGCTCATCCTGGATATCGCTCCAGGCATTCCGCCGGTGCAGGGCGACCGTTCCCAACTACTGCAGGTCGTCGACAATCTCCTCAGCAATGCGGTTCGCTACGGTTCGACAGGCCCGGGCTCGAAAGTGCGCCTGTCGGCAACCCGGACCGATGGCTGGGTCACGCTGACCGTCACCGACTATGGCCCGGGCATTCCGCGCGAGCATCTGCCGCGGGTCACGGAGCGCTTCTACCGCGTCGATCCCGCGCGCAGCAGGGAATCCGGAGGGACCGGATTGGGGCTCGCGATCGTGAAGCACATTGTCGAACGGCATCGCGGCACGCTCGACATCAAGAGCATCGTGGGTGAGGGGACCAGCGTATCCGTCCGGCTGCCCGCCGCAGCGTCCTAGCCGGCGATTGCCTCGCGCTCGACCGGACTCACGAGCAATCGCAGCGCGTCACGCAGCTGATCGAAGGTGTAGGGCTTTTGCAGCCTCGGCCGCCGCTGCCACTCGTCCGGGACCTGCCAGTCGGCATAGCCGCTCGTCAGCAGGAACGGGATGCCCCGGGCGTCGAGCAAGTCGCACAGGCCGAACACGCGCTCGCCGCGGATGTGAACGTCCATGATTGCTGCATCGAACGCTTCCCGTTCGATCAGCCCACGGGCGGCAGCCAAAGTGGGCGCGGGGCCAATAGCGTGGCAGCCGAGGTCCTCGAGAACGTTCACGGTAAAGGGCGCCACGACGGGCGAGTCCTCCACCACCAAAATCCGTCGTCCGGCCAGCGCAGGCATTGGCAATCCCGACCTAAGTTACGGGCGCGCTTATAAATTGTCGCGTCGAGGCCTGTAAATTGAGATAAATCAGCGTCCGCTTAGTGGACGAACCGCGCCACCACGTCGCGGTATGACCTCGACACCTTCACCTGGGCGCCCGAATCCAGCACGAGGAAGCACTCGCCGTTGGTATGGGGCTTCACCTGCCTGACGAGGTCAAGGTTGACGATCGTTGAGCGGTGGACACGCTGGAACCGGCGTGGGTCGAGCCGCTTTTCGAGGTCCTTCATCGTCTCGCGCAGGATCAGCGTATTCTCGCCCGTCTGGATGCACATGTAATCGCCGGCAGCGTCGATCCGTTCGATCGTGTCGACGTCGACCCGGAAGATCTGTCCCTGGTCCTTGATGTTGATCATTTTCTCGTAGCGATTGGCGGCCGGGCCTTCGGGCGCGGCTTCGGCCAGTTCCTCGGCCGCTTCCGGCGCGTGCTCGGCCAATGCTTCCTTCAGCCGCTCCGATTCCTCGGCGCTGCGCTTCTCTGAGAGACGCTGCCGGACGCGGTCCATGGTCGCTGCCAGCCGGTCTTCGTCCACCGGCTTCATGAGATAGTCGACGGCCTGCGCGTCGAAGGCGCGCAGGGCGTGTTCGCCAAATGCCGTGACGAACACGAATAGGGGCGGCTCAATATCCATCAGGCCCTGGATGACCGAAAACCCGTCGAAACCCGGCATTTGGATGTCGAGGAAAACAAGGTCGGGTTTGTGGGTCTTGATCTGGCGGATGGCTTCGCGGCCATTGGCCGCGGTTCCGACGATTTCGACGTCTTCGTGGGCCTGGAGCCTAAGCTGCAGGCCTTGCGTAGCGAGGGGCTCGTCATCGACCAAAATGGTCCGGATGCTCATTCGGATTTGTCTCCGGTTTCGTATGGAATTTCCAGGATAACGCTGAACCCCCCGCGTTCGTTCTTCTTCGTCTCGAAACGGTGTGCGGCGCCATAGGCTTGCGTCAAACGGTCGCGAATGTTCGCCAGTCCGACTCCAGTCGACGGACTGGCCGCGATTTCGGTGCCTTCGCCGTTGCCGTTGTCGGCAACTTCGATGCGAACCGCCTGTCCCTCGCGCACCGCCGTAATCCATATATCAGCGCCATTCTCGGCCGGCGTCACCGCATATTTGATCGCATTTTCGATCAACGGCTGCAGCAGTAACGACGGCAACCGGGCACCGATCGTCTCCGGCTCGACCCGGAAGTGGGGCCGGAGCCGGTCCTCGAACCGCATTTTCTCGATTTCGAGGTAGAGCTTTAGCGTTTCGACCTCCTGCGCCAGCGTGACGTTAGCTGTCGGCTCGTTGGCGAGCGTGTAGCGCAGGAATGACGACAGCCGAGCCAGCATTGCATTGGCGCGCTCGGTTTGTTTCAGCAGCACCAAAGTCGAGATCGAATTGAGCGTGTTGAACAGGAAGTGGGGGTTCAGCTGGTAGCGGAGCATCGCCAGCTGGGCGCTCGACGCCTGACTCTCGAGCCGCTCGCGCCAGCGGATCTGGTCCTCGAGCAGGAGGAAGTAATTGATTCCGTAATAAAGCGCCGCCCAGGCGGCGAGCAGCGAGAAGCCAATCGGAAGCGCTCCGAGATAGGCGACGCCTTCGGGCTTGAAGTCGGTTCTCAGGAACGTGGCGACGCTCCACGTTTCAATGATCGAGAAGGCGACCGACGCGATGATCACCGCGGCGAGCGACAGGACCAGCGTCCAGATTGGCTTCATCTTGATGACGCGGCGGAAGAACGACCCCATCAGCAGCGTCAGCGAATAGCCGGTCGCCGTCAGCAGCAGGGTGTGGACGAGGAGAATCCAGCCGAGGTTGTTGGCAAAGCCGGACAGCGTCCTCAGGAAGAAATAGCCGCCCCAGCCTATGGATTGCAGGATCCAGAAGGCGCGGTTCTTGTCCTCGAAAAATGGCCGATTTAAGCCAATTCCGCGAGCGATCGGGTCTGCCGGCGACTGGATCTTTGGAGCGTCGGACACGCGCCTTGGCGTCTCCGCTCGCCGGTCGAGGGTCGCGCTGTCGGTCGCCATCGGTGCCGATATAGGCCAGCGGTCCGTGAAGCCCAAGGGAAAGGCTCAAGTCTTGATTGCGGCACCGGAACCCGCGACGGGCGTTCGCCAATTAAGAATCGCTCGCCCAAGGATCCAAATGAAGCTTATCGCCCCTCTCTTTGCCGCTTTGCTCGTCGCCGGTTGTCACGCCTCGGAAAAGACGGCGCCGGATAACAATGTCGAAGCAGCGGCAGCGCCTATCCTCTCGACACCGGATGCAGTTGACGACCACAGCTTTGCCAAGCCGCTCGAAGCCCGTGTCAAACATGTCGCGCTCGATCTCAACGTCGACTTCGACGCGAAGCGCATCGCCGGGACGGCGACCCTCGATATCGACCGCAAGCCCGACGCGAAGCAGATCATCCTCGACGACAAGGGCCTGGAAATCGAGGGGATTGCCGACGGTTCGGGCCAGGAATTGCCGTTCAACGTCGGCGCAACCGATCCCAATTTGGGCGCTCCGCTTGAGGTTACGCTTCGGCCCGATACGCAGCGGCTGGTCATCCGGTACAAGAGCGCGCCCGAAGCCGGAGCGCTTCAATGGCTCACGCCCGCGCAGACCGCCGGCAAGAAGCTGCCCTTCCTGTTCAGCCAGGGTGAATCGATCGAGAACCGCAGCTGGATTCCGACGCAGGATTCGCCCGGAATCCGCCAGAGTTGGGAAGCCACGATCCATGTTCCGGCCGGAATGACGGCGGTGATGAGCGCTCCAAAATCGGCGGAGCCGATCACCCAGGGGGGCGAGAGCGTCTTCACCTTCAAGATGCCACACAGCGTTGCATCATACATGATCGCGATCTCTGTTGGTGATCTTGCGTTCCGGTCGCTCGGGCCGCGCACGGGCGTGTGGGCAGAGCCGGCGACGATTGAAGCTGCGTCGCGCGAGCTGGTCGACAATGAGAAAATGGTTGCCGCGGCGGAGAAGATCTACGGTCCCTATGCCTGGGGCCGCTACGACGTCCTCGTCCTCCCGCCATCCTTTCCTTACGGGGGCATGGAAAACCCGACGATGACGTTCCTGACGCCGACCTTCATCGCCGGCGACAAGAGCCTCGTGAGCCTCATTGCGCATGAGCTAGCGCATAGCTGGTCAGGCAATCTCGCGACCAATGCGACGTGGGACGATTTCTGGCTCAATGAGGGCATGACGACCTACGCCGAGCGGCGCATCGTCGAGCAATTGTATGGCAAGAGGGTCGCTGACGAGCAGATCGAGCTCGGAATCGACGCCATGAACAAGGCCGTCGCGGACGCGGGTGGGCCGGGCAAGGCTGACACGCGACTTCACCTCGATCTCAAGAACCGGGCTTCCGACGAGGGCCTGACCGACATCGCCTACGAGAAGGGCGCGGCGTTCCTGCGCACGATCGAGGCGATCGTCGGGCGCGATAAGTTCGACGCGTGGCTCAAGGGCTGGTTCGATCGTCATCGCTTCCAGCCAGTGACCTCGGCGATGTTCCTCGCCGACATCCGGCAGAACCTCGTGAAGGGTGATAAGGCCCTTGAAAACAAGCTGATGCTCGATCGCTGGGTCTATCAGCCCGGAATCCCGCCTAACATCGCCCGCCCGCCCGCTGGCACCTTTGTCGAACAGGACAAAGCGTCCGCTGCATTTGCTGTGGGCTCACAAGCCCCCCAGGCCTGGGCCAATTGGACGACCGACGAGCGCCTGCGCTTCCTCAACCGACTACCGCGCAGGCTGCCGAAGGGCCGCCTCGATGCGATTCAATCCGCTTTCGGACTCAATGGCACCTCAAACAGCGAAATCCGCTTTGCCTGGCTCGATCTAGCGGTGGGCAACCGGTACGACCCCGCCGTCCCGTCAATTGAGCAATTCCTGACGTCGCAAGGGCGCGGCAAGTTCGTTGGGCCACTGATCAGGGCGCTGGCGAAAGACAAGCAGTGGGGCCTGCCGATCGCCAGGCGGATCTACCCGAAAGCCCGGCCGCTCTACCACCCGCTGGTGACGCGCGGGCTCGACAAACTGAGCCTCTAATTCCCGATTTGTTCTAACTCAGGATAATTGGCGGCCTTAACCGGCCTTAAACGCTCTTTGTCTACTGCTTTTCCCGGACGTGGACAGGCGGGCGGATGTACGAAGCTCCAGACAGGTATAAGCGTTTGATTTCGGCTCGACTTCCCGGAGGGGAGTCGGCTGGCCTTGCGACACGTCAGTCTGAGGCCGAGGGCTCACCGCTACGCGATGTCCAGCTGATTTCGCGGGCGCAGCTCGCTCCTTTCTTCGCTACCGCGAACATCCTTGCCGCGCTGATGATGGCCACGAACCTGTGGGGCGTCGTACCCAGCGAGTGGGTGTGGCCGTGGGTGCTGGCCGTCACCGGCGTGAACCTCGGCGCGATGCAGCTTGCCCGTCACCAGTCGATCACTTGCGTCGGTCGGTCAGGTCATCGCGTCCCGATCTGGACCTTGGTGGCCGAGGTCGCCGTTCGTGGGGCGCTGTGGCTCAGCCTTCCAGTTTATTTCTTCCCGACCCTCGATCCGGCGAGCCAGATCATCTCGGCCTCGGTCATGGCCGGTCTTGGCATTGGCGCTTTGGGCCTCGTCGTCATTCCGCCTTGCGCCACCGCTTGGATGGTTGCGTTCACCGTCGGCGTCGGTGGCTCACTCCTTCTCGGCCGCCACACCGTTCCTTTCCAGCATCAGCTGTCGATCCTCTTCACGATGGGCGTATCGATCATCGGCGTTCTGACGGTCGCGCGCTGGGCTTTCCACCAGCTCAAGACCAACGCCGACGTCGGCAGCCAGAGCGAGAGCGCAAGCCTGCTCTTGCAGGAATATGAGCAGCGCGGCGTGGGCTGGCTGTGGTCGGTCGATGCCGACAATCGCGTCACCTACATCAGCAGCCGGATGAGCGCCCTGCTCGGCAAGCCGGCCGGCCAGCTTCTCGGCCATTCCTTCCCGGCGCTGCTCGGCGGTCATGCCGAGCTCGGTAAAGTCCTGCTCGAAAAGCAGCAGTTCAATTCACTTGAGATGGAGCTTCCGACGGCACGCGGCTCGCGCTGGATCTCAATCGCCGGTGACCCGATCGTCGATACCGCGGGCCGCTTCGAAGGTTTCCGCGGCGTCGGCTCCGACATCACCGAGATTCGCCAGACGCAGGAGCGGCTAACGCATCTCGCCAACGTTGACGTGCTTTCGGGCCTGCCCAACCGCGGCCGAGTCCGCCAACTGCTCGGCGAAGCGCTGCGCGGCTCGACGGGCGGCGGAGTGCCATGTGCGATCATGTTCCTCGACCTCGACGGATTCAAGCCGGTCAACGACACGTTCGGCCACCCCAAGGGCGACGCGGTGCTTCGCGCTGTGGCCAAGCGACTGGTCGATGAGGTTGGAGACTCGGGCCACGTCGGCCGCATGGGTGGCGACGAGTTCGCGATCGTGGTCACCGACGCGCAAAGCCGCAAAACCGTCGAGACTCTCGCCGACCGGATCATCAAGGCGATCCGCGAACCGTACATGATCGACCAGACCGAAATTCGGATCGGCGTCTCGATCGGCTGCGCCTTTGGCCCCATCGACGGTGCGACGGTCGACGACCTCATCCTCAAGGCCGACCTTGCGCTTTACCAGGCGAAGGACGCCGGCCGCGGCTGCGCTCGATACTTCTCGTCGGAACTGCAGTCGGAGCAGGAGGACCGGGTCCGCCTGGAGGCCGACCTGCGCTCGGCAATCGCCGCCAAGCAATTTCACCTGAACTTCCAGCCGCTGGTCAATGCGAAGACGCAAAAACTGGTCGGCTTCGAAGCGCTCATTCGCTGGAACCACCCCCAGCGCGGCTTCGTCCCGCCGAACATCTTTATCCCGGTCGCCGAGGAGACCGGCCTGATGCCGGCGATCGGCGAGTGGGTCGTTGACGAAGCGACGCGCGCCGCGGCAACCTGGCCTGAGCCGATCACGGTCGCGCTCAACATCAGCCCGAAGCAGATCGTCCAGCCGAACCTGCCCAACGTCGTCAGCGAGGCGCTCGCTCGTCACAAACTGCCGGGCAACCGCCTTGAGCTCGAGGTGACGGAGGGCGTGTTCCTCGGCGACAATGGCTCGACGCTCGACACCTTGAAGCGTCTGCGTGCGCTCGGCGTCGGCATCGCGCTCGATGATTTCGGCACGGGCTATTCGTCGATCGGCTATCTGAACAAGGCCGTCTTCCATAAGCTGAAGATCGACGGCAGCTTCGTCCGCGAGGCCGGCTCGCGGCCCGAGAATGTTGCGATCATCCAGTCGATCGTTCAGCTCGCCAAGAGCTTCCGCATGTCGGTCACGGCGGAGGGCGTCGAAACGGCCGAGGATTTCGAGCGCATGCGCGATCTCGGCTGCGATACCATCCAGGGCTACCTCTTCGGCAAGCCGCTTTCCTACGAGCGCGCGAACCAGATGGTCGTCGGTCTCGGCGCCAAGAGGATGGCCGGCTAAACCAGCCGTTTTTCCATTCGGAAATTGTGGATCGCGACGCCGTTCAGCTCGAAGTCGTTGCGCTCAATCGTCGTGAACCCGCGCTTCAGGAAGAAGCGCTGCGCCGGCTTGCTGGCCTCGGCGTAGAGGCGGGCGATGCCGCGCTTCCGGGCGGCCTCTTCGAGCTCACCGTAGAGTGCCGCGGTTAGGCCCGTTCCTGCGGCCTCGGGCTTGCAGAACAGATGGTCGATGTGGCCGTCTGCTTCGACGTCGCCATAGGCGAGCGGCTCGCCATCATCGTCGGTCGCGACCAGCAGGATCCGCCCATCAGTGCCCCGCGCAAGGAAGCGTTCCGGGGCGGGAACCGCCGGAGCCCAGGCATCCACCTGTTCCCGAGAATAATGCTGGCGCGCGACCTCGTGGATTGCCCGGTAAAATATTTGCGCGAGAGCAGGGGCGTCTCCAAGCTCAAACGGGCGAACGATCATTTCTTCTTCTTCAGCGGGCCCTTGGGCGTTGAGCGCTTGCCGGCCTTCTTGCCGTTGGTCCCATAGATCTCGAGGAACGCATCCGCGGCCAGCGTGGAGACTTCTGCAACATTGTCCGGCGGCCCGCGAATGGCTCCAAGCAGGCGTTTCTCGAAGAAGTCCCATTCGTTGAGCCCCTTCCAGTGCATCGCCGCGACCCATGGGTCCGCGCGCTTCAATATGCCTTCGTCCATCATCATTTCGAAGCGGTTGGCCAAGCGCTGCCAAGCGGGGCGCAGGACGTTCTCATAGAAGGTCTTGCCGATGTCCGAATCGGCGGGCTGGTTGGAAACCATGCGCACGTTGGCGATCGGGCCCGAGGACAGGCGCCGCATCAGATAAGCGACGCCGAGCTTGATGAGTCCGCCGCGAAGATCCTCCTCCGCCAGGAACTCGTTCATCAGCCGGTCGGCTTCTTCGGTGACGTCGTAAACGAGGGTTGCCGCGAGCAACTGCTCCTTGGAGCTAAAATAGCCATAGAGGGTCGCCTTCGAACCTCCGAGCGCTTCCGAAATCATCGACATCGAGGTTCGCTCGTACCCGTTGTCGTGGAACAAATCGGACGCCACCCGGACGATCTCTCGGCGCTTCTCCTCGGTCCTTACGCGCATAACCGACGCTAACTCCTTCGAATCTATAACCGTACGTTACAGTTTATTTTTGCGTTGACAAGCCCACGACTCGTAACTAAACCGTACAGTACAGTTACGAACTAACAGGGACATCCATAATGAAGCTTTTCTCTCCTTCGCGGGGCCTCCGCGCGGCAATGCTGACATCTGTCCTTTTGACAGGCGCCTGTGCCTCGGTCCCGAACCTAGGCGCCAAGCCGATTCCGCACGCGGCGAGCGACTATGCAGCGTCGCAATCGCTCGCTCTGACCGCGTCCGCGTGGCCGGCCGACGGCTGGTGGCGGCGCTACGGCGACGCGCAGCTCAATCGCCTCATGAATGAGGCGCTCGCCGGTTCACCCGACTTGCAGGCTGCGGCTGCCCGCATGCGCACTGCAGAAGGCTTCGCCCAGCGCGCAAGCTCGGCGCTGAAGCCGTCACTCGATGCCTTCGCTCAGCCCGAGCTGTCGAAGCAGAGCCAGAACCAGGCGATGCCAGCCGCCACGATCCCCAACGGCTGGAACGACAGCGGCTCGATTGGTCTCAGCTTCTCGCTCGACCTCGACCTGTGGGGCAAGAACCGCGCCGCTGCCCGCGCCGCCGATTTGGATGCCGACGCAGCGCATTTCGAGCTTCACGAAGCCGAACTTGCGCTGACCACGGGCATCGCCTCGACATATGCCGAGCTCGGCTCGCTTTATGCCCAGCGCGACAGCCTCGAGACCGCGCTCGACATCCGCACGCAGACCGCCAAGCTCGTCACGCAGCGCGTCGATGCCGGCCTCGGCACGCGGGCTGATGCGAAGCAGGCGACCGCCCGCATCGCTCAGGCGCGCGGCGATATCGAAGCCACCGACGAAGCCATCGCGTTGGCCAAGAATGCACTAGCCGCGCTCGTTGGCGCCGGTCCCGATCGCGGCCTGACCATCGACCGGCCGCAGATTGCGGCGCTCCAGGCGCAGGGCATTCCGGCCGACGCGTCGGTCGACCTTATCGGTCGCCGTCCCGACATCGCCGCCTCCCGCGCGCGAGCCGAAGCGGCTGCCCAGCGAATCAAGGAAGCGCGCGCCGCTTTCTACCCGAACATCAACCTTTCCGGCCTGATCGGGCTGTCGTCCTTCGGGCTCGGCAGTCTGTTCTCGGGCGGATCTACCTTTGGAAGCGTAAGCCCCGCTGTAAGCCTCCCCCTCTTCCACGGTGGCGCGCTCCAGGGCCAGTACCGCGGTCGCCGCGGTCAATATGACGAGGCCGTTGCCCTCTACGATGCCTCCGTCATCAAGGCGCTGCGCGAAACTGCTGATGCCGTGACGAGCCAGAAATCGCTCACTTCACAGATCGTGCAGTCGCGCAGCGCGCTGGCCGATTTCGAAGAGGCTCACCGCCTCGCTCGCCAGCGCTACGAGCATGGTCTCGGAACTTACCTCGATGTGCTCAGTGCTGAGGAGGGCGTCGTCTCCGCCCGCCTCCAGGTCTCGGCGCTCCAAACCCGCGCCTTCACCCTCGACGTCCAACTCATCCGGGCCCTCGGTGGCGGCTTCGCCGCGCCGTCCGCCTGACAACCGAACAACAGGAGGAATTTGTGGCTGAACGTGATCCTATCGAAATCCACGACGGCGGCATGCACCAGCCCGGCATCGTCGAAGATGCAAAACCAATTGCCGACGCGGCACGCAAGAAGCGTCGTAACAAGATCCTGCTCGGCCTCGTCGCCGCGAAGATCGTCATCGGCGGCGGCTGGTACATGCTTCACGACACGGGGCACGTGTCGACCGACAACGCATACGTGAATGCGGATTCGGCGCAGGTCACGCCGCTGATTTCGGCGGAAGTCGCCGACGTCGCGGTCGTGAACACGCAGGTCGTCCATAGGGGCGACGTACTGATGCGGCTCGACGACAGTGACGCGAAGCTGGCGGTGCTGAAGGCGCAGGCCGAATATCAGAAGGCCCGCCGCGGCTTCTCCCAGACCGCGGCCAACAGCGGCTCGCTGTCGGCTCAGGTCAGTGCCCGCGATGCCGACATCGGCCAGGCCCGGGCACAGCTCGCCTCGGCCCAAGCTAGCCTCGGCAAGGCGCGCATCGATCTGGCTCGTCGCACCGAACTCGCCGAATCCGGCGCGGTCTCGGGCGAAGAGCTGACCAACGCGAAGAACGCTTATTCCACTGCGCAGGCGAACCTTGCGCTGGCTCAAGCTGCGGTCGCCCAGACCTCGGCGACGAGCAGTGCGGCGCGTGAGAGCTTGGCTGCGAACCAGGCGTTGATCGCCGGCTCGACCATCGACACCAGCCCGGAGGTCGCGTCCGCCAAGGCCAAGCTCGACCAGGCACTACTCGATTTGCAGCGGACGGTGATCTTGGCGCCAATCGACGGCGTCATCACCAACCGCCAGGTCCAGGTCGGCCAGCGCATCGCCGCCGGCTCGCCGGTCATGACGATCGTCCCCATTGGCAGCGTCTATGTCGACGCGAACTTCAAGGAAGGTCAGCTGACCAGGGTCCGTGCCGGCCAGCCAGTCGAACTCGTGTCCGACATCTACGGCAGCAAGGTCACCTATCACGGCCGGGTCACGGGTTTCTCCGGCGGCACCGGATCGGCCTTCTCGCTGATCCCGGCGCAGAACGCGACCGGCAACTGGATCAAGGTCGTGCAGCGCCTGCCCGTCCGAATCCAGCTCGATCCGAGGGAGCTTGCTGCTCACCCGCTGCGCGTCGGCCTCTCGATGGAGGCCAAGATCGACGTTTCCGGGAGGCACTGATGTCGGCCGCCGAAGCAAAGGCTCCGCTCGTCATGAGCAAGGGCGCGCTGATCCTCGCGTGCCTCGTGCTCGCCGGCACGAACTTCATGGTCGTGCTCGATACGACGATCGCCAACGTCTCCGTCGCTCATATCGCCGGCGGGCTCGGCATCTCGTCGAGCGAGGGCACGTGGGTGATCACGTCCTACGCCGTTGCCGAGGCGATCTGCGTGCCGCTCACGGGCTGGCTCGCGAAGCGCTTCGGAACGGTGACGGTCTTCGCCTTCGGGATGGCCGGCTTTGGCATGTTCTCGATGCTGTGCGGAATGGCTTGGTCGCTTGGTTCGCTGGTCGCGTTCCGGATTGGCCAAGGCCTGTGCGGTGGACCGTTGATGCCGATCAGCCAGACGTTGCTGCTGAGCATCTTCCCCAAGGAGAAGCATGCGCAGGCGACCGGTATCTGGGCGATGACCACTATTGTCGCCCCGATCCTCGGGCCGATCCTTGGCGGTACCATCTCCGACAATTGGGGCTGGCACTGGATTTTCTTCATCAACATTCCGATCGCCGCGATCTGCGTCGCCGGGACCTTCGCTTTGCTGCGCAAGTCCGAGACTAGAACCGAGAAGGCGCCGATCGACACGATTGGCCTCATCTTGCTCGTCACCTGGATCGGCGCGCTGCAGATCATGCTCGACCTCGGTCGTGAGCACGACTGGTTCGGAAGCTCGTTCATCGTCACCCTTGCGGTCATTGCCGCGGTCGGGTTCAGCTTCTTCGTCGCGTGGGAATTGTTCGAGCGCGATCCCGCCGTCAACCTGAAGGTGTTCCGCCACCGTGGCTTCACCGTCAGCGTTACGGCGCTGGTGTTCGCTTACGGCACCTTTTTCTGCAGCCTCGTGGTCATTCCGCAGTGGTTGCAGGGAGCGCTCGGCTACACCGCGACCTGGGCCGGCTACGCGACTGCGTTCAACGGTGTCGCGGCAGTGATGATGGCGCCGATCGTCGCCAAGCTCTCGACCAAGGTCGACGAGCGGCTGCTGGTATCATTCGGGATCCTGTGGCTGGGCGGCACCTCGCTGATCCGAGTCTTCTGGTGGACCAGCGGCGCCGACTTCTGGACGCTCGCCTTGCCGCAGCTGATCCAGGGCGCAGGCATGCCGTTCTTCTTCGTTCCGCTGACCACGCTCGCTCTGGGCGCGGTCAACGAAGACGAGGTCGCATCGGCCGCCGGCGTGATGAACTTCCTGCGCACAATGTCCGGAGCCGTCGCGACCGCGATCGGAACGACTATGTGGTACGACGGTGCGCAGAACCTTCGCGCCCAGCTGTCGGGAGTGCTCAACGGGGCGGCGGCGACCATGCAGTCGCTCGAAGCGCACGGCTACACCCAGGAACAGTCGCGCCAGGTCGTCAGCAATCTCGTCGATGGCCAGGCCACCGCGCTCGCCACCGGATCCGTCTTTGTAACGGCCGCGATCGTCTTCGCTGCCGCAGCGTCAATCGTGTGGCTTGCCCCGCGTCCCAAGCACGCGGTCGCCGCCGGCCAGGCTCACTAGGAGAATGACAATGACTACAATGCTCCTGGCGTTGGTCCTGTCCGACGCCGTGCTCGACGCGAGCGACCTGAACGACAACCGGATCGTAAGAGGGAAGCAGGGCGGGTCATCCGTTCAGACACTTCGTTCCACGACCCCGTGGACACCTCGCATCGACAGTTGGGAATCCGAAGACGGGCTTTGCCCAGTCTTCTTCCAGCATGAGATCGAAGGGTTCGGCACGGTCCTGATCAGGCCCCGCTGCCGCGAGGACGACGGCCTGCCGCACGCGCTATAACCACGTTGGCTGGAGAGACGAACGATGGACCACAAGGCACCCGAACCCGTCGGGCTCTACGAACCGTGGACCGCTGCCGGTCCGCTGGTCGCCATCTCGGCGATCAGCTCCGCGGCGGACGGAGAGCTCATGACCGGCGCCGTCGGACGAGACATCGATCTCGCGACGGCGCAAGAGGCGGCGCGGCGCGCAGCGCGCAACCTCCTCGCGGTGCTGCGCGATGCCGTCGCTGGCGACCTGGCGCGGGTCGAACGCGTCCTGTCCATGCGCGGCCACGTCAACGCCGCTCCCGACTTTGCGCTAGTTCACCAGGTGATCGACGCGGCGTCCGACCTGATTATCGCCGAGCTCGGCGATCGCGGCCGTCATGCCCGCACCGCGATCGGTTGCGTGACCCTGCCCAACGGCAATGCCGTCACGCTCGAAGCGCTCGCGATCGTTCGTGAGCATGTGAAATGACACTCGAGCAACGCCTGCTGAGCGCGCTTTATGCCACTACCGGCATGACGCTGCTGACCTTGGTTGTTTCGGTCGCGATCTTGCTGCTGATCGCCGTCTAAAACAGGACGGAGACGCCGCCGTATAGTTCGACGTCGGGTGTCGCTCGGCTTAGTCCGAAATTCGCTCCGGTATCCAGCTGCACGCGCTTGTTGAGCAGGTAAGCCGCCGATGCGTCGGCGGACCACTGGCGGATGGTATCGGCTGGATCGAAATTGACGTTGTTCCACGCCTCGACCGACAGGCTCAGCTTCGGCGTCGCGCTCCAGCCAAGATTGACGAGATTGGTGATCGCGGCGTGATAGCCATGGCCGTCGCCATCGACGAGCGCGTCTATCTCGGGACCGACCGTCACCGTGATCGGTCCGGCGGGGACGGCAATCGGCACTGCGAACCCGCCCTCGACCTTGTTGTTGCCGATCGAATGCCTCGCCGTCGGCAGCTTCACGAAGGGCAGCAGCGTAATTTGAACCGGCGCATCGTCGCCAGTGAGCCGCTGCTTGTATCTAACCACGACATCGCCAACGCCGGATTCGTCCGACCCTGGCTGCCTGAGGCTGACATATGGCGTGAAGCCGACCTCGATGTCGGAACGGTCGCTCAGCCCAAGCTTCGCGAACGTCTGGCCAATAGTCGTCACGTCCGTGTCACTCGAATGCGCCCAATCGACGCCTGAAACCTCGAGCTGCCAATGGCCGACCGGAACCGTGCATACCCCATTCGCCTTGGATGGCCGGTCGGCGCAGATCGTCAAGTCCGGCGCGGAAGCCGCCGCGGCCACCAATAATAGAGCGGTCATAAGTGCAACTGGCTGCCGAGCTCGACCACTCGATTGGTCGGAAGCTTGAAGAATTCCATCGCGCTTTCGCTGCTCTTGAGCATCCACGCGAACAGGCGCTCGCGCCACAGCGCCATGCCCGGCACCTTCTTCGATGCGATCAGCTTTTGCCGTCCAAGGAAGAAGCTCGTGCTCATCATGTTGAAGGGATCGCCGCAGGTCTTGATGAAGGCAAGGTCCTTCGGGACATCGACCTCCTCCATGAAGCCGTAGTGCAGGATCACCTTGTAGAAACCCTGGCCAGCATCGTGGAATTCCACTCGCCGCTCGCTTGCAACGTAGGGCACATCCTCGACTTTTACGTTGAGGATGATCACCCGCTCGTGAAGCACCTGGTTGTGCTTCAAATTGTGAAGCAGCGCCGCGGGTACGGCGTCGGCTGAAGTCGACAGGAAGACCGACGTGCCCTTAACGCGATGGACCGATGCGGCAGCGGACTTGATGAAGATCGGTAGCGGGATCGCATTGTCCGCCAGCCGTGCGCGCATCATCGCTCGGCCCTTCGCCCACGTCGTCAGCACCGTGAAGATGACGAGTCCGACCAGGATCGGGAACCAGGCGCCTTCGAACAGCTTCGCTAAGCCTGACGCCAGGAAAACCGCGTCAACAGCTACGAACACTGCAAAGCCGACGCCGGCCTGCCACAGTGGCCGCTTCCAGATTTTGAAGATGACGACATATTGCATCAACGTCGTGATCAGCATGGTCCCGACGACGGCCAGGCCATAAGCCGGAAGCATCTTAGACGAATGCTGGAAGGTGACGACCAGCAGCGCGACCATGGCCGCAAGCGCCCAATTGACCGACGACAGGTAGATCTGGCCCTTTTCGCGTGATGAGGTGTGCGTGATCTTCAGCCGTGGGATGAAGCCGAGCTGGATTGCCTGGCGCGTGACCGAAAATGCCCCCGAAATGACCGCCTGGCTCGCAATGATGGTCGCCAGGGTCGCGATGACCAGCAAGGGAATGGTAAGCGATGGCGGGACCATCCGGAAGAAGGGATTGTCGACGAACTCCGGATGCTGGGTAAGCATCGCCGCCTGGCCCATGTAATTGATGATCAGCGCCGGGAAGACGAGGTACAGCCAGGCATAAGTGATTGGCTTGCGGCCGAAATGGCCCATGTCGGCGTAGAGCGCCTCTGTGCCGGTCACCGCATAGATCACCGCGCCCAGTGACAGGAACGAATAGAGCGGGTGGGCGATGAAGAATCCCCAGATGTAGATCGGACTGAGTGCGTGAACGATCTCGGGATAGGCAATGATATGCTTTACGCCCATCGCCGCGATCGCCGCGAAATAGACCAGCATGATCGGCCCGAACATCTTGCCGACGCGCTCGGTACCGTGTCGCTGGATTGCGAAGAGGCTGACCAGGATCGTGAGCGCGATCCACACGATGTAGGGCTGGAACTCAGTACTGACGACGCCCAGGCCCTCGACCGCCGAGATGACGGAGATCGCGGGCGTCAGCATTGCGTCGGCATAAAAGAGGGCAGTCGCGAACAATGCCGCGACCAGCAACCAGTGCTTCGGCGCGGCGGTACCGAGGCGCCTTTGGATGAGCGCGTACAGGGCCAGGCTGCCCCCCTCGCCATCATTGTCGCAGCGCATGACGATGAAGACATATTTGATCGTGATGACGAAGATGAACGTCCAGAAGATAAGGCTGATGATGCCGTAGAGATCGGTGACGTTGAGTCCGAGATGGTAGCGCGGATCGAGCGTCGCCTGGAGCGCGTAGAGGGGCGAAGTGCCGATATCGCCGTACACGACGCCGATCGCGCCCAGCATCATGAGCGGTAGCCCGTGCTTTGTTCCGTGATGGGTCGCCGGGCCGCCGGCGGGCAGCACATTGTCGGATGTGATTGTTGCCATGCCGACAAATGTGGAGTTCTGGCGCGTAAAGATTCTATGTGGAAAGGCTGTATCTCCCATAGGGAACTTATGAGGATTGGCGTTCGCGCCTATGGACGCGGGGGCGATCAATGCTGATCTACCGTCGCATGGCAGACTCAACTCCTACCGCCGACAATCCCGGGCGGTCGCTGCTCGACGGGATCGAACATTATGTCGGCGCGGTCGCGATGGTCGCGGTGTGCACGCTGGTCGGCATGTGGATCGCGCCGCGCTGGGGCACCGCCCCGGTCGACATGGTGTACCTGCCCGCCGTGCTGGCCGCGGCGGCGCTGTGGGGCTTCGGGCCCGCGCTTGTGGCCGGCGTTGCCGCTGCGCTCGCCTACAATTTCTTCTTTACGGTGCCGGTGCACACGCTGCGGATGGACCGGGTCACGGACGTCGTGACGGTCGCCGTGCTGCTGATCGTTGCGCTCGTCACCAGCCAGCTTGCCGCCGCTATCCGTGCGCAGGCGCGAGTGGCCGCGGCGCATGCCGCGCGCAACGCGACGATTGCCGGTTTCGCCCGCCAGCTCCTGTCCTGCGGCGCGGAGCGCGAAATTGCCGAGACGGCCGCAGCCGAGCTGGGCAGCCTGTTCGAATGCAATGCAATGCTGGTCGCAGGTTTGCCCGAACCCCACATCATTGCCGCCAGCCCCGAGAATAGCCGACTGACTCCAAGCGATATCGCTGCAGCGGTGTTTGCCCTCGAAAGCGGTGAGCCCGCGGGTCGTGGCACGCGGCATCTTCAGCCAGCCGAGTGGGTCTTCTATCCCGTGCGCTCGACGCAGGCGGTGATTGCCGCAGCTGGGCTCGCCCGCGACGATGGCGCCCGTCCGGTCGAAGACGACCGCGATGAGTTGCTCTCCAGTCTGCTCGACCAGGTCGCGCTCGCCCTCGAGCGCGCGCGGTTAGAGCGCGAAGCACGAACTCTTGCCGGCCTGCATGAGCGCGATCGCCTCCGTTCGGTCCTGCTCTCATCGATCGGGACCGACCTCAACCCGCGGCTCGACGCGCTCGTAGATGCCGCGCGCGAGCAGCGCCGCAACCGGACGAGCGACAAGGACTTTGTCTCGACCGTCGAATCCGAAGCGGGCAAGCTACAGCGCTATGTCGCCAATTTGCTCGACTTCGATCCGGTGGCTGAACAGCAGCCGATCGAAGCCGGCGGCGTCAGCATCGACCTCTTTCGCCGAGCCGTCAGCCGCGATGGCCACGAAGTTCACCTGACGCCCAAGGAATATGCAGTCCTCGCCGAGCTAGCGAAGCACCCAGGACGAGTGCTCACGCACGGCCACCTCCTCCGAACCGGCTGGGGGCCCGCGCAGGAAGCGCAGACCGAATATCTTCGCGTCGCGATCCGTGCGCTTCGTCAGAAGCTCGAGCTGGACCCGGCGCGCCCGCGCCTGATCCTGAACGAACCCGCCGTCGGCTATCGCCTCGCAATTTCTTAAGCGGCGGCACGCTGTTCTTGGGTCAGCAGGCGCCAGTTCATCCGCGGATAGGAATGGAGCTGCTGGCCAAGGCTACTGGTGATGAAGGTCAAGCGCTCGACCGTCCGGCTGTTGATCAGCGGCCCGGCATCCAGATAACGGAACGGCGTTCCCTCGGTCAGCGCGAGGAATTCCGCCTTGGCGCGGGGATCGTCGCCAGTGATCAACACGTCGCTCAGCTCCTCGCCGAACTGCGGGTGATCGAACACCTCCCAAAACACGTTCTTGAACGCGCCGACCACCCGCGTCTGGCAGAAACGGTGCTGGATCTCCTCGGCACCGCTCGTGTCCCAGGGCGTGACGAAGTCGCTGTAATCGGCGTTGAAGGGGTTGCTGATATCGATCAGTAGCTTGCCCGACAGCTTCTTGCAGTGGCGGTCGAGCAGGTCGAACAAGCCGTCGCGGATGAACACGGCCGGGAGCACCGCAGGCGCTTCAAGCGCCTCCGCATAGCTCCCTGCCCGCAGGTTCGGCAGGTCCGCCGCTTCCGCGAACTCCGCGGCCCGTTCACGGTCGCGAGACCCGAGTACCACCCTTCGGCCCGTCGCGGCGAACATCGCCGCGAGCCGCGAGCCCATTCGTCCGGTCCCGAGAACGCCGATCTCGGGCGTCCAATCGGCAGACTTGTTCATCAAATATGTCCTTGTTGTTGCTCCAACCTTGGCGCGGCGCCCTACGCGCATGCGGCCGATCTGAACAACGAAAGCGGCGAAGCGGTCGATAAGCACCGTTTATCGACTCAGCGCTTGGAGAAGCTCTCCGCGAGGAATTCGTCGGCGCGGATCGCAAGCTCGGTGCGGTTCTTGATCCCGAGCTTTTCGAAGATGGCGTGGAGGTAGACCTTCACCGTCCCCTCGGTCACTCCGAGCTCCTTGGCGATTTCGCGATTGCGCAGGCCGCGGCGGACATAGCGGATCAGCTGGCGCTCGCGCGGGGCGAGGGCAACGCCGTCGCCGCTGAAGCTTTCAGCCAGCTGGTCGGCACGCGCTTGCAGTTCGGGGTCCATCCACGTCCGGCCCGCGGCAACCGCCTCGAGGCATTCGAGCAGATAGGCGGGGTCCGAATTCTTGAGAACCATCCCGTTTACCCGCAACGACCGCGCCTCCATCAGCGAGCTGTCATCGATCGCCGCGGTCAGGATCACCAGCCTGGAGGTCATCCGGTCCGACTTCAGCTTGCGGATCACATCCATGCCGCCGACCTCCGGCATTTCCAAATCGACCAGCAGGATGTCGGGCTTCAGCCGCTCGACCTCGGCCAGGGCTTCGGCGCCGTTCATTGCGGTCGCTGCGAGCTCGAACTGCGTGTCGCGGAGCAGTACCTCGATCGCGGTTCGGATCATCGGGTGATCGTCGGCAAGAAGGATACGAATCATGCTCGGCGGCCTTCGACTGGAAGGGAGATGGATAGCTTGGTTACGCCCATGCCGCGAGACAGGTCGATCGCTCCACCCGCGAGCTCGACCCGCTCACGCAGGGACTTGGGCAATTCGGTCTGGTCGCCACGCTTGGGATAAGCAGCGCCGTCATTGACCATTTCGAGCCGGACCGTCTCGCGGGTCGCGCTCAGACCCACCCTTACCGACTTCGCGCCGGCATGCCGGACGGCATTGGCGACGGCCTCGCGGACCAGCTGGTGCGCGTCGAGGTGGACGTCCGTCGACATCATCACGTCGGCACTGTCCACCGCGAAATCGCAGTCAATCGCCCACTGCCGCGACAGCCGGTCGGTCAGCGAATCGAGGTCACGCGAGAGGTCGCCGAAGGCAACTCGGCCGCTGGTCCGCAGCGCCGTGATGAACGCCCGCAGCTCCCCCTGCTCCTGAAGCATGAGCTTCTTCAGCTCATCGAGTTCGGGCTCGATCCTGCGGCCGGCCCCTTCGGACCTTCGCATCGCTTCCAGCCGGAAGGCCGCACCAGCGAGGAACTGGACCACGCTGTCGTGCAGGTCGCGGGCGAGCGCAATGCGCGATTGCGCCGCGGCGCTTTCCGCCGCTGCTTCGAGCAGTTCGCGGCGCTGGATATGTCCCGCCAGGTCAATCGCGAGCTGCTCGCCGATGTCGAGGTGGTCGGTCGAAAGATGAACGCCCTGCAGGAACAGTTGCCCCTCGCCCGTCCCGGTCCGGACCGGCACCGCCAGGCCCTCGCCAAGATCGAAGCTGGCGGCGAGGTTGCCGCCGATCAACTCAACAGGGTCGCTTGTCACCAGATTGCGGTGCTCATCTCGGCTGAGCGCCCGATGGCGCTTCAGGTCATAGAGGAAAGGGGCCGCTGCAACTTGCCCGTCGACAATGGCGACGCTCGACGCGTCGCCATTGCTGGACTTGAGGCCAACCGGCTCGCTCCCCGCCTCGCGCCACAGGATCGCGCCCTGCGAGGCACCGATCGCGCGCATCGACGCGGTCAGGCCCGTCTCCAGCGGCGACTTGTCGAGCCGCGGCTCGGCCAGCAGCTCTTCGGCCTTCGCGGGCATTCGCGCGCGCCATTGGTGGACGCCGAACCAGATCAGGATCAGCGACATGATGACCAGCTGTCCGGCGCGGACGATGAAGCGGTAGAAGTGGAAATCCATGCTCGACCGCGCGGCGACGAGGCCCGCGAACAGATACAAGATCGCCACCAGGATCGCGGTCAACGTCGTCTCGCGCCATCCCCAGCGGATTGCAGCCGACATCATGACGAACACCGAAAACAGGAAGAACGGGCTCGTGTAGCCCTCGGTCAGGTACACCAGCACGGTGAACATGATGACGTCGACGGCGTGCGCCGGTCCCGCCAGCTTCGCGTCCAGCCACCAATTGTTCCAGGTCATGACGGCAATGGTGGCGGCGAATAACTGGTAGCCGACGAGTAAGGCGTAGGTTTCGAGCGGCGCCAGCGCGGGCTGGCTGATGTCGATACCGATCGCGGCCATGAACAATGTCGCCAGAAGCAACCGCCCGAGTGCGATGACCCGGCCCGAATAAAGTTGAAAACCCCGCCCCACGGGTAACGAATAACCCATAGCAACGCGCAACACTAACTTTCGATATCTTCGACTCAGGGGAGGGCGCTGCTAGTCCATCCCTACTACCATTACCTTCCCGGAAGAGCGCAGGCCCCATCCTGCGCTCTTCATTTTTATGGGCTTGGGAAAACTGCTCAGTAGCGGGCGAGGATGAACTCGCGCGCGGCGCGATATTCGTCGGTGGTCACGCGCCCGTCACGGTTGGCGTCGGCCATTGCGCGGAAGGCCGCCGCCGCCGCCTGCGCCTCGTTCGGTTCGAGCTGGATGTCGCGGTCGGCATCGTAGAACTTCAGCGCCCAGTTCATCAGCACCCAGTCCTTCTCGAAGATCATCCGGGCTTGTTCTGTGACCGGCGCGCTCGCAAGCGTTGGTTGCTGTTGGGTCGCCGAAGCTGTCGAAATGAACCAAAGTCCAAGGCCAAGCGCACGAATCATCGCCGCTCAAACGCGCGAACTGCCGTGGCGTTCACCGCCAATGTTACAGTTCAAGGACACTCTTCGCCTGGAAACTGTTACAGGGGAGCGGCCATCGGTCCGATGGTGCGTGCAGGAAGATAATATGCTCAACTGGTTTCGTCGTCGTTATCTCGACCTCTTGGGCTCGATTTACATCTACAATGAGCATCGCGGCTACACCGCGATTGATCGCGTGCTCGAGGCGGTGAGCGCCCGCTGGCCCGATGACAAAGCCCTCATCCAGGCAATCGAGAAGCATCGCGCCGACGAGCGCAAGCACTACATGATGTTCCGCCGCTGGTTCGAACGGCGCGGGCAGATGCCGATCGCGGTCGACCGCACGTGCGGTCACATCGACCGCTTCGTCAGCATCATGTTCCGCTCGACGATCGACGATCTCGACACGCATTGGGTGATCGAGCACGACGAGCGCTTCGGTCGACTATGCCGGGTGATCTCGCTGACAGAGCGGCGCGGCCACAAGCAGGTCGAGATCCTGCTCGATCACTCGATCGTCCAGCGTGACTCTGCCTTGATGAAGATTTTCCGCATCATCGAACAGGACGAGCCCAGCCACTGGGCGCCTTACGACGACTGGCTGAAGCGCTATGGCGGGCGCGAGCCTCGCTGGTGGGAACGGGCCGTCGACAACTTCATTCATCGCGAATTGCTGTTCCTGAAGCTGCCGATCTTGTTCCTGACGCCACGGCTCAGCCGGCATTCCTCGTGGCCGGACGAGCATGATCCGGTGCCGCTCGCGCCCCACGCCGAGATGCTGGTTCCGAGCGGCTGAGCCGACTTGATCCGGGGGAGATTCGGCGCCGACTGGGACTGGCTCTTGGTCATGGCGCTCCTGACATCCGTCGAGCTGATCTGGTGGTTCATCGTCTGGCGCCTTGGAGTGGCCCCGGCGCCGTTCACCGGAACCTACCTCGTGCTGGCTGCGGGCGGGCTTGCCCTGGCCCTCGTCCTTCGGCTGGCGTTGCGCTTGGGCCCGATAGCGGCGCCGTGGCCTTCAATCGCCGCAGGCACCCTGCTGGTCGCGATCGGGGCCAGCGTCTTCCTGCCGTTGAAATATGCGATTCCTCACCAGATCCCGTTCTGGCTCGACCGGCCGCTGGCCGCAGCGGAGCGGGCCCTTTTCGGAAGCCATCCCTGGCAGCTTCTTAACCGGCTGCTGGGTTGGGCGACCACGCCCGTTGACTGGACCTACGGCTGCTGGCTGCCGACGCAGTTGCTGGTCATGTTCCTGGTCATGCTGTCGCGCCCGTCGCAGGCAAAGAGCCGCGCGCTAATCGCCTACAGCCTGGCCTGGTTCCTGCTCGGCGCTATCGGCGCTGTCCTGCTCTCCTCTGCCGGTCCCTTGTTCTACGATCGGGCATTCGGCGGGTCCGAGTTCGAGCCGCTAACGGAGACGCTGCGCAGTCGCGGTGCCTGGTTCGCTTTGACTGAGTCCGACCGGATGTGGGCCTCGGTCAGTGCTGACGAGCCCGGCCTGATTGCCGGCATTTCGGCCATGCCGTCGATCCACGTCGCGATCAGCTTGTGGCTCGTCCTCGCCGCACGAACGATGACCCCGCGGCTGTTCGTGGCCGCATTCGCCTACTTCATCCTCATCTGGGTTGGCTCGGTCCAGCTTGGTTGGCACTACGCCAGCGACGGCTTGGTCGGGGCGATCGGGATGTTGGTCGTCTGGTGGCTGGCCGGTCTTAGAAGAACTGGCGGATCCCGGCCGACAATTGCCAGCGCTGAGGCAGCTGGACACCGTTGAGGTTTTGGTAGAGCGGAACGCCCAGCTCGAGCCCGAGCTGCGGCCCGCGCTTCTCGCCGGACATCGGCTCCCAGTTCAGCCCGACCGCACCCGTCAGCATGTCCCCGCCGAAATTCGCCGGGAAGTCCTGCGGCATATCCACCATGTGCATACCGTCATATTCGCCATGAATCCGGCCCTGGCGGGTATATTCGGCTCGCACCGCTACGCCGACTGTAGGTCCGACGAGATAGCTTACCCAGCCCGTCGCAAGTACCTTGTTGCCGAGCCGGTAGCCCGAGCTGTTGCGATGCTCGGCGCGTAGCCTGAAGCTGCCCTGCAGGCCCCAACCGAATCGCCCGTCCTGGCCCTTCACCGTCGCCGACGGTTCGAGGTCCCACGTGCCGCTTCCGGTCTGCATGCAATATTGCATGAAGGTATCGCCGTCCTTCAGACCCGACTTGCCGGTCGGCACCCAGATCCCCAACGTCGCATGCGCCTTGACCTTGTCGCCCTTGGCGAGGCGCAGCGACGCCGAGGCGAGCGTGTCGCCGAAGCCGTGGCTCGTCATCTTGTCGGTCATCGGGTCCATTGGATCGGTCCCGACCATCTTCATCCGGTTCCACACGTACTGGGGAGACACGGTGACAGTCAGGCTGTCGCTGATGCCGTACATCAGGTCGATCATCGCCATGTCCATGGTCATCGACGTCGCGCGCATCATGTAGCCTGCGTCCATCAGCTCTTCGTCGCTGACCTTGTGCGTGCCGTGCTGGTTCTCGCCGTGCCAGTCGAGATGCTGGTAACGGACCCCGATCATGAACTCGCCTTGGCTGTGGAGGTGGTCGTTCATCAGGCCAACTGACGGCAGGATCCGCCGTGCCTCGACGACGACCGGGTCCTCGGCAGCGGACAGATGCTCGTAGGGGACTGCCTGCTGAACCGGTGCCGGTTGGGGCGTGGTGGCGGCGGCGAAGGTGAGTAGCAGAACAGTCAGATTCATCGACGCGTCTTGTGGCCGAGCGAACAGCCGTTTGGCTAGGGCTTTGTCGGATTGCCGACAAAGGACCTTGCCCACTCATCCCGACTTTTGAATAAGCGCCGCCATGCGCGCGATCGCCATTGCCCTGTTCGCCTTTGCCGGACTGCTGATTCTCCTCGCCGGCTGGCTGGGCAAGGATTGGACTGTTCCAAGCGACGGCCAGGCGATCCCGATTCACGGCTTGCGCCGCGCCGCCAACTTGACGGCAATCGCCTTCATCGTCGTCGCGTTCACCCTAGCGCTATATTGCGCTGCTTCCTGCGCGCTGGGTTATCCATGCTGGGGATTGGGCTAGGCCAACTCTTAAGACTGTGCCGTCAACGCCCCTTTGACCGCCTTGTCCAGTGCCTCGGCCCGGAACGGCTTCGACAGCAATGGCGCATGGGGCGCGACGCGGCGTACGGCCTCGGTCTCGCTATAGCCCGACACGAACAGGATGGCCTGGTCTTCGCGCTTGGCGAGCAGGCGGTTGGCAACCTCCGCCCCGGACAGGCCCGGCATGATGAAGTCAAGGATGACGAGGTCAGGCTTTTCGCGTGCAGCCTCTTTCAGACCGTGGGCTCCGTCCGCCGCCTCGCGGACCCGATAGCCTTGGTCTTCGAGAGTCGTGACGATGAACTGGCGGACGTCCGGATCATCGTCGATCACCAGCACCGATGCCCGCTTCGTTTCCGCCGCGGCTTCGACTTCATCCGCTGCCTCGCCCGAGTCGGTGACAAAGGGGCTCTCCGCTGCCCGGAACAGCATCTTGATGGCGGTGCCTTCGCCGGGAATGCTTTCCACCCGCGCGGTGCCGCCTGACTGGCGAGCCATTCCGTAGACCATCGACAAGCCGAGGCCGGTCCCCTTGCCGACTTCCTTGGTCGTGAAGAAAGGCTCGAAGGCTCGCGCCGCGACATCCTCGGTCATGCCCATTCCGGTGTCGCTAATGGTAAGCTCGATGAAGTCGCCGTCATCGACTTCCGCGTCGTTCTTAATCTGAACCTTGCGCGTCGCGAAGTGAAGCGTCCCGCCGTCGGGCATGGCGTCGCGCGCATTGATCGCGAGGTTCAATACCGCGACCTCCAGCTGCGTTGGGTCCGCCATCACTGGCAGCATCTCTTCGTCGAGGTCGAACGTCTTGGTAATCCCAGGTCCCAGCACATTGCGGAGCATCGGCCGCATGTTCTCGATCAAAGGCGCGACCTGAGTGGGGCGGACTTCGAGCCGCTGCACCCGGCTGAACGCCAGCAGCTGCGCCGTCAGCCGCGCCCCGCGCTCGGCGGCCGCGAGGGCATTGTCCGCGTAACGTCTAATCTTCGGATCGTCCGCGCGCTTCGAGATGATGTCGAGTCCGCCGACGACCACGGTCAAGAGGTTGTTGAAGTCGTGCGCGATGCCACCGGTCAGCTGGCCGAGCGCTTCCATCTTCTGACTCTGCCGGAGCTGTTCCTGCGCGGCCTTGAGCTCGGTGATGTCGCGCGCTTCGAACAGCAGGTAATTGATCGATCCGTCGGCCTCGCGCACCGGCTGTACCGATACGTCGAGATAGGAGGTCGGGACGCCCTCGCGCTCCAACTTCACTTCGGTCGTGAAGACCTTGCCTTTCGCCGCCGTCTGGATGCCCTTCTTCATCGTCGCGACATGCTGCGGATAGGCCCGCATCGTCGGCGCGTCCCACAGCTTGGTCCCGATCGCTTCTTCCGGGTTCGGGTGCCGCCAAGCTTCGCGCCGGTTGTTCACGGCGAGTACGGTTCCGTCAGGCTCCAGCAGCACCATAACTTCGAGTGCCGCCTCGAACACCGCGCGGAACTGCGCCTCGCGCGCGGCAAGCTGATGGGTGCGATCGTCCACCTGGCGCCGAAGCTCGAGCTCCGCTTCCTTCGCGAGCGTAATGTCGGTCGCAACGCCGATGAATCCGACGAGCTCGCCGTTGGCGCCGAGCCTCGGCTGTGAGACCGATCGCAGCCACCGCCATTCGCCGTCGTGGCGGAGGTAGCGGCCCTCGAGCGTGAAGCGCTGGCCCGACGCTTCGCCTGCAATGGACTCGGCGACGATGCGGTCATGGTCGTCGGGGTGGATTCGGGTGCGCCAGTCGAGCGTGCGCGCGTCTTCTTCGGCCCCGCCGCAGAACTCGACATAGGAATTGTTGACGAAGTCGCGGACCCGGTCGAGCCGGGTCACCCACATCATCGCCGGAGCGCTGTCGGCGATCCGGCGGAAACGCGCCTCGCTTTCGCGCAGCGACTTCTCCGCGACCCGCTGCTCGGTCACGTCCTTGACCAGGACGATGATGCCTCGGATCTCGCCGGTCGAATCCGCCCACGGGATATAGTCGCTCTGAACCGCGGTGGTGCCGCGGGCCGGATGATCGAACTCGGCCGCGAAGAAGGTGCGCTGCCCTTGCAGTGCCTGCTCGATCATCGGCACACGTTCGTTGAACGCCTTCTCGCCGATGACGTCGCGCGAATGACGCCCAAGAATCTCCCGGCGGGGCCGGCCGAACCATTCGGCAAAGGGCTTGTTGACAAAGCGGAGAATGAGGTTGCGATCGTAATAGGCCGTCATCACCGGCAGCAGGTCGGCGATCGCCAGCATCGCCGAGAAATCGAGTACCCCGCCGCCCAATGCAGTGACGAGCGGCGCGTAGGCGCCCTCGGGCAAGACCGTCGCGACTTCGGGCGCCGGTCTCGCGTCCTTGTCCGCTACCTTTCGTGTAGGCCCGCCCCGCTCCGCCATAAGCCTATGATTCCCCGAAAAAAGCCGGATGTCGATTCACTTAGGTTTGACGTCCGTTCGGTAAAAACGGCTGCAATCCGCGACGGTTGCATGGGCGGAATGAAACGGGCGGCAGAAGGGCCCGCTTTCACCCGTGATGCAGATGAAGGCGGGCCTCCCCCCAATCGGCCCAGCCTGGTGGCTGCCCGCCGACCCTCCGCCGCTTGGGCACGGCATCGGTCGCGAATGGCTACCGTGACGGACCCGTCACGCAAGCTTGTCGAAAGTTAGTCGTTCTTGCGCCGGTCGTAAGGCGCGAATGGCGCGGTCGGGATCATCTCCTCCGCTATCTTGAGCGCGCGCTTGGGCTCGATTGCATGCTCTGGATAGGCATCGAGCACGATCGCCGGAATCAGCCGCTGCGTGAGGTCGGAGTAGGTAAAGCCCGGCTGGTCGCCGCGCGGTCCTGTTGCTTGGACGATCGCCTCGGACTCTTCCTCACTGAAGCCGAGCTCGCCAAGCCGCGGCCCGAGCAGGTCGCGCCGCCGAACGTCGTCGGGCCGCTCGAACGTCAGTATCTCCGCCGCGCGCCGTTTCACCGCTGGGTCGAGCGATTCATAGCGGTTGGTGCACATGATCACGGCCGCCGGCAGCCGCCGGTTCGACAGCCGGTCGATGCCGCGGATGAAGGCGTTGACGCCGCTTACGTCTTCATGGTGCATGTCGGCGGTCGCGCGCGATTGCGCCAGCGCGTCGGCCTCGTCGACCAGCAGGATGACCGCGCCTTCCGCGCCGCTCTTCTCGCTGACCATGCCCGCCGCCTCCTTGACCGTATGGTCAAAGGCGCCGCTGATCAGCTGGGTCATCTCGCCGACCCGGCCTTGTCCGCGCGCAGCGAGGCTCAATGGCAGGAGGACCACCTCGATCATCGTGTCGCGAGCGACCGCATCGCCGATCGATTCCGCGAGCGCCGTCTTCCCCGATCCGACGTCGCCCGCCAGGATCACCAGCGGCGGCCGGTTGAGCACCGTCTCCAGCAGGTCGTTGGCCTCCGGATGATATTTCTCGCTCCACCGCGCGAGGCTGCGCGGATAGACCAGCAGCGCCAGGATCTTGCGCAGCCGGTCCTTGTGGTCGTCGAGCCCGACGAGCCGATTCAATTGGTCGCGCGCATCCGGGTTCGGATAGGTGAGCTGTCGCTCGAATAAAGCTTGAATATCTACAAACACGGCGCGGACATTAGCCTAGCGTTTATTCCGCGAACAGCCGTGCACTGAGTCTGTCTCAATTCGCGACTTTGTGTCTCTGCGTAAGCAGGGATCCTGACATGGCTAGGCGTCGTCGCCCATTCTCAAAGCGGCGATGAATGCCTCCTGCGGAATAGACACCGACCCATATTCCCGCATCCGCTTCTTACCTTCCTTCTGCTTCTCGAGCAGCTTGCGCTTGCGAGTCGCGTCACCGCCGTAGCATTTCGCGGTGACGTCCTTGCGCAGCGCGCCGATCGTCTCGCGGGCGATGATCTTGCCGCCGATCGCGGCCTGGATGGGGATCTTGAACAAATGCCTCGGGATCAGGTCCTTCAACCGCTCGCACATGCCGCGGCCGCGCGCCTCGGCATTGGCGCGGTGGACGATCATGCTCAGCGCATCGACCGGCTCGTTGTTAACGAGGATGCTCATCTTGACGAGGTCGCCCTCGCGGTGGCCGACCTGGTGGTAGTCGAATGAGGCATAGCCGCGGCTGATCGATTTCAGGCGGTCGTAAAAGTCGAACACCACTTCGTTTAGCGGAAGCTCGTAGCGGAGCATCGCGCGGGCGTGGCTCCCGGTGCCGACATAGGTGAGGTCCTTCTGGATTCCGCGGCGGTCCTGGCACAGCTTCAGCACCGCGCCGAGGTAGCTGTCGGGGACGTAGATGGTGGCGTCGATCCAGGGCTCGTCCACCGCCTCAATGTCGTTGGCGTCGGGCCAGTCGGCGGGATTGTGGATGTCCTGCACCTCACCGCTGCGCAGTCGCACCTGGTACACCACGCTCGGCGCGGTCGTGATGAGGTCGAGGTCATATTCGCGGATCAGTCGCTCCTGGATGATCTCGAGGTGCAAGAGGCCAAGAAACCCACACCGAAACCCAAAGCCGAGGGCCGCGCTGGTTTCCATCTCGAAGCTGAACGAGGCGTCGTTGAGGCGGAGCTTGTATAAGGAGTCGCGGAGCTTCTCGAAATCGTTGGCGTCGACGGGGAAGAGGCCGCAGAAGACGACCGGCTGAACGGTCTTGAAGCCGGGCAGGGGCTCCGCGGCCGGGCGCTTGGCGTCGGTGATGGTGTCGCCGACGCGGGTTTCCGCCACTTCCTTGATCTGTGCGGTGATGAAGCCGATCTCGCCGGGGCCGAGCTCCTGCAATTGCTCGATCTTGGGGCGGAAACAGCCGACACGGTCGACGAGGTGCTGGGTCCCCGCGGCCATGAACTTGACCTGCTGCCCCTTCTTGAGGACGCCTTCCATCACGCGGACGAGGATGACGACGCCGAGATAGGGGTCGTACCAGCTATCGACGAGCATCGCCTTGAGCGGAGCCGTGGCGTCGCCCTTCGGCGGCGGGATCTTGGCGACGATCGCGTCGAGCACTTCGGTGATGCCGATACCGGTCTTGGCGCTGGCGAGGACGGCGTCGCTGGCGTCGAGGCCGATGATCTCCTCGATCTCCTGCCGCACCCCTTCCGGGTCCGCGGCGGGGAGGTCGATCTTGTTGATTACCGGTACGATCTCGTGGTCGTGCTCGATGCTTTGATAGACGTTCGCGAGCGTCTGCGCCTCGACCCCCTGAGCCGCATCCACGACCAGCAGCGCGCCCTCGCACGCGGCGAGGCTCCGTGACACCTCATAGGCGAAGTCGACGTGGCCCGGCGTGTCCATCAGGTTCAGCTCGTAGCCGTTCCATTCCAGCCGCACCGTCTGCGCCTTGATGGTGATCCCGCGCTCGCGCTCGATCTCCATATTGTCGAGCACCTGCGCATTGCCGATCATCTCGCGGTCGGTGAGTCCGCCCGTCGCCTGGATCAGCCGGTCGGCCAGCGTCGACTTCCCATGGTCGATGTGCGCAATGATGCTGAAGTTTCTGATTTTGTCGATCTTGTTCATTTGCGCCGCCGCTAGCAGTCCCTCGCTCGGCTGTCAGCAGAGGCGCGGAACTCACCCACGTTACGCACGCGAACCCTTCCGACTCAGCTTAATCGCTGTTAAGAACGGCGCATCAACAGGGGGCTTAACAGATGACCAAGTTCGCATTGCTCGCGGGCAGCGTTTTCGCGTCCGCGCTCTTCGTTTCCACGCCGGCCGCGGCCGCGCCGGGCGAAAGCTCAAAGGCCAGCTCCGGCTACCAGGACCAGATGGCCGGCCAGCAGCAGATCCCGGTTTGCACCCACCGCATCGGTACGCTCGCGATCGTCGAGCCTGACAACCAGTGGTGGAGGGAACTGAACCTCGGCAGCCCCGAGGCGATCATCAAGATCTTCGTCCAGCAGTCGGGCTGCTTCACCATGGTCAACCGCGGCCGAGCGATGCAGAGCCGGGCGATGGAACGGGCAATGGCCGAACAGGGCGAGCTGCAGCGCGGATCGAACATGGGTGCGGGCCAGGTCAAGGCGGCGGATTACTTCCTCCAGCCGGACATCGTCAGCACCAACAAGAATTCGGGCGGCGGCGGAGCCGGTGCTGCGATCGGCGGGCTGCTCGGTCACTTCGGCGGCGGCTGGGGCGCGGTTGGCGCGCTCGCCGGCGGGATCAACGTCAAGAAGGGCGAGGCGACGGTCACGCTGTCGCTGGTCAACGCCCGCACGACCGAGGAAGAAGCTCTGACCCAAGGCTATTTCCGCAAGCGCGACATCAGCTGGGGCGCCGGCGGCGCGGCCGGCTGGTGGGGCGGCTTCGGTGCGGCCGGAGCGTCGGGCTACCAGAACACCGAGATCGGGCAGGTCATCGTGCTGGCCTATCTCGACGCGTACAAGAAATTGGTCGCGCAGCTCGGCGGATATCAGGCGGCACCGCCGCCGCCCGGACACTAAGACGGGATCGAGTTGGGATGGCAGCGTCTCGGCAGGAGCCGGGGCGTCGTTTCCAATTTAGAGAATGAAGTCGGTCGCGGTCAGGGTGTGTAGCCCGTCGACCCGGATCAGGAAGTCGGCGACGCCGTCACCGTTGAAATCGCCCTGGATCCAGGTCTGGCCGGCCGACTGATAGGCGCGAAGCTCTCCGGCACTATGGCTGAAGGCCGCCGAGCCAATGAAGCTGAACGCCTGGTCCCCGGCAACGAGCGAATTGGCATCGACACCGCTCAGGTGAATGATGTCATTATCCGCCTCGCTGAAGTCATGGATGCGGTCCGCCGTCGAACTCGTCATCCCGGCGAAATCGCCATTGCGGAAGACGAACTTGTCCTGGCCCGCGCCGCCGTACATGCGGTCCATGCCAGCGCCGCCCTGAAGCGTGTCGTTGCCGTTTTCACCGTAAAGGATGTCGTTTCCGGTATTGCCCTTCAGCCAGTCGCTCCCGTCGCGGCCGCAGAGGAAGTTATCGGCCGAGTTGCCGACGATCATATTGTCCAGCTCGTTGCCGTACCCTCGAACGGCAGGCCAGCCTTCGCCGAGGTCGAGCTCTTCGATATTGGCCCTCAGTTGATACGAGGCGATCAGTGAGACGGCTGTGTCATAGCCTTCGCCGAGGTTCTCATACGCATAGTCGGTGGTGTCGCTGACGAAATACTCATCGTCGCCCGTGCCGCCGTACATGCGGTCATACCCGCCATCGCCCGACAGGCTGTCATTGCCCTCGGCCCCGAACAGGAAATCATCTCCGTACCCGCCGACGAGCGTGTCGTTCCCTGCATAGCCGTAGAGCTTGTTGGCGCCGCCTGTGCCCTCGATGACGTTGTCGAGCGCATTACCCTTGCCAGCAAACGCAGCGCCGGTGAGCGTCAGGTCTTCAACATTGGCGCGTAGCGTCAGGTCGATCGAACTGACGACCGTGTCGCGACCCTCGCCGTCATTCTCGTAAGCGAAGTCGGTCGCGTCATCGACGTAGTAAGTGTCGTCGCCGACGCCGCCGTACATGCGGTCGTAGCCGGCTCCGCCGTAAAAATTGTCATTGCCGGCGTTGCCGTAAAGATAGTCGTCGCCATCGCCGCCCTGCAGCGAATCCGTACCCGCGTTCCCTTCAAGGCGATCGTTGCCGGACGCGCCCGCAAGCGTGTCGTCGAGCCCGGTTCCCTTGATGATATTCGCTCCGGCGTTGCCGAGGATCGTGAGGCCGCTCCAGAACGGGTCGACGAGAGCGCTTGCATCGACATTCAGTGCCGTCGTCCCCTTCACATCGCTCATATCGACATGCTCGAACCCGCCCTCACCGGCGTAAAAGGTCAGCGTGCTGGCGCTTGTCGCGGTGAAGCGGACGGTGTCGGGATAGTCTCCTCCCATATCGGCAATTTCTGCCGCGGTGTGATCCGAAGCATTGGCAATGATGTAGGTGTCGCTTCCGAAGCCGCCCTGCATCAGGTCATGGCCAGCGCCGCCGATCAGCGTGTCATCGCCGTCGCCACCGACGAGCGTGTCGTCGCCTCCATTGCCGGTGAGTTGGTCATTTCCGGCGTTCCCCGTGAGGACATTTCCAACGGAGTTTCCGATCAATGAATCGGGTCCGAAGCCACCGGTGGCATTTTCAATGACGACACCGCGCGCAATCGAAAGGTTGCCGGTGTAGTGACCGACGTTGGAGAAGGTTTCCGGGTTCAGATTGATCAGCTGCCCGTTTCCATTGCCTGAGTAGTCGATGGTGTCAGTGCCGCCGCTGTCAAAGATGGTATAGGCAACGTCGTCGTTCAGAACGGCGTTGAAGGGTTCGCCGGCATTGGTGTTTTGGCCGTAGATCGTGTCCCCGGGGCGGGTCGAGGTTGGCACGCCGTACAATAGTTGCGCTGCCAAGATATCGGCCTGCATCGGGGTGCCGGCGCCCAGCGTCGAAAAGTGTTTTCCCGCGACATACGAGTTTTCCGCCTGGTCGAAGTAGGACATGACGGTCGTCGCGTAGGAGTCATTCGCGAACAGCGCGTCCGCTCCGTAATCCGCGGTCTGGTTGTAATTGCCCGAATGCCCCAGCCCGAGCGCATGGCCGATTTCGTGCAGGTAGGTCTGGAACCCGTACGAGCCATACTCGCTTCCGAAATATGTCACCCAGGAAGCCGAGATATGGATGTGAGCGGAAGTGGTGACGCCGCCCGATGAATTGTCTTCGGTATAGGCGCTGGGCGAGCCGCCCATCGTCGGGTCTTCCTCGTCAGTGATGAGGATTTGGGCGCCGCTGGTCACTTCCTGGAATTTGACGCCGATGATGTCGTGCCACTGGCCGAACGCGGCGCGCGCCATCGACTGTTCGGTCGAGTTCAGGGTGTGAATGTCGATCGTGATCGTCCCGCCCTGGCCGACGTTGAAGTGGTGAGCACCTTCGCCGTTCCAGTTCCAGAAGCCGTTGATGAGCTGGTTCGCGATCTGGTCGTTCGTGCCGACCGGCGGGAGCTGGAGTTTGAGCTCCACGCCGCCGCCCGCTGCCGCTGTTGCAACGACGTGCCCGGGCTGCCCCGAGCCGATGTAAAGCGATCCACCGGTGTAGGTGACGTATCCACCTGAAACGCTGAACGTGAACGAGTTGATGTTCGCGTCGGTGATGATGATTGAATCGTCGGTCGTCAGGTCGATCGTGTCGCCATTGAACCCCGCGGCGGTGTCGCGGAAAATGTCATTGCCGTCGAAACCGAATAGCGTGTCTCCGCCGGCACCTCCGGTAAGGACGTCGTCGCCATCACCGCCGATCAGCCTGTCCACACCTGCCGAGCCGGTGATGTGGTCGTTGCCGGCGAGGCCCGAAATGACTGTCGTGTTGCCGCCGGGCGCGCCGGCAATGATCGTATCGTCGAAGTTCGTCGCGGTGATCTGGTCCACGATTTCGATACCGCCGAGGGTTGCACCCCCGACGTTGATCGTGCCGCCGCTGGTTAACGTCGAAAAATCGAGATTGATACCGGCGATGGAGGCGGTGGCATCATACGAAAGGGAATCGGTCCCGGTACCGCCATCGACGCTATCGCCGTAGCCCGCGAAGATACGGTCATTCCCGGCTCCGCCCTTAAGCACGTCGACAGCATCGTCCTCATTCGAGGATTCGCCAGCCGTCAGGACGTCGTTGCCGTCGCCGCCGTCTATCTGGTCCGAGCCCAGGCCTCCGGTCAGATTATCGGAGTCGCCGTCGCCATTGATCACGTCGTTGCCGCCGCCACCATAGATCGTGTCGTTGCCGACGCCGCCATTGAGCGTGTCGTTGCCGTCGAAGGGGGAAGAAAACGGACTGTTGTCGCCGTAAATGGTGTCGGCGCCGTCCCCACCATCGACGGCGTCGCCACCCAGTCCGCCATGGATCATGTCGGCGCCGGCCAGGGCGCGGATCGTGTCGTTGCCGTCGCCGCCATCCATATAGTCGGCAAAGGCAGTCCCGGTCAGATCGTCGTCGCCGCCCCAGCCGTTTATAGTGATCCCATCGGTGCCGGAAACGGGGCCTGCGACAATAGTATCGTTGAAGTTCGTGCCGTCGATGCCCAGCACATATTCAATGCCCGTCAATGTCGCGCCAGCAACGGTGGTCGTCCCGCCGTTCGCCAGCTGCGAGAAATCGGCGGTGATTCCAGCGGTACCTCCGAGTGCGTTATAGTAAAGCCTGTCGATCCCGCTGCCGCCATCGACGCTGTCGGCATAGCCTGCGGCAAAGGTGTCGTCGCCGAGCCCGCCGATCAGGACGTCGCCGACGCCATCGTCTGGCGCGTTCGGATCATATTCTCCGTAGCCACCGATCCAGTCGTTTCCGTCGCCGCCGTCGATCCAGTCAGCGCCGTGGCCGCCGGCAAGAGTGTCGTCGTTTGCCCCGCCGTTGATCGTGTCGTTGCCGGCGCCCCCGTGGATCGTGTCATTGCCGGCGCCACCGCTTATCTGATCATTTCCGTCGTCAGCAAACTCGATCCCGAAATCGCCGTAGATCGTATCGGCCCCGTCGCCGCCGTCGATCGTATCGTCCCCCCCGCGGCCGTATATCGTGTCGATTCCCGTGGTTCCGTTCAGGGTATCGTTACCGCTGGTGCCGTCGATCGTCGCCACAGTGCCTCCTTACAGGTCGTGCCGCGCCTCGGGCCGAGCATTGGCCGACGATCCATTCATAGCCGCGCAATCAGCCGTGGCAAATCCACCGATCTTGCGGAGATGGAACGAGAATCAGATGCGCGAGGTGAAGATGCAGCGGAGGCCATCGGGTTCGAACTTGAGCTCGGTGCCCATGGCGGCACGCGCGAGGAGCCGGGAGCCGAAGCCCTTGGTCGACGGCGCTTTGACGGGAGGTCCGTCATGCTCCTTCCAGTCGAGCCGGAGCCGATTTCCAGCATCGCTCCAATCGATCGACACCCACCCTTTGTCGTTTTTCAGGGCGCCATATTTGACCGCGTTGGTCCCAAGCTCGTGGAGGGCGATCGCGAGCGACACGACCTGCTGATCGGGAAGCGGTGTTTCGGGTCCAGAGACCCGGAATCGGTCCGAATGATCGCGAAACGGGCGGATGGCCGTCTCAACCACTTCGGAGACTGAAGCCGTCGGCTGCTTCACGTGCTCGTTGAGGAGGTTGTGCGCATCGGCCAGCGCCATCAGCCGGCCGTTGAACTTGTCGACCTCGGGCGTATCGCGGCTGAAGGTCTGGGTTGCCATCGCCTGGACGATTGCCATCGCGTTCTTGAGGCGGTGCGACATTTCGCGGGCGAAAAGGGTCTGGTGACGCGCTTCTTGCCGCGCCAGTTCGAGCGCGACGGCCTGGCGCTTCTGTTCGCTGAGCCGATACAGCTGGGAGGTTGCGAGGATGACGCCGCTAACCGAGAAATAGCCCAGCAGCGCATATTCATCGGCGCTGTCGAGCGTCCAGGTTCCGGACGGATCGAGCAGATAGTACCAGGTCAGCAGCCCTCCCGCGACCATGGTCGTGAAGCCTCCGACCAGTCCGGCCTGGACGGTAATCAGGCAGACCGCGATCACCACAAGGAAGAAGGGCAGGACGTCGATCGGTATATTCAGCCAGAATCTGAGGAGCACTGATGCCTGCGCGGCGAGGAGGCCGAGCGCGACGTTGAGCAAGTGGCGCATGACCCCGAGCCACCGCGGCGGATTCTCTGATGAATTGTCCGCGTCGGAATGAGCCAACGGGTCCTCTGCGGGACGGTCGGCGGCAGTCTCGGATGTCGCGTCGGCCGGGCTCACGCAAGGTAGCATGCATCAGCCGGTTCGCGCCCGCAATGACATGCTTGCCAGTGCGGGGGGTCGCCGATCAGAGAACGAGGTCGCCGGCTTGAACGGTGTGGAGGCCGTCGAGCTTGATCATGAAGTCGGCGATGCCGTCGCCGTCGGTATCGCCGCTGAGGTAGGTGTTGCCGGCGACCTGCTCGAACCGAAGCTCGCCGGCAGTGTTGGTGAATGCCCCGGTACCGAGGAAGCTGAAGCTCTGGTCAGAGGCCAGGCCCGTATCGGCGTCGACCGCGCTGAGGTCGATCTTGTCGCCTGAGGCGAAGTCGACGATGCGGTCGGCGCTGGCACGGGTCACACCACCGAAGTCGCCGTCCGCGAACTTGAACAGGTCGTTGTCCGCGCCTCCGGTCATCGTGTCGCGGCCGACACCGCCGATCAGCGTGTCCGCACCGGCGCCACCGTTGAGCGCGTCATCGCCATCGGCGCCGTTGAGCACATTCGCCCCAGCATTGCCATGAATCGAGTTGTTGAGTTCGTTGCCGGTCCCGTTGATCGCCGACGAGCCGCCAAGCGTCATGTTCTCGGTGTAAAGCCCGAGCGTCCAGCTGATGCTCGCCTTGACCACGTCGGTGCCCTCGCCGGCGCTTTCGGCGACGACGTCTCCGACATTGTCGACGTAATACGTGTCGTTGCCGGTGCCTCCGGACATGGCGTCAGCGCCTTCGCCGCCATTGAGGATGTCATTCCCGCCTTGGCCGGTCAGGCTATCGTTGCCGGTCTCGCCGATGAGCTCGTTCGAGCCATTGTTGCCGATGATCTCGTTGGCGAGGCTGTTGCCGGTCGCGTCGATCGACGCGATTCCGGTCATCGTCAGGTTCTCGACTCCCGACCCGAGCTTGAACGTAACGCTGGCGAGCACCGTGTCCGTGCCGCCGGTAACAGTCTCGAACACTCGGTCGCCGGCATTGTCGACGACATAATGGTCATCGCCCCCAAGCCCGTACATCTGGTCCGCGCCGCTGCCACCATCGATCCAGTTGTCACTGTTGTTGCCGTGGATGAGGTTGTTCGCGGCATTGCCGATCGCGTTGATCGCCGTGCCCTGCAGAGTCAGGTTCTCGAGATTGGCGCCGAGCGTGTAGTCGATGCTCGCGATCACGATGTCGGTGCCTTCGTCCGCGTTCTCGCTGACCGTGTCGCCGAGGGCGTCGACATAATAGGTGTCGTTGCCGACGCCCCCGGTCATGTGGTCGTTGCCGGTGTTCCCCTGCAGCAGGTCGTTGCCGCTGCCGCCGGTTAGCGTGTCGTCGCCGGCATTCCCGTACAGGGTGTCATTTCCGTTTCCGCCGTCGAGCGTGTTAGCGGCTCCATTGCCGCGGATGAAGTTCGCGACCGCGTTGCCTGTGCCGTCGATCGCCGCCGCGCCGGTGAGGGTCATGTTCTCGAGACCCGAGCGCAGCGTGTACGTCACCGACGACAGGACGAGGTCGGTGCCCTCGCCAGTGAACTCGGTGATGATGTCGCCGACATTGTCGACAATGAACGTGTCGTCGCCAAGGCCGCCTGCCATGGTGTCAGCGCCGGCGCCGCCGTTCAGGACATTGTTACCGTCGTTGCCGGTCAAGCGATTGTCGAGCGCGTTGCCAGTACCGTTGATGTCGCCTCCGTTGGTAAGAACCAGATTCTCGACATTGGCGCTGAGCGAATAGCTCGCGCTCGCCCGAACGGTGTCCGTGCCTTCTCCAGCGCTCTCAATGACTACGTCCCCGGTCATGTCGACGATGTAGGTGTCGCTGCCAGCGCCACCGATCATAGTGTCGGTGCTGCCGCTGCCATCGATGATGTTACTGAATGCATTGCCGGTGAGAGTATCCGACGACCAGGATCCGATGAGGTTCTCGATTGAGCTCAGCGTATCGATCCCGGCGCCGCCGGTGTCCTGCGGCCCAACAATAGCTAGGCTCACAGTCACAGGTGCAAAGCCGACGTAGGATGCTGTGTCGGACCCCGCTCCGCCCTTTAGCGTGTCGTTTCCGGCACCGCCGACCAAGATGTTGTCGGCACCGTTGCCGGTCAGAATGTTGTTGAGAGAATTTCCGGTGCCGTTGATGGCCTCGCTGCCGGTCAGGGTCAGGTTCTCGATCATGCCCGGCAGGGCGAACGACACGGATGAAAGGACAGTATCGTTGCCTCTGGTGCCAGTGCCGTCAGGATCATACTCCCAAACGACGTCGCCAACGTTGTCGACGACGTAGGTATCGTCCCCATCGCCGCCATCCATGGCGTCGGCCCCGGCGCCGCCATCGAGATGATCGCTGCCGTCCCACCCCTGCAGGCCGTCGTTCCCGCCACCGCCGTACATGACGTCGTTGCCGTTATCCCCGTTCAACTCGTCATAGGCGTCGGCGCCGTAGATTGTGTCGTCGCCATTTCCGCCCGAGACGAGCGCGCCATCCGGGCCGCTGTAGATGGTGTCGTTGCCGTTCTCGCCCATCAGCCGATCGGTCGATGGCGAGATTGCGGGATTAAGCCCGACGCCACCGTGAATGATGTCGTCGCCGTCGCCGCCATAGATCATGTCGGTGCCGGAGCTGCCAGTCAGGTTGTCGTTTCCGCCCCAGCCATCGAGGGTGATCCCGTCAATGCCGGGGACCGCTCCGGCGATGATGTTATCATCGAATGGTGTGCCGCTTATGCCGGTAACATATTCGATTCCGGTCAGCGTTGCGCCGCCGACGATGATCGTGCCGCCACCGGCGAGCTGGGAGAAGTCGGCGGAAATGCCGGCGGGCGCGGTATATCCATTGAATTGCAGTGAATCGGTGCCGGTACCGCCATCGACCGAATCGCCATAGCCGGCATCGAGAGTGTCGTCGCCGATTCCGCCGATCAGGACATCGGCAAAATTATCGCCCGCCGAGTAGCCATATTCGCCGTCGCCGCTCAGCCAGTCGTTGCCCTCACCACCGTCGAGATGATCCGAGCCTGCTCCGCCATACAGGGAGTCGTCGTCCGCACCTCCATCGATCGTGTCATCGCCACCGCCACCATAAATCGAGTCATGGCCGGCCCCTCCGCTCAGGTGATCGTTGCCGTCGCCGGGGAACGATGGAAAGCTGTCTCCATAAATGTTGTCGTTGCCGTCACCGCCGTCGATGGTGTCGTTGCCATTTTCGCCGCCGAGCGAATCATTGCCCGCACCGCCGTTCAGCGTGTCATCGCCTGCTTGCCCGTTGACCGTGTCGTTGCCATCACCGGCCGACAAGGTGTCGTTGCCATCTCCGCCGATGAGATAGTCGTCGCCGTTACCCCCGGTGACCGTGTCGTTGCCGGATCCGAGGTGGAACTCGAACTGCTCAAAGCCGCTGAACGTCCCGATGTTGCTGGTGATGTTCGATCCGTTGACGACGAAGCTCATGTCGCTGGTCATCGTCGTGGCCTGAAGCGTGAGCTTGTCCTGGCCGTCGCCGCCAATGATGCTCCCGGCGAACGCCGTCGTCAGGTCGTAGATGACGAAATAGTCGTCGCCTGCGCCGCCATCAATCGTTCCGCCGTTTGCGGTGATCTCAATGCCATCGTTGCCGGCTCCGGCATTGACGGTATCCACGCCGGCGCCCGTGGCGATGAAGTCATCGCCATCGCCGGTCGTAATGGTATCGTTGCCGGAGCCGGCGCGAATCCCGAACGTCTCGAAATTGGTGAACGAACCGAAGTCGCTCGTGATGGTTGAACCATTGACCTGGAAGCTCAGTCCGGTTGTCAGCTGGGACCAGTTAAAGGAGAGGGTGTCCTGACCGGCGGCGCCGTCCAGGCTCACTGCGAGGCCTGAGGATGCAGTGTTGGGGCCAATATAGAGACTGAAGATGTCGTTGTTCGACGTGCCATGCAGGGTGACGTCTTCGACGTGATTCACAGTGAGCGATACGAACGATGCCTGCGGACCGCGCTGGATGTACGCGTTCAAGAAGCCCGTATTGGACGAGTCGGAAACGTAGTAGCTGACCGGTCCGGTATCTTCGAACTGGACGAGCAGGGTGTCATGGCCGTCGGCCGCATCGACTGTCGTCGCTTCCGTCCATGGCGTGTTGACGATGATGCTGTCGTCGCCGCTCGTCGCCGTGACATTGCCGGTCGGGTTCGTGTAAGTCGGCATCGTTCCAGATTCCCCAGTTTCTCACGGGATGCAGAACCGGAATTGCCCGACAAGCGACACGCGCTTAGTCAACGCCGACTACTGCTCCAACACTCCGCGCGGTTGAGCCCTCCGCGCGCCCGGCAAGCTAGCCGGTAAATTGCTGTTGGCAATCGGCAATTAAGTTATGCGCGAGGCGTCGCGTCACGTTATTGGGCCCTTCGAAAGGGGCTATCCGATCATCGAATACGTGAGGATCGTGCACAGCAGGCCATGTGTGCGAAGCCGTCAGAGGATCAGATCGGCACCGCTGACGGTATGCAATCCGTCGAGCTTGATCATGAAGTCGGCGATGCCGTCGCCGTTGGTATCGCCGCTGAGGTAGGTGTTGCCAGCGACCTGCTCGTAGCGAAGCTCGCCGGCGGTGTGGCTGAACGCGCCGGTGCCGATGAAGCTGAAGCCTTGGTCGGATGCGAGCAACGTATTGGCATCGACCGCGCTTAGGTCGACCTTGTCGCCCGTAGCGAAGTCGACGATGCGGTCCGCGGTGGAGCGGGTGACGCCGCCGAAGTCGCCGTCCGCGAACTTGAACAGGTCGTTGTCTGCTCCGCCGGTCATCGTGTCGCGGCCGACACCGCCGATCAACGTGTCTGCACCGGCGCCACCATTGAGGGCATCGTCGCCGCCGGCGCCATTGAGGACGTTCGCCCCGATATTGCCGTGGATCGAGTTGTTCTGGCCGTTGCCGGTGGCGTCGATCGAGGCAGAGCCGCCCTGGGTCAGGTTCTCGATATTGGCGCCCAAGGCCCAGCTGACGCTGGCCTTGACCACGTCGGTGCCTTCGCCGGCATTCTCGGTCACCGTGTCGCCAGCATTGTCGACATAATAAGTGTCGTTGCCGGTGCCCCCGGTCATCGCGTCGGCACCCTCGCCGCCATTGAGGATGTCATTGCCGTCATTGCCGGTCAGCGCATCGTTTCCGGTCTGACCGACGAGCTCGTTCGACCCGGCATTGCCGATGAGCACATTGGCAAGGCTGTTGCCGGTCGCATCGATCGACGAGGCCCCGGTCAGGGTGACATTCTCGACCCCCGAGCCAAGCTTGAACGTAATGCTGGCAAGAACGGTGTCGGTGCCGCCGGTCACGGTCTCAAACACCCGGTCGCCCCCATCGTCGACGACATAGGTGTCGTCGCCGTCAAGGCCGTACATCTGATCCGCGCCGGCACCGCCGTCGATCAGGTTGGCGATGTCGCTGCCGTGGATGTTGTTGTTCAGCCCATTGCCGGTCGCGTTGGCCGCAGTGCCGAGCAGGGTGAGGTCCTCGACATCGGCTCCGAGCGTGTAGGTGATCGACGATCGCACGACGTCGGTGCCTTCGCCCGCGTTCTCGGTCACGACATCCCCGAGGGCATCGACGTAGTAGATGTCGTTGCCGATGCCGCCGGCCATATTGTCGTTGCCGGTGTTGCCCTGCAGCAAATCGTTGCCGCTTCCACCGATTAGCGTGTCATTGCCGGCGTTGCCGTAGAGCGTGTCGTTCCCGTTTCCGCCGTCGAGCGTGTTCGCGGCTCCATTGCCGCGGATGAAGTTCGCAACTGCATTGCCGGTGCCGTCGATCGCCGCGACGCCGGTCAACGTGAGGTTCTCGATGCCCGAGCGTAGCGTGTAGGTCACCGACGCCTGGGCGAGGTCCGTGCCCTCGCCGCTATATTCCGAGATGATGTCATTGATATCATCGACCACGAACGTGTCGTTGCCAAGCCCGCCATAGAGCTTGTCCGCTCCCGCGCCGCCGTCGAGGAGATCATTGCCGTCCAGCCCGTAGAGGCTATTGGCGGTCGAATTGCCGGTGAGTTGGTCGTCGAGATTCGACCCGATAAGGTTTTCGATGCCGGTGAGCGTATCCCAGCCCGCGCCGACCGTATTCTGCGCAACTGTGATGCCGAGGTTGACGTTGACTCCGAAGTAGTTCGCTTCGTCATAGGACGCGATATCGACGCCCAACCCGCCGTCCATGACGTCATCGCCGTAGCCACCCTCAAGGAAGTCGTTACCGGCGTTTCCGATCAACGTGTCATGGCCGAGATCGCCGTAGAGGGTGTCGACGAGTTTTCCGCCCGTGACGCTGTCATTGCCGTCGCCGGCGTGGATTATTCCGTTCTGAACGCCCGAGTGTCCGTCGTACGTGTCGTTGGCGGCACCAAGGTTGATGTCGCCGTCGATAGTCCCCGTGTTGGTCGCGGTGTCGACCTCTCCACCGAGATTCACCAGACCGTAAATGTGCCCGCTGTTGTCGAGATGAAATCCGAACGGTGCGAACTGGACGTCGATCGCAATCCGAGCCGCGATCAACCCAGCGTTGACGACTTCTGGAATCGCTGTGCCATCGACTCCGCCGCTCTGGTCGTGGACCAGGATCGCGGTCTCCGTTCCGCTGCCGTCGGTCTCCGCGGTGATGACCCCGGTCGCGCTGTTATGAACGAAGCCTTCCGACCAAATGGCGATGGAGCCTCTTGCGCCGTGCGCCTGGATGGTACCGGTGTTGGTCGTCTGCTGCGTGTCGGCCAGGCCGAATGCGAAGCTGTGCTCGCTCCATGCCTGGATTGTTCCGCTATTGATGACGATCGGCACATAACTTTTGTCCACATAGGTTTCGGGAAAGGTGTCGTCGGCCGGCCAGATTTCCATCTTGCCGACGGCCTCAGCCGTGCCGTAGACAGAATAGGCGTCGATCAAGCCGTTGTTGGTGAGCTTGAACCCGCCGGACACGCCGCAAGCACCGATCACATACGGGAAATAGGCGGGCAGCGGATATTCCATTGGCCCAGTGCTCTGCGCGGTGATCAGGCCATTATTGGTCGTCTCCACGAAGTTCATGAAATCAGCGGCGACTGCACGCTCGTGGACGTCATTGATCGCAGCCAGCGTGCCGTCGACCACCAGCCTGGAGGTGTCGCGCCAGGCGTAGACGGGGTTGTCCCCATCGAGACCGACCCAGGTTTGACCTTCCTCGATCGTCAAGGTTCCGATGATTTCGTAATTGGCGACCTGCCAGTCGGTCGGCTGGAAATCGATGCCGGCCGCGTCACCGGGAAGAAGCGGGATTGCGCCGGCGGCGATCGCGTCGAGGCCTGTTCCGGCTGGAGCGCTGGCCGACGCCACGACGTTTGCAGCGAGCGAAACGAGCACGGTTTCGCCGGACAGGCTCCACTGCTCGTAGGTCAATCCGTTGACCGAGACATTCGACCCCTGGACCCATGCGCCGACGAGGGTCACGGTGTCGGTCGCCGTGCCGTCGATCCGCAGCGATATTCCGGCGCCAATTGCCGCGACATCGCTCGGCCGGACGATCAGCGACTGGTTGGCGCGCATCTCGATGATTTCGAAATCGGTGATCCGGCCAGCCGCCAGCGCCGCCGAGAGGTCGAGGATCACCGCGCCGCTGGCGAGCACCAATGTATCGAGGCCGTCGCCGCCCTCGACCGAGCGGAAACTGTAATCGCCCAGCTCGACCCGATCGGCGCCGGTGCCGGCATCGACGACGTCGCCGCCGGCGGTCTGGATGAGGTCGCGGCCGCCTTCTCCGTAGAGGCCGTCATTGCCGGTTCCGCCAGTCAGCTGATCGTCGCCCGACCCGCCCATAAGCAGGTCGTTGGCGCCCCCGCCATCAATGATGTCGTTGCCCTGTTCGCCCGTGACTCGATCCACCGCGCCTGCGCCGGCATATTGGTCGGCCCCGGGGCCAAGATCGACGATGCCGTCGATATGTCCCGCGCCCGAGTTGGCGAACACGTCGTCGCCACCCGACAAATAGGCGTTGCCGGTGATCGCTCCGGAGTTGGTGACGGTGTCGAACCAGGGCGGGCCCTGTCCCTCCGTATCGCCGCCGATGAAGTCGCCGTTCAGCGTTCCACTGTTATTGAATGTGAGGGCGAGGTTCGAGATGACGTCGCCGTTGAGCGTGCCCGAGTTAATCAGCGTTCCGTAGACATACGCAGCGATGGAAGCGGTGATTGTGCCGCTGTTCACAACATCGCCGTAGGCGATGACTCCCCATCCCGGCTGATTGTTGAAATTTTGAACTTCGATCAGGCCGGCGTTGGTGAGCTCGACCGGATTGGAACCATCATCGGGGAACGCCGATCCTTCGATCAGGACTCCAATGGCGGGGGAGCCGAAGATTCCATCGATTGTATAAGCGCCATAGTTTCCCGAGCCCGAAACGAGGATCTGCCCGCCGGCTTGGTTGTTGATGGTGCCGCCGTGGACAAGGTCGATGCCAATGGCGGGCCCGAGGTCTGCTTGGACAGCAATCAATCCGGAATTGATGACCGACGAATTCCATTTCTCGGTCAGCACTGCGCAGGCCGTGCCGGCCTTGCTCACACAGAAAATCTGTCCGCTGTTGGCGACATCGGTCGAAATGTCTCCGTACGGACTGTGGTCGAAAATACCGTACGCGCCCGTGTTGCCGTAGACGGCGTGGACGACCAGCGTTCCGCTGTTCGTGAAGCTGTCGATGGTCGGCTGATCGAACGCGGTCGCGGTTACGAGCGACAAGGCGGCCGGCGAGCCGGGAACGTCTTCGAGATAGATGGTTCCGGCGTTGGTGAGCGTGGTGACGCCCGACGGGAACAACTCCCCGACCCGGCTATCATCGACCATGTAGACGTAGCTGCCCGAAGCAACCGAATAGCTCGAACCGCCCGGCGTAATCTGTCCGCTGTTGGGCGCGCCCGGAGGGGCCGGAAGCGGTGGAATGATGCTGGGCGGTGGCGGTGGCGGTGGCGGTGGCGGGTCCGGATTCAACCATAACACCGCCTGGACGGTTGCGAGGTCGGTGTTCAGGCAGGTGATCTTGTCGGTGTCCGACAAGGTTATCACCACATCACTGCCAACTTGGGCCACTGACTGAGCCGAGCTGTAGTCCCAGACCTTGATCGAATCCGCCGAGGAAAGATCGGTAATGGTGTCGCTGCCATCGCCGGCGAAAAAGTCGAACCTGTCGGCTCCAAGACCGCCGGTTAGAACGTCGTCACCGCCGTATCCGCCGATGATGTCCTCGCCCCCGCCGCCCGAAATCTGGTTGGCGAGACCACTGCCGTAGAAGATGTCGTTGCCGTCGGAGCCGACGATGTTTTCGACATTGACGAATATATCGGAGCCTTCACCAGTGAACTCGATCGTCGTCGAACCGAGGTTCACGACGTGATTGATCCCGGAGGTTACGAAGGTGACGGTATCAATCCCGGCGCCGCCATCGATGACGTCATCCCCGCTCCAGTCGTAGATGATGTCGTCGCCGTCGCCGCCCTGCAGGATGTCGTTGTCGGCGTCAGGCTGCAGCGTGTCGTCGCCGGCGCCCGCGTCGACCGTGTCGTTGCCCCAACCGCCATTGATCGTGTCGTTGCCGCCAAGGCCATTGATGGCGTCGTCGCCGTCCGTTCCATTCAGCGTATCGTTTCCGGAAGTTCCGTTGATCGTCGGCATAATCGGCGCTTCCTTAAGCTACAGCACAAAGTCGCTGGCCTGCAGGTTGTGCAGGCCATCCACGCGGATGACGAAATCGGCGACGCCGTCGCCGTCGAGATCGCCGGCGACATAGGTGTTGCCGACGGACTGGTAGGCGCGCAGCTCGCCAGCGATGTGGCTGAACGCGGCGCTACCGATGAAGCTGAAATTCTGGTCGCCCGCGAGCAGCGAATTAGAATCGACGCCGGACAAATGGATCTTGTCGCCCTGCGCGGAATCGAAGTCGTGGATGCGGTCGGCGGTTGAGCTGGTCATCCCCGCGAAGTCGCCGTCGCGGAAGGTGAACTTGTCGGCGCCCGCGCCGCCGTAGAAGCGATCCATGCCTGCTCCGCCAATGAGCGTGTCGTTGCCATTCTCGCCGTAGAGAATGTCGGCACCCCCATTGCCCTTGATCAGGTCGTTACCGTCGCGGCCGTAGAGGAAGTTGTCGGCCGAATTACCGACGATGGTATTGTTATCGTCCTGGCCGTAGCCGCGCACCGCCGCGCTGCCCTCGACCAGGTCGAGCTCCTCGATATTGGCGCGGAGCTGGTATGAAACGAGCGACGAGAACACTGTGTCATTGCCCTCGCCGGCGTTTTCATACGCGAAGTCCGTGGTGTCGCTGACGTAATAAGCGTCGTCGCCGACGCCGCCATACATGCGGTCGTAACCGGCGCCGCCGATCAGCGTATCATTGCCGTCCGCTCCGAACAGATAGTCGTCGCCGCCCGCGCCATCGAGATAATCGCTGCCCTCGTATCCGTAGAGCTTGTTGGCGCCGCCGCTACCGATGATGCTGTTGTCGAGGACATTGCCCTTGCCGATGTAGGCCGCGCCCGTGAGGCTCAGATCCTCGACATTGTCGCGCAATTGGCAGTCGATCGAGGCGATGACGCGATCCTGGCCTTCGCCGGCATTTTCATAAGCATAATCCGTGCTGTCGTTGGCGTAATAGGTGTCGTCGCCAAGGCCGCCATACATCCGGTCGTAGCCGGCGCCACCGCCCAGGGTGTCGTTGCCGTCGCGTCCGAACAGCGTGTCGTCACCATCTCCGCCATCGAGGACGTCGGAACCCGACAGGCCGTCGAGGCGATCGTTCCCTTCGAGACCAAAGAGATAATTGCTCGAAGAATTTCCGGTGAGCTGGTCGCCAAAAGCTGAACCGATCGCATCTTCGATCGAGCTCAGGGTGTCCGTCCCTGCGCCGACGGTATTCTGGGCACTGGCCAGGCCGAGGTTGACGGTGACTCCGGCCGTCGCTTCCGAATAGGAGGCGACGTCGAAACCGGCCCCGCCGCTCAGCTTGTCGTTCCCCGCGCCGCCCTCAAGGAAATCGTCGCCACCGTTGCCGGTCAGCGTGTCATCCCCGTCGTCACCGTAGAACGTGTCAGGATCGGCCCAGCCAATGACGGTGTCATTGCCACCGCCGGCGTCAACTACGCCGTTAAGCGAACCGTTGGTGCCGTTATAAAGGTCATTGCCGTCGTCGAGGAAGATGTCGCCGACGATCGTACCGGCATTGATGATCTTGTCGTCATAATGCGCAAGCGAGATCGCGCCGAAAATCTGGCCACCGGCCTGGTTCGTAAGATTGGTGATAATCGAGGCGTTGGGAACCGCATAATAGGCAAAATCGCCGCTAATCGTGCCGGAGTTCAAAATGTTGATGGTGCCGCCGAAATGATCTGCCGTGTTGAGAATTGCGACCGACGCATCGCCTGACAACGAATGCGCCGCAATCAGGCCGGCATTGTTGATCGTTGGATTGTTGGACGCCTCGCTGAGGGCGCCAGCAAGGTAGATTGCGACCGCTCCCGGACCCTCCGCCAGAATCTTGCCTGTCGCTGTATTCGTAATCGGGGTGTCGCCAGTGTTTCGCGGCTCTACGCCGTTGTAATAGACGATTGCGTAGGCATCGAAGTCGCCGCGGACCGAGATCGTACCGCTGTTCAGGATGCTAGAGCGGGAATCGTATGTCTCGATCCCGATGGCGCGGCTGAACCAGCTCACCACGGCGAGCGTGCCGCTATTGTTGAACGAGCCGAACCCACCGTCGAAGTGGAAGCCCCAGGCATCGCCCGAGCTCGCGACCGAATAAATGGTGCCATTATTGACCAGTGCGCCTGCGCCATAAGCATGCACGGCCGACACGGCGTCGTTGCCCGATGCCCAAAGCGTACCGTTGTTAGTGAAGCTATTGATCGGGGTAACGAGGTCGCTGGTCTCGTAAATGCCGTTCGACATCAGACCGTATTGGGTTACGCCGGCGGCGATGACGATGTCGGCATAGTCGGCCTTGAATTGCCGATAGACCGTTGGATTGGCGGGCTCGGGGGGAGGCAGCACGGCCATGCCGCTGCCGCTTGTGACGCCCGTGAAATTCGCGACGGTGAGCGAGCCGAGCTGGACGTTGTTGATCGTCAGATGCTCGGTCGGCCCGAGGTCGATCACGACGTTCGCGCCGACCTGGTGGGCGCGGCTCAGGATGTCGCCAAAAAAGTAAAAGCCGTAATCACCGAGGTCGATCTTATCCTGAGCGATATTGAAATCGGTTATTGTGTCGCTTCCGGCGCGATCAGCCGGGTTGCCGAAGACGTTGCGGTAGCGGGCAATGACGAACGTGTCGGCGCCGGCGCCGCCGGTTAGCGTGTCGCTCTCCCGGCCGCCGTTGAGCGTGTCGTTGCCGGCGCCGCCGCTAATGGTGTCGCGGCCATCGCCACCAACCAGGCTGTTGTCGGACGAATCGCCGCTGATTGTTTGGCCGGGCGTGAGGTTCAGTCCCCAGTTGGCCGCGATCATCGTCGAGCTGAAGAAGTTGCGAGGGTCGAAATTGCCGACCAGGATATTCGTGATCGTGGCGACATTGGCGAAGGTGCCGTTCGCCTGCATCGCCTGCACAACCGTGTCGGGACCGACCTGGACCAGCCGCATCAGGCCTGAATCGAACGGCGACATCCGGGTGTCGTAGCCGAGGCCCTGGAGCATTCCCGCGGCGTAGTCACCGGCGTCGAAGCCGTCCCCCAGCCCGCCCTGTATCCCTGCATCGAAACCATTGAGGGTGATCGGGCCGAAGGTCGCGCCTTCGAACCAGTCGACATAGAAGCTGATGCCCGAAGCGACACCTTCAACGGGATTGTTGAGGTTGATGGTCGTTCCGCCGCTCGTCGTTCCGAGGAGGAGGATGCTTTCGGCCGTGTCGATGACGACACTGCCAGAACCCGAGGCATTGAGGACGATACTATCAACCCCGGTTCCGCCATGTACCGTCGTAACGTCGCTCGCCGATGTCGTCACAAGATTGAGGAAGATGACGTCGTCGCCGGTGCCGCCGTCGGCGGTCGCAAACCGACCACCCTCGGCGTAGAGGGCGTCGTCTCCGCCGCCGCCATCGAAAACGTCGTTACCGCCGCCGCCGTAGAGGCGGTTGTCGCCGGAATCGCCGGTCAGCGAATCGTCGAATGCGGTTCCGTGCACGAAATCGAAATTGGCGAGCTGGTCCACCCCGATGCCCGCGGCATCGGCACCTCCGGCGGATTGCGCCGTGCCCGTGCCGAGGTTGAGGACAATTCCGGCTAGCGCGTGCGAATAATCGATGGTGGACTCGAGCGCCGACGGGCCCGCGTCGTAATAATCCGATCCCGCGCCGGGCGATGCGATGATCCAGTCGCCACCACCTTCACCGTAGATACTATCGCTGCCGGGGCCGTCGGTAATCGTATCGGTGCCATTGCTCCCGTACACGGTATCGTCGCCCGCGCCGGCGTCGATGACGTCGTTTCCATCCCCGCCGTCGATGATGTCGTTTCCGTCACCGCCGATGATGGTGTCGTCGCCCTCGTAGCCATTGATCTGTTCGCCGGACGACGTGCCGACCAGGTAATCGGAAAATGCGGTTCCGTAGATCGCGTTTGTACCGAGCCCGCCCTGCAGGGTCAGCGTCTGTCCACCACCCAGGTCGATGACGATGTTGGAGCCGTCCTGATGCGAATGCGCCAGCGCTTCGTCGAGGGTGTTGTAGCCGTAGGCGGTGAGGTCGAGCACGTCTTCCGTGCTCTGGAAATCGGTGATCGTGTCACTACCCGATGCGGCGGCGAAGACGAACGTGTCCGCCCCCCGGCCGCCGGTCATGAGGTCGTTGCCGTTGCCACCCGTCAGCGTGTCGTTGCCATAGCCGCCGATGAGATGGTCGGCGCCGTCGCCGCCGGTCATGAGGTCGTTGCCCGCTCCGCCGTCCAGCGTGTCGTCCCCGGCCGCGCCGGTCAGCGTGTCCCACCCATCCGCACCGGCGAGGACGTTTGCGCCAAGATCGCCGGTAAGATGGTCGTCGAACGAGCCGCCGGTGATGTTTTCTACGTTGAAGATGGCATCGACGCCGCCTGGGCCGGTGTTCTGCGGTCCCGACAGATCCACCGTCACGCCGCCGATGATTCCAGCGTATGAGATGGTGTCGTTGCCGGCGCCGCCATCCAAGAAGTCGTCGCCCAAGCCGCCGATCAGCAAGTCGTCGCCAGCACCGCCGCTCAGATTGTCATTGCCCGAGCTGCCGTCGAGCACATTGGCGTTCGCGTTGCCGGTGATCGTGTTGTTGAACGGGTTGCCGGTCCCGTTGAGTGCGCTGCCGACGAGAGTCAGATTCTCGACGTAAATGAGGTTGCCGGTCAGCGAGAAATCCACTGAGCTCTGGATCGTATCGGTGCCCTCGCTCGAGTTTTCGACGATCGTGTCTAGTCCGTCGGTGACGTAGGTATCGTTGCCGAGTCCCCCGACGAGCGTGTCCGGGCCGCCGCCGCCGTCCAGCGTATCGTTGCCGAGACCGCCAGTCAGGATGTTCGCACCCGCATTGCCGGTCAGATGGTCGTTGAATGCCGAGCCCGAGAGGTTTTCGATGCTGACTAGCGTGTCGGAGCCCTCAGCGACGGTATTCTGGGCGCCGGCAATCGCCAGGCTGACGGTTACGGCGGAAGTCGCTCCCGCATAGCTCGCGGTGTCGGACCCCATTCCGCCGTTGATCGTATCGTTGCCAAGTCCTCCCTCGAGGATATTGTCGGCGGCGTCGCCCGTGAGGGTGTCGTTGAAATTGGAGCCGATCAACCCTTCGATCCCGATCAACGTATCGGTGCCGTCGCCGGTCGCCATGTTCAGCTGGACGGCGCCCGTCGCGGTTGAATAACTTGCCATGTCGATGCCCGCACCGCCGTCGAGCGCGTCGGTTCCGGCGCTCCCGATCAGTATATCGTTCCCGGCGCCGCCCTCGAGCCAGTCGTTATCGGCCCCGCCATCGAGTATGTCGTCGCCGTACCCGCCGATAAGGTGGTCGTTGCCGACGCCACCATCGAGATTGTCGTTGCCGACCGATGCATCGAATGCCGGCCCGTCGCCGATCAGCGTGTCGTCGCCCGCAGCGCCCATCAGGGTGTCGTTTCCAGAATAGCCCGTCAGTACGTTCGCGAGCGCATTGCCCGTCAGTTGGTCGTTTCCTCCCGACCCGGAGGCATTCTCGACCGATGTCAGAGTGACGGAGATCGTGTCGGTCGAGCCCAGCAGGACCGACTGAGCCGAACCCTCGATGGCCAGTGAAAGGACAATCCTGCTGTTGGGGCCGGACGCGAAATAAGTGAAGCCGACACTGTCTGATCCCGTACCCCCGTCGATTACCTTCGTGCCTGATCCAAGTATGAACGTGTCGTCGCCGCCGTTTCCGGTGAGCTGATCGCTTCCGCCGAAATCGGTAAAGACGTTGGCGAGATCGTTGCCGGTAAGCACGTCGTTGAAGCTGGTCGCGACAATATTCTCGATGCTGACGAAGGTGTCGATGCCGCCGCCGCCAGTGTCCTGCGCCACGCCATCGAGCCGGAGGTCGATGGTGATCCCGCTGGTCACGCTTCCGACTTGAAAGGTGTCGAAGCCTGCGCCGCCGTCGTAGAGGTCGTTGGAGATCAGTTGCGACGAATAATATTCTTCCGACAGGAAGTCGTTGCCGTTTCCGCCGTAGAGCTTGTCATTCCCGTCTCCGCCGAAGATCTGGTCGTCACCATCCCCGCCGTTGATCGTGTTATCGCCGGCGTCTCCGATCAAGTTATCCTGAAAGGCGGACCCGATGATGTTCTCTATGCTGATAAGGTTGTCCATGCCGTCAGGGCCATCGACGTAGCCGAGCAGGTTGACGGTCATCCCGCCGGCGGCGGTGGAATAGCTTGCGGTGTCGCTCCCGTTGCCGCCGTCGAGCGTATCGAACCCCGTGCCGCCGTTGAGGACATCGTCGCCTTCGCCACCGGACAGGCTGTCATTGCCGTCGAGACCATTGATGACATCATCACCACCGGTTCCGTTCAGCGTGTCTCCGCCCGAAGTCCCGTTGATCGTCGTCGGCATTCATCCCCCGTCGCGGGCGAACAGGCCCGCAGCATCATTGCCGGGAAATGTTGCAGCATGACGATGCTCGGCCGGGCGAATGCCACCCGCACGCGAACAAAGCTCAACAAACGTTCCCCGTACTCTCTACCCGGGGCGCGGAAATCCGAGCTGTTTTCGCGCCCGCAACGGTTGACGCTAGCGGCTAAATTGCTGATGGCAATAGAGATTGTCCGGTGACAGACAGAACTGTCCCACCGTTGGTCGAAAACGCACCGTCACCCGGGCGGCGACCGTTGCGTGAGGACAAACAGCCGCTAATCTCGCTTCCCGCAAAATGATTTTTCCGGAGATTTCAAGCTGATGCGTTTCCAGAGCCGTTTCGCGCTGCTCGCTGCCGCGACCGTTTTGTCTTCGCCTGCCTTCGCCGCGGCTCCGATCGCCAAGTCCGTCCCGATCTCGACCCTGGTCCAGCAAGTCACCATCCCGCACTCGACCTTCAAACTCGCGAATGGGCTCACGGTCATCTTGCATGAGGATCACAAGGCGCCCGTCGTCGCGGTCAGCGTCTGGTACAATGTCGGCTCCAAGGACGAGCCGAAGAGCAAGACCGGCTTCGCGCATCTCTTCGAACATCTGATGTTCAACGGCACCGAGAATTTGCCGGGAGACTATTTCACTTACCTGCAGCAGATCGGCGCAACCGATTACAACGGCACGACTTATTACGACCGCACCAACTATTTCGAGACGGTGCCATCCGGCGCGCTCGAACGCGCCTTGTTCATGGAAAGCGACCGCATGGGCCATCTGCTCGGCGCGGTTACGCAAGGCGTGCTCGATAACCAGCGCGGCGTCGTCCAGAACGAGAAAAGGCAGGGTGACAGCCGTCCGGGCGGGTTGCTTCAATATACGGTGCAGGAGACCCTGTTCCCCGTCGGCCACCCATATCATCATACGGTCATCGGCTCGATGGAAGACCTTGACGCCGCCAGTCTTGCCGACGTCAAGCAATGGTTCCGCAATCGCTACGGTCCGAACAATGCGGTGCTGGTGATCGCCGGTGACGTGACCGAGGCGCAGGCGAAGCCACTGGTCGAGAGATATTTCGGCGATATCGCCCGCGGCCCGGTCAACAACCCGGCGCAGGCAACCGTCCCGACCTTGGCCAAGGCCAAGACGGTCGAGATGAAGGATAATGTCGCGACCACCATCATCCAGCGTTACTGGGCGGTTCCCGGCCTGCTCGACCGGCGCCTTGCCGCGATCGATATTGGAGCGTCCGTGCTGGGCGGCCTCGCCAGCTCGCGCCTCGACAAGATCATGGTCCGCAACGAGAAGATTGCAGTTGGCGTCAGCGCCTATCTCCAGCCTCTGCAGCGGGCCGGAATCTTCACCATCCAGGCGCAGGTGAAGCCGGGCGTCGATCCCAATCTCGTGTCGAAGCGCCTCGATCAGATCCTCGCCGATTATCTCGCCAAGGGCCCGACGCAGGACGAGGTCCAGCGCGCGGTGATGAGCGAAGTCTCGGGCCGTATACGCGGGCTCGAGCAGGTCGGCGGCTTCAGCGGCAAGGCGGTGACGCTCGCCGAGGGCCAGACCTACGCGCACGACAGCGACTTCTACAAAAGGACGCTGAAGCAATATGCTGACATCACGCCGGCGGCAGTGCGGACGACAATGCAGCAATGGCTGCGCCGGCCCGCGCTGACGGTCATCCTTTCGCCCGGTGAACGCGGCGATTATGTTGAGACCAAAGCCGTCGCGGTGAAGGAAGGCAACAAGACCGACGGCGCGGTGAAGGGCAATCGCCAGCTTCCGCCGATCGGCCAGCTTGCCGCGCTCGACTTTCCGAACATTGTCCACACCAAATTGAGGAATGGCGTTCCGGTCGATTACGTGCAGCGGGACGCGGTCCCCACCACGAACATCGCCCTCGCGTTCAACGCCGGCGACGCATCAGACTTGCCGACCACGCGCGGTCTTGCCTCGCTCAGCATGAGCCTGATGGACGAAGGCACGATGTCGATGTCTTCGCAGGAGATCGCCGAGGCCGAAGAGCGGCTCGGCGCCGATGTCGGCACCGGCAATTCGTCCGACCGTTCGCTCGCGACACTGGAAGCTTTGTCAGCAAACTTGGCGCCGTCGCTCGACGTGCTGACTGACGTCGTCCTCCACCCGGCCTTCGCGCCCGCGGAAGTCGATCGGGTGAAGAAGCAGGTGCTAACCGGAATCGCCCAGCTCCAACGCGACCCGACGCGCGTTGCCGGCCGCGTCGTACCTGGCGTCCTGTTCGGCGCGTCGCATCCGTACGGCGGCCCGGCGGGCGGCGACCCGAAGGCGATTGAGGGTTTCACCCGCAATGACCTCTACGCCTTCCAACAGCGCTGGATTCGGCCGGACAATCTCAAGATTTTCGTCGTTTCCAGCCTGCCGCTCGACCAGGTGATGCCGCTGCTCGATGCGCGTTTCGGCAATTGGACCGCGCCGTCGGTGCCAAAGGGAGTGAAGGTTTTCACCGCTCCGCCGCCGCGTTCGGCAGCGCAGAAGATCCTGCTGGTCAACCGCTCGGGCGCTCCGCAGTCGAGCATCGTCGGCGCGCAGCTGATCCCGGTCGATCCGCGCGGCGACGTGATTCCGCTGTCCGCGGCGAACGACGCGCTCGGCGGCAACTTCCTGTCGCGGCTCAACATGGACCTCAGGGAAAGCAAGGGCTGGACCTACGGCGTCAGCGGCCGGCCGAACTTCAACGAGAATGCGGTCAGCTATATCGTCTCGGCGCCGGTTCAGGCGGACAAGACAGGCGAGGCGCTGGCGGCGATGAACTCGGACATCGGCGACTTCCTCACCACCAAGGGGGTCACCGACGAAGAACTGACCCGCACGGTCGCGCGCAGCATCAACGAGCTTCCGGGCCGGTTCGAAACGGGCGACGCGGTGCTCAACGCGCTGATGGCGATGGATATCTACGTCCGGCCCGACAATTATTACGAGACGCTGGCTCCCGAATATCGCGGGCTGACCGTGGCCAAGCTCGATCAGGCGGCGCGGAGCACAATCGATCCCAAGGGCTTCACCTGGATCGTCGTTGGCGATGCCGCGAAGGTGAAACCGCAGCTCGACAAGCTCGGGATTCCAATCGAGGTGGTCGAGGCGCCCTAGCGGATTACCCGCGTGACATGACCCATCTTGCGGCCGGGTCGGGCCTCGCCCTTGCCGTAGATATGGACGTGGGCGCCGCGCTCGTGGAGCAGGTCGGGCCAGCGATCGACCTCGTCGCCGATGAGGTTTTCCATCACCGCGTGACCGCGCATCAGGCCGGTGAGGCCGGGCGGAAGGTCGCAGATGGCGCGGATGTGCTGCTCGAACTGCGAGGTGACCGATCCCTCGATCGTCCAGTGTCCACTGTTGTGCACGCGCGGCGCGATCTCGTTGACGATCGGACCGTCATCGCTGGCGAAGAACTCGACCGTCAGCACGCCGACGTGACCGAGCGCTTCGGCGATACCGAGCGCGGCCTCGCGCGCCTCGGCGAGCTGCGCACCGACGCGGTCGCTGCACGGGACGGTTGACTGACGAAGGATGCCCTCGCGGTGGACGTTCTCGGGGCTGTCCCAGACGGCGTGGCGGCCGTCGCCCCAGCGCGCGAGCACGACCGAGAATTCGGCGAAGAAGTCGATGCCCGCTTCGGCGATCGCCGGTTCCTGACCGATGGCGTTCCACGCGTCCTCTGCTTCGTTCGCCGAGAGAATCCACGCTTGGCCCTTGCCGTCATAGCCGTAGCGGCGGGTCTTCAGGACAATGGGTGATCCGAGGTCGGACACGGCAGCGTGAACGTCGTCGAGCGACCCGGTTATCCGCCACGGCGCCACCCGCGCCCGTGCTGCTTCGATAAAGCTCTTCTCTGCCGCACGGTCCTGTGCGATCTCGAGCGACTTTGTACCGGGCAGGAGTTTGTCGCCGAGCGACTTCAGCGGTTCGACCAGTAGATTTTCGAATTCGTACGTGGCGATGTCGATGCTTTCGGCGAAGCGCTGCAACGCCTCGACATCGTCATAAGCCGCTCGCGTGAAATCCGCCGCGACATCCACCGCGCACGGCGCGTCGTGCGGGTCGAAGATATGGCATTTGTAGCCCAGCTGGGCCGCAGCGACCGAGAGCATGCGGCCGAGCTGGCCGCCACCGACTATCCCGATCGTCGAGCCCGGCGGGATCATTCCGGAGTTTCGGCCACTGAAGCGGTCTGCTTCTCGCGGAACGCATCGAGCCGCTTGGCGAGCTCGTCGTCGGATCCCGCCAGGATCGCCGCCGCGAGCAGCCCGGCATTCTTCGCCCCGGCATTGCCGATCGCCAGTGTTCCGACCGGAACGCCGGCCGGCATCTGGGCAATCGAAAGCAGGCTATCGAGGCCGTGCAGCGACTTGGTCTCGACCGGGACGCCGAGCACGGGGACGCTTGTCATCGACGCCGCCATTCCGGGCAGGTGCGCCGCGCCTCCGGCTCCGGCGATGATCACCTTCAGTCCGCGCTCGCGCGCCGACTGGGCGTAATCGTAAAGCCGCTTTGGCGTGCGATGAGCTGACACGACCTTGGTCTCGTACGCCACGCCGAGCGAATCGAGCGCTTCGGCGGCATGGCGCATCGTCTCCCAATCGGAGCGGCTGCCCATGATGATCCCGACCTGGGGCCCAAGCTCAGCCAATCCCATTGTCCCGTCTTGATGCAAGTTTCCGGAACGCGGTCGTTTAGGGTGCGCATCCGTGCCATGCAATTGCCTGAACCAACAGCAGCATTTTCAGGGACTTGGATTCGCGCTATGCCTTCGCCGGGGGATAAAATGATCGACAATGTGACCGACATCTCGGACACCGATCGCCTTGTGGCTGAGATTGCGCGCCTTCGTGCGCAGATTTCTCAGCTTGAAGAGCGGGTCGAGCAGCTCGATTTGCTGGCCCATCAGGACCCGCTCGTAAACCTGCCGAATCGGCGAGGTTTCATGCGCGAGCTGGAGCGGCTGATCGATCGCGCGCGCCGCTATAAAGAGCAGGGTGCGATGCTGTTCGTCGACCTCGACGGCCTCAAGATGATCAACGACACGTTCGGTCACAAGGCCGGCGACGAAGCCCTGATCCAGGTCGCGCAATTGCTGGTCGGCGGACTCCGCCGCAGTGACGTGGTCGCGCGAATCGGCGGCGACGAATTTGCGATCCTCCTGAGCCACACCGACGAGGTCAGCGCCCACGAAACCGCCGGACGACTTGTCGACAAGATCGCCGACTGCGACTTCATGCATGAAGGCGACGCGCTGCCCTTGAGCGTTGCGATCGGAGTCGCGGCGATTTCGGGCGATGAGGAAGCGCAGGCAATCATGGCCCGCGCTGACGAGGAAATGTACCGCCGGAAAGCGGCCGCTTAGGCCAGATCGTACCGCCGGACGACGCTGAGGTCGTCGGCAAGCTCGTAAACGATCGGCTGCCCCGTCGGGATTTCCAGCCCGACGATCTCATCATCGCCGATGCTCGACAGGTACTTCATGATCCCGCGCAGGCTGTTGCCGTGCGCTGCGATGAGCACGCGTTTGCCCGAGCGCAACGCCGGCTCGATGTCCGAATGATAATAAGGCAGCGCCCGCGCGATCGTGTCCTTCAGGCTCTCGGTCGCCGGCACCGCAATCCCGTCGTAGCGCCGGTCTTTGGCGACATCATACGGGCTGTCGGACGAAAGCTCGGGCGGCGGGATGTCGAACGACCGGCGCCAGATCTTGACCTGTTCGGCCCCGACCTTGTCGATCATCTCCTGCTTATTGAGCCCCGTCAGCCCGCCATAGTGCCGCTCGTTGAGATGCCAGTCCTTGGTCACCGGAAGCCACAGGCGGCCCATCTCGTGCAGGACGAGGTGCAGCGTCCGGATCGCGCGGGTGAGGACGCTAGTGAAGCAGCAGTCGAAGTCGAATCTCTGCTCACGTAGTCGCGCACCCGCCAGGCGCGCTTCCTCGACGCCCGCTGGCGACAGGTCGACGTCCCACCAGCCGGTGAAGCGGTTCTCGAGATTCCACTGCGACTGCCCGTGCCGCAGGAGCACGAGCGTCGGCATCAGGCTTCCACCGCCTCGCGCTTCGCGCTGCCGCGCTCGGCGCGGGCTTGTCTCAGGTCGGGCAGGATCGCGTGCAGGGCATCGAGGCAGGCGAACGCCAGATACTTCGAGCGCTGTGGCGACCAGCCATAAACTTCGTCGGGCAGGTCGAAATTGTCCTTGAACGGCATTTCCAGGGTCATCGACACGCAGCCATAGCGCTCGGCGAGCTGGGTCGTGGACATGCTCATGTTTGCCTGGCCGGGCGCCGAAATTTCATAGCCCTGGCTGCGCTGGAAATCGGGCGACAGTCGCTCAAGCGTCTCGCCGAACAGTTCGAACAATTTCTGCTGGCGGGCGGTGTGCGAAGGAATACCCTCGAACCCCGCAAGGAAGTTGGCGGGGATCGCCTCGTCGCCATGGACGTCCATCGCGAAGTCGATGCCGGTCTCATCCATCGCGTTGCGGACGCAGAGGACCTCCGGGCTCTTCTCGGCCGAGGGCGCATGCCATTCGCGGTTGAGGTTGGTGCCCGCGGCGTTGGTGCGCAGATGCCCGCGCTTCGACCCGTCCGGGTTCATGTTGGGGACGATGCGGAAAGTGCATTCCTTGCGCAGCACGCGAGCAACCGGATCGTCCTCATCGGTCAGCTTCTCGAGCGCGCCTTCCATCCACCATTCGGCCATGCTCTCGCCGGGATGCTGGCGGGCATAGAGCCACACGTTCAGCGCACCCTCGCCGATGGTCAGGCAATCGATGTCCTGCCCGTCGAGGCTCTTGCCCAGCGACGAATAACCAACGCCCGGAACGCCCGCGATGGCTGTCACCAGATCATGGTGCCGCTCCATCGAATAAGGCGCGAAATAGGCGATCCACACCACGTCCTGCGGCGGCGTCAGCTTCATCGTAAGCACGCCGTCGGCATAGCTGGTGCCGCTAATCCGGACCCACTCCTCGCGGTCCAGGCTCATCACGCCTTTGTAGTCGGGCCAGCCGTGCGGGTAAGCGGACCCAGCGCAATTGGTGATGCGCAACGTAATCTCGCGCCCGGCGGCTCCCGACACGCGGAAATAGAACCATTGGTAGAAATCGCTGAGGTGATCCTTGACGATTTCCAGGTCGATGGTGTCGCCGTCCTGCCTGAGGACGCAGATGTTGCCGGCGTCGAACGCGCTCGAAATTGTAACTGGCATGGGACCTTCTGGTTTGGTTTGGCGGCCTGATAGTGCCGGGGCCCGATTCAAGCAAACGCAGGAGAGTTCAGTGGCGCTAGTCTCTGCAATGAGTGGAAAGCTGCCAGTAGCTAGCGGTCAAAAAAGCCCTCCGTCCAAGCCAACTTTGGCAACATCGTCACTTTCGCCGACTTCGGGCAAAGGCTAGCGCCAGTTGCATGAGTAAAGTCCCAGTCCTCGTCACCGGCGGCGCCGGCTATATCGGCAGCCACGCCGTGCTCGCGCTGAAGGACGCCGGCTGGCCGGTCGCGGTGATCGACAATCTCTCGAACGGGTCGCGCTCGGTCGTGCCGGACGACGTACCGTTCTTCGAAGGCTCGATCGCAGATCGCGCTTTGGTCGACCGCATTCTTGCCGGGCAGCGCATTGGCGCGATCATGCATTTCGCGGGCTCGATCGTGGTCCCGGAAAGCGTCGAGAAGCCGCTCGATTATTACGCCAACAACACCCTCGCCAGCCATGCGCTGATCAGCGCCGCGGTTGCCGCGAGCGTGAAGCACATACTATTCTCCTCGACCGCTGCAGTTTACGGCGCGCCGGAGAGCGTCCCGATCGACGAGGGCGACGCGAAGCTCCCGATCAACCCCTATGGCGCGTCCAAGCTGATGACCGAGCGGATGCTCGAGGATGCGTCGGCGGCCTATCCGTTCAACTATGGCGCGCTGCGTTACTTCAACGTCGCCGGGGCCGACCCCGAAGGCCGTACCGGGCAGATCGGCAAGGGCTCGACCCACCTGATCAAGATCGCGGCCGAAGCAGCCGTCGGCAAGCGCAGCCACGTCGCTGTGTTCGGCACCGATTACCCGACGCCCGATGGCACGTGCATTCGCGACTACATCCATGTCAGCGACCTGGCCGCCGCCCACGTCGCAGCGCTCGACTGGCTGACCCGGCATCCGGACGAGAATCTCGCGGTCAACTGCGGCTACGGCAAAGGCCTGTCGGTGCTGGAGGTTTTGGACGCGGTCGACCGCCACACCAACCTGCCGGTGAAGCGCGTGCTCGAAGGCCGCCGCGCGGGCGACCCGCCCGAGCTCGTTGCGGGCAATGCGCGGTTGCTGGAAACGCTCGACTGGCGCCCGGCCTATGCCGACATCGATCGCATCGTTGGTGATGCGATCACCTGGGAACGCAAGCTGGCGGAGAGCCCGTCTAGCTCTTGATGATTTTCGAGCGGTCGGCGTTGCTGACCAGCACGTTGACCGTGTCGCCGGCGTGGAGGTCGTAGAATTCGTCGTCGCGGCTGGTGATGTTGAACTCCGAGGTTTGCTGGCTTCCGTCCTGCGGCGCGGTGTAACTGACCTTGATCGTCGCCTTGCCGGAGATCGAATGGTCGCGCTTCGCGGCGGCGGCCGTCCAGGCCTCGATCGACTTGCATTCGCCGTTGTACATGCGGGTCGATTTCTTGCCGTCGAAGCTGGTCGTCGTCTCGACGATGTCGCATTTGCGGTCGATCTCGTAGACCATCGCCTTGGCGGGCTTGTAGTTCGAGGTCCGGTCGATCGCCGACCAGCCCGCGATGCCAAGCACCAACAGGATCGCCGCAATAGCACCCTTGAGCGAGTAGCTCATGTCCACACCCTTCAAGTCCACGCTTCGGCGACGACTTAGCGGAACGCGGTTACGAAACAGTCAACCGACGAGGATTTCAGCGTTTCTTTACCACGACGATCTATTTGGAGCTCATGGCGCGTAACTACTTGATCCTCGTCTTTTTCATGGGCCTTTTCGCTGCGATGATGAGCAATTGCTCGCGGACGTCGGGGACGTTCCGCTCCGTGAGCGCGGACGCAGGCAGCGCCGGACAGTCGCACAGCTTCGAACCGCGTTCGAGCCGAAGCTCAGGCAGTAGCAGTTCGAGCGGCAGCTACAACGACGGCTCGGGCGTCGAGCTGCAGCGCAATGACGACGGCCATTTCTACGCCGACGTCCAGGTCAATGGCTCGACCCTGCACATGCTGGTCGACACCGGAGCGACCGGGATTGCCTTGTCTCGGGACGACGCCCGCGCGGCCGGCGTCGCCACCTCGATCGGCATGACTGACGTCGTCGGTGAAGGTGCTGACGGCGCGGTCCACGGCGAATATGTCAGGCTCGACAATGTCAGCCTTGGCGGCACCTCGGCGAGCGGGCTCGAGGCAGTTGTACTCAACGGCGGCTCGCAGTCCTTGCTCGGCCAGGAATTCCTCGCCAAGTTCGATTCGGTCGAGATCCACGGCAACACCATGGTGCTGAAATGAGCCTCATGGCCGTTCGCCTTGACTTGCGTGGCAGCTCCACCTAGGGGAGCCGCCGGTTTTCACGAACCTTCCAACAACCTGATTTTAGAAGAGAACGAGGCAGGCGCCCGGCCATGAAGATTCGCAATTCATTGAAGTCGCTGAAGTCGCGGCACCGGGACTGCCGAGTGATTCGTCGTCGCGGCCGTACGTACGTCATCAACAAGACGAACCGCCGCTTCAAGGCACGGCAGGGCTAATCTGCTATTCGCCCGGTCATGAGCCGGGCTAAAAGCGGCGGAATCGCTCCGCTGCTCCAGGATTTCAAAAATTATGCTGGCGCGCGCCTGTGGGTTGCGCTCGGCCTGATGTTGCTCGGCGCATTTGCCGAGGGGTTCGGCATATTGATGCTCGTCCCGCTTGCGGCGATCGCAACGGGGACCGCCTCACGCTTCTCGGTGTTCATCGACTGGCTACCGCCCGACGGACGGTTCCAGTTGGTGCTGCTGCTGTTCGTCGGCGCGATGGGTGTCCGTTCGCTCATGCTTTACTGGCGCGGGCAGGAACTCGCACGGCTCGGCTCGGGCTACGAAGCTTCGCTCAGGATTCGGGCAGCGACGATCCTGGCCCAGCGCGGTTGGGCCTTCGCCAGCGGCGTCGGACAAGCAGGGATGCAGGCGCTGCTGCTGACCGACGTTCCCCGTTCAGCGCTGGCCGTCACGCAGATGCTGAACTTCACCACCGCCTTCGTATTGCTGTCGGTCCAGCTAATTGTTGCAGCGATCCTGTCGCCGGTGCTCGGGGCAATCGCCCTGGCAGTTCTGGTGGCGGGCTTCATCGTTTCCATCGCATGGACAAGGCGCAGCTTCGAAAGCGGGTTGGCGCTGACCCGTCGCTCGGAAGAGAGCACAGGCTCCGGCTTTCGGCTTCATGCCGGGCTAAAGGCGGCGCTCGCGCAAGGGACGGTCGCACCGTTCCTTGTCGAGTATGCAACGAGCCTGAAGCATCAACAGGACGAGGCAGTCCGCTTCGCCGGAAACGTCTCATCGGCCCAGCAGATCGCCGCGTTCGGTGCGGCGATGGCGGCGGCCCTGCTGTTATTCGTTGGTTTCAGGCTGTTGCATTTGCCATTCGCAGTCCTGATCCCCGCTCTTGTGCTGTTCGCCCGAATGGTCGGTCCGGCGCAGCTGCTTCAGGCCGCCGCCCAATATGTCGGCGCTTTCTCCTCGGCCTTCGCGGCGATCGTGGACAGGCTCGGCCCACTCAACAGCGCGGCGCAGGCGCGGCCGACTTCGCCGCCCGTCGAGTGGAAGGAACTGCGTCTCAACGAGGTCGCGTTCCTCCATCTTTCGGGCCGCGGCGTCGACAACATCGATGTCGCCCTTCGTTCGGGGGAATGGCTTGGCCTTTGTGGGCCGTCGGGCGGAGGCAAAACCACGGTCGTGGATCTCATTGCCGGGCTGCTTACCCCGCAAGCCGGTCAGATTCTGGTCGACGGAATCGGACTGGACAATGATCACCTCAGCCAATGGCAGGCGGGACTTGCTTACGCCGGCCAGGACGGCCTGGTGTTCGACGACAGCGTGCGCGGCAATCTCCTTGCCGAAGGTGCCGAGGCCAATGAAGCAGAACTCTGGCAGATGCTCGATACCGTTGGGCTTGCCGATCGCGTCCGTGCACTTCCAGACGGACTCGAGGAACGTGTCGGCGATCGCGGGAGCCAGCTCTCGGGTGGAGAGCGCCAGCGGCTGGTCATCGCCCGAGCGCTGCTCCGCCGACCTTCGCTGTTGATTCTCGACGAAGCCACGTCAGCGCTGGATCCCGTTTGCGAGGCGTCGCTGCTCGGCCGGATTCGCGCACTCGACTCTCGTCCCGCGGCGATCGTCGTCGCCCATCGCGATTCGACGCTCGCCCATTGCGATTCGGTCATCTCGATCCAACATCGGTGAACGCAAGGCGAGCCGAGCCCTTTTATTGGACGGATCGCCGTCAGCCCTCGTTAACGTCGGCTGGAGTACTGAAGATCGTGAGGAGTCGTGTGAGTATGTCGATTGTCAGGAACATGCTGGTGCTCAGCGCTGCGGCGATGCTCGCGGCCGGCGGCCTGGCGGCTGCTGCCGACGCTCAGACGACGCAGACGCCCAAGGGCTGGAGCTACGAGATCAAAGACGGGAAGCGGGTCCCCAAGGGGAATCGCATCACCAACAAGGATGGCAGCTGGCGCGAGGAAGTCCGCCAGGGCAATTGCGTGACCGTCAAGGAAATGTCGGCAGCCGGCGAGTACAAGGAAACTCGCCAGTGCGACGGCGGCAAGTAAGGCTCAGAGCTTAGCGAACTCGCCTTTCGGGCGCTGCTTGATCTGACATTTCGGCAAGCCAGGGCTGGCCTCGACGTCTTTGCACACACGTACCTGCGCGCCGCCGTCGGGCCCGGCGAAAATCGCCCAATCAACTGGCGGTTGCTTGTTGTCGTAGATGCAGTGCGCCATCCACATGTCGAGGTTGTTATATTCGCCGACGAAGCCGGCATCGGTGATCCGCTTGCAGGTGTAGCCCGCGTCGTAAATGGCCCGCTTGAGACCGATGGCAAGGTTCATCGCATCGAGCTGCTTGAGCTGATCCTGCTCCGCGCTTCTGACCTTGATCTTCTGCTGGTTAGGCGGCGGCGCGTTGTCGCCGCAAGCGCTGAGGGCAAGCGAGCACATGGCAATTGCGGTCAGGGCTCTCATCGCTCTCTCCATCAAGAATAGCCGATCTTAACGCGCGACGCGGCCGCAACGGCCCGAGCGACGGCGTCGTCGACCGTGGCGCCGCGGGCGAGGGCAACGCCCATCCGCCGGTTGGGCAGCGTCTTCGGCTTGGCGAAGATGCGCAGGTCGACCGGATGGCCGGGAGCGCCAAGCGCCAACGCGTCGGCGATCCCATCGAAGGAGAAGCTGTCGCATTCTCGGCTGGCCAGGATCACGGCCGACGCCGTCGGTCCAATCGCCTCGATCGACGGGATAGGAAGCCCGAGGATCGCGCGCAGGTGAAGCTCGAACTCGTTCGGGAATTGCGATGCCAGCGTGACCATGCCGGTATCGTGCGGCCGCGGGCTGAGCTCGGAGAAGATCGCCTGGTCGCCCGACACGAAGAACTCGACGCCGAAGATGCCGTGGCCGCCGAGCGCTCCGACGACCTTTCGCGCCTGGTTGCGCGCCGAGAAGAGCGCACCTTCGGACAGCGCCGCCGGCTGCCAGCTCTCGCGATAGTCGCCCGCTTCTTGCCGGTGCCCGATCGGCGGGCAGAACAGGATGCCGTCCTTGGTTGCGACGGTGAGAAGCGTGATCTCGCTGTCGAAGACGATGAACTCCTCGACGATCACGCGCGGCCGGTCACCGCGCATCTTTTCGACCGCATAGTCCCAGGCAATGCCGACCTCTTCTTCAGTCCGCGCGGTGCTCTGGCCCTTGCCCGAGCTCGACATGACGGGCTTGATCACGCACGGCAGCCCAACTTCGCGCGCTGCGGCGATCGCCTCGTCGCGGCTTTCTGCGAAGCGGTACTTTGACGTGACTAGGCTGAGCTCTTTCGCCGCGAAATCGCGAATGCCGTCGCGGTTCATCGTCAGCTGCACGGCCTTCGCCGACGGTGCCACGCGCCAGCCTTCGTCCTCGAGCTCGGCGAGCGTCGCCGTGTCGATCGCCTCGATCTCGGGCACGATGACATCGGGCTTGTGCCTCTCGACCGCGGCCCGAAGCGCCTCTCCGTCGAGCATCGGGAAGACTTCGAACGCATCCGCGAGCTGCATCGCGGGAGCATTCTCGTAGCGGTCGCAGGCGATGATCCGGCAGCCGAGACGCTTTGCGGCAACCGCGAACTCACGGCCAAGCTCGCCGGAGCCGAGCAGCATCAGGGTGGCAACGTACATGGACCGGCGATAGCGGTCGCGCGATTGCTCGGCTAGACCGGCGCGAAAGGGGAGGGGTTCATGCGTTCATTGCTTTTGCTGTCCGTCGCGTTGCTGTTGGTTGGCGCTGCTCCGCCAAAGAAGAAGTTGCTGACTCCCACTGACATCGTGAACGACGCCCCGAAGAGCGCGTGGAAGACGATCCCGGCCGACGACCTGGTCGTCATGGACTTGGCGAACGGCAGCCGCGTGGTGATGCAAGTCGCGCCCCAGTTCGCGCCGGTCCACGTCGCCAACATCCGGGCTTTGGCTCGTGGGAATTATTGGGACGGCGCCACCATTTATCGGGTCCAGGACGCTTATGTGGTGCAGTGGGGACAGAACGACAGCGAAAAGGGCTTCCCGGCCGGGGTCATCGCCAAGCCGCCCGCGGAATATACAAGGCCGCTGAAAGGATTGACGATCAAGGCGCTTGGTTCACCCGATCCCTATGCCTCGGGCGCGGGGTTCGTGAATGGGTGGCCGGTCGCTTATTCGCCGAAGGGCAATTGGGCGAACCTCGCCCATTGCTATGGCAGCGTCGGCGTCGGCCGCGACCTGTCTCCCGACACCGGCACCGGCGGGGAACTCTATGCGGCGATCAATCCGCTGCGGCATCTTGACCGCAATATCGCCCTGGTCGGCCGGATCATCGACGGGATGGGGAATTTGAGTTCGCTGCCACGCGGGACTGAAGCGCTCGGCTTCTACAAGGACAAGTCGATGTATGTCCCGATCGTGAGCGTGCGCCTCGCCAGCAGCATGCCCGACGGCCAGCGGCCCACATACGAATATATGGACACGCAGAGTCCGAGCTTCGCGAAGTATCTGAAGCTTCGTGCCAACCGGCACGACGATTTCTACATCCGCCCCGCCGGCGGCGTCGACCTCTGCAACGTCAACCCGCCGGTGCGCAAGAAGGGCTAGGCCTCAGGCCGCCCAGGCGTGGTGATGGGTGTCGCGGTTCTTGTGCTGGATGATCACCGGTCCGCTGTGCGAGCGCATGCTTGCTTCGGCCAGCGGCAGTGCCGTCGTGCAGAACGCACATTCGGCTGACATACGGCCAATGATCCAGTGGGTTCGCCCGCAACCGGGGCAGTGGTTGATTTCATGCTCGCGATAGACGGCGTGATAGCCGCGTTCCTGGGGTTTCCAGCTGTCACTCAGAGCCGTTGCCATGCTGACTTCCTTTCGCGAGCCGACCAACGACCGACCGTGAACACGGTTGCACGGCCTTAACCCTAATCAGGCAGTTTAGAGGGGAAGCGCGTCCTCTTTCGGGACGGGTTGACGTTTAGGCGCGCCGGCCTGCGACCTTCAGGCCATCGAGCGAGATAGGTTCGGCGAACTCGGCGCCGAGCTTGTCGCCGGCTGTCCACTTGACGACGGCGTTGGCGCGATCGCGTCCCGGAAGCATGAGCCACACGCGGGATCCGACTTCGAATTCCGCTTCGGACTGGGCCATGAAGCCCTGCTCGGAGATATTCAGAACCGTCGCTTCGATCCCGGTCGTGCCGAGCTCACGTACAGTGGCATCCAGGTTCACGCGATGGCGGGCCAGCTGCCGCCGTTCGCTTTCGTCTTCGGCGATACGCGCCTTGATCATTGAAAAGCTCATCTCCATCGGCTGGATTACTCGGCCGCCGCGTCGAAGGACAAGCCGACACGGCCGTCCTTCACCCACCGGACCTGCGCCGATACCCGCCCCCGCCCAAGCAACTGGAGTCTCAGCTTCTCGCCGATATGCGGCACGTGCGGGAAGATTACCATAGCGCCCGAGTTGGATACGTTGTCCAATCGGACGACATGATTGCGGCCGCGGAACTCGAGCACGGCGGTGCTCGACGCGGAGGGTGCGCGCGGCTCTCCGCGCTCGTCGATCGAGCGCCTTTCGCTTCGCGGAATCATCCCGCCGTCTAAACTGAAACTGGACGCCACTGGATCAGACCTCCCCACAAGGTGATCGAGCGATTTACCCGGATGGCGCTTAAGGATTGGTTGTCGGACAGTGGAATGTCAGTTCGGCGACGATTGTGTCCTCGCCGTCACTGGCTAGCGCCGTTCATCGCGTGTATTGATGGTATGGTTGATGGGGAATCCTTGAAAATGAAGAGGTTGGTCTTCCCGATGAAGACGCGCATGAGTCACGTGCTTCTCCTTTCCGCGGCTATTGTCATGCCATTGGCTCCGGCGGCGGCGCAGGTTCATCTCCCTGCCGTCCAGCAGGCGCCGCTCGGCAAGCCGCCGGTGGCGCAGCCGCCTGCCGCCCAGCCGGCAACACCCGCTCCCGCTGTTCAGGCCCCGGCCGAGCCGGCGCCGCCGCCCCCACCGCCGCCGCCGGTCGTGTGGGACCTCCGCAATGCGTCCGACCTCCTCGCCTTCATTCAGGGCATCGGCGCCGAAGGCCTCGACCCAGCCGACTATGATCCCGCTCCGCTAGCCGCCGCCATCACGACGGGTGAGCCGATCGCGTTGTCGCAGATCGCGACCGACCGCTTCGACCGGGTTTCCGACGACCTTGCGCTCGGCCACGTCAGGCGCTCGGCGCGGATCGACTGGCATGTCGACGATCCCGACCTCGATGCCACGAAGCAGGACACCATGCTCCGGGCCGCGATCGCCCAGCACAATATCCAGGGCGCGCTCCGCAACCTCCTGCCGACACACCCGCAATATGCGGCGCTGAAGCTCGCGCTGGCGACGACGACCGACCCGGCGCAGGTCAAGCGCATCCGGCTCAACCTGGACCGCTGGCGCTGGTTGCCGCGCGACCTCGGTCAGAAATATATCATCGTGAACGTCCCGGGCTTTCACGCGACTTTGGTCGAGAACGGCGTCAACCGCTGGAAGCAGCGCGCCATCGCCGGCAAGCTTTCAACACCGACTCCGCAGCTCAATGCGACCGCGGTCGGCGTGATGCTCAATCCGGCCTGGAACGTGCCGCCGAGCATCGAGAAGGAAGCCGCCGGCAAGAAGGGGTTCATCCCGATTAAGAGCGCCGACGGGAAAAAGATCCTCTATTGGCAGCAGCCGCCGGGGCCAACCAACGCGCTCGGCCAGCTCAAGTTCGTGATGTACAACAAGTACAACATCTACCTGCACGACACGAACGCGCGCAGCCGCTTCAACGACGACGTGCGTGCGCTCAGCCACGGCTGCGTCCGGACCCAGCATATCGTCGACCTCGCGACCGAACTGCTCGGCGATGATGGCGGCGAATGGACCCCGGAAAAGGTGCAGCAGACGCTCGCCAGCAAGAAGACCGTCCAGGCGAACTTCGTGAAGCCGGTGCCGGTCTTCATCGTCTATTTCAGCTCGGCGGCCCTGCTTGATGGGCGGATCGTCGACTACAAGGATCTTTATGGCCGCGACCCGAAGGCAATGCAGGCGCTGCTGATGAAAGACGGCGGAGCGAGCCTCGCACCCAAGCCGAAGCCAAAGGCCGATCCCAAGACGGATCAGGTCGCCGCGCGGTAGGGGCCTCAGCGGCTTCGGTGACGGCGGTCCAGGGCCGCTGATTTGCGGCGCCACACGGTCTCGTTCCTGGCCAGCGGGCGCGCCCAGAAGCCAATCGCGATGATATAGGAGAGCAGGGCGAGGATAAGGAACATCGCATCCCTGAGCCCGATGCGGTCTCCCAGCCAGCCGATCGCCAATGGTATCAAGGCGCCGCCGAGGATGCCGGTGCACAGGATGCCGGTGAACGAGCCATGGTGTTCGGCGACAGAATTCAGCGCCAGCGCGAAGATGATCGACCACATGACCGACAGCATGAATCCGCAGAGCGGGAAGGCCGCCAGCGCGACCGGCTTCGGACCAAGTAACGCAGCGAGCACGCAAGCGACTGCGCCGACGCCGAAAATTCGCAGGATGAGTTGTGAATCGAGCAATTTGAGCAGCGCCAGCCCGAGCATGCAGCCGATGACCATCAGGCCCCAGAACAGGCTGACCTCATAAGCTCCCGTCGTTTCCGCGGGGACGCCGTGATAGACGAGCAGGAACTGGCCCATCCAGTCGGCCAGTCCCTGTTCCGTCCCGACGTAGGCGACGATTCCGAGGAAGAAGAGCAGGACAGTCTTGTTGCCGAGAAGCTCGCGATACGTGGCGGCAGTTCCCACTCGCTCGTTGTCGGCGAGCTCGGCCTTGGGCAGGCGCATCGTCGCGGTCAACGCAATGAAGCAGGCGAAGACGATTCCCGAACCAGCGTAGAACGGCACCCAAGGCGGGCCGTAAGCGGCGAATTTCTGCTCGTTGGTCTGCAATAGGCTGAGCGCGAACGGGCTAAGGAACGACGCTGCTCCGAAAACCAGCTGGCCGAGCACGGCGTAGAATGCGAAATGCCCTTCGCCGACCGTCGACCGGGTTAGCGGATTGATGACCACCTGCAGCATCGCCATGCCCAGCCCGATGACGAACAAGCCGGCGATGACGGCGAGATAAGAAGCGGATGTGGCGATCAGCAGACAGCCCAGCGTGTTCAGCCCGAACGCGCCCAGCATGGTGACGCTCTGCCCTCGCCGCTCCAGAAGGAAGCCCGCCGGAATGGAAATGATCCCGTAAGCGAGGAAGAACGAAAACGGCAGGAATCCCGCCAGCGCATAATTGAGCTTGTACCATTTGATGATGATCGGGATCAGCGGGCCGATAATGTTGGTGACGAAAGAAATGAGGAACCAGATCGCCATGATGTAGATGATGATGCGGCGATTTTTCTGGTTCATATCTCTGCAGGACCCTGCTGAAACCGGCGGTGAGATGACGACTATCATGTATCAGGAGGCTGCCGAAGCCCCCGACCGCGTCGAAGACCAGCTGCAACGCAACGCAGCGACGCTTGGCTCGCTCGCTGAGCGGTTGCGCGCTGATCCCCCGGCAGCATTCGTGACGATCGGGCGCGGCAGCTCCGATCATGCCGCGACCTTTGCCCGTTGCCTGGTCGACAATCGGCTCGGCATTCTGTCGGCATCGCTGCCGCCATCGACCTTTTCGGTATTCAAGGCGCCGCTCTCGCTCGCGAACACCTTGTGCCTGGTCATCTCCCAGTCGGGCCGAAGCCCGGACCTGCTCGCGGCCGCGAGAGCGGCGCGGGATTCCGGGGCAATCGTGGTCGCCTTGATCAACGATGTAGAGTCGCCGCTGGCCGAGATCGCGTCGATCGTGCTTCCGCAGGGCGCCGGACCGGAGAAGAGCGCGGCAGCAACCAAGAGCTTTATCACCTCGCTGTCGGCAATCGCGCAGCTGGTCGCTTTATGGTCGGACGACGCAGCAATGCAGTCTGCGCTGGCGCAACTCCCCGCTGCATTGCGACAGGCGTGGGAAGAGGATTGGTCGCCTTGCCGCGACATGCTTCGGACCGCGGGTCATCTCTTCACGGTCGGGCGCGGCACTCATCTGGCTGTCGCCCAGGAAGCCGCACACAAGCTCAAGGAAGCCTGCCTGATCCACGCCGAACCGTTCAGCAGCGCCGAGGTGCTGCACGGACCGAACGAGCTGGCGGGCGAGGGCTTTCCGGTGCTGCTGTTCCGCTCTGAAGATGCCGGCGATGCCAGCGTCCTCGAAGCCGCGCGCCAGCTGGAGGCGCAGGGCGCGACCGTAATGATGGCGGGCGGCGGGGACCCCGACGATTTGCCAGTACCGCGCGCGCCGCACCCGGCGCTGGCCCCCATCCTGCAGGTCCAGGCATTCTATCGCATGGCCGACGCGCTGGCGCACGACCGGGGCCGCAATCCCGACCAGCCGCGCCATGTGCAAAAAGTGACGCACACCGTCTGATGGCGACCGAGCTCGTTGCGGCGGACATTGGCGGCACCCATGCCCGTTTCGCGCTCGCTGAAGTTGATGATGGGCGGGTTCTTCGATTGGGCGACGCGCTGACGCTTCGGACCGCCGATCATGCCGGCTTGGCCGGAGCATGGCGGGCCTTCGCCGATCATCTCAGCCGCCCTTTGCCGAGCGCCGCCGCTTTGGCCTTCGCTTACCCGGTCGAGAACGACCTTCCGCAACTGACCAACATGCCGTGGACGATCGATGCGCGCACGCTGCCCGACGATCTGTCAGTCGACCGGCACGTGATCCTGAACGATTTCGCCGCCATCGGCCACGCTGCCGCTACGCTTGGTCCGGAACATTTCGTGCATATTGCCGGGTCGGACATTCCGCTTCCTGACAATGGGGTGATCAGTATCGTCGGCCCCGGAAGCGGCCTCGGCGTGGGGCTCGTCATCCGCAGTGATGATGGTCGCTACCACGTCATCGCCAGCGAGGGCGGGAACATGGATTTCTCGCCGCACGACGAGCTCGATGATCGGCTGACGGCGGCATTGCGCAGGCAATATGGGCATGTCTCGGCCGAGCGCGTGATTTCCGGTCCGGCGCTGCGCGACATCTACGAGGTAATCGGCGGGGATGCGCCTTGTGCCGACGATCGCGATTTATGGCAGGCAGCGCTCGACGGCAGCGATCCCGCCGCGGCGGCAGCGCTCGAGCGCTTCTGCCTTTGCCTCGGCTCGTTCGCGGGAAACATCGCGCTCGCGCACGGGGCCAGTGCCTTGGTCATCGCTGGCGGACTCGGGCTTCGGCTCCGCGAATACCTCTCGAAGTCGGGCTTTGCTGAACGATTCGTCGCGAAGGGCGAATACCGCTCGATCCTCGATCAATTGCCGGTGAAGCTGATCGTCCATCCCCAGCCAGGATTATGCGGAGCCGCCGCGGCTTTCGCCGCGCGGTTCCCCGACTAAATGCGGCTTACGCCAGTTTGTCGGCGTAGATCATCCGACCGCCGGCGAGCTTGCGCATCACCTTGTACTGGTTCTCGCGGCTCATCGCGAAGCAGCCCTCCGAACGGCCGAGCTTGCCGTGGATCGGGATCATGTCGTCTTCGGCATACCACGCATTGTGGATGACGATGGCGCGCGATTCGGCGTTGTTGTTGCTCCAGTCGAGGCCGCGGACCTTCATCGAAAGGCCGTACTTGCCGTCATAATAATCGCCGGTCGTGTAGGCGCCGTTCGAGCTCGCGTAGGAGCCGAAGTTGTTCGAGAACTTTTCGACGAAGCCCGAATGATCGGGGTCGGATCCGCGGCCGTGGGCAACGCGATAGCTCTCGACCTGGCCGGTGGTCATGTCGACGACGTGGAAGCGCGGCTCGCTCGAGGGGAGCGAGAAGTCGACCACGGCCATCGTGTCGCGGGCATAGACGCCATGGGAATCCAGCGCGGCCTTGGCCTTGGCGAACAGTTCGGGATTGATTCCGCCTGGGGCGCTCGGCGTGACCAGCGCGCTCTGCGGAGCGGTCGAAAGACCAGTCAGCGGGTTCGGCGAACCCGGCTGCGGAGCGTAGATGAACCCGGGGAGTGAGGTCGAGCTTGCAGAAGAGGAAAGGATTGCTCCCCCCGCTGCCATGGCCCCAAAACGCAACAACTCACGACGGTTCAACGACACGTGATTCCCCTCCCGGATGAAGGGCGTGTCTTAACATTCAAAGGGTTAATGGCCGATAACCCATACGTTCATGTTTCTCCCCCCATCGTCCGGATGGCTCGACTCACCGCATAGGACACAAATTTGAAACAGGTTGAAGGCAGGCCGACGCCCTGCTAAGGGCCGCGCGCCGCCGAGGTGAGCCTCTGACGGCCGCCAGCTATTATAGATGGAACGGAGCGACATCGCCGTTTCGTCGTTGAGACGGCGGGGACCTTTGTCCGCCACGTCATTTTGAAGGGATTGTGACGAGAGTTTATGCAGATCATCGTTCGCGACAATAATGTCGAGCAGGCGCTGCGCGCGCTCAAGAAGAAGCTGCAGCGCGAGGGCGTCTACCGC
>Ga0207691_10000071_pt1 | contig 83980 bp, 109 predicted proteins | sample KBSM13metaG_FD_184327 | JGI IMG/M metagenome (GOLD analysis project Ga0207691, IMG submission 184327) | Miscanthus rhizosphere microbial communities from Kellogg Biological Station, Michigan, USA - KBS M1-3 metaG (SPAdes) (version 2) | ecosystem: Host-associated > Plants > Roots > Rhizosphere...
GTTGATCTCGCCGATTGCGATGGATCAGGGCTTGCGCTTTGCGGTGCGGGAGGGCGGCAAGACCGTCGGCTCCGGCATCGTCACCGAAATCGTGGCGTAAGAGGCAACTGTAGTTTGAGCCGATAGCTCGAGAAGAGCAGGAGACATTGTGAAGGTTGACCAGCGAATTCGGATCAGATTGAAGGGTTTTGACTACCGGGTCTTGGATCAGTCCGTGGCCGAAATTGTTGAAACGGTTCGCCGCAGCGGAGCCAAGGTGGCCGGGCCGATTCCTCTACCCACGCGCATTGAAAAATTTACGGTTCAGCGTTCCACGCATGTCGATAAGAAGTCTCGCGAGCAGTTCGAGATTCGAACGCATAAGCGACTGCTCGATATTATGGAGCCCACCCCGGAGACGATGGACGCCCTCATGAAATTGAATTTGGCGGCGGGCGTGGATGTCGAAATCAAGTTGTGATGAGCCGATCGAATAAACGGGAACGGCGGTAGGGCGCTTGAGGTCGGGTGAAGAGGGAGACGGTGGAAGGATGACGAACGGGTTGGTTGGAAAAAAACTAGGGATGACCCAGGTCTACGATGAGGCCGGTCGTTTGACGACGGTGACGGTCGTTGAGGCGGGCCCATGCCGTGTCGCGCAGATTCGAACGAAAGAGCAGCATGGCTATGAATCGATTCAACTGGCCTACGATGAAGTGCCGGCTCGAAAGCTGAACAAGCCTGAGTTGGGGCATCTGAAAACCGCCAATCTTTCGCCGAGCCGACATTTAAAAGAATTTAAAAAAATGGGCGATGTTCAGCTGGGTCAGACCCTCAAGGCCGATGTGTTTCAGAAGGGAGAGTGGGTGGATGTCGAGGGCGTCTCGAAGGGTAAGGGGTTTCAAGGGGTCATGAAGCGCCATAACTACCGGGGTGGTCCTGAGACTCACGGGTCCATGTTTCACCGAGCGCCGGGTTCCATTGGAGCCAGCTCTCATCCATCGCGCGTCTGGAAGAATAAGACCTTGCCGGGCCATATGGGAAGTGAGCGTGTGACGGTGCAGCGCTTGAAAGTCGTTGAAGCGCGTCCCGACGAAAACCTGCTGTTCATTAGTGGTGCGGTCCCGGGGGCGACGGGTAGTTTTGTGACTGTTCGCAAATCAAAAAAGAGCTGATCATGGCAATTGTTGATGTACTCGATCTGAATAAGAAGAAAGTAGGCTCAGTCGAGCTGCACGATGGCGTCTTCGGCGTCAAGGCGGACCCTCAATTGGTGCATACGGCGGTTGTGATGCAGCAGGCGTGTGAGCGACAGGGTACGGCATCGACGCTTCGTCGAGGCGAAGTCAGCGGGTCTGGAAAGAAGCCTTGGAAGCAAAAGCATACCGGTCGGGCGAGGGCCGGATCCGTTCGCTCTCCGATATGGCGACATGGCGGAATCGTCTTTGGTCCGCGGCCACGCAGCTATGCGTACAGTATTCCCAAAAAGAAATATCACGCGGCGTTGCGCAGTGCCTTGTCCGCACGTTTAGCGGAAGGGGCTGTCATGGTTCTCTCGGATCTTTCTCTTCCGGAGCCGAAAACCAAGCTCTTGGCCAAGATGTTGACCAAGCTGGGATTGACCTCAAAGACCCTGATTGTACTGGGCAACGATGGTGGGTCGATTGAACGGGCCGCAAGAAATCTCTCCGATGTCAAGCTGACGACTCCCGAGTCCCTGAATGTCTATGACGTGTTGAGATATCACGCTATCGTGATTCCTGAAGGTGTCTTATCTCGTCTGCAAGAGGTGTGGTCATGAAGCGCGATCCACAAGACGTCCTCTTGCAACCGCTCTTAACGGAAAAACTCACGGCGATGCGTGAGTCCGGCAATAAAGTCGGCTTTGTCGTGAGAGGCGACGCTAACCGTATCCAAATTAAGCGAGCCGTTGAGTCGGTGTTGAAAGTTCGAGTGGAGCGTGTGCACGTGATGAATGTGCCCGGCAAGATGAAACGGCTCGGGCGATTTGCCGGCAAGCGACCGGACTGGAAAAAAGCCATCGTGACCTTGAAGGAAGGCGAGAAGCTCGAAATGTTCGAGGGGGCCTAGGCGCGAATATCAGATGGCGAAAGCGCATCGAGTCAAAGAGGAATTGACAACATGGGGTTGAAACAATATCGCCCGACTTCACCGGGGCGGCGCGCGATGATGGTCCTCACGAAGGAGGGCATCACGGACAAAGCGCCTGAGAAAAGCCTGACCAAGTTTCACAATCGCTCCGGCGGAAGAAATAACGACGGCCGTATGACCATTCGCTTCCGCGGCAGCGGGCACAAGCGGCTGTATCGAACGATCGATTTTAAGCGCGACAAGGTAGGGATCTCCGCCCGAGTCAAGGCCATAGAATACGATCCCAATCGGTCGGCTCGTATCGCCTTATTGGCCTATGTCGACGGAGAGAAACGCTACATTTTGGCGCCCCAAGGGCTGAGCGTCAATGACGTGGTGCAGTCCGGTCCGACTGCGGAAGTCCGTCCAGGGAATGCGCTTCCCCTGACCGCGATGCCGTTGGGGACCACGATCCACAACATCGAGTTGAAGCCGGGCAAGGGCGGGCAATTGATCCGCAGCGCCGGCGGTTTTGCCCAAGTTATGGGCCGCGAAGAAGGCTATGTGCAGGTGCGATTGAAGTCCGGGGAGATGCGGCGAATTTTGGGAACCTGTATGGCGACCGTCGGGCAGGTCGGCAATCTCGATCATGAGAATATTTCCGTCGGCAAAGCGGGGCGCTCGCGATGGCTCGGCCGTCGGCCACACGTTCGTGGAGTCGTCATGAATCCGGTCGACCATCCGCACGGCGGCGGTGAGGGAAAGTCCGGGCAGGGCAATCCTCATCCAGTCTCTCCGTGGGGGCTTCCCACGAAAGGCTATAAGACGCGCCAAAACAAGGCCACGGACAAATTCATTATCACTCGACGCAAGAAGTAATCGGAGAATCGTATGCCGCGTTCAGTCAGCAAAGGCGCATTTGTCGATGATCACCTGCTCAAAAAGGTCGAGCAGATGAACGAGAACAAGGATCGCAAGATCATCAAGACCTGGTCGCGACGGTCTACGATCATTCCGGAAATGATCGGCAATACATTTGCCGTTCACAATGGGAAGAAGTTTATTCCTGTGTTCGTGACCGAAAACATGGTGGGTCATAAGCTCGGCGAATTTGCTCCGACTCGATTTTTTAAAGGCCACGGGGCTGCGAGGACTGAAAAGTCGGTCGCGCTGAAGTAATGTGCAGCGTTATTCGTTCACCGTTGAACGCGAAAAGCTTGCGTTTGCCGAGTAACGATTAACGTTAACGGGAGTACGTAATGGCTGAAGCAAAAGCAATTCTAAGGTTCGTACGGGTCGCGCCACGAAAGGCCCGGCCGCTGATCGATATGATACGCGGACAGCAGGTTCCCCAGGCATTGACCATGTTGAGATTTACGCCACGCGCGGCGGCGAAAGTAGTCGAGAAGGTTCTGCGGTCCGCCGTGGCCAATGCCGAGCAGCGAGAATTGGGAGACAGCGAGTCGATGCGGGTGTCCCAGGCCTATGTCGATTGCGGGCCGACGTACAAGCGATTTCACGCTCGCGCGATGGGTCGCGCGGCATCGATTCACAAGCGGACGAGTCACATCACCGTCGTTGTTGAAGCGCCGGACTCGGACGCTCGCAAATAGTCGACAGGGAGTATTATGGGACAGAAGACGCATCCGATTGGGTATCGACTTGGGTATAGCAAGCCTTGGAGTTCCCGCTGGTATGCCGGAAAAGATTTTGCCAAGCTCCTTCATGAAGACATTGCGATTCGAAAAGTCGTGAAGGAGAAGCTCTATCACGCCGGGGTTTCACGGGTTGAGATCGAACGGTCAGGCGATCAAACCCGCGTGATCATCCATACCGCCAGGCCCGGCATCATTATCGGCCGGAAAGGCGCCGAGGTCGATAAGCTCAAGGCGATGCTCGAGAAGCAGTACGGGCATCAGGTGTACATTACCGTCAAAGAAATTAAGAAGCCCGAATTGGATGCTCAGCTCGTCAGTGAAAATATCGCCGTGCAGCTTGAGAAGCGAGTGGCGTTTCGCCGTGCGATGAAACGGAGCATTGCCGCCGCGCAGCGATTAGGTGCGCAGGGAATACGGATCAACGTGGCCGGTCGTTTGGGAGGCGCGGAAATCGCTCGTACGGAATGGTATCGGGAAGGTCGGGTGCCGCTCCACACGCTTCGAGCGGACATTGATTATGGATTTGCCGAGGCCCATACCACAATGGGGCAGATCGGTGTGAAGACCTGGATTTACCGCGGCGAGGTGGTATTCGCCCAACCTCAAAAAAGCGAAGGCGGATTCGATCGAGGATAGATCGTCGGAATGGTATGGCTGGGCTTACGTGCTCTCCTGCCGCGCGCGACCTTTTACCATTCCAACGATGATGTGATGAAGGGGATAGAGTCGGATGCTCGCACCAAAGAAAGTTAAGTTTCGTAAGACCCAAAAAGGCCGCATGCGCGGCAAGGCGTATCGCGGGGGGAAAATTACTCTCGGCGAATTCGGTCTCAAGGCTTTGGAGCCGGGGTGGGTCACGAGCCGTCAGATCGAAGCGGCCAGAATTGCGATTACCCGGCATGTCAAACGGGGCGGGCAAGTCTGGACTCGGATTTTCCCCGATAAGCCGATCACGAAAAAGCCAGCAGAGACTCGTATGGGCAAAGGAAAAGGCAATCCGGAGTATTGGGTCGCTGTGGTTAAGCCGGGCAGAATTCTCTATGAAATGGACGGGGTGACCCGCGAGGTGGCTCACGAGGCCTTGCGGTTGGCGGCTCATAAATTACCGGTGGCGACGAAGTTTGTCGTGCGTGGAGAAATTTGATGGACGTAAAAGAACTTCAAGCGATGGCGGAAGCCGAACTTCAGGACAAAGAGCGTCAATTGAAACAGGAAGTCTTCAACTTACGTTTTCAGCTTGCCACGGGACGGATCGAGAATCCGATGAAAATCCGCCATACGCGCCGGGATTTAGCGCGGGTTAAAACCGTCTTGAACCAAAAGCTGATCGCAAGCAAAGGTCGTGGATCATGAATACGCGATCGGAAAAGCGACGCCATTGGTTCGGCAATGTGATTAGCGACAAGATGGAAAAAACGGTCGTCGTCGCCGTGGCTCGCTTTGTGCGACATCCTTTCTATCATAAAGTATTGCGACGTGTGACGAAGTTGAAAGCGCATGACGAGCAAAACGTCTGCAAGGTCGGAGATCGCGTCAAGTTGATACAGACGCGGCCCATCAGTAAAGACAAGCATTGGCGAGTCGTGCAAGTCATGGAGCGAGGCCAGTCCGAATCATGATTCAGAATTATACCTATCTCGATGTAGCGGACAATTCGGGAGCGAAGCAGGTGATGTGCTTCCACGTCTTAGGTGGATCTCGGCGACGCTATGGCTCGCTGGGAGATATCGTCGTCGTGGCCGTCAAGGAGGCCATTCCTCAAGCCACGGTCAAGAAGGGCGATGTCAGCAAGGCGGTCATTGTCCGTACGACTAAAGGGGTTCGGCGCGAAGACGGATCCTATATTAAATTCGATCGCAACGCATGCGTGCTCATCAATGCGCAGGGCGAGCCGATCGGAACGCGCATTTTCGGCCCGGTGGCCCGCGAGTTGCGTTGGAAGAAGTTCATGAAAATTATTTCGTTAGCGCCTGAAGTGCTGTAGGAGACGAACACGCGATGAGCGCATCAGCCGTGAAAACAAAGATCAAGAAGGGCGATACGGTCATGGTCATGACCGGCCGAGAGCGGGGGAAGACAGGAAAGGTCTTGTCGATGTTGCTCGAGGACGGGAAGGTGATTGTAGAAAAATTGAACGTGATCAAGCGCCATACAAAGCCCAATCAAAAAGTGAAGCAGGGCGGGATCATCGAGCGCGAAGCGCCTCTGGCTCTTGCCAATGTCATGTTCCTCTGCGGCAATTGCAGCAAGCCGGTGCGCGTCGGTATCAAGCTGTTGGATGACGGCCGGAGGGTCCGCATCTGTAAGAAGTGTCAAGAAGTGATCGAACGGACATAAGGAAGGGTAGGATGGCGAAGACGGAAAAACCATCAGCCGGTAAGGCCTCCGATAAAAAAACCAAGAAGGAATCTGCGGCTCAAGCGAAGGAGCCCAAACCGGAAGGTGCAGCGCAAGTCAAGGGTCAGGACGAGCCGAAGGTCACGCCCCGGCTGAAAGAGACCTATCGCAATCAGATCGTGCCGGCCCTGATGAAAGAGTTTGGGTATAAAAATCCCATGCAGGTTCCGAAGGTCGATCGCGTGGTCCTGAACGTCGGAATGGGTGAAGCCATTCAGAACGTCAAGCTCCTCGAGGGAGCGACCAGTGAGTTGGGTATTATCACGGGCCAACGGCCCGTGGTGACCAAAGCCAAAAAGGCGATCGCCGGCTTTAAGCTTCGGCAGGGAATGCCGATCGGTGCGAAGGTCACGCTTCGAAGCGACCGGATGTACGAATTTCTCGATCGTCTTCTTACGCTGGCTCTCCCGCGAATTCGAGATTTTCGAGGGGTTTCCCCCAAGGCATTCGACGGACGCGGAAATTACACCTTGGGCCTGAAGGAGCAATTGATATTTCCGGAGATCCAGTACGACAGCGTCGCCTCGATTCACGGGATGGATATTACGATTGTGACAACGGCGAAGACGAATGATGAAGGAAAAGCGCTCCTCCGCCATATGGGAATGCCATTTAGAACTTAGGCACGGGTCATTTTAGGAAACGGAGTCCACGGTGTCCAGAAAAGCCTTACGAAACAAATCCGCGGTTAAATCAAAATTCTCCACGCGCGATTATAATCGGTGTCCTCACTGTGGACGGGTGCGTGGTTTTCTCCGTCGCTTCCGTCTCTGCCGTATTTGCTTTCGGTTCTTGGGATTGCGCGGTGAAATACCCGGAGTGAGAAAGTCGAGCTGGTAAAACAATCCTCGGTGGACCTCTGGTCGCCGACGATGGAATGCTGAACCTGTAGGAAGTGGTGGAGTCTAGCTTATGATGACCGATCCGATCGCTGATCTTCTCACTCGAATTCAGAATGCTTTGCGCCGCGGTCATGGGACGGTGACGGTGCCGGCTTCGAAGCTCAAGATGGAAGTCCTTCGGGTGTTAAAGGCGGAAGGTTTTATCAATCAGTATGAGCGAGAGCAAGGCGAAGGGCATCCCTCGTTGAAGATCCAGTTGCGATATGTCGGAGAAGGTCAGTCTGTCATTACCGGTATTCGCCGGGTCAGCCGACCTGGGAAACGCGTGTATGTCGGCCGCCGCAACTTGACCAAAGTCCTAAACGGGATGGGACTCTCAATTGTGTCGACGTCCAAGGGCCTGATGACGGATCAAGAGTCTCGCCATGCCGGTCTCGGTGGCGAAGTTCTTTGTCAGATCTGGTAACTGGCCAGTCGGTATGGAGCCGCAGGGCGCTGAACACAACGTTTCGATCGAATGTAAAGGGTTCAATTATGTCGCGGGTTGGACGTAAACCAATACCAATTCCCAAGGGCGTGGAAGTAAAGTCAAGCGGCAATCAGGTCACGGTCAAAGGGCCATTAGGAAGTCTGGAATGGCCGCTGGCTTCTGATCTCTCGGTCGCCCTCGTTGATGGCCATGTGCAGGTCAATCGCGCAAGCGATGAGCCCAAGCTCAGAGCGCTGCACGGGTTGGCGCGCGCAGAACTCAACAACATGGTCATCGGTGTGACCAAAGGATATGAGCGAACATTGGAAATCACCGGGGTCGGCTATAAAGCACAGGCACAAGGCAAGAGTCTGAACTTGAGTGTCGGCTATACCCACCCGGTTATTTATGACCTGCCGGCCGGTGTAGAGGCCAAGGTCGATAAGCAAACAATCGTCACGATCAAGGGAAGCGACAAGCGGAAGGTAGGACAGACCGCTGCCGATCTACGCGCCATTAAGCCGCCCGATGTTTACAAGCAAAAGGGCATTCGTTACGCCGGTGAAAAGCTTCGCAAGAAGGAAGGCAAGACAGGAAAGTAGGGTGGACTATGTTGACAAGTGAAAAAGCGGAAAAACTGGCGCGAAGAAAAATGCGAGTCCGCCAACGGATCTACGGCGCGCCCACTCGCCCACGGCTCAGCGTGTTTCGAAGCAAAAAGCACATCTATGCGCAAGTGATCGACGATACGAATGGAAAGACGTTGGCTGCGGCGTCCACCCTCGATAAGGATTTGAAGTCAACCCTGACGTCGGCGAAGCCCATGGATGCCGCCAAAGCAGTAGGTCATGCTCTAGCCGATCGAGCTAAAGCGGCGCACGTGGAAGCGGTGGTCTTCGATCGAGGGGGCCGTCTCTTTCATGGTCGCATTAAAGCCTTGGCCGAAGCCTCGCGGGAACGAGGCCTCAAGTTTTAGGGCCATGCCGAACAAGCAAGAAGGAGCATGATCGCGTGCGAGTAAATCCTGAAGAACTCAATCTGAAAGATAAGGTGGTCTTTATCAATCGTGTCGCCAAGGTCGTCAAAGGTGGCAAGCGATTCAATTTTTGCGCATTGGTCGTAGTCGGTGATGGGCAAGGGTGGGTCGGCATCGGAAAAGGCAAGGCCGCAGAGGTTCCGGCTGCCATTTCCAAGGCAGTGGAGCAGGCGAAAAAGCATTTGGTACACATTCCACTGAAAGAGCAAACCATCCCACACCAGGTGAACGGTTTATTCGGCGGCGAGCATGTCCTGTTGAAACCCGCGGCGCCCGGTACCGGGATCATTGCCGGAGGGGCGGTCCGAGCCGTGGTCGAATTAGCAGGCGCTCAGAACATCATTGCCAAGACATTAGGCCGTGGCAATCCATTTAACACCGTCCGCGCGACCCTGGACGGACTGTGCCAGCTTCGGGATCCCCAAGAGGTTGCCCGTATTCGTCGAAGCGGCTTAGAGCATGTAGGGTAAGATGATGCCAACCCGTCAAACTCAAAATCAGGGCTTATCGATTACGCTCAAGCGCAGTCCGATCGGGACGCCGTTTCGCCATCGACTCGTCTTGCGTGGATTGGGGCTTCGAAAAACAAACGATACCGTTACGCGTCCCGATACGCCACAAGTCAGAGGCATGATTAACAAGGTTGTCTACCTGCTGGAAGTCAAATCATTATGAAACTCTCCGAATTAGCCCCGGCGCCTGGGGCGCATAAAGCAAAAAAGCGTATCGGTCGCGGACCTGGATCCGGCCACGGCAAGACGGCCACGAAAGGCCATAAGGGATTATTAGCCCGATCGGGAGGAGGCAAGCGTCCTGGCTTCGAAGGAGGTCAGATGCCGCTAGTGAGACGTATTCCGAAATTCGGCTTTACCAATCCATTCCGCGTGGATTACACCGTCATCAATTTAAAGACGCTCGCGCATCTGGAAGATGTGGCCGAAGTGACACCCCAAGTTCTTGTCGATGCCGGCCTGATCAAAAAGAAGCGCCAGCGGGTCAAGATCCTTGGATTGGGTGAACTGACGCGCCCCATGGTGATTCAAGCCCACAAATTCAGCAAGTCAGCGGAGGAGAAAATCAGGGCTGCCGGCGGGCGGACTGAGGTTATCGCCGGTGTTTGAACGACTCGCCACCAGCTTTCAAAACATCTTCAAAATCCCCGAACTTCGGGTCCGGATTCTCTTTACGCTGCTGATGCTCGCCGTCTATCGGATTGGCGCGCACGTTCCGACCCCCGGAATTAACAATGATGAATTGGCGAAATTCCTTCAGAAAGAGGGAGGGGCGTTACTAGGATTTTTAGATATTTTCTCGGGTGGGGCGCTGTCACGATTGACCATCTTTGCGCTCGGCATCATGCCGTATATCAGCGCATCGATCATTTTGCAGCTCTTGACCGTCGTGATTCCGCATCTCTCGAAGCTGGCGAAAGAGGGTGAGCGCGGTCGGAAAAAGATCATCCAATATACGCGTTTCGGTACGATCGGCATTGCCCTCATTCAGGGGTTCGGTATCGCGGTGGGACTTGAGGGGATGAACGGCGGTGCGTTCGTGCTTTCGCCGGGGTGGAGCTTCCGCGTGATGACGGTCATTACCCTCACGGCGGGCACGGCGTTTTTAATGTGGCTGGGCGAGCAGATTACGGAGCGAGGCATTGGAAACGGCATTTCACTGATCATCTTTGCCGGCATCGTCGCGCGATTGCCAAATGCGATTGCGCAGACGTTTGATCTCTATCAGATCGGACAGTTGAGTTTTATTCTATTGGTCACGTTGACGGCCGTCATGCTGGGCGTGGTCGCCGCCATCGTCTTTCTGGAGAGTGGTCGGAGAAAGATCGCCGTTCAATATGCCAAGCGCGTCGTCGGCCGTCGTGTGTATGGAGGGCAGAGTACCCATATTCCTCTGAAGATCAATACGGCCGGCGTGATTCCGCCGATCTTTGCTTCGTCCATTATTGCGTTCCCCGCGACGATTGCCGGATTTATTCAAGTGCCGTGGGTGCAATCGATCGGCGCACAACTCGCGCCGGGATCGCTGCTGTATACGATCATGTATGTGAGTTTGATTATTTTCTTTTGTTTTTTCTACACGGCCGTGGTGCTTAATCCCGTCGATATGGCCGATAACATGAAAAAGTACGGCGGCTTCATTCCCGGGATCCGGCCGGGACAACGCACATCTGACTATATCTACAAGGTTTTAACGAGAATCACCTTGGTCGGCGCAGTGTACTTGGCGATCGTCTGCGTAATCCCAGAAATTCTGATTTACCGGCTCAACGTGCCGTTCTATTTCGGGGGCACCTCGCTGCTGATTGTGATCGGTGTGGGATTGGATACCGCTCAACAGATTGAATCGCACATGTTGATGAGAAATTATGAGGGATTCCTCGCCAAAGGCAAATTGAAGGGCCGGAGCGGATAGCGCATGATGCGGGTCGTATTTCTAGGTGCGCCTGGTGTAGGCAAGGGCACTCAAGCGGAACAGGTATCCTCCAAGTTTGGATATCCGAAGATTTCCACGGGGGATATTCTGCGCGAAGCTGTTCGAAACAAGACGGAATTGGGACTACAGGCCAAAGCATTCATGGACCAAGGGCAGCTAGTTCCTGACTCGGTCGTGATCGGTTTGGTGAAAGAAAAATTGCAGGAGCCGAGTACCGCCAAGGGATTTTTGTTGGACGGGTTTCCTAGAACGACCGCACAGGCGGAAGAGCTCGACAAGACACTGAAGCAGAAAGGGCAGCAACTCGATCGCGTTGTGAATGTCAATGTCTCTCGCGATGAGGTGGTTCGTCGACTCACCGGAAGGCGAAGTTGTCCGAAGTGCCAAGCGGTATTTCATATTGAGTTTGCCCCTCCGGCTCGCGAAGGAGTCTGCGATCGATGCGGCACCTTGCTGGTTCAGCGAAACGACGATCGAAAGGAAACGGTCGAAGCCCGTCTGGCTGTCTATGACGAACAAACGGCGCCGTTGATCGCCTACTATCGTCAGCGAGGCTTATTGTCTGATCTTGATGGGACGGGCCCAATCGATCAGGTACAGCAGCGGTTGGTGAATCTCTTGGCAGCGCAGAAACTTACATGATCATTCTCAAGACCTCCGAGGAAATCGAGATCATGGCGCGTGCGTCTCGGGTTGTGGCCGAGACGTTAGCGATGCTCAGGCGGGAGGTGCGCCCGGGCATTACGACGGATGAATTAGACCGACTGGCCGAGCAGTTTATTCGCTCCCATGGTGGGACGCCGGCGTTTAAGGGATATCGAAACTATCCAAAAACTCTCTGCGCGTCGATCAACGATCAAGTGGTGCATGGCATTCCTTCGAAGCGGGCGCTGAAAGAAGGCGATATTATCGGTCTGGATCTCGGTGCGATTGTGGAGGGATTCTATGGGGATTCGGCCGTCACAGTGGCTGTGGGAAAAGTGAGCCCGCGCATTGCCGAATTGCTGAAGGTGACGGAAGCGTCGTTATTCGCCGGAATTGCGCAGGCGGTGGTGGGCAATCGCTTGTCGGATATCTCCCATGCGGTGCAACAGCATGCCGAAGCCGCCGGGTTTTCCGTCGTGACCGATTTTGTCGGTCATGGGATTGGGCGCCAATTGCACGAGGAACCGCAAGTGCCTAACTATGGAAAGCCAGGACAAGGCCCTCGCTTGCAGGAGGGGATGGTACTGGCCATTGAGCCGATGATTAATATGGGGAAGAGCGGCGTGCGCGTGCTCGACGATCGGTGGACCGCTGTGACGACCGATGGAAGTCTATCGGCTCACTTCGAACATACGATCGCGATTCAGGCGAGTGGCCCTCCACGCATCTTGACGCAAGTGCCAGAGCTAATCGGCGCCTGCTGAGGTAGAAACGGGAGCAATGGCGAAAGAGGATGTGATCGAGGTACAGGGGACGGTGGCCGAGACGCTTCCGAACGCCATGTTCAGAGTTCAATTGGATAATGGTCATAAGATACTGGCCCATATCTCTGGAAAAATGCGGATGCATTTCATTCGAATTTTGCCGGGTGATAAAGTGACCGTGGAATTGTCGCCGTACGATCTCACGCGCGGCCGAATTACGTACCGATTCAAATAGAGAAGAGAGAATTATGAAGGTTAAGTCATCGGTCAAGCCGATTTGCTCCAAGTGCAAAGTAGTTCGCCGCCGCGGCGTGGTGCGGGTGCTATGCGAGAATCCCAGGCACAAGCAACGCCAAGGGTAACAGGATGTTGAAAAAGGTCCCCAGCGGCGTTCTCGGAGCCGAAAAATCCTCAATGTATCCGAGAGGGTATGCCTGCGGTTTTTCTTCTCCCGCGGCCTTTCTGGCTGACCTTTTTGAACATCCTTTTGAAAGTTAGCTGAAGAGATTGGAGGACGTATGGCGCGGATAGCGGGAATCGATTTACCGAGGGATAAACGGGTCGATATTGGGTTGACGTATGTATTCGGCATCGGCCGTGCCACGGCCGTACTGATTCTGAAAAAAGCAGGCGTCGATCCAGCAATTCGCGTGAAGGATCTTAGCGAAGATCAGATCGTCAAGTTGCGTGAAACTATCGATCGTGACCATGACGTCGAAGGTGATCTTCGCAAAGAAGTGTCGATGAATATCAAGCGACTGGTTGATATCGGCACCTATCGTGGCCTGCGCCACCGAAAAAGTCTTCCGGTCAGAGGACAGCGCACGAAGACCAATGCAAGAACGCGGAAAGGCAGACGGTCAATGGGGAAAGCCAGAAAACCGTCCGGCTCGTCCGGCGGCGCATAGTCGTAGCGGTCAAAGGGGATACGTATGAGCGTAAAAAAAGGCAAAAAGAAGGAACGCAAGCTGGTTCAAAGCGGCGTGGCTCACATTCAAGCGTCCTTTAATAACACCATTGTGACGATCACGGATATGAGCGGCAATTCCATTGTATGGGCCAGTGCCGGCAATCAAGGATTTAAGGGATCACGTAAGAGCACGCCTTTCGCCGCGCAGCGTGCAGGAGAGGCCGCCGCGAAGAAAGCCATGGAACATGGGATGCGCCAAGTCGATGTCTATGTCAATGGTCCAGGATCAGGCCGGGAATCCGCCATCCGATCGTTGCAAAGTGCCGGCCTAAGAATCAATCTCATTCGCGATGTGACCCCCATCCCGCACAATGGATGTAGGCCGCCGAAGCGACGTAGAGTGTAAGCAGAGTTCATCGTTGATGCATCGTCGCAGTGCGTTATGGCGCTCGGCGAATGAGATGAACGATCACGGTAGAGAGGGAGGACGCAGTGGCTAAGTATCGAGGTCCAGTGTGTCGGCTGTGCCGACGAGAAGGCGTGAAGTTGTTTTTGAAGGGCACACGCTGTATGACCGAAAAGTGCGCGGTCGAGCGACGGAGTTATCCGCCAGGCCAACACGGTCAAGGCCGCCAGCGGTTGTCCGATTACAGCGCGCAGCTCCGTGAAAAACAGAAACTTAAACGGATTTACGGATTGCAAGAGCGGCAATTCCGCGGCTTGTTCGAATATGCCGAGCGAAAGACCGGCGTGACAGGCGAGCATTTACTGAAGCTGCTCGAGTGTCGTCTGGACAACGTGGTGTATCGGTTGGGTTTTGCCGCTTCACGCAAAGAGGCCAGGCAATTGATCAATCATGGGCATCTCATGGTGAATGGGCGCAAGCTCGATGTGCCGGCCTCGCTGATCAAGGCGAACGACGTCATCGAGGTCAGGGAACGCAGCCGGTCGCTTCTTCCCATTCAAGCCGCCTTGGAAGCAGTGGACGGCCGGGGGATTCCGAATTGGCTCGACCTTGAGAAGGGGGCCTTCAAAGGAACGGTCCGCAGCTTGCCGACCAAAGACGATATTGCCTTGCCCGTCAATGAACAGATGGTGGTGGAATTGTACTCTCGATAGCGGCTCCTGTTCTGTATAGGAGACGGTCCGAGCTCGAGCAGTGATGGAGACGAAGGGGGAACTATGATTAAGGGCATGAAGGATTTCCAGATCCCGATGCGGGTCGAACCCGAGAAAGACACGCTCTCTCCGCTCTACGGTAAATTTACCTCCGAAGCGTTTGAGAGAGGATTTGGCACGACCATCGGTAACTCCATGCGTCGCGTGTTGCTGTCTTCGTTAACCGGGGCGGCGGTCACCACCGTTCGGATCGAAGGGGTGCTCCATGAATTTTCGACCATCCCCGGCGTGACTGAAGACGTGACCGGCATCATTCTGAATGTGAAGAGCCTTCGGTTCAAGTTGCATACCGACAAAGCGAAGACCATCCGTTTGAAGAAAAAGGGCCCTGGGGAGGCGAAGGCGTCGGACATCATTCACGATGCGGATATCAGTATCTTAAATCCGGATTTGCACGTGGCTACCCTGGATAAGGAAGCGACGCTGGATATGGAAATGGTGGTCAAGCCGGGACGTGGCTATGTGCCAGCCGAGCGAAATAAAGAGGAAGGACTCCCCATCGGGGTGTTGGCAGTCGACTCGATTTACTCGCCGGTCAAGCGGGTCAATTTTCAAGTTGAGAACGCGCGGGTCGGCCGTATCACCGATTACGACAAGCTGACGTTAGAAATCTGGACTGACGGGAGCTTATCTCCACGCGATGCATTGTCCGAAGCGGCGAGCATTTTTCGCGAACATTTGGATATTTTCATCCATCCGGAAAGTACGGGCGAAGCGAAGACGGACCAGCGGAAGGATGACGAGCAAAGCGCGATGAACAAGAACTTGTTCCGCAGCGTCAATGAGCTCGAACTGTCCGTCCGTGCGGCCAACTGCTTGAAAAATGCGAATATCAAAACGATTGCCGATCTCGTTCAGAAGAGTGAGATGGAAATGTTAAAGACCAAGAATTTCGGCAAAAAATCCTTGAACGAAATCAAGGAAATCTTGACCGAGATGGGACTTGGTTTGGGAATGAAACTCGATCAAATTCCGGCTGGCCAGGGCAGCGCCAAGTCGGAGCCATAAGAAGAGGGTATCGTGCGGCACAGAGAAAAAGGACGACAGTTAGGACGCAACACCAAACATCGCCGAGCGCTCTATCGCAGCTTGGTGACGTCACTCCTCGAGCATGAGCGTATCGAAACGACCGAGGCAAAAGCCAAAGAAATCCGTGGATTCACCGATCGAATGATCACCCTTGGAAAAGAGGGTGGCCTCTCGGCCCGTCGCCGCGCGTTGAGTTTCTTAAGAAGCAAGGCGGTGGTGTCCAAGCTGTTCAGTGACGTAGCCGGTCGCTTCAGAGAGCGTCAGGGCGGCTATACGCGAATCATTAAAACGCGGCGCCGTATCGGCGATGCGGCCGAGATGGTCGCGATTGAACTGGTCGTGAGGGGAAGTGAGCCGACGAAGAAGGATGAGCAGCCCACCACTGAAAAGGGAGCCAAAAAGCCGGCCGCTACTGAGAAAGCCCGGTCTTAACCAAGCGAACCCTCTCTCAGAGCATCGGTGGTCGGTTCGATCGGTTCGTTCTCACAGAGCCGCCTGATTGTTCAGGCGGCTCTGTTGTTTTATGCAGACGCCTAATACATGACACTACGTACCATACTTCTTGACTTGATCCACCCTTCTTCCTAGACTCTGATGATGCAGGACCGGGACGATGGACATTTGCTCGATGAACTGGCGTCCCGTCTGGGCATTGATAGTCACTACTACGATATCTTCGGTACGCAACACGTTGTCAGTCAGACCACAAAACAAGCCATTTTGGCCGCCATGGGCGTGCAGGCCCTCACGCGAGATCAATTAGTCCGCGCATTGACCGATCATCAGGAGGAAGCCCGGCAGCAACCGTGTGATCCTGTTGCGGTTTATCGCCTAGGGGAGGAATGCAACTGGCTCTTTCGTATGCCGGTCGAGGAGGGAGAGTCCAGGACCATTTCAATCGAGTGGTCGATTTGCGATGAGGCCGGCGCTTATCTTTTTTCTGAAAAATCGAGTCCCAACCTCGACCCGGCCGATCGGTACATGTGTGACGGCCATCCCTATTGGACATTCAAGCTGCCCGTTCCCAGAAGTCTTGGGATCGGCTATTACGACCTGGCGGCGATAGGCAGATCGACATCGCATGAGGTTTGCGGGTCGCTTCGCCTGATCATCGTCCCGACGCGCTGCTATAACCTTCCTGCACCGGAAGCGGGACGGCGACTCTGGGGCCTCTCTCTTCAGCTCTATGAATTGCAGTCCTCACAGAATTGGGGTGTGGGCGATTTCAGCGATCTGCTTCAATGGGTTGACTGGGCGGCCAAGGATCTCGGAGCCGATATCATAGGGCTGAATCCGCTGCACGCCCTCAAAAATACGCGCCCCTACCATATCAGTCCCTATTCCCCGGACAGCCGCTTCTCGCTCAACATCCTATACATCGATGTTCAGGCAATTCCGGAATTCCTAGAATCGACGGATGCTCAGCAAGCCGTAGAGGATAATGAGTTTCGCGTTTGTGTGGAGGCGCTTAGAAAATCCGATCGCGTCGAATATGAACATGTCGCGGCCGCGAAGCGGAAAATATTGGAACTGGTCTTTGCCACCTTCGAGGCGAGACATTTTCGGCCGGAAGGCAATGGATTCGTGCCGTGCACCCAGCGGGGCGAGGCTTTCGAACGCTATCTTCAGGACCAAGGGGATGGACTGGAATCCTTTGCGCTGTTTCAATCCCTTGCTGAAACCTTTGCTCAGCAGACGCCGCCGTTGCTCGTATGGCAGGAATGGCCCGAGCCCTATCGGTACGTCGGTTCACCGGCCTGCGCGGAATTCCTCGTGTCACACCGGTATCTCATCCGGTTTCATCAATACCTCCAATGGGTGGCTCATCAACAGTTGCAACGGATCTATGATCGAACGCGGGTACTAGGGATGCCCATCGGGCTTTATCATGATCTCGCGCTTGGAAGCGACCGAGGGGGCAGCGATGCGTGGATATTTCAATCCGTCTTGGCGCTGGGCGCCGACTGCGGATGCCCGCCGGACGCATTTGCGCCGGAGGGACAAAACTGGGGATTGCCGCCGATCAATCCACATGCGTTGCGCCGTACCGGCTATCGCATGTTCATCGAACTTCTTCGAAGTAATCTCAAGCACGGCGGCGCCATTCGACTCGATCATGTCATGGCGCTTTTTCGACTTTTTTGGATCCCACGAGGATTGCCGCCATCAGCCGGTGCCTATGTCCAGTATCCATGGGAAGACCTGCTTGGCATTCTCGCGCTTGAAAGCGTTCGCCATCGCGCGGTTATCGTGGGCGAGGATTTAGGCACCGTACCGGACTTCGTTCGTGAGAAGCTTGGAGCCGCAGGGATATTATCCTATCGCGTGTTTTATTTTGAACGAGGCCATGACGGAGAATGGAAGCCGCCCGACCAATATCCACAGCACGCGCTGGCGGTCGTGGCTACGCACGATCTTCCCACATTGGCCGGATTTTGGACCGGCGAAGATCTGGCCGTTCGCGACCGACTTGGATTCTATCAGGACGAGGAGGCCTATCGACAGGCGCGAGAGGCGCGACACCGGGATAAGGCTGCCGTGTTGCGAGCGTTGCAACGTGAAGGCACTTGGTCGTCAAGTAAGCTGGAGGCCGATGTGCTTTCCCAACCGCTCTCGCGCGAGCTGACCGAAGCCATCCATGCCTTCGTCGCTCGTGCTCCCTCGTCGCTGATGCTGGTCACTCTGGAAGATCTGATTGGCGACGCGACTCAGATCAACCTACCCGGCACGCTTGACAGCTATCCCAACTGGTCCCATAAGGCGCCACTGATGTTGGAAAACGTGCAGCGCCACGACAGCGCAATCCGGTTGACACGAATGCTCCGAACCATCCGGCCATGATTGTTTGCCTTCGGGCGTTCAGCATGTCTGTATATCCCAGCACACACTGCAGAGCAGAGTCTTATGATCCGTAGATTGACGTGGCGCCGCTCCCAGACTCCCACTACGACGAACCGGCTTGTCCTGGGGATTTCGGCCACGCTCTTTTTCTTCATTGTCGTCATTGAAAGCGGAGCTCCTGCTAACGTGGTGGCCGCCTATGGTTTTGTTCTGCCGATTCTGCTCGTCGCCACCGCTAGAAACCGTTGGTTGATGGTCGTCACCGTGGTGCTGTGCGTTGCCGCGACCTATTCCGGACTACTGAGACCGCATAAGGCCGGTCGATTCGTCACCGCGGTTATCAATCGATCCGTCGTGGCTGGAGTGCTGGTAGGAGTGGCGTATTTCGCCATGACCCGCGAAGAGCGCAAGGCCAGAGAGGAAGAGGCAAAAGCCGAACTGCTTCGCGCGAACGCGACCCTCGTCGAGGTAAAAGATGCGCTCAACCGTTCGGAACGTTTAGCGGCGCTCGGCCTCTTGGCGTCTTCAGTCGCGCATGAAGTCGGTACTCCCCTTCATTCGATCGCCTGGCAGGTCCAAGCGCTGGCCGAAGATCCGCACGTGACGTCCGAGATGCGAAAAACGATCGAGATCATCGAGGCTGAGCTCAATCGCGTCGTACGCATCATTAAAGAAAAACTATCGCTGACCCGGCAACCTGCCCGTGCCCAGGCCCCGATGCGACTCGATGTCTTGGCTCAATCGGTCGTGACCTTGATGAATCCGTCGTTTATGGGGAAGGGCGTTGGATTGAAGACTGATGTCGGGCATGAGGCCTCGTCGATCATGGGAGATGTCGAACAACTTCGACAGGTGCTGGTCAATCTGCTTACCAATGCCTTGGCAGCGACCAGCCCGGGAGGTGACGTCGTGATCGTAGTGGGACGAAGAGTCGCCACCCTCACCGAATTGGAAGTCCGTCGCCGCGCGGGGCAACAGCTTGTCGAGACAATGGTCACCTTGACCGTGCGGGATACAGGATGCGGCATGCCCGACGATCACGTGCTCCGTGCGTTTGAGCCCTTCTTCACGACCAAGGCTGTGGGGGATGGGACGGGTCTGGGCCTTTTTCTCAGTCATGAGATCGTTGAGTCGCACGGTGGATCGCTCACGATTGAGAGTGTCGTCGGCAAGGGCACAATGGTGATGATCGCGCTCCCCAGCCATTCCGACGCCGTCTCAGAAGGATCGCGCTCGATATGAGTCCCGCACTCGGAACAATCCTCGTCGTGGATGACGATGCCGTCGCTCGGGGGCTCCTTGCCGACGCGCTGCGAAAAGACGGTTATGAGGTCCAGGAAGCTGCCGGCGGTGCAGATGCCGTTGAACGCGGTCGACGCACCCGGTTCGACGTCGTACTGACGGATATCCGTATGGGGGAGGTCAATGGTCTCACCGTCTTGCAGGAATTCAAACAACTCAGCCCCGACACCTCGGTCGTCCTGTTGACGGCATTTGGATCGTTGGACGGCGCGATCGAAGGGATCAAACTCGGCGCTTACGACTATCTCGCGAAGCCGTTTAAAAAAGAAGAGATTAGATTGGTCGTCAAACGAAGTCTCGAACATAGTCGGCTCGTTCGAGAGAACGCCCGCTTTCGAGAGGAGCTCCGCGATCGTCACGACCCGTCTCACTTGGTCGGCAGTAGTCCGCTCATGCTGGATGTCTATAAGCTGGTGGCCCGGGTCTCGTCCGGCAAAAGCACCGTGCTGGTCGAAGGCGAGAGTGGAACGGGGAAGGAACTGATCGCCCGTGCCATCCATAGCAATAGCCTTCGCCGAGAGCGGGCCTTCGTGCCGGTGAACTGTGCCGCGCTTCCCGATACCCTCTTGGAATCCGAATTGTTCGGGCATGAAAAGGGCGCATTTACCGGGGCCATCGGCGCCAAAAAAGGCCTCTTTGAAATGGCGCATGAAGGCACGATGTTTCTGGATGAAATCGGGGACATCGGGGCCGCCCTTCAGGTCAAACTCCTTCGTGTCATTCAAGAGCAGGAACTGCGGCGAGTGGGCGGCACGACATCCACTAAAGTAGATGTGCGTATCATTGCGGCGACCAATCGGGACTTGTCGACCCTCGTGAAGGAAGGGACGTTTCGAGAAGATCTTTTCTACCGCTTGAATGTGGTCCGTATTGTGGTGCCGCCGTTGCGGGAGCGCCGGGAAGATATTCCCATGCTGGCCCAGTATTTCTTGCAAAAAGTGTCGTCGGGGAATAATCCCTCGATCCGAGGTTTTGTGCCCGAGACGATGGCGATTCTGCAGCATTACCAGTGGCCGGGGAATGTTCGAGAGCTGGAAAATGTCATTGAACGCGCCGTCTCCTTAACCCATGGGCCGCTTCTTCTTCCCGACGATTTACCCGAGGCTCTCGTACATGCCCCAGGGGTCTCGGCCGAATCAATCGAGCTGCCGGGACACACAGGCGCTTTGATGAGTTTGGAGGAGTTGGAAAAACAGTATCTCGTCCGCGTCTTGAAGGAGACGGGAAACAATAAGGTTCGCGCTGCAAAAGTTCTCGGCATCGATCGTCGAACACTCTATCGGATGGCGGAACGCTTTGGATTGGAGCTCGGGGAAGAGCGCTCGGATGTGACGTAATGCAGATGCTTTGTCCTCTATCAAATACGTATAAACGTTGCGTGCCGTCAATTTCCGCATCTGTACAAATACGTCCGCATTTATCCCTCCTGCGCCGGTAATCCCTCATAGGCGTACGATCTCAATATCTTAAAACCGTCGACAGATTTGAACGAACCACCCCGCCATTGGGTGCTCTGAACACTGCCGGAAACTCTTAACAGAGAGAAACCACACTCAATGTACACGGCGCAATCGGGATGCCACGTGTCTTGCGGTTTTGTCGACGACGGTTAGTGGACTTACAGTAGGTTGCGTCTTGTTATCTTCGTGATCTGCCCTGGCGATTGCAGCGGAGCGGTTTTTGCTCATCTCGTGCGAGCCTGATCGTTTGCTTTTCACCAGGAGGAACAATGCATAACATTAAAACAGCATTTCAATCCGAGTTGGAAATGGATCTGCGTCGTTGTCCTCGCGTCGAACTACGAGGATCGGTGACGTTTGAAGGCGAGGGACATACTGGGAGTGGAAGAATGTTTAATGTGTCCACGTGGGGGTGCGGTGTCGAAAGTAACGCGACCGTCGTGCCGGGCACCTATGTGGGAGTGAGTCTTTCGCTCCCCAATCAATTGACGCCGGTAGACATTGAACTGGCTGCCGTGCGGTGGTCGGGGCGTCGACGGTTCGGGGTGGAATTTCTGAGCGTCTCCCAGCCGAGTCGAAAACGTCTGGAGCAATTCCTCGATAGGCAAGGCAAATTTTCAGAGGTCTAATCCAATCGTGATGGCTAGAGAAGGCCGAGGGCTTTTTTGACGGATCGAATCTGCAAGCCGGCGTCACGATGCGGAGGGGGAACCGCGTCCTGCCAGATGGACCAGATGTGATCTTTCACGTGATAGATCACGGATACCGTCAGACGGGTCGTGTCCTGAGTGGCGGGCGACAGAGTGGCTTCCACCTTGCTTCGTCCCACGCCAAATCGAGACTTCAAGAGCCAATCCCAGATACCGTCGATTTCGCGCCTGTAACCGGTAATGATGACTCGGTCATCTCCCGTGCCTTCTCGAACTGGATACCCGTCGTTCGAAAGGACGTTGACGAGGGCGATTTTCACTTGGTCGAGAGGAGCATCGAGGAGGATGTCGGTGGAGTTGGCGGCTGGATCGATAGCGCTGGTTGCGCATCCGGTCAGAAGCAGAGCGGCGCAGAGCCACCCAATTGTTCGTCTCGCATTCAAAAGCATGTATCACCGTTTCGAGCGCAGGGTGCGGATCTATTTATTGAGCCGATAGACCAAATGTGTATCGGTCTGAGCCACGCCTTCGATGGAGTGAATCCTGGTCAGGACCAGCGTGGAAAGAGCATCCTGATCGGAGACCTCGACGATCGTGAAAATGTCGGGCTTCCCCCAACAAGGATCGATCGTCTTAATCTGTTTGATCTCGGAGAGCGCATTGATGACATTCCCGGTTTGACCGGGTAAAACGTTGATTAACACATACGCACGATCAGACATCAGTTTCTCTCCTGCCTATTTGCCGGCGGGCCAACCCGCGCTATTCGGCAATGAATCCTGTCACTTCATGTGTTCCATGTATGGGCATGCGCGTCAGCGAGTCCCAACTGAAGGAAGCTCGCTCACCGGAGCATGCGGCGCTTTGCCATAGATCTCGACCGCCTCAGGCATGTGTGCTTCCAGGTCTTTGATGCGCGTGCCGTGGCTGGGATGAGTCGAAAGAAACTCTGCCGGCTGACCGCCGCCCGCAGCTTCCATTCTCTCCCAAATGTGAACCGCTTCGTGTGGATCATATCCTGCCTGTGCCGCTAAAAGTAATCCCACGTAATCAGCCTCCGATTCGTGCTTGCGGCTGAATGGAAGGATGTAACCATAATTGGCCAGCGCACCCCCTGCTAACTGGGCGATTTCCGGATTGATGCCTTGACTGGCGGCGCCCAGTGATGCGCCTACAACGGCGACTTGCGCCAGCATCCCTTGGCTCATACGCTCTGCACCATGACGAGCTAGAGCGTGGACGACCTCGTGACCTAGTATTGCGGCTAAACCGGCTTCATCTTTCGCCATCGGGAAAATTCCTGTGTAGACCGCGATTTTCCCTCCAGGCAGGGCAAAGGCGTTCTTGGTCTTATCATCTTTAATTACGCTCACTTCCCACGTGAACGATTTGGCTGTTTCGGCATAGCGAGATTCTTTGGCTGCACGAATAATGTTCTCCGCGACACGTTGAACGGGTTCGACCTCATGAGGATCGTGGGAGATCTGTACTTTGGGGTCGTGCAAGACCTGTTGATAGGCTTGCGTTCCCAGATTCATTTCATACCCTTTGGGCACCGTCATCAATTGCGTGCGATGCGTATACGGATTGGTTTCACATCCGGCCATCTGGACGGCGCATACGAAGACGGCCAACAATCGCACGGCAGGTTGTAGGCTTGGAATGTACATGAGATCCCTCTCGTGCTCGGCAAGGCACTGTAGCATATCGCAGCGGGGGGAGCCAGAAGAGCGACTCCTCGGGTATCCAGAATCGCGGTATCCATGCGGCTTGCCGGTAGTGAGGGATTCGTGATAGACACTGCGGCATGGCGCTCCTGAAAACACCCGCCCTCACCCTCAAGAGCCGGAAATGGGGCGAGGCGGATCGCATCGTCACGTTCTTCACCCTTCGATTCGGCAAAGTGCGTGGCGTGGCCCGCGGGGCTCGGCGCATCAAGAGTCGGTTCGGCAGTGCGCTGGAACCCTTCGTCTCATCGGACCTCAATCTCTTCGAGAAACCCCAGGACTCGCTCTATCGTATTACGCAAGCCGATATCAAAGAATCGTTTGCGGATCTTCGGGAAGATCTCCCGCTGATGACGGGAGGCGCACGCTTGGTCAATTTGGTGGCCGCTGTCACCGGAGAGGGTGATCCGTGCCCGCCGATTTTTGATACGCTCCTGGAAGGGTTGCGAGCGCTCCAGCAAGGCGGAGATGTTGTCCTGATCACGATGCTCTTTCAAATCCGATTGCTGGGGCAAACTGGGTTTCGTCCGCAAACCGATCACTGTGCGGGATGCGGCGACCTTCTTCAAAAGACGCGTGGCGACGCGTCCCTCTTATTTTCACCTCAGTCCGGTGGACTTGTCTGCCATGCGTGCGGACATCGCTACGCCGGTCGATGTACGGCGATGTCTGCAGACACTCGGGCGCTGCTTCAACATGCCTTGCAATGGACGCCATCCGCCTTGACGCGACTTAAAGCCGGAGGACGTGTGCGAGCGGAACTGGAGGCCGCGATCGAAGCGTATATCACGGTGGTGGCGGGGAAGCCGCTTCCATCGATGGATTTTATGACGGCCCCGCCAGCCGGGGCCGTCGCTGGGTTCAGATCGTGAGGCCGGTTGTGCAGTCTGCAGGGGTGCGATATAGTGTCGACAGTCATCGTCAATCACGTCTTGGAGACGACATGAGCACCGCTGCCCTCGAACCCAAAGACATGGAGTGGTTGGACAAAGGGGTGTTGGGCATCGAATGGAGTGACGGGCACAAGGCCGTTTATCCCGTCCGGTATCTGCGCCAACATTGTCCCTGTGCGGCCTGCACCGATGAGTGGACGGGTCAGCTTCGAATCCAACCCGACGATGTGCCTCTCCTTATTATGTTGATGGACATTGAACCTGTCGGCCGATATGCCTTCAAGATCACGTGGAGCGATGGTCACGATACCGGACTCTATACCTATACGTTCCTTCGTCGTCTTTGTCAGTGTGATATCTGCCAGCCGATTAAACCGGCTCCGCCTAAAACCAAACGGCTTCTCTAAATGGACAAGACTTCTTTCAAGTGTGTGCGACCCGTCGTGATTCCGATTCTCGCGACGTTGTTGATCGGACTGCTTGCCGGATGCAGCAGCGTTCCATTGAACGAACAGAAAGCTCTCATCCAGAAGCGCCAATACACGTTTCACGTGCTGACAATGAGGGCTTTTCTTGAGCTGTGGGGCCAGCCCACGTATGTGCATCAAGAAAACACGCAATTTTATCCCGTAAAAACCGGCAACTACATCCCACGCTTTCGCACGCCTCTCGGAGAAGCGCCTCCAGGGTGGGATGCGTCCATTGTCTCGGAACCCGCCGTGTTTTTGGGGTATGCCGAGCGCGGAGAATTGCTCGGTTTCGTCGAAGATAGCATGGTCTATCGGGAGCAGATGACGGCGGCACAAATTCACGAGATCGGAAAAAAATGGCAACACGACGCCATTTTTAGAACCCGGCTTGAAACCGATCTCTCGGCGTCACCCAATAAGCCGTAATGGCACCCACCGGTCGAGCGCCCCTCCTTTCACACCCCCTTCGGATCATACTTGTGGCGTCCGAGGCTGTCCCTTTTGCAAAAACGGGGGGACTCGCCGATGTCGCAGGAGCGCTTCCCCTAGAGTTAGCACGCCTCGGACATGACGTCTCGCTGGTCATTCCCGGTTATAGCATGATCGATGCTTCAACCCATGGGCTGACCGAGTGGGGTCGAATCAGCGTGCCGACGGCGAGTGGGCCAAAAGAAGCGGTCATCGAGCACGGTATCCTATCGGATATGACGTTACCTGCCGATCGTCCGGCCAAGATATTTGCAATTCGCCACGATCCCTATTTCGCACGGCCCGGGCTCTATCAGGAGGCCGGTGCCGATTATCCGGATAATCTGGACCGATTCACATTTTTCTGTCGGTCGGTTGTGCAACTGCTGTTGCAGCTTCAAGGCTCATCCAACTGGGTGCCCGATATCGTGCATGCTCATGATTGGCAAACGGCACTATGCCTAGCGTATTTAGAAATCCTCTACCCTGATTATTCACAACGTCACGGAATCGGAACGGTCTTCACCATTCACAATCTGGGCTATCAAGGTATTTTCCCGGCGACGGACTATCCGAAAACCGGATTGCCGCCGAGTCTCTTCACTCCCAGCGGGTTGGAATTTTACGGGTCGTGCAATGTTTTAAAAAGCGGACTGGTCTTTGCGGATCTTCTTTCCACCGTGAGCCATACGTATAGTCATGAAATTCAGACCTCGGAGTTCGGATTTGGATTGGATGGGATCATTCGAGAGCGTCACGATCGATTGGTCGGCGTCGTCAATGGAATTGATACCGATACATGGAACCCCGCGACCGATACGTTTCTTGCGAGTCGATATTCCGCGCAGGATGTCAGTGGAAAACCCGCATGCAAGACTGCGCTGCAGAAAGAGTTGCAGCTTCCGGTAAAAGACGTGCCCGTCTTGGCGGTCGTGTCTCGATTGAGCACACAGAAAGGACTGGATCTAGTCGCAGCCATTCTTCCTGAACTCATGGTCATGGATCTTCAGGTCGTCCTGTTAGGCACCGGGGATGCTTCATTGGAGACGCAGTTTCGGACTCTCCAATCGCGTTATCCATGGCGGCTGGGGCTGAAAATCGGATTCGATGAGGGACTTGCTCATCGCATTGAGGCGGGAGCCGATATGTTTCTGATGCCCTCGCGGTATGAGCCGTGCGGGCTGAGCCAGTTGTACAGTCTTCGTTATGGGACTGTTCCCATTGTCCGACGCACGGGGGGGCTGGCCGATACCGTGGTAGCCTACACGCCTTTAGCCATGAAGGAGAAACGCGCCACGGGATTTATGTTCGGAGAAGCCTCAGAGGATGCGTTGTTGAATGCCGTTCTGCTGGCTTTGCGGGTCTATAAGGATCGATCCGAGTGGAAGGCGCTCATGCACATAGGAATGCAGTGCGACGTCTCTTGGTCGCGATCAGCGCAGTTGTATGAGGATGTCTATCGGGAAACGTTGCGGTATGTTCGTGAGCCGACTTGAGGGTAGGAACAAAAGCCGGAAATATGAAGTTATTTTCCAGAGCCGGTGGAGGCCAAGATTGTAGTAAAGGAGGGAACCGGTGTAAGCATCCCGGAGAGATTGGCCTCACCGTTGAGTCGCGCAAGTCCCTCACGGGCTTGAGTGGCATGATAGGGGTAGGCGCCGTCAGGATAGGTGAGGACCGCCTGAAACATTTCGCTGGCGAGGTCATTGCGGCCGGCTAGGAGCGCGCTTTGACCGGTGTGGAGGCTGCAGGAAACGGCCATGGCCTTGGGATCGACAGCAAGCCGATTGGCTGGTTCGGAGACCCAGCGAGTAATCATTTTGGGGAGTGGCGCTTCTTCATGTGTGGGCTGACCTGATTGCTGGACAATGGAGTTTAGCCGATGGGCGTCGAGAACCATCGCATCCACATCAGCGCCGGTTTCGCAATGACGATAGGTCGTCCAGAGACTCATAAATGAGGTATTGTCCAGACCGCCGGACGTAGCAACCGGAGCAGTCGATTGGCAACCGGTCAGGATGAACATTATCCCGAATACCCAACCAAAGTTGCCTGTGTTGCTCGCTTTGCCTACTTTCATCACTTCTCCCTCATAACTGTCTTTAGTGGATCAATTCGCAAGACGGGTGCCTATTTTTATCGGCTCTAAGGGGTTGAGATTGTTGGCAGTGACTGGGCCGCTGCACGGATGAATCGTTGTAAAATCACCCGTGTGTGGTGTTTTGCATACACACAATGAGAGGGATTTAACCGATGACCACGGCGCCTCCCCGAATATCCTTTACGCTTCCGAAGACCGCGGCGTTTCCAGGGAAGCGCCAGCAATGAGGGGTGATTTCTAACGCGTGACCTTTATGGCTGTAAACCCTGCCGTTGTGAATGTGGACCGTCGCTTCTTTCACCAGATGAATGTCCACGGTTATTTCATGTGTTTCTTTATCGAGGACTTTGAGCCATGTAGGATAGCTGAATAGAGAGAGGGCTGGGCTTGTCTGGATCTCGAAACGACTCTTCGGATTAAATGCCCACACGTTGCGCCGGAGATGTGCGACCTGCTCGCCGTTCGCATCGTAAAGATCCGCGGTTAAGAAAAGTTGAGGCGAGTCCCCACGTATCTCGACCACCATCTGTTCTTTTCCCTCTAACTTCAAGACACCATTCGCATTGCGAAAAATATTGGAACCGATATTTAGTTCCATCGGACGCTCCGATGTCGCGATGGCTTCAATTGCGTGATCATCATCTCTACCTCACCGAATCATCCTCATACTGGATGAAAAGGCGCTTCGCCTCGGGATGAAGCGGAGGATTGGACCCTTTGGGAATGCCGACGGTTCGAAAGAGCGGCACCAGTTTGCCGTTGGGATGTAGGTAGCCGGCGCGCAGGGGAACGGATCGACGATGATGCTCGACCAGGTGGCACGGGCTTGGCCGGATGCTGGTCAACCAATCGGCAATATCTTGTGGGTTGCCGATCGATGCCGACAGCAACAACAGACGCGCCTGGCCGGGACAAAAGATAATCGTCTCTTCCCACACGACTCCTCGTTCAGGATCGGCAATGTATTGGGACTCATCCATGATCACGAGTCCGAGCGTATCGAGACGAAGATCGATTTCTCCGCCTGCCGCATCGTACAGCAGATTCCGTAGAATCTCGGTCGTCATGATCAAGAGGGGCGCCTGGGGGTTGTCCCGCCGATCGCCTGTTAAAATACCGACGCGATCGGACCCAAAAGTTTTGGAAAACTCGGTGAATTTCGTATTCGAGAGGGCCTTGAGAGGAGAGGTATAGATGACGGTGCGATCGGCGTCAATAGCGCGTTTCGTCGCTTCGACGGCGATATACGTTTTGCCGCTTCCCGTCGGGACACTGACGATCACGTCTGTCGTTTTGAGAAATTCAAGCGCCTCGTCTTGCCACGGGTCGGGGATAAAGGGCTGGGGCGACGGCACGCCGATCCCAGCTAGGAAAGCGGTGAGGTCCGTGGGCGGTTCCACACGTGCGCCCTCGTGGACGGGCCCCCGTTCATAAGGAGAAGAAGGGGGGGGAGGTCCTGCTGCCTGTATAGGTGGGGAAGGCAGCGTCGTCCGCGCTTTGACGGTGGAATCCTCACGTATCAACAGAGAGAGATCGGACTCTAAGCCCGCTCGTTGTTCCGGCGCGTGGCGTAGAAGCGCTTCGATCAGGCGCTGCTTCCCTAAGCGGAAATGGCGGTGAACGCGGCCGCGTGCCAACCGATGTAATCGGCCGACCGGTTGTTGTGCGAGGAGCTGTTCGAGTTCGTCGGTCGTCATGAGTTCGTTAGTTGGCCTCGTTATTTGTACTCTTCGGCGCTGCTGACTTTCGAGGCGGCGCGAATGGACATCATGGTAATTCCTCGAGCACGCCTCGCCGCAGGGCCTTAATGGCCTTGGCCGCCGTATCGGCCAGACCTGGATGCGTGCCGTGGAGCTGATGGACTTGCGACAGGTATTCCAAGGTGCGGGCCAACAAGCGATAGATATCGCCTTCAGCCATCGTGGTCATTTTGCACAGTCCGATCCACGTGACGGTGAGGTCCCCGATCCATCGTTCTACGAGCGCGGCCACATCGGCCCGCAGGAGAGGGGGATCCTCATAGGCGGCAAGCGACTGCGCCAATTGCCGGACTTGTCCGAGCAAGGACGCCAAGCCTGAGCTGATGCGGGGAAATGCGCCAGGGCGATCGTCGTCATGGGCTATGCTCGCAAGCGCGCCCGCCAAAATATGCGGTTCGATGGCGCTGAATGCTTCGGCACGGATCAATTCGGTAATCAAGAGCGAGTGGTCGATGCGAATGAGTCGAGCCCACTCACCCGTATCGGTCAACTGGCACGAGGCGGTCAGATACCCGAATTGTTGCAGCGCCTCCGCGCGGGCTTGAAACCGGTGCCATAAGCCGGTTCGAAGCGCTTGAATCATCTTTGTATGGCGATGGATGTCCTGCCGCAAGCGAAAGGCGACGGCATGATCCTTGTGGCACGCCGGACGCGACGGGCAGGTCGGGCAGGGAAATTCTTCGGTGAGGGTGTGGGCGATTTCACCTTCTTCCGGTTCCGTCTGAACCAGCATGGGGAGAACCGGCAAACGCGTTGGCAGCTCCGACAGCTGCGCCACCAGCGCGTCGAGATTTTTCGGCGTGCACCAGGGATAGGCCGGTGCTTCCGTCACATCCAACACGCGATCGTAAATATGCGCGATCATATTGGCGGGTGATTCGCTGATCGAACCACCAGGACGCAACACGGTCACCATAGGATGGCGCTGTCCCCGACTTCGGTAGACGCGAAGAACGAGGCCGCGTCCTTTCGGAAATCCCACCACGCGGCCGGGAGAAAGAAAATGAAGTTTGGCGGCCAGCTCCGGAGTTTCCCGGCGTGTGACCTGGATGCGATGCGCCTTCTGTTTGCGCGCATGATCATAGGCCTGCCACTGCGTGATCCAGTCCGTGCACACCCGCGGGCCATACGGCTGCATCTGCTCACGCAGCACGTCCAGCTTGCTTTCCAAAGTTTCGGCGCGCCGATTGAGTTGGAACTGCGCAAAGCTCTTGGCCAGGATGGCTTGAATGTGGTCCAGCGGATGCGCCTTGAGCAAATTCAACACCATGGGATACGAGATCAGAAATTGACTATCGATGGCCTCGGGACGGCCGGTCAATCCTTTCGTCAGCACCTCGAGATCGATATAGGGCGAAGGCGTGATGATGGCGAAACCGACGAGGTCTTTTCCGCGCCGTCCCGCGCGACCGGCGAGTTGCTGGATTTCTCCGATGGTCAGATCGGTGATGTCCCGAGTCTTTCGCACACTGGACTGAGTAATCACGACCGTTCGCGCCGGAAAATCGACGCCCGCCGCCAGCGTGGTCGTCGCAAACACAGCATCCAAGCATCCATGCCGCATCAATTCTTCGACCGCGATCTTCCAGGACGGCAGGTGTCCCGCATGATGGGCGGCCACGCCCACTTGCGTCACCGTCGGCAGCAGCGGATGATCCGCGATGCTGGGATATTGGGCGATCACCTGATCCAGCACGGTGCTGATGGTCTGCTGCCTCACCGGAGGCAGGATGGCCTGCGAGCGCTGAAAGGCTTCGATGGCTTCGTCGCAGGCTCGGCGCGAGGTCAAAAAGACGATGGCGGGAGTGAGATGCTTGTGACGAAGGGCGGCGATGAGGTCAACCGGATGGATGGAGGGAGGCATGCAGCTTCATTCCCTTGGAGATGGCGACGAGACCCGACTCGGTGACCGTGAAACGGCGGCGATCGGCCTCGCGATCGTAGCCGATTTCAGTTTTCGGCGGGATGATCACATCTTTATCGATAATGGCGCGGCGGATGCGCGAGTGCGCTCCGATCACCACGTTTTCCATCAGGACACATTCGCGCACGTCGGCATGATCGTGGACGACGACGTTCGGCGAGAGCACGGAATTCTGCACGCGTCCGCCGGAAATAATGCAGCCGCCGCACACGACGGAATCGAGCGCGACCCCCATGCGGCCGCCGTCAAAGTCTTGCGCGAAGACGAATTTGGCAGGAGGAAATTGCCCCTGGTAGGTACGGATCGGCCAATGCTGATCGTAGAGATTGAAGAGCGGATCGACGGCAACGAGATCCATATTGGCCTCCCAGTACGCGTCGAGTGTGCCGATGTCCCTCCAGTACTTGACGTCTTTTTTGTTCTTGTCATGAAACTTAAAGGCGTAGACACGATTTTCCAAAATCATGCGGGGAATGATATTTTTTCCGAAATCGTGCGGCGTGGACTCATTCGAGTCCTCGATCAGCCGCTCGCGGATCGCGGCGGTCTTGAACAAGTAAATGCCCATCGAGACGAAGGCATGCGTGGAATCGTGCGGCATCGGCGTGGGCTGCGCCGGCTTCTCGTCGAATCGGAGGATACGGTAATTCTCGTCGACGCTGATGACGCCGAACCGGCTCGCCTCCGAAAGCGGGAATTCGATTGCGCCGACAATCGCATCCGCATTTTTCTCTTCGAGGAATTCGACCATTTCCGCATAGTTCATCTTGTAGATATGATCGCCGGCCAGGATCAATAGATATTCGGGCGTTTCGTTCTCTAGTAAGAACAGATTTTGAAAGACCGCATCAGCCGTGCCCTTATACCAATCTTCGCTGATCCGTTGTTGGGGCGGGATGGAGGCGATGTATTCCCCCAATTCGGCGTTAAGAATATTCCAGCCCGCTCGGATATGGCGATCCAGCGAGTGGGATTTATATTGGATCAACACGGCGATGGTCCGAATGCCCGAATTCAGGCAGTTGCTGAGGGTAAAGTCGATGATCCGGTATTTGCCCCCGAACGGAACAGCCGGCTTGGCGCGATATTGCGTGAGCGGCGAGAGCCGTTCGCCTTTGCCGCCCGCGAGAATCATGGTGAACACATTCTGCACGGCCGCGATTCTATCAGGACGAATCCTAAATAGAAAGATTGACAGGTCCGCAATTGATGGGGATACTAGCCCATTCAGGCTCAAGGAGGACCCGATGTCAAAAAGTTCGGCGGCAACAAAACCGGCTCGGGGCGTAAAAAACGGCGCAGTCCCGGCGGGACTGCAGGAAGTCTTCTGGCGGTTGGACCGTCTGGAGCGCCAAGTGCAAAAGCTGGTCATATTGGTGCGCGATCACGCCGAGGACGAAGATCGTCTGGTCCGGATCGTGGCGGAAGATCGCGAACTGTTGCGCCGGCAAATGGTCCGCCAGCATCAGCAGCGCTTGCGAGTTCGTAAGCGGGCGCACGCGGAGTCCTGACATCCGGGGCGACCGTTTCTTTGGGGACCTACAGCATCGAAGTACGAGACCTTGTCAAATTCCACGGGTCTACTCGGGCCCTGGACCACTGCTCGTTTTCCGTCAAACACGGCGAGTTCTTTTCCTTAGTCGGTCCCAGCGGGTCGGGAAAAACCTCCACTTTGCGCCTGTTAGCCGGATTCGAGTATCCGGATCACGGCGAAATCTTAATCGAAGGCCGCTCGATGAACCGGACGCCGCCGCATCACCGTCCGGTCAATCTCGTCTTTCAGAACTACGCGCTGTTTCCCCATCTCACTGTCTTCAAGAATGTTTCGTTTGGTCTCGAAATGCGTCACGTCGCGCCGGGGGAAATCACGTCGCGTGTGGCCGCGGCGCTGGCGATGGTGCGGTTGCAAGGAAAAGAAACGCGCGTGCCCTCTCAACTATCCGGCGGTGAACAACAACGGGTCGCGCTCGCGCGAGCGCTCGTGAATCGTCCCGCCGTCGTGTTGCTGGACGAGCCGCTGGGCGCGTTGGATCAGCAATTGCGCCAGGAGATGCAGGTCGAACTCAAGACGATTCAGGAGCAAGCCGGTCTCACGTTCATGTGCGTCACGCACCATCAGGAGGAAGCGCTGACCATGTCCGACCGACTGGCCGTGATGAACCGTGGCCGAATCTTGCAAATCGGGTCGCCGCGAGAAATTTATGAATCGCCGATATCGACGTTTGTAGCGACCTTTATCGGTCAGTCCAACCAGATGGCCGGCCGAGTTGAAGCGGTGTCCGCTGCGACGTGTAGAATCCAGGTCTCCGGCCTGCCTTCCATCCTAGCGAGGTCTACCGGCGCGCTCACGATCGGCGATTCCGTCACGTTGATTGTGCGTCCGGAACGAATAGAACTCTCGCGCGAGTCCCTCCACGCCGGGTACGACAATGCCATACCGGCGCGAATCGAAAAGGTGATTTACAATGGGAGCGAGAACCAGTATTGGTTCCGTCTTACCGATCACATCGTTTGGAAAGCGCATGAGCTCAATGCACGACCCGATCGAAAGGGATTCGTTCCCGGAGAATCCATTCTGGTTCGATGGCATGCCGTCGACGGCATTGTGCTGACCGAGTGATCTACTCCGTGCCGCCCTCATCACCGAATTCTACGGACCGTCGTCATCTGTTCTCGTGGCCGCTCGTTCCTGCCGTGCTGTGGATGGGTGCATTCTTCGCTCTTCCTCTGCTCGTGGTCCTCGCAATCAGTTTTGCTTCGCGCGGCCCTTACGGCGGCGTGGAATGGACGTTCAGCCTGACCAATTACGCGCTGATAGCCGACCCCCTGTACCTGAAAATTTATGGCCGTTCACTCTGGCTTGCCGCAGCCACGACGGCGATCTGCTTACTAATCGGCTATCCGTTGGCCTATTACATCGCTCGCGCGCCCAAGCAGTGGCAAGCCATCTGGCTCCTCATCGTCATTATTCCATTCTGGACAAATTTTCTCGTCAGAACCTATGCCTGGATGTTTATTCTACGCGCAGAAGGAGTCTTGAATACCGTCCTGCTCAAGACGGGGCTCATCCATGCTTCCATCGACATCTTGTACACCGATATGGCCGTGCTCATCGGTCTGGTCTATGGCTATCTGCCATTTATGGTCTTGCCGCTGTATGCGGCGATTGAACGGCTGAATCCCTCGCTGGTTGAGGCGGCATGGGACCTCTATGCCGACGGCTGGTCCGTCTTGTGGCGGGTCATCTTTCCCTTGACGAAAACCGGCGTAGCAGCCGGATGTCTATTGGTCTTCATTCCCTCGGTCGGGGCGTACATCACCCCGGACTTACTGGGAGGAGCCAGAACGATGATGGCGGGTAATCTTATCCAACATGAATATCTGGTCATCCGCGATTGGCCCTTCGGGTCGGCCATTTCCTTTGTATTAATGGCGGTGGTCTTGCTGGGCGTGATGCTCTATTTCAAAGCCGGAGGGGCACTCGATGTGGAAGAGGAGCGTCGATGAAGTCGCGGCGATGGTTGCTCGGCATTAGTATGGCCAATGTGATGTTTTTGTACGGGCCGATCGCCGTGCTCATCGTCTTCTCATTCAACAGTTCCAGACTGTCGGCTACGTGGACCGGCGCCACGCTACACTGGTACCGCGAATTGGCTTCGGATCGTGCGCTCTACGCAGCCGTACAAAATAGTCTGGTTGTAGCCGGTTGTTCCACCATCATCGCAGCCATGCTCGGCGTAGCGGCCGCCGTCGGTTTGGAATCGCTTCCGACTATACGACGGCAGGCTGTCGAGGGAGCCATGCTCCTGCCGCTGGTCGTGCCGGAAGTGATGCTCGGGGTTGCGCTGATGTTGTTCTTCGTGACCATCAAGGTGCCGCTCAGTCTGCTGACAGTGACGATCGGGCATGCGGCCTTCAATCTTCCGGTTGTCATGGTGATTGTGCGCGCACGGCTTCGAAAGATAGACCCTCATCTTCTACAGGCGGCGTATGACCTTGGCGCGACACCGTGGAATGCCTTTCGACGTGTGACGCTGCCGCTCCTTGCGCCCGCGATTCTCGGAGGCGTCTTGATGGCGTTTACCATTTCGCTCGATGACTTCATCGTGACCTTTTTCACGGGTGGTCCCGGGTCCACAACGTTGCCGTTAAAGGTCTATTCAATGATCAAGTCGGGCGTGTCTCCAGAAATCAATGCGCTCTCCACCGTGCTAGTCGTACTGTCGATGGCGCTCGTCGCGCTCGCGGCGGTGTTGCAGCGCCGCGGCCACGGCGTCGAGAACCGGTAAACATGCCGTTGGCGTGGATCAGGAAGACATGTGCCTGTGTAGTGATGTTGGCATTGTTCCACGCCTGCGGACCGACCCCGGATGAGGGCGCGACAAAGACATCATCCGCGCACCCGACGCTCTACTATTTCACCTGGTCGGATTATGTGGGACCCGCCCTTATCGAGGAATTTGAGCGGCAAAGCGGCGCCAAGGTTGTGGTCGATACCTTCGGGAGCAATGAGGAATTGCTGGCGAAGCTGCAAAGCGGCGCGACCGGCTACGACGTGGCGGTTCCGTCCGATTTTATGGTGTCGATCATGATAAAGCTCGGCCTGCTTGCCGCACTCGACTTGGCACGAATTCCCAACGCCGGTCTTCTCGTTGCTCAGTTACAATCATTGCCGTTCGATCCCGACCATCGCTATTCAATTCCCTATTTGTGGGGAACCGTAGGAATAGGTTACGACTCGGCTGTAGTCTCTCCCTCGCCCGATAGCTGGGATGCGCTGTGGGATTCGCATTACAAAGGCCGGATCAGCATGTTGAACGATCAGCGGGAAGTCTTTGGGATGGCGTTGCGGTCAATCGGGGCGTCCATGAATACTCGAGACCCTGCAACGATCGAACGGGCGAAACAGAAATTATTGGAACAGAAGCCCTTGATCAAAGCCTATACGAGTGAAAACTACGATCAGCTATTAGCAGCCGGTGAGGTCGCATTGGCGCACGGGTGGGGGGGGGCGATTGCTCGCGCGATGGCGCAGCGTCCGTCCATTCGCTATGTGATCCCCAAAGAGGGCGCGACAATCTGGGCCGATTGTTTAGTGGTGTTGCAGTCCTCTCGAAATAAAGATCTGGCCATGCGCTTCGTCAATTTTTTGTTAGATCGGAACGTGGCCGCTCACACGACCAACCGCTTACGGTTCGCCTCGTCAAACCGAGAAGCCAAGACCCTGGTCGATATGGAGCTTCAGGCGAATCCGGCGGTATATCCCCCCGACTCTGTCTTGGACCGATTGGAATGGATGCAGGACGTCGGCGAGACGATCAGACTCTACGATCGGGGTTGGACGGAACTCAAATTGCGATAATCTTATTCCAAGCCATCGAAAATGCAGGTATAATATACTGTTGTCGGCCGGTGTCATTATCCGTATGAACTTTCACGTACCTTTCATCAAGACCGAGCCTGTGAGGGAAGGACGTGTCACGCCGTTCGCCTTCCGTTTTCAGGGCTTAGCTTGCATGCTTGCCGTGCTCTCGGTGCTTGTCGTCATTCCGGTCAGCGCAGCGACGGATCCCCTCAAAACATCCGATGGCCTGTCGAAGCTTCCTCCGGCGCCGCCTCCGGTTCTTCGTCTTAGTTTAAACGAGACGATTGCCCTCTTCCTTCGCCAGAACTTCGATTTAATTATTTCCAGTTTTGGAATCGATAGCGCCAAGGGACAGCAAATCACCGCGCGGTTGTTTCCCAATCCGACTTTGATCGTCAATACGGCCGCTTCTTTTACCCAGGGCTTGACGCCGTCGAATAGCGGCCAGATCAGCCCTCAGATCCAGCAATTGTTCGAGATGGCCGGGAAGCGGGGATACCGAATCGAAAGCGCGGCGTTTGGTACTCAATCGGCGGAAGCGAACTTCGAGGATGCGATTCGCCAATTAGGCTTTACCTTGAAGGATGCCTACTATCGCGTGCAGTTGGCGCAGCGACGGCTGGCGATTGCCGAAGAAAATCGCGACCGCTTTGCCCGCATTTTAGAAGTGAATACGATTCGCTTTAAGAAGGGCTACATTGCGGAAGTCGATCTCATCCGCATTCGCCTGCAGATCGTCGACTTTCAAGCGCAGGTGATTCAGGCTATTCAAGAAGCGGATCAGGGGCGCGCCGATTTGCGCACGCTTCTCGGCGTGACTCCCGCGGTGGAGCTTTTGCTCACCACGGAACTGGATTACCACCGTGTCGAGCCGGACATCGATGCCTTGCGCCTAGTCGCGATCGAAGCCCGCCCCGACATTCGTGCGAAACGGCTCACGCAATCACAGCGAATGGCTGATCTGAAATTAGCGAAAGCCTATCGTTATCCGGACGTCACCATTGGAGCCGGTTATGCGGTTCAAGGCGCTCGGGGTCCGGATCTTCCTCAAATGCCCACCCTAGGGATCAATGTGCCCTTGCCGATTTTCAATCGGAATCAAGGCGGCATCGTTCAATCGGAAGTCGCCGCACAAGTTGCGGACGCCGATTTGAAAAAGACGCTTATTCGGGTCGAGAGCGAGGTTGATGTGGCCTATCGTAACCTTATTCAAAGCCGGCGGCTCGTGGAAGCCTATCGGGCAGGGGTGCTGGAAGATGCCCGCCTCACGCTGACGATCGTGGAAAAAGCATATGAACGCGGGGGCGCCACTATCTTGGATCTGCTGGACGCGGCGCGTACGTCGCGTACCATTCAACAAAATTACATCGAGACGCTTTATAATTATCAGCGAAACATCTTCCAACTGGAGAGTGCGGTCGGCCGCGAAATCTTATGACGATCTTCTTGTCTGCGCGAGTCTGGCTGATGTGTCTTCTTGTCGTGTTGCCGGCCGGGTGCGGGAAGCATGAAGAACCCGGCGCTTCCAATGCGGCGACGCCCCCGGCGATGCATGTGGAGACGTCGCGATCGGCCGAGGGCCTGAACCGCGTGGAAACCTCCGTCGTCTCCGCCAGTCAGGACAAGCCGAAACTGACCCTGGCGGGAAAAGTGGCGTACGGTGAGGATCGGTATTCGAAAATCTCGTCGCCCGTGCAAGGCCGCGTCATTGAGGTGCGTGCGCGATTGGGCGATCGCGTGAAGACCGGCGAAGTCCTTTTGGTTGTCGACAGCCAGGACATTGCGCAAGCGTATTCGGAATTTATTAAAGAGGAATCAGACCTGACGTTTGCCATTCGAGCGTATGAATTGGCCAAGGATCTCTATGAGACCAAAGCCTTGCCGCTGAAGGATCTTAAACAGTCTGAAAACGATCTCGTGAAGGCAAAGGCCGAATTTCGGCGGGCCAAAGAGCGACTGTTGTCGTTGCGCGTGCCGCCCGAGGAATTGGGAAAGCCGATCGATAAGCAAAAGATCACGTCTCGTTTCGACATGCGAAGCCCCCTCACGGGGACTGTCGTTGAACGGACGGTGACGCCGGGCCAGTCGGTCGGCGGCGACCCCTCGCAGGTGTTGTTTACAGTGGCGGACCTGGATACGTTGCAAGTCGTGGCCGATATTTATGAGCGCGACCTTGATCTTATTCACCCCGGGCTTACGGCTACAGTGACGGTCGAAGCGTACCCCGATATCCCGTTCGCAGCGGCCGTTGCGGCAATCGGGGATGTCGTCGATCAGAATACACGTACGATCAAAGTGCGAGCCTGGGTGGATAATGCCTCTCATAAATTGAAGCCGGAAATGTTTGCGCGCCTTCACATCGATATCAGTGAGGGAAAGGCGTTCATTTCGTTGCCCAAGGAAGCGGTCCTTGAAATTGATGGAAAAGAGTACGTCTACGTCGTCTCCGCTGACGGGCAATATACCAAGCAAGAAGTGAAAGTCGGCACTACGACCGACGATCGTCTGCGGATTTTACAAGGACTCAAATTAGGGGATCGTGTCGTCACTAAGGGGGCGATTCTGCTGAAAGGAAACGAGGCGAAGAGTTGAGAAGGTCGCAGAGGGTTTTCGTTTGTCCGTGCCCCGGTCTTCCATCGTTTGATCCCATCGTTATTTCCCTTCTCATCCTGTCATCGCTCGGTCGGAGGCCAATTTGATTGGGCTCCTAAGCCAACCTCCGCCGTCCTCTCGACTCTTCTCGTCTATGCCTGATTCCCACCTTACGCCGCATTCATCGAGCGACGCGCGATGATTGCTCGTGTTGTCGAGTTCGCGCTTGTCCAACGGGTATTAGTCTTTGTTGTAGGTCTGGCCCTGCTGTTCGGAGGTCTATACTCGTTCCATGTGTTGGATGTGGTGGCCTATCCCGACCCCTCTCCCCCCATGATTGAGATCATCACGCAGTATGCGGGATGGTCGGCGGAGCAGATCGAGCGCGCGATCACCATCCCGATCGAAATCGCCCTGCAGGGCATGCCCGGCTTAGTCGATGTGCGCTCGTTATCCATTTTCGGATTGAGCGACGCAAAAGTGTATTTCGACTTCGGGACGGATTACTTCCGCGATCGGCAAGAGGTCCTGAATCGCCTGCAACTCATTGCATTGCCGCAGAACGTTCAGCCGGCCATTTCACCCTGGTCGGCGATTGCAGAAATTTATCGATATGAAGTAGTGGGCGACGGCAAAACCGTCACGGATCTGAAGACTACACAAGATTGGCAAATTCGCCGTGAGTTCAAGCGGGTGCCGGGCGTTATCGACGTCACCACTTTCGGCGGGACGACCAAGGAATACCATGTCGACGTCAATCCCGGGGCACTCATCAGCTATAACGTCACGCTCGACCAATTGATGGCCGCGCTGACAAAAAGTAATACGGATGTCGGCGGCAATTATCTGACGATCGGGTCCCAAAGCTTCAACGTGCGAGGGCTCGGGTTGATCCGCACGCTGGACGATATCTCCAACGCGGTGGTGACTCAGAAAGCGGGCACTCCGGTGTTCGTCAGAAATCTGGGACAGGTCAGTCACGGATATCGCGTAAGGCTCGGCAAAGTCGGAATCGCCGATCGTGACGACATTGTGGAAGGTGTGGTGCTGCTGCAGCGGGGCGCTAAAGCTTTGCCGGTCCTGGAGCAGGTCCACAAGAAGGTCGAAGAGCTCAATAAGGGGAAGTTGCCGACCGGCATCGAGATCAAAACGTTCTATGACCGCACGACCCTGATCCACACGACGATTGAAACGGTCATGGACATTCTCATCACCGGCATCGTGCTGGTGTCCATCATTCTGTATGTGTTTCTGGGACATTTCCGCACGTCGATGATCGTCGCATTGACCGTACCGATCGCGCTTCTGTTTACCTTTGCCATGATGGTGCTGGTCGGTGAATCCGCGAACCTTATTTCATTAGGCGCCATCGATTTCGGCATCATCGTCGACTCGACGCTCATCATGGTCGAAAGTATCTTCTTTCAATTGACCCATAAGGCGGGCCGCGGATTGACCGTGCCCATGCACATCTTGCGCGCCGCGCGAGAAGTCGGCCGTCCGATTTTTTTCGCGACGACCATCATCGTAGTCGCCTTCATTCCGCTGTTCACCATGACCGGCGTACCCGGCAAGGTGTTTGCTCCGATGTCGCTGACCTATGGCTTCGCGCTGACCGGCGCGCTGCTGATGGCGTTTACCTTGGCGCCTGCGCTGTGCTCGTTGCTCTTAACGGCGCCCATTCGCGAAGAGGAGACTGCGGTGGTCCGGAAACTTCGAACGGTCTACACCGATGTGCTGAAATGGAGTCTGGATCATCAGGCGATCGTGATCGGACTGGCCGTCGTCGTACTGGTGGCCGGCCTCGTGCTCGTGCCTTTTCTCGGCGGGGAGTTCATGCCCGCCTTGGAAGAAGGCAATTTATGGGTGCGCGCCACCATGCCTGTCGATATTTCGTTCGAGCAGGCTAGTCATCTCGTGATTGAGATCAGGCGAATCTTTCGGGAATTCCCGGAGATACTGGACGTCATGTCGCAAATGGGGCGGCCCGACGACGGCACTGATCCCACAAGTTTTTTCAATGCGGAGTTTTTAGCGACGCTCAAGCCTCACAAAGAATGGCGGTCAGGCATACATTCGAAACGACACTTGATTGAGGAGATCGAAAGCCAGTTGGCGGCCATTCCCGGCGTCACGTTTAATTTTTCACAAGCCATCCAAGATAACGTGCAAGAAGCCATGTCGGGAGTTAAAGGCGAGAACGCCATTAAACTGTATGGCACAGACCTCAAGCAACTTGAGGAGAAGGCCATCGAGATCCAGCAGACCATGAAACAAGTCAAAGGCGTGAAAGACCTTGGCGTGTTCCATTTGCTCGGCCAACCGAATTTGATCATCGAAGTCGATCGCCAAGCGTGTTCGCGCTATGGCCTCGAAGTGGCGGATGTGAACGCCGTGGTGCAAGCCGCCATCGGCGGACAGGCGGTTACTCAAGTCTATGAAGGCGAGCGGTGGTTCGATCTGGTCGTTCGCTTTCTCCCGGAGTTCCGGCAGGACATCGACAGCATCGGCAATATCCTCGTCAGCACGGCGGAAGGCGCGCGCATCCCGCTCAAGCAACTAGCCACGATCTCCACGCCGACGGGAGCCTTCATCATTTACCGCGAGAATAATGAGCGCTATATCCCCATCAAATTCAGCGTGCGGGGGCGCGATCTGGAAAGCACGGTGAAGGAAGCGCAGTTGGTGCTTCGCCAACATGTTTCGTTGCCGGAGGGTTATCGTGTGGAGTGGCATGGTGAGTACGATCAGCTCCAGGATGAAAAGGCGCGGCTGACACAAATCGTACCGCTCACACTTCTGCTCATCCTTCTGTTAGTATATTTTGCATTGAGTTCCATGCGCGATGCGATTCTGGTGCTCTTTGCCGTACCGTTTGCACTAGTCGGCGGGATCTTTGCGCTGGCGCTCACCGGCACGCATTTCAGCATTTCAGCCGCGGTGGGATTTATTTCTTTGTTCGGTGTCGCGATTCAAGGCGGATTGATCCTCGTCAGCCGCATCCGCGACTTGATTAATGAAGGCAATGATCTTGGAACGGCGATCATAAAAGGCGCCGAAGTCCGGATGCGTCCGGTGCTCATGACCTCCCTTGCCGCGGCGATTGGTCTCTTGCCGGCCGCGATCGCGACAGGCATCGGCGCGCAATCGCAACAGCCATTGGCGCGCGTCGTCGTGGGAGGCATGCTCACGTCGCCCATTCTGATTCTGTTAGTGCTTCCCGTGCTCTTTCAAGTGATCTCCCGACGGTATGAATCCAATCAGGAAACTGAGAAGACCGTCTCCTGAAAAGGAAAGGATGGGCATGCATCGATTAGTAACAATCATGGCAGTGACGTTCCTATGCTTGGGAGGATGGTTGAATGGCCAAGGGTTGATGCCCGTGATCGCCGAAGCCGGCGACGAACGGTCTATTCTGGTGCAGTTGCCGTATGAAGCGCCACCGAAACCCCAGCCGGTTCCCGATACGTCCATTCCTCCCTTGACCGACCCCTTAGGCCCCGAGGAACTCAAACGCGCAGAGGCGTTGCTGCCGATGCTTGACGGCAAGCAGGAGTTCTGGGCGATGGGTGAGTTCGTGCATTGGGGACCCGGTGTGGCGCCGGTGCTGGTCAAAGCGCTGACCATGCCTTCGCCGCGGATCCGCTACAATGCGATCGAAACCTTGCATATGATCAAAGATCCCAGCGTCGTGCCGTCGTTGATTGCTGTAGCGAAGGAGCCAAACGAGATGCCGAAAATTCGCGAGCACGCCTTGCGGGTGTCGGTGCGGCTCGATCCCTCGCTCGCGCCGCCCGCGATCGAGGCGATGGCAAAAGACACCAATCCGTCGATCCGTAAAGCGGCCGCGTTCGAGTCCCGGTACGTGCGTCAAAAGGCCGTGATTCCGGTGTTGCTCACATTGCTTCCAGATGACGAGCGATTCGTCTCATTGACGGCTGTGAATTCTCTTTGGATTCTCACACGGTACGATACCGAGATGCACGACTGGGATAGTTCGAGCAGACAGGACCGGCTCGAGTGGGCCCAGGAATGGACCGATTGGTGGAATGCCAACAAGGAGGCCTTCCAGCTTCCTGAACCACGAAAGCCGAGACGTCAAAATCAGTAGGGCATCGGAACGTAAGATACTCATAGACATTCAGGGCGGGTCGGGTTGCGACAGTGTGAGTCCGTGTTATAAAATTAGAGGAATGATCATGAGGTGTGGGTAAGCGATTATGGCTGGTTTGGATATTGCAAAGTTAGGCAACCCCGTCTTGCGAAAGAAGGCCGAGCCCGTTTCCCAGCAGGACATTGGGACGGCTGAATTCCAACAGTTCGTCGATGACATGTTGGCGACCATGGTGGAGGCCGAAGGAATCGGTCTGGCGGCGCCACAAGTGTCTCGTTCCCAGCAAGTGGTCGTCATGGACTGTCCTGGCGAGGGTGGGTTTCCGCAAACGGTACTCATCAATCCGAAGATTGTCTTTTATGGTCCTCAGCAGGTGGAGAATTGGGAGGGATGCCTCAGTGTCGATGGACTGCGCGGAAAGGTCTCGCGGCCATCGATGATTCGAGTGCAGGCCCTAGATCGGCAGGGCGAGCCCCTCGACTTTGAAGCGAGCGGCTTATTTAGCGTCTGTATTCAACATGAATTGGATCACCTGATCGGAAAAGTGTTTCTCGATCGCATGTCCGAACTTTCCAGCTTGACGCAGCTCGAAGAATTCGATCGGTTTTGGAAGCAGGACCATGCGACCGTCATTTAATCAGTGCTGAGTTCTAAGTGCTGAGTATATGTCTTCGACAAGTTCAGGGCTCGGCACTCAGCACTCAGGACTTATGACGTGAAGTCTCTCCTTCGAATCCTTCGTTACATCCGTCCCTATCGCTCGCTGGCGCTGATGACCCTGGCGTGCGCCGGCTTGACGACTGTGCTTGAATTGATTCCGCCGTGGCTGACGAAAGTCGTCATTGACGAGGTGATTCAGGGACAACGCGCAGATCTCCTGCCGTGGATTATCGGCGGCCTTATCGTGACCTACGGTATGCGGAACATCTTCGGATCGTTGCGCATTCGATTCAATAACACCCTGGAGCAGAAGGTCGTGTATGACTTGCGAGACCAGGTGTTTTCGGCCTTGCAACGCTTGTCGATCAGCTACTATGAAAATCGCTCGACCGGCGAGATCATGTCCCGAGTCAATAACGACACGGAACATGTCGAGCGAATTTTCATCGATGGCCTCGAATCCATGCTCACGGCTTCGCTGACGCTCATCGGCATTATGATCATGTTGTTTCTTCTCAATTGGAAATTGGCGCTCCTCTCGTTGCTGCCGATTCCCTTGCTGGTCCTCTCTGCGTCGACGTTTACGAAACGCATGCACCGGTACTATCACGACATCCGGCGAAGCTCCGCAGATCTCAACGCCTATTTGCAGGACGCGATTTCCGGCATTCGGGAGACGATCGGTTTCAATCAACAGAGTTCGGAACGTACGCGCTTTAACGTCCTCAGTCATGACTACAGTCAAAGCAATCTGAACGCCATGTATCTATGGTCGCTATATTCGCCCAGTATGATGTTCGTGGGGAGTCTGGGAACGGTGTTGATTCTCTGGTTCGGCGGCCATGAGGTCTTGTCGGGATCATTAACGTTGGGTGAATTGGTGATGTTCCTCGGTTACCTTGCACTCTTTTATGTGCCCATCAATCAAATTCACTCCGTCAATCATCTGCTTCAACACGCCTTGGCGGCCAGCGATCGTGTATTCGAGGTCTTGGATACCGCCCCGGAGGTACAGGACCGCCCCGGTGTATCGGCGCCGGCCGCGCGGCTCCACGGGGCCGTACGGTTCGAGCAGGTCGGATTTTTCTATCGGCCCGACGTCCCGGTGCTGACGGATATTACCCTCGATATCAAACCGGGGGAGCGCATCGCCTTAGTCGGTCCCAGCGGGGCGGGGAAGAGCACGTTGTTGAAACTCTTGATGCGGTTTTATGACGTCAAGAGCGGCGCCTTGTTGATCGACGGGCACGATGTGCGCGACCTACCATTGGCATTTCTTCGGCACCATATCGGCTTGGTCCAACAAGAGCCGTTCCTGTTCAACGGTACAGTGCGTGATAATATTGCCTATGGCGATCCGACGGCCGATCAAGGGAGAATCGAAGAGGCGGCGCGCGCGGCCCGCGCGTATGAATTCATCGCCGAGCTTCCCGAAGGGTACGAGACGTGGATCGGAGAGCGCGGGGTGAAGCTCTCTGTGGGACAAAAACAGCGCGTCTCGATTGCCCGCGTGCTGCTCAAGAATCCTCCGATCGTTATTTTCGATGAAGCCACGTCCAACGTCGATACCGAAACCGAGTTGAAAATGCGGGAAGCGTTAAGCACGCTAATGGAGGGTCGCACGACATTCACGATTGCCCATAGGCTGTCCACTCTGCAGGATGCCGACCGCATTGTCGTCGTGGACCGTGGTCGTATCCTCGAGGAAGGCAGTCATGGGGCGTTGCTCTCCCGAGGGGGACTCTACACGGTCCTGTACGAAGCGCAATTTCAGATTTAGCAAAAGAGGTACCGTCCATCTGCGGCACACTGCGGCGATTGAAGATTCGAGCGATAGCTCGATATACTACTGATGAGGATACGATGGTGCTGAGGTTTGAATACGATCCGTTGGATCACGAACATGCAGGCGGACACTGGTACCATGTCTGCCAAGGACGGACGGAAGACACAGACATGCGGGTACCTCCGCCAGACCAGCCCTACGAGTGTCCGCGGTGCGGCGTCGAATTAGAAGCGGAAGATTTTAGAATCGCTCAACAGCGCGGAAGCGTGTAACAGAATGATTGTGAGTTGTGAGAGGCAGAAGATTGTTCATTCGCTTTTGCCAATAACCCATCGCGAATAATGATGAACGGGTATGGCCATGCCTAAAAGTGTCGGACGGAAAACAGTGTCGGTCAGTCGGGGACTCATGATGCTGTGTGACGCGTGTCACGAGCAGGTCTTCGTCGAAAAGTTGGTGGACGGGCGGAATTTTGTGTCGAATCACGAAGCCTTATTCGACACGATCTGCATGGGCTGTACCGACATCAATCGGCCGCTCATAGACGACATGCTGGGCAGTTCGGAATAGAGGCTGCTGAAAACGGCATCGTTACACCCACCGACCCAGGCACGCCAAGACGCGCCCCTTCCCGACCAGCGTTCTTCGGCTTGAGAGTATCCTCAATGTGCCCAGGGAAGAGAGCCGGTCTCGGCCGACTCAGGGTTGGGTGGGCAAATATCGGTACGCCTGCGGTGCTCTCGGCGCCTGCGGCCTTGCTTGGGAGACGCGCGTCTCGGTGCGCGAGGGCTGGGTGGGTGTAGTGGATCACCGTTTTGAGTAGCTGCTATTGGGTTAATACTAACGGTCTAAAGGAAGAAACCGATGAAGTAGACTGAACGGCATTACTTGCACGTTTTCCCGTCGAATTGTTTGCAACTGGACTCTCCTCCGGCGACCTTCCATCTTTTTAAGAGCGGCGCATTGTCCGGCCGCATTTCTACCACGATATCGATCATACCTGACAGAGGCAGCTTCTCGAGGTGCGGCTTGGCGGTGTCCGGCACTTCAACGGCAAATACCTTGCCGCTATTCGAGACGACGATAAAGCCTTTTTCCTTGTCGACCTGGATAATGGGGCTATAAAAACTTTTATCTTCCGCGAAGGCCGACGCCATGCCGAATAAGATGGTGAGTATGAGAGCAAAGCCGACTCGATTCATCACGTGTAACCTTTCCACGGTACCCTCCATGCACGAGGTGAATGGATAAGATGAGTCGTTATAACGTGTCCAATTGTGCGGGAAGGATAGTTGAAATGCAACGGCTAGATGGGCACGATTTCGGCAGGTGTGACGTGTTGTGCGTTGATCCGGTACGCGCGAATGTCCGGTTTGGATTTGTCTTGCAGGGAAAGAATAATGTAGAGCGGCTCGGCCAGATTGATTTTGTCCCAAATGTCTTCATACTCGGTGGCGATCTTCACATCCGTGATTGATGGCCGAGCCGGGCTATGCGGGTGTGAGTGATAGACGACCTGTAGCTCCGTGCCGTGCGCGCGAATGTCCTTTTTGGCCAGTGAAAAGTCCTGCATGTCCATGATGAAGGCGATCTCCGCACGTTCTTGAGGCGAAAGGCGTTTGAGGTGATCGGTTTTCGCCTCGTCGAAGGACGACAATTCCTCGGCGCCTTCCAATGCCACGATATTTTTAATGCGATAGTGATGGGTCACGACACCGTCTTTCCCGGCCAACAATCCGCAGCATTCGTAAGGGTCTAACTCACGAGCGTGGGCGATTAGCTCATCGAGAATGTGCTGAGGGATTTTCAGCGAAGACACGTTAGATGAATAACTGGCAAGTGTGTAGGATGCTCAAAATGGTCCGTCAACAAGGCCGCAGGCGAAAAAGAACCGGAGACGTACCCTCTGGGGTACGTTGAGGATTCTTTTGGGCCGAGAACGCAGTTGCCGGACATTTTCAGCATCCTAACTCAGATCGTGCAGGTCACGTTGTAATCGGCGCCAAGATCCTTAATCTTAGGATTGATGCCGCACAGCGGGCAGTCGGGATCTTTCGGTCGCGAGACTCTTCTAAACTTCATCTCGAGCGCGTCATAGATCAGCAAACGATCGGCCATCGTTTCGCCGATGCCCAAAATCTCCTTGATCGCTTCCGAGGCTTGCAATACTCCGATGGTTCCCGCCAGCACACCTAGCACGCCGGCTTCTTGGCAATTCGGCACAAGTCCGGCAGGCGGAGGTTCCGGATACAGGCAGCGATAACATGGATAGCCTTGATGCGGCTTGATCGTCGTCAGTTGTCCTTCGAATCTGAAAATGCTGCCGGAGATCAGCGTTTTTTTGGCGAAATAGCACGCGTCGTTCACCATAAAGCGCGTCGAGAAATTGTCGGAGCCGTCCAGAATGATATCGTAGTCCGGCAGCAACCCCATGATATTGTCGGCCGACACGTGGTGCTGATAGGTCTTCACTGTGACATCCGGATTGATGGCGGCAAGAGTTTTCCGTCCGGATTCCACTTTGGGGACGCCGACAGTGGCCGTCGTATGAAGAATCTGGCGTTGCAAATTCGAGAGGTCCACCACATCGCCATCGACAAGCCCAATCGTGCCGACGCCGGCTGCAGCTAAATACAATCCGGCAGGCGAACCAAGGCCCCCGGCGCCGATAATCAGCACCTTGGCCTGGGATAACTTCTTCTGTCCCTTGCCGCCCACTTCCGACAAAATAATGTGCCGGCTGTAACGCTGGACTTGAGAATCGGTAAATTCCATGGTGGTTATTCGTGAATCGTTATCCGCAGAGGTTGTTCGGAAGACTTGAATGAATAATGTCCTCGCCTTACTCGACGACGTTCAATTCAATTGGATCGACGAGCACGCCTTTCTTTCGCATTCCGCTGACGGCGCGTTCGATCTCGGCGGTTTCACCGGTCAGTTCGACATCCATCCAACCCGTAGTTTCACGAACATCGGCGCGGCGGACATTCGTGATGACCTTATACTCATGGCCGACCTGATAGATAATCGGCTCTTTGATCTTTTCTTCGGGGAAACGAATGTGAAATCGTAAGCTCGTCATCCTAACCTCCCGCGATTGCGGGCACGATCGACACTTCATCGCCATCTTTGAGGATGGTGTCCTTGCCCTTCAAAAAGCGTATGTCTTCTTCGTTCACATAGACGTTCACGAATCGGCGTAATTCGCCCTTGTCATCGCAGAGCCTATCTTTTAATCCCGAATACGAGGTATTCAAATTGTCGATCATCTCCGCAATACTGGTCCCGCTCACTTCGACTTCCCCTTGATTTTTGGTCAAGGGCCTGAGGGGTGTAGGAATCCGAACCTTGATCATGCGTCACCGCCTCCGTTTTTTCCCATCTTGAACGTCTGTTGAAAACTGACCAAGCTCGGCTGAATGCGAACCGGCCGCCCCACGGCATCGATCACCGCCTCCTGCGTCTTGAGCCCATTGCCGGTGATGTAGGCCACGGTCACGTCACTCTTCTTGATCGCGCCTTGCTTCACGAGCTTTCTCAGCACACCGATCGTGACGCCGCCGGCCGTTTCGGCAAATATGCCTTCCATCTGTGCAAGGAGTTTGATCCCATCTACAACCTCGTCGTCGCTCACGGCGTCCATTGCGCCTTTGCACTCCGCCGTCGCTTTGAGCGCGTAATAACCGTCGGCGGGATTACCGATGGCCAAGGACTTGGCGATCGTTTTTGGCTTGACCGGTTTGAAGAAGTCGCGCCCCGCCTGAAACGCCGTCGAGATAGGGGAGCAGCCTTCAGCCTGTGCGCCGTTGAGTTTTGTGGGCACACGATCGATCAGACCGAGGGTGTGCATTTCATTGATGCCCTTCCAGATCTTCGTCAGCAACGAACCGGATGCCATCGGCACGACGACCTGGTCCGGTGCACGCCAGCCCAATTGCTCGACCGTCTCGAAAGCCAGCGTCTTGGAGCCTTCGGCGTAATACGGCCGAATGTTGATATTCACGAATGCCCACTTATGTTCGGCGGCAATTTCGCTGCACAACCGGTTGACGTCATCGTAATTGCCCTCGACTTCGACGACATTCGGTTTATAGATCAGATTGCCCAAGACCTTCGCCGCTTCCAAGTCGCCTGGAATAAACACATAGCAGCGCATGCCGGCCGCCGCCGCATGGGCCGCCACTGAATTGGCGAGATTGCCGGTCGACGCGCAAGCCACGGTTTCGAATCCGAGTTCACGCGCGCGTGTTAGCGCGACCGCCACCACGCGATCCTTGAAGGAAAGGGTCGGATGATTGACGGTATCGTTCTTAATGTACAACTCATCGAGGCCGAGAAATGCGCCGAGGTTCTTGGCCCGCACCATGGGCGTGAATCCGGCATGCTGGCCGATCGTCGCTGCGCCTTCGATGGGAAGCAGATCGATATAACGCCACATACTAGGGGGGCCGGCTTCGATCTTTTTGCGCGAAATCGTCTGTTTGATCTCGGCATAGTTGTATTTGACTTCCAGTGGGCCGAAGCACATCTCGCAGACGTGAATCGCGGCGGTCGGATATTCTTTCCCACATTCTCGGCAAACGAGGGCTTTCATTTTTGTCATGATGTCACCGCAGTAGGTTTCAGCTCGCACGACTCCGGTTCATGATCGAACAGCTCGGTAATCGTGGGATTCGGTCCGCATAACGGGCAATTCGGATTGCGCTTGATTTTGATTTCTCGAAACGCCGTGCGGCGCGCGTCAAAATCGAGCAGGCGATCGGTCAGCGGCTTTCCGATCTTCAACACCAGTTTCAAGGCTTCGGTTGCTTGAATCGTGCCGATGATACCCGCTAAGACTCCAATTACTCCTGCCTCTTGACAACTGGCCACGAGCCCCGGGGGCGGCGGATTCTTAAACACGCAACGGTAGCATGCGGTCTGACCGGGTAGAATCGTAAAGACGCGGCCATCGAAGCGAAGGATGCCCCCGTGCACCAGCGGCTTGCCGGCGAAAAAACAAGCATCGTTAATCAGGAACTTCGCCGGAAAATTGTCGACACCATCGATCGTAATGTCGTAGCTCCCGATAATCTCACGCGCGTTCTTAGATGTGAGGCGCTCCTCGTGCATGACCACCTGAACGTCCGGGTTGAGCGCATTGATTTTTTCTTTCCCCGATAGCACCTTGGGTCGGCCGATATCCGCGGTGTGGTGGAGCACCTGCCGTTGAAGGTTGGAGAGATCCACGACATCGCTGTCGATCAATCCGATTGTACCCACCCCGGCCGCCGCCAAGTAGAGTGCTGCAGGAGACCCCAGACCGCCGGCCCCCACCAGCAGAATTTTTGCCTGAGCAATCTTCTTCTGCCCCTTCCCGCCGACTTCGGGCAGCAAGATGTGGCGACTGTAGCGGGAGATTTGTTCTTCAGTAAATTCCATCTCTAAAGGATGCTGAAAAAGGCCTCCAACTTCGTTCTCGGCTCGACAAAATCCTCAACGTACCCCAGAGGGTACGCCTCCGGTTTTGTCTTACCTGCGGCCTTGTTGGATGACCTTTTTGAGCATCCTCCTCATTCTGAGAAAGGCTTAAATGTTGAAGTACTTTTCGATGCTGATATACCGCTCACCCGTATCGCAAAGGATCGTCACGACGTGCTTATCGGGACCTATCTCGGCCGCCACTTTTTGGGCGGCAAAGACATTTGCGCCGGAGGAGATCCCGACGAGCAAGCCTTCTTTCTTGGCCAGCAATTTCGCCGTCTGATAGGCTTGGTCGTCCGTCACGGTGATCACGCCGTCAAGAATCGACCGGTTTAGTACCTTGGGAACAAATCCGGCTCCGATCCCTTGAATTTTGTGCGGCCCAGGATCTCCGCCCGAGAGCACCGGGGAGCCGGACGGTTCCACCGCCACAATTCTTACTTGCGGATTGCGCTGTTTGAATACTTCTCCGCAGCCCGTGATCGTGCCGCCCGTGCCGACCGCTGCCACAAAGGCGTCGATGCGGCCATCGAGCGCTTCCCAAATTTCGAGCGCCGTCGTTTGACGATGCATGGCCGGATTGGCCGGATTGGAAAATTGGTCCGGCATAAAGTACGACGGGTTCTGCGCGACGATGCTTTCCGCTTCCTTAATCGAGCCCTTCATCCCTTCCCATGCGGCGGTCAATACCAATTGCGCGCCGTAGGAGGAAAGTAGGCTCGCGCGTTCCATGCTCATACTTTCGGGCATCACCAAAATCAATTTGTAGCCTCGGACGGCGGCAATCAATGCCAGCCCGATACCGGTGTTGCCGCTGGTAGGTTCGACGATCGTGCCGCCCGGCTTCAGCTTGCCCGTGCGCTCGGCTTCATTGATCATATTCAGACAGATCCGGTCCTTGACGCTTCCTCCCGGGTTGAAGGATTCTACTTTCGCATAGATCGTGGCACCGCCCTGTGGCGAAAGCTGGTTCAAGCGGACGAGTGGCGTGCGACCGATCAATTCCGTGATCTGTTTGTGTGCCTGCATCAGCGGCCGCCTCCCATGTAGAACAAAAACTCGAGCGCGTCGCCGTCCTTGATTGCGGTCGCGCCGAGGCTATCCCGTTCCACCATTGCCGAGTTTAATTCGACGGCGACCATATGCGGGTCGATATTCTTCAGCTTCAGTAAGTCCAAGACGGTTGCGCCTTGGACCTCTTCCGACTTCCCGTTGATTTTTACCAGCATCCAGAACCCCGCAACGTGGCGTCAACTAAAAGAATTCAAACGCTAACAAATGCGTCGCGCTATTGTCAATGGCGAGCTCCCGTGACATGAACCATGGAGAGATTTCGGCAATGGTCTGTCCCCTCTTGACAGTCAAGAGCCGACCTCTTCAGTATGGCTCCCTCTTACTGACCTTCAGCCGCGTCATCTTCATGCATGAGTGTGAAACGCTATGTGGAAGCAGAATTTCATGTTTCGTCATCAGGACTCCACTCCATTGAAAGAGTCGGAGAATGAGCTCTTTCATGATACCGATCCAGCGTTAGACAGCGCCGGACTGCAATTAGAGAAGTTTATTTCAGTTTGGATTCAAGGGGACGGCCGGGACGGGGAGCCGCCGACTGCCTATACCAATATGTACGTGAGAACGGCGACACTGGATATTCAACGGCGGGCCGGATTTCTTCAACCACTGCAAGGGCGAACGCACCAAATCAAACAACTGCTGACTGACGGGCAGAAACATTACCTTCGCGAATGGCTCAACCGCACCTCTCCGCAGGCCTGGACCGAGGCCGAAGACCACTTCAAGGTCGCCTTCGACCCCGACTGATTCCGTATGCCGACCCCTCTCATCTTGCTGATCGTGTTGGGCATCATCACCGTCGATTTCGTGTCCATTGTGCCCTCGCCTGCGGCCACCGATGCGGCTCATATCGAAGTCTACTATGGTCCTGAAGATGTACCGGGAGATCGTCTGGTCTTGCTCTATGATCATGCCCGCCAATATATTTACGTCGCGGTCTATGCCATCACCTTTCCGCCTGCCGTCAAGGCGCTGGCCGACGCGAAGAAACGTGGGGTCGATGTCCGGGTGCTGACGGATCGTGGCCAAATCGCCGACCCGAAACAGCAACGAGCGTTGGGCATTTTGCACGCGGCGGGCGTCCCGATACGGGTGAACGCGCACGATGGCCTGATGCATTTGAAACAAGTCGTCATCGATGATGTCATCAATACATCGGGCTCGATGAATCACACCACCAGCGGCCATCGATATAATGATGAGCGGTTCGATGTGATCACAGATCGTCACCTCAGTGTGAAGGCCCGAAAGAAATTCTTAGCCTTGTGGGAAGACCGGGTACGTTTTGAAGAATGGACAGAATGAGTCGATCGGCCGATAGGACGAACAATCGTTTGGGAAGACGTCTTCGATGACCGAACATACGGATGTCGTCATCGTCGGTGCGGGGGGCGGGGGTGCCGTCTTGGGTTTGGCTTTGGCGCAACGGGGCATTCGCGCCGTCGTGCTGGAGCAAGGTCTAGGACCGCCGTCGGGATTAAGAGGTGAGATCCTTCAGCCCAACGGCCAACGGATTTTGGATAAGCTGAGCGTTCTCGGCGCGTTGCCGCCACATACGATCCGTTCCGTGAGCCATTTTCATTTTTACCGGGCGGGCGGTGATCGTTTGTGCACGATCGACTATGGGATGTTGCCGCCGCCCTACAATCGCGCCATTGTGACGCTGCCCAATGCCGCTCATCATGCCATCCTTGAGGCGTTGGATGCGGCTGCGCCGGGCAGTCTTCGGTATGGGACGGTGTTTAAAGGAGTGTTGCGCGAGGCGGGGAGAGTCGTCGGGGTGGAAGCGGAGCATGCCGGCCGGCAGGTCAAAGTACGTGCCTCTCTTGTCGTCGGAGCGGATGGAGCGCTCTCCAAAGTTCGAGACGCGCTGGCGATTCCTACCCAGCTTCACCGCTATCGCGAAGGGTACCTGATCGCGATTCTGGGCAATCCCAGTGGTGGTTTGACGGATGCCCGATATTATGTTGGTCGGCGGTCGATCCTCGGCATTTTTCCAGCATCGGAGAACAAGGCCTATCTGTTCTATATGATCCCTGCCGACTCGATGGCGCAAATCAAAGCGGGGGGACGTGAAGTCTTACGACGTGCGTGGTCCGCGATTGCGCCGGACCTCGCACCGGTCTTCGACGGTCTGACGGATTGGAATCAAGTCGCCTATATGCCGACGGGCCGGGTGCGGACCTCAACCTGGGTGGTCGATGGGGCGGTCCTCATCGGCGATGCCGCGCATGCGATGAATCCACACGCGTCGCAGGGACGCATGCAGGCCATGGAAGATGCCATGACCCTGGCGGAGCTGATCCCCGCTTGGCTCAAGACAGGCGATGTATCGGCTAAAGTGCTGTCGGCCTTCGAGCGGGCGCGCCGGCCGCAGGTCGATATGTTGCAGCGCTTGGCGGACGAACAAGTGATATTTTGGAATACCGGCAACCCGCTGCTCGGTTATCTGCGCGATCGAGTCTTCCGGACCTTCGATCGGAATCGACGACTGCGCTACCAAGTGCTCGCGACGACGGCGGGGCTTCGCGCGACGGCGCCGTTTGGATTAATGGATCGTGTGATTGCCGCCGGCCTGTGGCCCGACAGACACGCGGACCGTCTCCCATCGGACGCGGCGATGACCCTTCACTCCTAATCATGAGGACCGATGTCTCTTTCCGATACGATGTTTGACAGTCTTCCGGAAGACGTGCGTGACACACTCCGGTCCTATGTCGACCAGACCACGCGCCTCTATGGGCCGTCCATGCAATCGCTGATGCTCTACGGCAGCGCCGTGCGCGGGGATTATCTGCCGGGCCGTTCGAATCTCAATCTCTTGCTGCTGCTCTCTGCGTTGGATGTCTCGGTCCTGCAGAGCTACGGAACCATTCACAAGCGCTTTCAAAAAGAGCAGATCGTCGTCCCGCTCTTTCTCAACGAAGAGGAGCTGCGCAGATCGGCGTCTCTCTTTGCATTGGAATACACCGATATTGCCGCCTCTCATCATGTGTTGTCGGGCCGGGATCCGTTTCTTGGGTTGGACATCGATACGCGTCTGCTGGGCGAGCAATGCGAACAGGAAATACACGGCAATCTTATACGGCTGCGCCAGCGTCTAGTGGAAGGATCGGGCACCGTTGAGGTCATGGGGATTCTTCTGCCGCTTTCGTTGACGGCCGTACTGGCCTGCCTAAGGGGACTCTTTCGGCAATTGCGCGTGCCGGTGCCGCGTACGAACGACGGTTTGCTCGGCAATCTGGCTACCACCCTTGGTATGGACCTCCCGGTGTTGCAGGAAGTCTGGGATCTGAAGCGTGGAGTAACGACCCCGGGACCGGCGGAATTTCCACGCCTCATGGAGCGATACTTCGCCGCATTAGAAAAGATCGCACGACGGATCGCTCAGCTGAGAACGGAGGGACGGTTGTGACAAGAGGTTTCTATAGGTTCTGTCGATGGAGCCAGAGTATTGGTTTGCTGCTTGCCATCCTGATCGGCAGTGCGTCTTTTTCAGAGGCGACGTCGTCGGATCGTCGCCCTGTTCCCGAACCCCGAGGGTACGTTACCGATCAGGCCGATGCAGTCGATGCCGATTGGAAGGCGCGCATCCGGTCGGTGTGCCAAGACCTGGAACGAAAGACGGGGGTCGAGCTGGTCGTCGTAACCGTTAAAAGCCTGGCTCCTTATGCATCCGCGAACGAGTATGCCGCGACGATTTATCAACGATGGGGAGTCGGTTCGGCCCAGCGAGAGCACGGCATCGTCATTTTGGCGGCAGTGCAAGAACGGCGTGCGGCCGTGACGGTGGGCAAGCCCCTGATCGCACGAATCACACCTGCGATGGCAGAAGAAGCGGGCCGCCAGTACATCGATCCTGCGTTTCGACAAGGCGAGTTTGGCGAAGGGTTGTACCGCACGGTGGTTTCGCTTGCCTCTGGGCTTCAGGATATCCGAGCAGGCGAGCCGCCTCGATCACATCTTAAAGGCGTCGGGGCCATCCTCACGGTATTGACCGGCATCGGCGCGTTCGCCTTCCTCTGGTGGATCAGTCGTCCCGATCTCCGCCACCCGTTTGGACGCATCCGTCGAGGAGAGTTCTGGGGAAGCGGCCAGGGCGGGTTTCGAGGAAACTTCGGGGGATTTGGCGGAGGAACGAGCGGCGAAGGGTTCAAGTGATCTGATTCTATTTGTCACTTGGAATTTTTCGTACAGCCCCAATACTATCTAATCCTGCTTGCGCACAGGCATCATCCAGATGAGCCCCCGGCGCTCCGCCGACGCCGATGGCGCCCACGACTTCCCCTCCGATTTCAATGGGCAACCCACCTCCAAGCATGAGGATCTTTTCGTTCATGTCACGGAGAGCTTGCAGGGGTGGCGTCTTGGCAATCATTTCAGCCAATTCGCTGGTGGGGCGACGAAGGCTTGCGGCCGTATAGGCCTTCTTTGAGCTGCTGTCCACGGTGTGGGGACCGGCGCCGTCGGCTCTCATCAGCGTTCGCACGAGACCTGCTCTATCTACGACAGCGACGCTCACCTTATAGCCATCCTGTTTGCACTTCTCGAGTGCGGCTGCAGCCGCCTTATTTGCCGACGTCAACGGCAAGATGGCTTCGCGCGGAAGGTCCTCTGCCATTGACCAGCCGGTGCTTGCCAGAATCCCAGCAAACAGAAAGGCGGTCATCACAGTCCCTGTCCGTGTCGATGGTGTCATCTCGATCCTCCTATGGCTGTCGCGTGTCGATTCGGCACATGGCGTTTCTCTTCCAAATCCAAGAGATCGGCCCACGTCGTGATATCCGTTCGAGTGGCGTCGATGGCATGGCGCGTTTTTACAAAATAGGCCAGCTTCTCTTCCGTATCCGGCTCCACGCCTAAGAAGCTTTCATTCCACGTTTCGATGGCCGATTGCTCGTGGGGTATGGCGGTTCTGATGAACCATTCGGCGATGTCCTGATCAGTCGGCCCGTGAGCCGCGTGCAAAAAACTTTCCGACGAAATCCCGGCGAACTGCAGGAGGCGTTGATCCATCGGGCAGGGATAGACATAGTCCCCTTGCATCCCGGCATGCACGGCACGGCATTTATCGATCATGCGTCCGAGATGCACGTAACCCGCGAGGCGTTCTCGAACGCTTCGCGGGTAAGTGGTTCGTAAATCCATCCCCGACGCCTACACCATTTTGTGGTGCTCGAAGAGAAGGCTCTTCACGATCACTTCGCCGTTTTCATAGGAAATGATTCGCCGGGTCGCCGGTAAATCAGAAGAGGCCACGCGCGCATGGCTATCCGTAAAGCTCTCGACGTTGGTGAGTTTGCCGTCTTGCGGCGAGTAGTAATAGACCGTGTAACGGGTGGTCAGGAGCTTACCATCTTGTGTCACGGCGCTGTCTTCCACGTTGATCGTAAAGGCCATATGCGGCATCTTGCGGTTAATTTGTGTAATACGATCGCCCTTTACGCGGTAAAAAGAATGCATGCCGTCGCCGTTGATCGTTAACCGCGGCCCAAGGGGATTGTCCGTATCGTCTCCGAGGGTCAACGAATACTTGCCGTCGGACTCATCGAAGCTGCGGGGCCCACGATGCACCGCCATCATCCCGATCTGACCCTCCGCCCATTTCTGCATCTCCGGATCGGGTAGGGTCACGGCGACTTCTTTCGGACCCTTGACCGAGACGCTCCCCTTGCCTTCCTTGCCGTTCACGTTGACGGTGAGATCTGCAGTAAAGCCTTTAAAGTCGGGCTGCCACCGCGCCGTCTTTTCAAACGCCTGACGGAGCATGGTTCTGGCTTTCGGGTCATCCGCTACCTGGGTTCCAGTCTGTTCGCGCTTATACGTTTCCATGTTCGAATCTCCTTCTTAAACGGTGAAGAGGGCATTATAAGATGGGGCGGGGGCAACCACAACCCGAGCCAGAAGAGCCCGATTACACTAAAGAAATAAACGACTTGAGTGAAGACATTTCGACGGCCGACAGAATTGTCAATGTTCATGCACCTTTTCTGGCCATGCGGGATAAACTCATATATAATAACGCGACTCTGCGCTGAGCAGTTTTCCTTAACGAAAGAGAGCGGGGACGATGGAACGACGTGCGGGATCCCATACTGAAGAAGAAGAAATGAATCAGCGTCGCCGGCTGCTCAATCTCGCCAAGAAGGGAGATGAGAAAGCCATCAGCCGCTTATTCGAGTTATATCAAGTGCGGGTCTACAGCGGCCACACTCTGTCGAAAGCGAAGCGTTTGCCCGTCATGATGGTCAGCGAAAAGAAAAGACCCACCGGGACGAAAAGCCAACCGAAGCCAACCATGTCCTCCTCCAAACGCGGGTCGGGGAGAAAATCAGTGAAAACCTCGCGTAAGCACAAATAAACTTCCGTTACGCGGTTACTGCACCGTGACTTTCAGGCCGCCCGCCACGAGGCGCGCGGCAATTTCTTGAGCGGTTTTCTGTGCGCCGGCATACACCACGGCACTTCCTTCGTGGTCGATCTGCCAGGCCAATTCAAACGCGCGCCCCGGACTCATTCCAGGAATCGACTCGCAGAATAGCGTAATAACTTGCTGGTACGTGTGGCAATTGCAATTGTAGACGGTGACCCGCGCTTCTAGACCGTCGCCGGTACCGGTGCTTTGCTCTTCGATCGTTTCTGGAATGACGACGGTCGAGGGACTGTCCTGCATCGAAATAGTGTAACCCGTAGAGTCTCCAGGTGCCAAGTTCTTCCGACGGTTGAAAGGGCTATTTAATACCCTTCACGCTCGATCCATTCATGTCGAAGAGATAACTCCTCGCGGGCTTTGGTGCGTTCCAACAAGTTGAAATGGCTTTTCGAGTCGGTGACGGCTTCCAGGTCATGACGCGTAGCGAGCTGTATCGTGTGGTTCAAGGCCGCGGAGGTCTTGACCAGGGCGAAGGCGTATTCATATTCGTATCCCTCGTCGAGCGTCAGACGTGTGCGCGTTAATCGTTGCAAGCGATCCACCGAACACGCGGTGAATCGTCGTTGATCTTCGATGAGGCGAAGCCACGCCGCAGGGCCCGGCACGAGTGTATCGCCGATCCGAACGCCATGAGTCAGTTCAAACAAGCCTCGTTGAAACCGACGGTCATTGACCAGTGCGACATGAAATTGTGCGCGCCAGATCGCATCCGCCAGGTCGCGATTCACGAGCGCCGTCATGTTTTCATCTAAGGGTCCGCTGACGGAATGTCCCTGCACAATGCGTCCGCTCTTGACGAGATCCTCGTGCCGATCCCCCATCCGATCGGCATAGGCGGTCGTCCCGCTCATGCGCGTCAACTGTAGCGCCATATAATCCCGGAAATGAATCGATCCGTATTCTTCCAGTAGGCGCTGCAGCGTCCGCTCATGGCAGAGATGAAAAGGATAGTAAAGGACATTACGAGTCGGGCCAGCCATCATCGACACCCCCTGCACGCTATGCTACCTTTCTTTGCCATGCAAAAAATACTGAAAGAGATGAACAAGCTGTATCTCTTGCTCATCTTAGTTCCGTTGGCGCTGTGGTTCGAATGGGCTCATGCCGACCCGCTCATCGTCTTTATCGCATCGGCGTTGGCCATCATTCCATTGGCCGGATTGATGGGAGAGTCGACGGAGCAATTGTCGCGTCATGTCGGCGCCGGATGGGGAGGATTTCTGAATGCGTCGTTCGGAAACGCCGCCGAATTGATCATCGCGCTCATGGCGCTACGCCAGGGACTCCACGATGTCGTCAAAGCGTCGATTACCGGCTCGATCCTCGGCAACATCCTACTTGTGCTCGGCGTGGCGATGGTCGCAGGCGGATTGCGTTACGAACGGCAGCGCTTCAACCGAACGGCGGCCGGCCTAGGCTCGAGCTTGCTATTGTTGGCTGCCGTCGCGCTCATCGTGCCCGCCCTCTTTCATTTGACGGCAGCGGATCAGGGAGTCATCGCCGAAGCGAAGCTCAGCTTCGATATTGCCGTGGTCCTGTTCGGGATCTACCTGTTGAGCCTCATTTTTTCGCTCAAGACACACCGGCATCTGTACATCGGAGATCAGCCGCAGGGTGCCGATGAGCCGGATCACGTGTGGACCAAACGCACGGCCATCATCGTCCTCTCCCTCGCGACGATTGCTACCGGCGTGATGAGCGAGATTTTGGTCGGCGCGCTCGAACCGGCCGCCGCCAGCCTTGGGATGACGCGGATTTTCGTGGGGGTCATTCTCGTCGCACTGGTCGGCAATGCCGCAGAGCACTCGACCGCCGTTTTGGTCGCCAGAAAAAATCACATGGACCTCGCCTTTGGAATAGCCGTCGGGTCCAGTTTACAGATTGCCATGTTCGTGGCGCCCGTTTTAGTGTTCGCGAGTTACCTGTTCGGTGCGCCGCTGAATTTGATTTTTACGCCGTTCGAAGTGGTCGCGGTGGGGCTCTCGGTGCTGGTGGTCGGCTTTGTGGCGATGGATGGCGAGTCGCACTGGATGGAGGGGGTGATGCTGGTCGGTGTCTATATCATTCTCGCGATCGCGTTCTTTTTTCTGCCGGGATAACGAAGATGAGAGGGAGGAGAAATCCGACCAAACCTTGCGCTACGGATCGCCTACCATCTATCCATGTCGATGACTTCGGTGGCATCCCATAAGTTCTTCCATTCAGCATCGGCTAAGGCGTGTTCGCGATCGCGCTCTGTGGCCTCATCGGGAAGGCGCGCGGCTTTCGCAGAACCGTGGGGAGTCGCGTCCGCCGCTTTTGGAGGCTCTTTCGCTTCCGGCGTCTTGCGGCGTTTCTTGGCAGGATCCATATTGACGGGCATGGGACTCCTTGCACTAAGCAGACCCCTCGACTTTATCGCCCCGGTCCCAGCCTCGTCAAGAGCCTCCGCCTGCTCGTCAAGAGCTCTCGACCAAGCTCCTTAAGAGGTGTCGGATTGACTGACCCTGATGGCGTTGTTACAGTGGCGGCGCCATAATCATCATTGGCCCATCGCTGCTACCCTCAATCAATACTAAAGGCGTGTGAATGGAAAATTCAAAGCCATCGCTGACGGCGTTTCTCGTCTGCGATATGGTCATCGACGACAAGACGACCAGCAAAAAAAGCTTGATCGGCACCTTTACCCATATTTGGGCGCAAGGATTTCCATGTGTGCATCACAAGATGGCCGTGTATTTTTGCCTGACGGATGCGGAAGGGGAGTACGATATGGTGTTGCGATTGGTCAACTCGGAATCGGAGGCCATCATCGCGGAGGCCGGGTTGTCGTTGACGATCACCGATCGATTGACCATCAGCGACTTCGGAGTCAATATTCCGGTCGTGCAGTTTCCGACATCGGGGCGATACGAATTTCAGCTTTTCGCGAATAAAGCGTTTTTAGGACGAAAAGAATTTCTCGTCACCAAGCTGAACCCTCCCCCTAGCCCCGAACAGAACTAGAGCAGGTCCACGGCAATCGAATCGGCAAAACGGCGTCCTGTGGCCGTTAGTTTCACCCGGTCGCCTGCTGTCTCCAGATAGCCATCGTCGATGAGCCGCGTGACCTTCTCCGTCCAGTCGCGCTGTTCCTCATGAATCGGGAGTGAAGCGGTGGGAACGCCGTCGATTAAGCGCAAGCCGAAGACGACGGCTTCCCGCCGGCGCCGTTCGGCGCCCAGCGATTCGCGATCGACAATCGGCAGGACACCATTCGCCAAGCGATCTTCGTACGCGTCAAGATCGTCGATGTTGCCGAAGCGGTCTCCTGCGAGATAGGACTGCGCGCTGGGCCCCATGCCGAGATATTCCCCATTCTCCCAATACAAGCGGTTATGTCGGCACGTATACCCAGGTCGACTGTAGTTAGAAATTTCATAATGATGAAATCCGGCTCCAGCCAGACGGCGCGCCGCCTCGTTTTCCATCGCATTTTGCAGAAGCTCTTCCGGATTGTCGCGGGTGCCGCGCCGGATATCGACGATTAACCGCGTATTGTTCTCCACCGTCAGGGCATAGCAGGACAAATGAGTGGGTTCTAAAGCGAGCGCGTGGTCCACGGTCCCCAGCCAACTATCCAGAGTCTGTCCGGGCAATCCATACATCAGATCCAAGTTAATGTTGGTGAATCCAGCCTGGCGAGCCGAAGCGACGGCCTTATGCGTGGTGTCGGAGAGAACAGGTCGTCCAATCTGCGTCAGTTCCTTTTCGTCGAGGGATTGCACCCCGAAGCTGATGCGGTTGAACCCAGCCGCCGATAACGCGCGCAAGCCCTCCACCGCGACGGTGTCCGGGTGTGCTTCGATAGTGATCTCGGCGTCACGGGTCAATCCAAAGTTCGTGCGGACGGCCGATAGAATAGCGCACAGATCCTCCGTTCGGAGCGCCGTCGGCGTACCCCCTCCGAAATAGACCGAATCGAGTCGGCGGCCACCTAGGGGCTGTTGCGCTACATGCAGCTGCATTTCTCGGGACAGCGCCGTCAAGAACGATTGGGCACGGTCGTCTCGATAGATTTCTAGATAAAAGGCGCAGAAATGGCAGCGGCTCCGGCAGAAAGGCACATGGATGTAAAGTCCGAGGGGCATAGTTCTCGTGGGGTTCACTAAAGCCGAAGCGGCTTGGTCGGCGACAAGACCGCGTCGGGACTGTTCTTCCAGATTTCCGGATCGGCATCGACGTAGAGTTCGACCTCATTCCCGTCCGGGTCGCTCACGTACAAACTCTGGCTGACCGTATGATCGCTCATGCCGCCGATCGTCACGCCCGCTTGTTCCAAGTCACGCTTAGCGGCGCGCAACTCGTCAAGCGAATCGCCGACTTTGATGCCGATATGGTAGAGACCGAGTCGGCGTCCAGGAGGAGGCCCCGGCGCCGCGCCGACTTCGATGAGCAGCAATTCGTGGTGAGTCCGTCCAGAAGTCAGCGCAGCCGCGGCGCCCCCGAACGTGCGCCCGATTTCTTTAAAGCCCAACAGGTCGCGATAAAAAGCCAACGATCGCGCCATGTCTTGTACATAGAAAACCACATGTCCGAGATAATGCGCCCTCATGATGCCTCCGAAGTCAATTCACAGCGGAAGACCGTTGCGAAAAGTCCCGCTCCATCGCGACTTCAATTTCGTCCTGCGGCGACATTCCTCTATTGCGAACATGAACGTTCCAAGCCTGACGGCGTCGGAGCGAATCGAAAATCAACTTCAGCAATTCCGGCTTGATGTGTTTCTCCCACTCCTGAAGCCAGGCGTGATTGTCGGCATCGCCTTCATAGTCTTCCGGAAACGTCGCCTCCAGGCTGAAGCGAACAGTGAAGGTTTTTTCTTCTCGAAACATGCGTCCTCCGTGGTGCGCCGCGTTGCGCCGTGCAGCCGGCTCTGCCTATAATACCATTCAGTACAAGGAGGAGCGCCATGCCCATTTTTGAATACGTCTGCGACGCCTGCCAGCATCGCTTCGAAACCATCGTGCAGGGATCCACCGTGCCATCCTGTCCATCGTGCAAGGGAACGACGCTCAACAAGCAGTTCTCCGCGTTCGGCGTCGGCGGAACGGCGAGTTGGACGAGTGCCAGTTTCACCAGTCCAGAGTCGTGCGGATCGTGCGGAGATCCACGAGGCCCCGGCTCTTGCTCTAACTAGGCTGCTGAAAAAGACCCCAAACTTTGTTCGCGGCCGAGCTTGGGAAGGGGCGCGTCTTAGCGCGCCTGGGGTGGGTGTGTGTAATAGAGAGCTTTTTGAGCAGCCTCCCAGGATGTGTAGCGCCATACTTAATTAGGAATTGCATGGATAAGCCAAGCCAACAGATTCTCGATCAGGCCATCGGCCGACTCTCGGAGTCGGATCCGATCATTAAGTTGCTGCAGCAGGTCAAGCTTGGGCGCATGAAGCCGACCGATCCGGGACTGCGCGCGATTACCGAATCCTGGATGGAGACCTACCGGCAGGTGCTTCAAGATGTGAAAGCACTGGAACGGACTGAACTGCTGCGACTCGACCCACGGCCGCGGCTTGACGTGCTCGTTACGGCCGGTGTGCTCGCAGCCGACCATCCCGCAATGATCTCGCTTGGTACTATTTTCGAACAAATGCTTCCGCAAGGGCATGCCTAGCGTCCTCAGCCGGGCGTTACACATCGCAGCTCACTGCCTCCTTTACGCAACCTTTCTGATCGTCATCAGCAATATCACTCTCATAATGCCATCCTATGCCCAGAATGCCGATGGACTGCGGCCTCTCTTCACGCATGCTCTGCTCACATCAATTCTGCCGGAGGACGTCCGATTGCTGGATGATGCGGATACCATTGAGCGCTTTTTGGAGTCGTTGGATGGAAAGCCGCCAAACTGGAAAACGGTGTATGGCGATCATGGGCAGAGTCACGACGAATCATTGTTCGCGCTCAACCGCGAGCGCGATGCCTTGCGAGAAGGACATGAAGGCCTCACCACCCGACTGACGTTCATCTGGTCCGGCGAGCTGTCTGCCTACGATTCCGAGAGCGGTGGATTTCGCGTCGCCATCGGCCCGAAGCTCATTCCCACACGCTGGGGCGTCGTCCGATTCAAACCGGACAACCTGCCGTCAAATCTCGTAGCCGTCCCATCTCCCGCGCTTGCCGATTCCTTACGCATACGAATCTCAAGAGGAGAGCGAATCGAAATCGACGTGGCGATCACCGGCCGATTGCTTCCCGAAGAATCGATCATCTACGATTTTGCGCATGACGAGCGAGGGCAGGGGATGGTTATGCCGGTGGTGCGAGTGGAACGAGTTGATTACTTCGTAGGGAAGTGATTTCAGGAGATAATTTTAGTCTCTTGACTACCGAGAAGTTAATGCTGATAAAACATTGGTAAACGCTCATGTTTTTATTCGTGGCATTACGGTGCGCGATGTATTACTGCGAGGTGTAGTTATCAGCTGGATGCGTTCCTTAAAAGGGTTGCGATGACTTATCCTCGCGCTGTGATCGTGACTGGTAAGAACAATATTAAGTTCGTTGGACTTTGTCTCCAAAACCAGGTGGATTTTCTATTGATCGGTGGTGCCGCCGCCTTCCATTATGGCTGCCGAGCTGACGGCATATCTGAAATTGACCTCTTGATTGAGCCATCGGCGGAAAACTCGGAGAGAGTAATGAGTGTATTGAAAGATGCTGGTGTTGGGGTTGATTTCAAGTCCACAGATTTACAACGGTCAAAGGTGCAGGTACCGATCAAGAATTATGAATATAACTTGGATATTCTTACGCCTATGAAAGAATTTGCATATTCGGATCTCCGATGTCGCTCTGAGTTTGGGACGTTAGGCTCGTACAAAGTCCGGATAATTTCCAGAGATGATCTAATCAGGCTAAAGGAATATGTAATACAGCACATGGAGTCTGAGACAGACAAGCATCGCCAGGACGTCATATGCCTAAAGACCAAAGGGTGCTAAAAGAACCCTCAATTGGTTGGGAATAAGTCAGGAAGTCTCGAATAGTAATTCCCAGCATCGTCTCACCGATCATCGCTCGCGCAGCGAAACCCCGCCCCACTTGGTCTCGCCTGGAGCGTCCCATAGTCCCGATCGCTCGTCCGAAGGCTCTTCGCCGGTTTGAGCCAGGAGCCGCCGCGCATGGCTTTGACATCATCGTGCTCAGTTCCAAAGGATCGCTGAGCGAAGGCACGCATGGCGCGCGTAATTTCATATGGTGGTCTGCTTGAATCAGGCTGACTTTGAACCGTCAATGGTCCGATGGAAACAATCCTAGGAAATCGGCAAGACGCAGAATCTGTATGCCCTCAAATTGTTTCAGAGCCAGAAGATGGTGATCGCCTGTCACAATGACATCTGCTTGGGCTTCTGCCGCGCATTCAAGGATGCGATTATCGGGAGCATCTTGTACGACCTTTACTTTGCGTGATGGTTGTACGATTGCTGCTGCGCGCGCAATCAATTTTAATGCCATCCGAATGTCTCTTTCGGATTGTGCGAACTTGTCTCGAAAAACTTGCGCAATTTCTGTGAGAATTGGTACGGAGCTGTAGAGGGTTACTTTACGGCGCTGCGCAAGGAGGAATGCTTGTTCGCCTTTGCTGCCGGAGATTAGGAATGCCGAGACGTAGACATTCGTATCGAAGACTGCCTTCACGCCGGCTAGCGATCCTCGAACACAATTCGCTCGACATCTTTTTCAGTCAGGACACCTGTCTTTCGATTTCGACCCGTCATCTTTCGCTGAAGTTTGAAGAACTCTTCTTCATCACGCTCGGCTTTATACGACGTGACCATCCTGCGGAACAGTTCGCTTTTCGTGGTACCTTCGCGTTCGGCGATCCGTTCATATTCCTTGGCTAATTGAGGGCTGACTGAAAACCCAAGCACGGCTGTATGACGTGGCATCGTACGCCTCTAGTTTAACTCAGTTAAACTTAACAGATCGTATTATTATTGGCAAGAGTGATTGAGCCGTGCAGCATCGTCTCACCGATCATCCTTTGCGCAGCGAAACCCCGCCCCACTTGGTCTTGCCTGTAAAGTCCCGAAATCCCGATCACTCGTCCGAAGGCTTTTCGCCGGTTTGAGCCAGGAGCCGCCTCGCATGGCTTTGACGGCGCCGCGCTCGGAGCTTGGTGGATCGACGAGAGAGGCTCTTGCGTAATAGTCAGGGTCATACCAGTCATCGACCCATTCGGACGCGTTGCCGGCCATGTCATAGAGACCATACGGACTCACGCCTTCCGGAAAGCTTCCGACTGGAAGGGTGAGGACTTCCCCTTTCACTCCACGCTCCTTTGAAATGCGTGCGCCGTCGCCTTTCATCCAGAAAGCTTCCCAGTCTGACCCGCTTTTGAATTCAACCGTGTAGCCTGCCCAATAACTGGCGCTGTTGGCGAGTTCTCGATTCCATTCATTGCCCCATGGATAGCGACGCCCATCGGTGCCGCGCGCGGCTTTTTCCCATTCCGCTTCCGTCGGCAACCGTTTACCTGCCCATCGGCAGTACTGCACGGCGTCGTCCCAGCCGATGTTCACAACGGGATGATCGGCAATGCCCGCAAGAGGAGCGCCGTGCTCCCATAGCGTCACGGATGGGTTGTCGTTTTCCGGAATGCGATGGCCTGTCTCCCGAACGAAGCGTTCATAGTCCATATTTGTGACTTCATAACGATCGATCCAAAATGCGCTGACGAAGACTTTGCGTTGGGGGCGTTCATCGTCAAAACTCTCGCCGTCTGCCGGACTTCCCATGAAAAACTCACCCTGAGGAATCAGGATCATCTCCGCCGCATGCACCATGTCCATGAAAGGCATCGATGCCATTGCTACTGTGGCGATTAACCAGGAAAAGTATCGGGGCCGTATGAGAAAGCGACCGCGCATGAGAAGAGACGAGTTAGGCCGGATTCAACTTGCAGGCGCGCGCGACGGCATCGCGATAGCGTAGCCAGAGCCGCAGTGATTTGTTCAGGCAAGCCAGGACGGCATTTTGCTGAGCTGACGTGACTGCGTACTTGAGGACCATCGTATGAGCATCGTGGCGGTGTCCCGACTCCACCATCTGATGCGCTCGTATCAGATCCATGCAATCGGGCGACAGCCCGTGATGTTGGACGAGCGGATGTTGCTGAATGTATTCTTCGATCTCGCCTTTACTCTTCGGCTTTGGAGGATGCTGCATTTCTTGCCGGTCTTTGATGCTGCCCTCGACGAAAATGGTCAGGGCCGCTGTGCCGATCACCCAGTCGCGACTCATCGAGACGCGATCCAGCCAGCGGCGGTAGGGGAGGCTTGCCGGAAGAAGCGCGATCTTCTCAAAGTGTTTTCTCTGATAACCCAAGCCTTCCATCATGCTCATAAACAATTCCGGATGCGCGTGGCCAAGCGATAAGCCACCCGTATCCTCTTCATAGATATTTTCAGCCAGCATCCGCCGCGCTTCGGCTGGTGGATTCTGTCCATGAATGCGCGCGAGAAAGACAGGAAAGTCCCGGACGTACACGGCATATTCCTGCTGAAAGTGGATCTTGAGCTGCGCCTTGCTCAGCGCATCGCTGCTGAAATAGGGCCAGGCCCAATGATGCTTTCGATCCATCACTCGGAGAATCTGTTCTTGGAAGCGGCGCTGCGATTGAAGCTTCATAGTTGCTTTCCGTTCCGTGCCATCGCTACAATTTCGTACGAGGTGCGCATGGACCCGATTACCATTCAACAATCCGACGACATCTTAAATCTACTGGCTGACATTTCACTCCATGGGAAGGGCTTTACGACCGACTGCCTGTTGGACTATGTCCTCGACGAAGGCTTTACGGAACCGATTTATTTAAACGCCTCCGGTCAGGACCCCGACGCGTCATATAAGGGGCAGCCTAACGCCTGGGCCATCTATCAAGTGCGGGAATGGAAGCGCGTGCTCACCGTGTCCGGAGGTCCGGGCAAGGAACGGCGTGTGCAGATCACGGAAACGCCCTAATAGTGCTGAGTGCTCAGTGCTGAGTTCTGAGTAGAGACATAGATTTCGCTTTTTATCCCTGTTTTACTCAGCACTCAATACTCAGAACTTCCCAGAGCGCAGTCTAGAGTTCAGCCTCGTAAAAATCAATCATTCCTCCGAGTCATGGCCAGCAACGTTTGGAACCAGGATGGACCTCGGCGGAGCGGCAGCAGGCCGTATCGTTGACCGATACCGCCGTTTTAACAATGCAGAGAAGCCTGAAAGGCGAGGGATGAAGCGAATGGGATTGATCGTCGGTGTGCTGGTGCTCGGAGGAATCGGCGCGGGATTCGTCGCGCTTCGGGCATGGCCGATGATCAATATGGTCGAAACGGGCCGGACCCCCGAATATCCCGATGTGCAACCCCGCACTTACCAGCGGCCGATGGGAGAAGTGTTCGATGCCGCGATGCATGCCGTTAGTCGGCTGTCGCGATGGACGCTTGTCGGGTATGATGAAACGCATGGGGAAATTCGTGTGGAAGCTAGAAGCCGGTTATGGCGCTTTGTGGATGACATCACCATTCGGGTTACCGATCGCGAAGGCGCGACCGTCGTCGATGTCCGCTCCGCCTCGCGGGTGGGCCGCGGAGATTTTGGTCAAAACGCCCGGAACATCCGCCGATTTCAGGATGAATTGGAGACGCAGATCGGCAGCGGGGCGGCTCACTAAGCCGGTAATATCGCTATGGTGAAACTACTGGAGCCTCACGATCAGGGGGAGTTGGCCTTCGTGCGCAGTCTGCTCGACGCGAACGCGATCCGCTATTTTGTGCAGAACGAGCACTTCGGCAGTTTGTATCCAGGCCTGCCCTCGGTCGCGTGCGCGGTCATGGTGCATGACGAGGATGCGCGCCGAGCGGAGCGGCTGATTCGAATGCTGATTAACAATCGGTCGGGACAAGCCAACGAGGAATGGGGGCAGGTGCGCCCGCTGCGGCGGGTCCGCTAGGACCCGATCTCTTTATAAGGATCGGCACCGTGGAATTTCGGCGGAGCCGTCGGCGTTTGTTTTGTGGGATCGGAATAGTACCATCCGCCCTGCAAAATGTTTTCTTCGAAATAGAGATACCGGTGCCGTACGTCTGACGAACTCACCCAATCTTCATAGATCCATTCTTCTCGGCGCAGTCCGTCTTTGGTATAGCTGACATTCATGGAATAGGGTCCGCCCCAGGCCTGCATGACTTGTTGCCGTGTCATGCCGACCACGACGCGTTTCTGGGCAATGTGTTTTTCAAAGGTGGGGTCCAAGAGGCCAGGCACATACCGCCAGGCGATCATCGCAATCAACAAGAGGACAAATCCCGCATAAATGGTGAGTCGAACCGGACGGCGGCAGAGGAAAGGCTTCGACTCCGCCGGCGTTTCTACGCTCACCGGATCGGGGGCCGCAGCGAGGGACGGAGACGCGAGGGATGAGTTCGGTGCTGAGATCGGGGTCGCCATGTTGGAAAGAAGTCTAACAATCGCTCTTCAATGGAGTCAAGTTCGAGTGAGGGACCGATGTTTATCGAGGTGGAAAGCAATCCCAATTGCGAACAGTCGCTCTGTGCGCGATTCAAAGAAGTAGGGCCGGCTCGGCGGGTGCTGCAGATCAAAAGCTTCGAGCGCCATCCTCAAGGAGAGTGGTGTTGGGTGACCGGCTGGTCCGATGATGCGGAGCGGTCGTGTTGTCCTGCTCAGGCGCGGCGCGTTGAAGACTCGGGAGCGGGATTGTCGTATTTGATCTTCGGCGGTCTCGGCGGCATCCGACTCAAGCCTGTCTCGGTAACCGAAGATTGGGATCTCCAGAGTGCGAATCAGTGGGGTGAGCCGTATCTCTTATTGGCTGATTCGAGAGACATTCGATACGAGGAGGGGTGATCCAGATTGACAGCTTTCTATTCCGAGTACTGGGGAACCGGCACTTTTTTGATCTTGGACGGTGGAGGGAGTCGTCGCGCGAACTCTTGTGAATAGGGATTCAGCGTGGGCTCATGCGTCAGCCGCTGTCGTTCGCGCACGAGTTGCACGCTCTGCGCGCCGACTTCCATGCGGTCGATCGGGGTTTGGAGCGTCAAGTATTCGGGCAACCCTTGGAGAGAAAACATTTGAAACGCCAAGGTCCACTCCAATGATTCCTTATTCGGCTGGCGAACGATGGCTCTCGCATCGGCAGAGGGCGTTCCTTTGAATAGGAGCAGCCAAATATTCGAGCGAAACGTCGGTGACGTCGCCGCGTTAGGGGGATGGAATTCCGGCACGAGGGCGGGAATCTTTTCTATGGGGACCGAAGGGGAGAATTCGATATCGGCAAGACTCACGTGAAGGGTCGGATTATCGCTGGAATCGTTGGGATCGATGACATAGGAAAAAGAGTAGCGGACATTGAAGCCGTCACGTGTAAAATTGTAGACGTCTTCCCCGTTCTGCGGCGCCACGAGTTTTTTATAGTACTGTTCCCAATCGCTGAACGAATAGTAATTGAAGACGCGCAGAGCCGATTTGCGGTCACGCACCGATTGCGGGGCGCCAAGCTTGGCTCGTAATTCGGATTGAGTGAGTCCTAAATAGCCATCTTCGAAATAGGCCTCCGCAAAAACGGGGCAAGGGGCGGTGGACGTGAGGTATGCGCATAAGACGGAAGTGATGCACAAGTTGAGGACAGCGCGTAGCGTCAAGGGAGGCTCCTCTATGGCATCCTATCGGCGGGTCAGGACCTTGTCAAGAATCGGCCGGTTTCTCGCCTTGCCGGGCGACTATGTCACCCAGTATAGTGACGGAACCCTGTAATGAGTGAACTGAATGAGTAACGGCGGCCAATTCGAAGAACTCCTGCGCGAGCGTATCGTCATCATCGACGGCGCGATGGGCACGATGATCCAGGGCTATCGCCTGGACGAGGCCGGGTATCGCGGAGCGGAGTTCCTGCAGCATACTCACGACTTGAAGGGATGCAACGATCTGCTGTGCATTACCAAGCCCGATCTCATTCAAAAGATCCATGAGCAATTTTTAGAAGCCGGCGCGGACTTGATCGAGACCAATACCTTTAACTCCACCTCCATCTCCATGGCCGACTACAAATTGGAGGATCAAGCGTATCGCTTAAATATGGAGGGCGCTGCCGTGGCGCGCCGGGCGGTCGAGCGTGTCATGGCCAAAGATCCGTCGCGCCGTCGATTCGTCGCAGGCGCCATGGGGCCCACCAACCGTACCGCATCGATTTCGCCGGATGTGAACAATCCGGCCTTCCGTGGAGTGACCTACGATCAACTGGTGGACGCCTATACGGAACAGGCGCGCGGTCTCATGGACGGGGGCGTCGACGTGCTGCTGGTCGAAACGGTCTTCGATTCGTTGAATTCCAAGGCCGCCCTCTTTGCAATCGATCAATATTTTGAGCGGATCGGACGGCGGGTGCCGGTCATGGTCTCGTTCACGATTACGCAACGCGGCAACAACCGGACGCTGTCCGGACAGACCGTCGATGCCTATTGGAATTCCATTTCGCATATGCCGCTGCTCAGTGTCGGAATCAACTGTGCGCTTGGCGCGAAGGAAATGCGGCCGCACATCGAGGAGCTGTCCGGCATCGCCCCAGTCTATTTGAGTTGCTACCCTAACGCGGGGCTGCCGAATGCGTTCGGCGGATTCGATGAAACCCCCGAGATGATGGCCGGAGACCTGCGCGAATTTGCCGAAAACGGGTGGCTGAACGTCGTCGGCGGCTGTTGCGGGACGACACCGGCCTACATCAAGGCCATTGCCGATGTCGTGCGAGACCTGAAGCCGAGAAAGCCCGCTCATCCGGAGTCCTTCACGCGCCTGAGCGGGCTGGAAGCGCTGACGCTCCGGCCTGAAACGAATTTCGTAAACATTGGCGAGCGCACGAACGTGACCGGTTCCCCGAAGTTTTCCAAGCTGATCTTAAGTGGTGACTTAGAGAGCGCCTTGGCGATCGCAAAGCAGCAGGTCGATGGCGGGGCGCAGATCATCGATGTCAACATGGACGAAGGCATGCTGGATTCGGAGAAGGCCATGGTGACCTTTTTGAATCTCATCGCCTCGGAGCCGGATATCGCGCGCGTGCCGATCATGATCGACAGTTCCAAATGGTCGGTGATCGAAGCGGGTTTGAAATGCGTGCAGGGTAAGTCCATCGTCAATTCGATCAGCTTAAAGGAAGGCGAGGCGGCCTTTATCGAGCGCGCTCGATTGGTCCGCCGATATGGCGCGTCCGTCGTCGTCATGGCGTTTGATGAGCAGGGCCAGGCAGATTCGCTCGCGCGCAAAATACAGATCTGTCAGCGCGCCTATCGCATTCTGACAGAGACGGTCGGTTGCCCGCCGCAAGATATTATTTTCGATCCCAATATTTTGACGGTCGCGACGGGGATCGAGGAACACAATAATTACGCCGTTGATTTTATCGAAGCGACGCGTTGGATCAAGGCTCACCTGCCGCTGTGCAAAGTCAGCGGAGGCGTCAGTAACATTTCATTTTCGTTCCGCGGCAATAATGTCGTCCGGGAGGCGATGCACTCGGCGTTTCTGTATCACGCCATCAAGGCCGGGCTTGATATGGGCATCGTCAATGCGGGGCAATTAGCCGTCTACGAAGAAATTCCAAAAGATCTCTTGGAACTGGTCGAAGATGTGCTCCTCAATCGGCGCCCGGATGCCACCGAACGGTTAGTGACCTTCGCCGATTCCGTCAAACAAAAAGATAAGACGGTGGAGGAGTTGGACGCCTGGCGGCACGGCACGGTCGAAGAGCGGCTGTCGCACGCCCTGGTCAAGGGGATCGTCGATCATATTGAGCCGGATGTGGAAGAGGCGCGCCAAAAATATCCGAAGCCTTTGCACGTCATCGAAGGGCCGTTGATGGCCGGAATGGACATTGTCGGCGATCTGTTCGGTTCCGGCAAAATGTTCTTGCCCCAGGTCGTGAAAAGTGCGCGCGTGATGAAAAAGGCCGTGGCCTATCTGCTGCCGTTTATGGAGGCCGAGAAGCAGGCGTCCGGCAATCATCAGGCACAAGGCAAAATCCTGTTGGCTACCGTAAAAGGCGATGTCCACGACATCGGCAAGAATATCGTCGGCGTGGTGCTGGGGTGCAACAATTATCAGGTCATCGATCTCGGCGTGATGGTCCCGTGCGAAAAAATACTTGCCGTGGCGCGAGAACAGAAGGTGGACATCATCGGATTGAGCGGGTTGATCACCCCATCGCTAGACGAAATGGTCCACGTGGCGCGGGAAATGACACGTGAAGGCACGCAGGTGCCGCTGCTGATCGGCGGCGCGACGACGAGTAAGGCGCATACGGCCGTGAAGATCGCGCCGTCCTATCGTCACGGTGTCGTGCATGTCTTGGATGCGTCGAGGGCCGTCGGGGTCGTCGGCAGCCTGATCAGCCCCGATCAAAAAGAGGCGTTTGTCGAAAAAACCAAAGCGGAACAAGAAAGCGCGCGGAAAGCATACGCCGATCGAGGGCCAAAATCACTCGTGCCGATCGAGCAGGCACGAGCCAACCGTACGCCGATTGAGTGGCGCACAGAAGATGTTCCGACGCCTGCCTTCACGGGGATGCGCGCTCTTGATCACATTCCCTTGGAGCAGCTTGTGCCCTTTATCGATTGGACGCCGTTCTTTCACACATGGGAATTGCGCGGTCGGTACCCCACCATCTTTCAGGATACAACCGTCGGGCCGAAGGCTAAGGAATTGTTCGATGATGCGCAAAAACTGCTCGCGGAAATCGTGCAGCAGAAGCTCTTAACCGCGAAGGGCGTGTATGGATTCTATCCGGCGAACAGTGTGGGAGACGATATCGAGCTCTACCGAGACGAGACCCGTACGCCCGTCTTGACGACCTTTCATACATTGCGACAGCAAGGGGAAAAGCCCGAGGGCCAATACCATCTGGCGTTGGCGGATTACGTCGCGCCGAAATCGACCGGTCTCCACGATCATCTGGGCGCGTTTGCCGTGACAGCCGGGATCGGGGTCGATACGCTGTGTGCGCGATTTGAGAAAGATCACGATGATTATAATTCCATCATGGTCAAAGCGCTTGCCGATCGGCTGGCGGAAGCATGCGCCGAATGGCTGCACAAACAGGTGCGAGATGAGTGGGGATACGGGAAGGAAGAACAATTAAGCAGCGAGGATTTGATCCGAGAGCGCTATCGCGGCATCCGACCGGCGCCGGGATATCCGGCGTGTCCGGATCACACGGAAAAGCGACTGCTCTTCGATCTCCTCAAGGCCGAGCAGCATACCGGGATCACCCTGACGGAAAGCTATGCGATGCTGCCAGCCAGTTCCGTCAGCGGACTCTATTTCGCGCATCCCGCGTCTCGCTATTTTGCGGTGGGAAAAATCGGTCGGGATCAGGTCGTCGATTATCAGCGTCGGAAAGACATGCCGCTGCAGTCGATTGAGCGTTGGCTGTCGCCGAATTTGAATTACGATCCGCCGGAGGCCGGGAGCGGCGAGAGCGGCGAGAGCGAGAATGGGCCTTCAGGATCGTGAACGGTCGGAAAGCCCTATCGGAAACAACTATACGGTAGCCTTTGCAGGAACGGCGCAGTCGGTCTCGACCGTCGATGCCGCCGCTTTGACGATCGCCGATTTCAGCGCATCCACTACCCACCGGTAACGTTCTTCGGCCCACTCATTAAAAGCGGCTGTGTCCGGGAAGAGTAGGGCCCACGCCTTGACCGCGTCCAGCAAAAGCAATTGATGCGGTTGATTGTTGCCCGGGAAGTAGACCACCAAGACGGCGGAATTGCCGATCAGGCTGATATCGGTGAAGACGTGGATCATCGAGGCGGACGGCATATCGACTGCGCGTGTGGCGGCTTCGACCAGCGGACTATACACGCGATGAAGAAATTGCCAGATCGCTTCATACGGCGCTTTAGCTTCATGGAGACGCGCATTGGGCGATTCGCCGAAGAGATTATTCGTAAAGTATTCCGTGGCTTCCCACGAGGGCAAGGCCCCATTCGACATCGACGCTTCCGCAATGTAGGCAATCCAATTCCGGCTTTCGACGGACGTTGTCATCGTTACTCCTCCGCTGTTCAATCGTCTGCGAACGGTCGGTCCGCTGATCGTGTTTACTGTAAGTGAGAAAACCTGACGGTGCCTGGCAGGACTACCTGAGGACTCACCGGCATTGACTGCTCCTTACTCTAACGGCTTCACCGTGTACTGTCAATTGATCGTCTTTAGACATCGGCGTATTGGCTTCTGATCGCCAGCACTTCGTCCATCCCTTCCAAGAAGGTATCGAGTAATTCCGGGTCAAAGTCTTTCCCTCTGCGCTTGTGCATGATGTCGATCGCCTGTTCGAAGGGGAAGGCGGGTTTGTAGACCCGTTTGCTGGTGAGCGCATCGAAGGTGTCGGCGATGGAGGCGATGCGGCCTTCGAGAGGAATGGCGTCTGCTTTGAGCTCGCGAGGATATCCGCTGCCGTCAAACTTTTCGTGATGTGTCCAGGCAATGGTCGCGGCGAGATTCAATAGATCTGCATCCGAGCCAGAGAGGATGCGATAGCCGATTTCCGGATGGAGCGCAATCGCCTTGAATTCTTCGGGGGTGAATTTGCCCGGCTTGAGGAGGATGTGATCGGGGGTACCGATTTTTCCGATGTCGTGCATGGGACTGGCGATACGGATCAGCTCGCAGCGCTCAGGCTCCAAACCATATCGTCGGGCCAGTAGGGCGCAATAGTGGCTCATCCGTTGAATGTGTTGCGCGGTCGCACCGTCGCGATATTCGGCGGCGATTGCAAGGCGCTGAATCGTTTCCTCGCGCGAAAGGCGCAGTTCTTTTTCCGCATGCTCAAGACTGTCGATCGCCTGCCGTAACGCCGAGGTGCGTTCGAGCACGGTCAATTCCAGCCGTTCGCGATGCGCGCGATTTTCGATTTCCAACCGGCGTCGGCGCAGAGCGTTGGCCACGTTGATGAGGATTTCGTTCGACTCAAACGGCTTCAAAATGTAGCCGTACGCGCCAATTTCCAGCGCCACGCTGGCCAATTCGGGATTATCCAACCCCGTGACCATGACGGCAGCGGTATGGGGGTACTCGGAAAGGACGTGTTTGACAAGTTCGAGGCCGGATTCACCGGGCATGTTGACGTCGCAGAGGATCAGTGCAAATTCTTTGGAGCCCAGCGCCACGCGAGCTTCCTTTGCATTGGAAGCCAACGTGGAGGAATAGCCGTATTGTTCGAGGAGACGACCCAACATGCGCTGGATCGGCGCCTCATCATCTACGATGAGGATATGTTCCATGCGAGCTCGAGAAAAGGAAGGTGGACATACTAAGCATCGGCGATTTCCGATGTTCTGTCAAATTCCTGAGTGAACTTACGTGTCACGTTAACATCGTTCGGGCCGGCTAGTTCTACGATGTCTCTCAAGTGATTGCAATACGCAGATTGACTGAGTAGTCTTGTTCCATGCCATATGTCTTCCTGCATGAAAATCTGCTCATCGGCGTGATCGGTGTCTTGATCGTCGGCCTGCTGATCCTGCGTGTTTCGCTGTCGAGAAAGCGTCGCAGGATGTCTGACTCATAGGAGAAACCACTCGAACAGCATCGGCGCTGAATTGATCTTTTCACCCCCCTTCTCTATAATCCGAGGTTCATTTTATCAAGGGAAACATTGCATGAACTCTGTATCGACAGCTTCGCGTATCGACGGACGGCAACGGGACCAAATACGTCCCGTCAAGATCACGAGAGATTTTATAACTCATGCCGAAGGGTCCGTGCTCATCGAGATGGGCGGTACGAAAGTCATTTGTACGGCATCCGTGGAAGAGAAGGTCCCACCATTTCTGCGGGACAAGGGGCGGGGATGGGTAACTGCCGAATATGCCATGCTGCCGAGAGCGACGCATGACCGCACCCCTCGCGAAGCCGTCAAGGGCAAGCAAGGCGGCCGCACTTTGGAGATTCAACGGCTCGTGGGACGCGCATTGCGCGCGATCATCGATACGACGGGCATGGGGGAGCGCACGATTTGGATCGATTGCGATGTGATTCAAGCCGACGGCGGGACGAGAACGGCCTCGATCACGGGCGCCTTCGTTGCATTAGCCGATGCCTTGGCCGTGCTGAAACGTAGAAATTTGATCAAGAAACGCCCGCTCTTGGATTATCTGGCGGCCATCAGTGTCGGTAAAGTCGGTGGCGACGTCATGGTCGATCTTGCATATACCGAAGACTCATCGGCCGAGGTCGATATGAACCTGGTGATGACCGGTCGTGGCCGCTACGTCGAGGTTCAAGGAACCGCCGAGCAAAAGCCGTTCGACAAAAAAGATCTGGATGAATTTTTAGGATTCGGTTGGAAGGGCATTCAAGAGCTCGTCGCCATGCAGAAGGACTTGATCGGCGAACTTGAATGAACGATCGTAGTTCATGATGATCAAAGAAATCGTCCTTGCAACGCATAATGCCGACAAACGCGCCGAAATGGCCGACCTCCTGAACGACCTTGGAATGACCGTACGGACGTTAGCTGAATTTCCACAGGCTCCCGATGTGATCGAGGACGGAGAGACGTGCGAAGCCAATGCAATCAAAAAAGCCAGGACCATTGCGGATTACACGGGGCTCGTCGCAGTCGCTGATGACACCGGGCTGGAGATCAACGCATTGGGCGGGCGTCCAGGCGTCTATGCCGCTCGATATGCGGGACCGAACGTGACCTATGAGGATAATTGGAAAAAATTACTCCGCGAACTTCAAGGCGTTCCATTGCAAGAGCGGGGTGCGCGTTTTGTGACGGTTGTTGCCATTGCCAGACCCAGGACCGATCAAGTGGAGACCGTGGAAGGTGTGTTGAATGGTCTGATCGCCGAGCAGGCTGTCGGAACGTCGGGATTCGGGTACGATCCGGTCTTCTTTGTATCCGAGCTCGGAAAGACATTGGCAGAACTGAGTCACTCGGAAAAAAATCGCATCAGTCATCGCGCGAAAGCCTTTGCCAAGGCGAAAGGAATTTTGCAGCAGTTGGAAAAGTCGGTACACGTCGGGGCACAGCAGTAGCGCGCCTATCTCCGTAAAGTGCCGCTCGGAGAACGAGTCGGCATCCAATCTCTACCCCAATTACTAGTTGTCTCTGACAACCGTCCCGTTCGCGTCGGTCCCTTCGTGGAGAGTGACTGGACAACCCCTTCGATTCGCGACAGGTAGAGCAGGCATTCTACTGACGAAATCTATCTATCGCTCGCAATAGTGTGAGCACCGCCGAGTGTCCGGATAGTGCGGGCCAGTGTTCCGATCGCATCCACTTTCGAGAGATAGGCCGCCGCACCGGCTTCCACCATGAGGTGTGCCATCGACTCCTCAGTCTGAAAGGATAAGCCGATTACCTTTGTTCCCGGCTGCTCCATTGCAATCTGCCGCGTCGCGGCGACGCCATTCATGGCGGGCATGTTGACGTCCATTATCAGGACATCAGGGTTCAGCGCCTGGGCCATCTTGACGGCTTGCTCGCCATCCTCGGCCTCCGCCACAATCTCAAAGTCATTCTCATTGTTGAGCAGACTTCTGAGGCCTTCCCGAAACATCTGATGGTCATCAGCCAGGACAATGCGGATTCGACGGCCTGGAACGGCGGCCTGCTCCGTTAGAGAGATTGCTGAGGCGACAGGTACCGAGTGACGCGGGGCCACTGGAAGTGCCGTGATGGCAGTGAGCGGGATACGCAGACATGCCAATGTGCCCTTCTGCCGCACCGAGACGAGTTTCAGGTGTCCCCCAATTGAGTCCATTTGCTCCGAGAGATTGAATAATCCAAACCCACCGTCGTGCCTCGGCAGAGGCGTGGCCGGCACTAAAAAGCCAATGCCCCAGTCCCTCACGATGATCCGCAAGGAAGACGCCCGACACGTGATCGTGACACTGGCAAGTGGAGAATGCGCATGTTTGAGCACATTGAACAGCAACTCGTGTACGGCTAGGTACGTGACCGTAAGGATGTCCTCGTCGAGATGGGGAGAGATCCCGTCATCCCGGACGATAACTTGTAAACCATGTCGTTGCACTTTTTTGACGGCCCACTGCACGGCCGCCGCCACATCTCGAGTATCCCCCATGAACGCGGGCCGCAGATCAGACATGACATGTCGCGTGGCCGACAGAACCTCGTCGAGCGTTTCTTGCACGTGCGCGAAGGGGATGGAGGAGGCAAGGTGTGGGTGCTTCTGTAGCAACGTTGCGAGTTTCAGTTTGCAGAGCGCCAACCCTTGAGCGAGTTCATCGTGCAGTTGGGCGGCTACACGTTGCCGCGTGCGCTGTTCTGTCTTGCGTAGCTGCGACGCCAAGGCTCGCAGCGCTTGCGTGCGGTCCTGAAGCGAGACTTCAATCGTCTGCCGGTGATGAATCTCCTGCTTCAGCTCGTCGTTGAGATGCTCGGTCTGCTCCTTGGAAGTCGTCAGATGGGCGACAAGGTCTGCATTAGCCGTGCGAAGTTCCAAAGACGATCTTGTCGTGTGATGCAATCGACGAGCGGTGACTATCAAGGCCAGCACATACACGACGCACATGACGCCCAGTGTCAGATGGATCTCATCATCTTGGATGAGCAGCCGGATGGTAAGGGGCAGGATTGCGGGAAGCGTAAACGCCATGAACGCTTCCAGTCGGGACGACAAGACCGCGACGGCTCCAGCCGCCATGCCCCCGAGGACAAAGGCGAGTAAGACTTGATGGGCCATGGCATCGGGAGGATAAAGGACAATGCCGACAGCCCCCCATCCTAGTCCGGCGCACAGACTTCCGAGCACATACAAGCCGTTCCACCAGTGAAGTGCGAACGCGCGCGCGGCTGCATGCCAATAGCTCCAGACCAAGACGGTCCGTGCTGCAGTCACCGTAAGCATGTATATCAACCACGTAATCAGGACCGTCGATGCCACGATGTCTCGTTGTACGTACGTCAAGAGAAGCGCGTTCACGACCGTGACCAAAAAGGCTTCGGGCGCCGCGCGATAGAGCAGCTCAACCTGTGCGGCAAAGACCGGATCTCGGTCTGTGTGGGATTGATGCAGAACGTTCATGTCAAGTTGGCAAATACTGAGCAACCCATCGGCTAAGGAGTATAAGAGGTGTTAAAAGGGGACATCCATTACGTCCCATCGTGGCTAGCTATTGCCTGTCAGACGGAGAACAGCACTGCAAGAGGGCGGTGGCTCTCGTCCAAGAACTATGGACCCGTCCGCGATGGTCGTGATCCGCTTGAGTCGAGCCACATTCATCATGCCCCAACAATCAATGATCAGCAATCCGTATATTCCATAGAGAGGGTGGGTGACTAAGCCGGCAGTACAAAAAAATCAAAGACAAATCGAGGCAACCGCCTGTCGAGATCCTTCAGCATGACCTGGGATCTTAGGCCTGCTTCGTAAGAAACGCGGTCTAGTCTAGGTCTTTAGCAAGACCTCAATTCTCGGTTGACAGATCCAACGTGGCAGTGACATCCACTCCGTTCGGCTTCTCTAAGACATTTCAGCCTCACGAAACAATTTTTTGACCCTCTGCCAAATGTATCAGTATGTCTAGTGTCTAATGCTATGACCGATGACGCGCACGAGGTCTTCACGGCTCTATAGCAAGAACGCCGTCTTGATACACAACAGGTCTTCCTGTACAAAGGAAAGCCTTGGGGAAACCCCCGTACAGCCTACCTTGCGGCCTGTCGTCGCGCGGGTATTGAGGCGACAGGAAAGACGGGGCAACACATTCACGACTCGCGCCACACGGCGAGCACGAACCTTCGCCGAGCCGGGGTGATACGATGACGGCAATGAAGATCGTCTGGCATAAGACTGAACAGATGCACCGTCGATATAACCAAATCTCCGCTGACGATTTAAGGGACGCCGCGGCGCGGCTTGCTTTGTATCACTCAACTACAGTTGCAGGGTACACCAGTGTATCGAAGGAAGCGTGACAACTTAATATGACCATTTGGCTTAAAGGCTTTTGCAATCGTGACTTCGCACACGGCCTACTTTGACGCCAGCGGGGACAAGGGAAGTGCCATGCTCACCGTAGGAGGCTATATTTCGCTGGCTGAAAGTTGGAGTGCTTTTGACACTGAATGGCAAGCTGTTTTGAGTAAAGCTAAAGTGCCATATTTTCATAGAAAGAAATTTACTGCTAACAGAGCGCCATTTTCGAATAAGAAGTGGGAACGAGAACACACACGAAAGGCTTTCCTAAACAGCCTGATTGGCATTATAGCTAGGAATGTTGACTTTTGCGTGTTGAACATTCTGCCGATTCAGGACTGGGTAGCAGTGAACAGAGAGTTTTTCATGGAGGAGGAGCGGTTATCACCGTTCGCGGTGACGGGATGTATGGCTATAACGTCAACCTATGAGTGGTGCAGAACTCAACGCGTTCCATACAACAAAGTTGAATTCATCTTCGAAGATGGAGATAACGATAAGGGGGATTTTGAGTATTGGAGCAAGAAAGCCTTCGGTATGAAACCACTGTTTAAAGGAAAATCAGCCGACCGCCATGATCCTCATCAACGCCCAGTCACTCCACTACAGGCCTGCGACTTTATAGCGGGAGAGGCTCGCTGCGCTGAAACAGCCCTCGACAATCGAGAGAACAATGCGGGGCCATATGAGTTTCGGTGCTGCTTTGAGGAGTTACTTGATCGCACCAAGTCTCACGACAAGAATGAAAAGTGGAATAAAGATAATTTGCGGAAACTTTGCGAAAAACAGGGGATCAAGAAGCGATAGTCCCCCTGAGATGCTAAGACTATTAAACTGCAATCAGCGCCTCGCAAATAATCTTTTATTGCTGCCAGTGTGGAATCAAAACTTATTGAGCTATTGCACTTGAAGACATAACCGTGGCTAAGCAGCGGATGAACTTCAGCAAGAGGCAGCGAACCTTGGATAAGCTCAAACTGCCCTGAATTGCACGGCGCTAACACTCTAATAACACTTGCCAGGGGGAGGACAGTAGGGCACAATATAACCCTTTGAAAACTTAGCGTCGGGGCGTAGCGCAGCTCGGTAGCGCGCCTGCTTTGGGAGCAGGATGTCGGAGGTTCAAATCCTCTCGCCCCGACCAATAAACTCAAATGCTTGTGAAGCTATATGCGGTGCCGAAAGTAGCTGGGGGCACAGCTGGGGGCACAATTTTAGCCTGTCTAAACTGAAAAAAGGGACTGCTCGGCCGTGGATGAGAAAACGGAGTAGAGTCGTATGAGGCGGTCGGAAACCACCTCATCAACAAGTTTCGAGAGAAGTTCGGACTCGAAACTGTCGAAGTAAAGCAGGTTCTTTCTGGGAAGTGTACGGAATGGGAAATCGACGGAAAGGGCGTCCGCCTCGGCAATGAAGGTTTCCTCGTGATTGAATCTCGCCGGTATCCGAAATCCCGGCTGAACCAAGAGCAAGCGGCGGGTCTTGCCTTCCGGATAGAAGATCTCGGCGCAAGCGGTGGTATCTTGGTTAGCCCGCTAGGGTTTCAAGAAGGCGGTAAGAAACTCACCGAAGCGAAAAACATTGCGGAACTCTTCCTCACCCCGGACAGCACGAATGAAAATCACGTGCTCCGATTTTTGAACGAGACTATGATCGGAGTAACAGAACCGATTCCGGTCCACGTCACCGAAAAAGCAACTGTAGTAATCTTGGATCCTACGTAATCTTCCAGCCCTTGTTCGTCGCATTTAAGATTTACCAATCCCTCGACTTTGATGAACCCCGACACCGGAAAATTCCTCCTGCTTGCACTCTAATTTGTGTTCGATGTAGTGGCTAAAAACGTTGTTTAGGAGAAAAGGCGATGGACAGCGACGCATTTGAAGGATTGGAAACGCGGATCAGCAAGGTGATGAAGTTGGTTCAGCAGTTGAAGCAGGAAAATGAGGGACTGCGAGCGGAACTACAGTTATCCCGGGAACGGATCCGCGAGCAAGACGGCCTTCATCAAGAATGGGAGCGGGAGCGGAATACCATGCGTGGCCGAATTGATAAGGTCATGGCCGAGCTCGATGAAATAGAAAAGGCGGCGGAGTAATGATAGACGAAACGGGGAATCTCGAATCACCACTAGGACATTAGGAAATTGTAATCGTCCGCCATGACAGATGGCGTTCTATTTGTGGCGAGGGTCAATGGTCTCAGGGAGACAATAAAAGGAATGGCTAGAAGTGTAAATTCCTCCATCGGCTAAATTGCGAGTAATCGAGCAATAGTCGCCCGGCAGCGTGTGTTGGCTACGTACTCAAAACCAGCCTTGCCCTTGAGCGAGAGAAAAAACTCGCTCGATGCTTTCCCTACCCTCTTCGGTCTTTTCCCACAGGATCCAGGCACATTCTGCAAATACATTGGGGACCGTCACTGCACACAGAGCTAAGATGACAATGGCGACACGGAGCATAACCCCCCCCCCCTCTCCAA
>Ga0207691_10000073_pt1 | contig 83553 bp, 88 predicted proteins | sample KBSM13metaG_FD_184327 | JGI IMG/M metagenome (GOLD analysis project Ga0207691, IMG submission 184327) | Miscanthus rhizosphere microbial communities from Kellogg Biological Station, Michigan, USA - KBS M1-3 metaG (SPAdes) (version 2) | ecosystem: Host-associated > Plants > Roots > Rhizosphere >...
CTGCTTCGCGAAGACCTCGCGCTGGGCCTTCTGGAAGCCCTCGCTCATCACCTTGGCGTAGCCGCCGACGCCGCTGCCCTCCTCCACGTAGTCGACCGGCACGTACTCGCCGCCGAGCGACTTGATCTGGTCGGCGACTTCGGGCCGCGTATCGTTGGCGCGCACGATCGCGCCAAGGCCTGACGCCGTGCCGATGGCCGCGAGCCCCGCCACGCCCGCGCCGATGACGAACACCTTGGCCGGCGGCACCTTGCCTGCCGCTGTGATCGAGCCGGTGAAGAAGCGGCCGAACGCATGCGCGGCCTCGATGACGGCGCGATAGCCGCCGATGTTGGCCATCGACGAGAGTGCGTCGAGCTTCTGTGCGCGCGAAATGCGCGGCACGCTGTCCATCGCCAGCACCGTCGCCTTGCGCGCCGCCAGCGCCTTCAGCAGGTCGGGGTTCTGCGCGGGCCAGATGAAGCTGACCAGCATGCCGCCTTCGCGCAGCAGCGCGACTTCCCCGCTGTCCGGGCCGCGCACCTTGAACACGATGTCGGACGCCGCCCACAGTTGCGCACGGTCCGTGACGATTTCAGCGCCCGCGGCGCGGTAGGCATCGTCGGCGATCTGCGCAGCGTCGCCGGCACCCTGCTCGACGGCAACGCGAAACCCCTGCTTGATCAGCTTCTCGACGACCTCGGGAACGGTGGCCACCCGCTTCTCGCCCGGGAAGACCTCACGGGGCACTCCGATCAGCACTGACATTCACGTTCCCCCTGGTCGCTCTCGCGCGGCGGGCGCGGCACGGGCCCCGTCCTCGTCGGCGCGACCGATCATATCAGCGCCGCGATGGCGGCGCCGGCTTCCGTCGTCGTGGCGCGGCCGCCGATGTCGGCGGTGCGCGGCGCTTGCGGATCGGCGAGCGTGCGCTCGATGGCCGACACGATCGCCGCCGCTGCGTCGTTGTGGCCGAGGAAGTCCAGCATCAGCGCGCCGGACCAGATCTGGCCGATCGGATTGGCGATGCCCTTGCCCGCGATGTCCGGCGCCGATCCGTGCACGGGCTCGAACAGCGACGGGAACAGTCGCTCGGGATTGATGTTCGCCGACGGGGCGATGCCGATCGTCCCGCACACCGCCGGGCCGAGGTCGGAGAGGATGTCACCGAACAGGTTGGACGCGACGACGACGTCGAACACCTGCGGGCGGCCGACGAAATGCGCGCACAGGATGTCGATGTGGTACTGGTCGGTCCGGATGTCCGGATATTGCGCCGCCATCGCCTTGAAGCGCTCGTCCCAGTACGGCATCGTGATCGAGATGCCGTTCGACTTGGTCGCGGACGTCACGTGACGGTCGGCGCGCGTGCGCGCCAGCTCGAACGCGAACTTCATGATGCGATCGGTGCCCGTGCGCGAGAACACGCTCTGCTGGAACACGACCTCGCGCGGCGTCCCCTCCCACATGCGGCCGCCCACCGACGAATACTCGCCTTCGGTGTTCTCGCGCACCACGACGAAATCGATGTCGCCGGGCTTGCGGTTGGCAAGCGGCGTCGCGATGCCGGGCATCAGCCGGCACGGCCGCATGTTCACGTACTGGTCGAACTGGCGGCGGAACGGGATCAGCGAGCCCCAAAGCGAAATGTGATCGGGGACCGTCGCCGGCCAGCCGACCGCGCCGTAGAAGATCGCCTCGAAGCCCTTGATCTGCTCGAACCAGTCCTCGGGCATCATCCGGCCGTGCTTCGCGTAGTAGTCGCAGCTCCAGTCGAAGTGCGTGAACGCGAGCTCGACGCCGAACTTCGCCGCGGCCGCCTCGACGACGCGCAGCCCCTCCGGTACCGTCTCCTTGCCGATGCCGTCGCCCGGCATCACCGCGATGCGATGCGCTGCCATTTCCCGTCCCCCTTTTGAGCCGGCGATTGTAGCGTCATACGTTTGGCCGATGCTGCCCCGCCGCGGCGCGCCGTTACGATGAGGGCGTTCCTCCTCACCCCGGAGACTGCCCATGGCCGCTTCCCCCGCTTCCACCGCTCCCTTGGCGTCCACCGGTTCCCGCCGCCTCGCTGCCGAACGCGCGCCCGCGCCTGCCGCCTGCTGGATCGGCGTCGTGTCGAGCGACCACGTCGCGGAGGCCGTTGCCGGTGGCTTCGCGCAGTTGAGCCACGGCAAGGCGGGCCCGCTCGAGCGCATGCGGGCCGGCGACGCCTTCGCGTACTACTCGCCGCGCGAAGCCTACCCGGACGGCCCGCCGGTGCAGGCGTTCACGGCCATCGGCCGCGTCGCCGACGGCCCGATCTTCCAGGTCCGCATCCGCGAGGATTTCTCGCCGTTTCGCCGCCGCGTGCGCTTTCTGTCCGCGTCGGCCGCGCCGGTCAAGCCGCTGATCGACGCGCTCTCATTCGTCCGCAACAAGGCGCATTGGGGCGCAGCGTTCCGGTTCGGCTTCCTGCGCGTCACGGCGGAGGATTTCGCCCGCATCGCCGCGGCCATGGGACCTCACGCCGCCGCCGAGTTTCCGGCGCCGCCGCCGGGCGCCGGCGCGTCCCCGGGCGCGGCCGCCGCTGCAACCCGGCTGTGATTCGCGGCATACTTGCCTCATCGCCTGCGAAGTAGGGACCGCGCCATGGCCAACCTCGTCGTCGCCGCGTTCCGGCCGAAGCCGGGCAAGGATGCGGACCTTCTCGCGTGCACGCGTGACCACCTCCCCATCCTTCGCGCCGAAGGCCTCGTCACCGAGCGTCCGTCGCTGGTCCTCCGCGCCGGGGACGGCGCCTTGCTCGAGATCTTCGAATGGCGGTCGGAAGCCGCGGTCGAAGCCGCGCATGCCAACCCGCGCGTGCAGGCGCTGTGGGCGCGCTACGAGGCCTGCTGCGACTACATCACGCTCGCGGATCTCGCCGAGGCCAAGTCGATGTTCCCGCACTTCGAGCTCGTCGTGCCCTGACGGCGCTGGTAAAATGGGCGCCCGCGCCGGCCTTTGCCGGCGTCGTCGTTTTCGAGCCCCGTGATCGCCGCCGTCCCCACCCATCGTCGCGCCATCCTGTTCATGATCGTCGGCGCCGCCTGCTGGTCGTCCGGCGGGTTCCTCGTGCGCCAGCTCTCGATCACGGACGCCTGGGAGATCGTGTTCTGGCGCTCGCTGTTCATGGCGGCGTTCGTCGCCGGCGTGCTGCTCGTCATGCACGGCCGGCGCATGCCGCGCGCCGTCGCCGCCGTGGGCTGGCCGGGCGTCATGGCGGGAACGTTCCTCGCGGGCACGTTCTTCTTCTACATCGGCTCCCTCACGCGCACCACGGTGGCCAACACCAATGTGCTGATGAGCGTGTCGCCGTTCCTCGCGGCGCTGGGCGGCCGCTTCCTGCTCGGCGAGCCCGTGCCGCTTCGCACGTGGGTCGCCATGATCGCGGCCTTCGCGGGCATCGTCGTGATGTTCGCCGACTCGCTCGACGCCGGCCGGATCGCCGGCAACCTGCTCGCGATCGGCGTGTCGGTGTGCTTCGCCGCGCAGGTGACATTGCTTCGCAAGTTCCACGCCACGGTGGACATGCTGCCCCAGGTGCTGATCGCGGGCGTCGTGTCCCTCGTTGTTGCGCTGGCCCTGGCGCCGCCGTTCGCCGCCTCGCATCGCGACCTCGCCATCCTGGCCGTGATGGGCTGCGTGCAGCTCGGCGCGGGGTGTCTCCTCGCCACGGCGGCCTCCAAGCGGCTGTCGGCCACCGAGCTCGGCCTGCTCGCGCTGCTGGAGCCCATCCTCGGCCCCGTGTGGGTCTGGGCGCTGATGGGCGAGGACCCCGGCCGCGCGACGCTCACGGGCGGCGCGATCGTGCTGTTCGCCGTGCTCGCCAACGAGGCCTTCGGCGCGTGGCGGGGCCGCGCCGTCGCCGCCGCGCCGCCGGGGCGCTAAGCGCCGCCGGGCCACCGCTGCGCTATGATGCGGGCCAGCGCGCGCCGGGCACCACGCCAATGAAACAGACCTTTCTCGATTTCGAGCAACCGATCGCCGAGCTGCAGCAGAAGATCGACGAGCTCCGCTACGTGCACGAGGACTCGGCGGTCGACATCTCCGACGAGATCGCCCGCCTTACCAAGAAGAGCCAGCAGCTCGCCAAGGAGATCTACGGCAAGCTGTCCGCATGGCAGATCGCCCAGGTCGCGCGCCATCCGCAACGCCCGTATACGCTCGACTACATCAACGGGATGTTCACCGACTTTCGCGAGCTGCACGGCGACCGCAGCTACGCGGACGACCCCGCGATCGTCGGGGGGCTCGCGCGCTTCAACGGCAAGCCCTGCATGGTGATCGGCCACCAGAAGGGCCGCGACACCAAGGAGAAGATCCACCGCAACTTCGGCATGCCGCGCCCCGAGGGCTACCGCAAGGCGCTGCGGCTCATGAAGCTCGCAGAGAAGTTCGAGCTGCCCCTGTTCACGTTCGTCGACACGCCGGGCGCGTATCCGGGCATCGGCGCCGAGGAGCGCGGCCAGTCCGAGGCGATCGGCCGCAACCTGTACGAAATGGCGGGACTGCGCACGCCGATCCTCGTCACGGTGATCGGCGAAGGCGGGTCCGGCGGCGCGCTGGCGGTGGCGATCGGCGACATCACGCTGATGCTGCAATACGCGACCTACTCGGTCATCTCGCCCGAAGGCTGCGCGTCGATCCTCTGGAAGTCGGCCGAGCATGCCCCCGAGGCCGCCGAGACGCTCGGCATCACCTCCGCGCGGCTGAAGCAGCTCGGCCTCATCGACAAGATCATCAGCGAGCCGCTCGGCGGCGCGCACCGCGACCACGCGGCGACGATGGTCACGCTCAAGAAGGCGCTGGTCGAGGCGCTGCGGCAGCTGCAGGACCAGCCGCTCGACACGCTGCTCGAGACGCGCGAGGACAAGATCCTCGGCTATGGAAAGTTCAAGGAGATCGTCTCCCCCTGACGCCGCCGGCGTCGCCGCGGCGGTCGCCGCCGCGCTCGATGCCCTGCCGGCGCCGGGGCCGGTCGCCATCGCGCTGTCCGGCGGCCGCGATTCGATCGCGCTCCTCCACGCCGTCGCCACGCTGGCGCCGCCGCGGCAGCGCCCGGTCGCTGCCGTCCATGTCCATCACGGTCTCTCGCCCCACGCGGATGCGTGGGCCGAATTTTGCGTGGCGACGTGTGCCGCGTACGGCGTCCCCTGTGCCGTGCGCCGCGTCGACGTCGGCCGCGGTCCACGCACCAGCCTCGAGGCGGAAGCACGCAGCGCCCGTTACGCGGCGCTGGCCGAGGCCGGGGTCGCGGCGGGCGCATGCGCCGTGCTGCTTGCGCACCACCGCGACGATCAGGCCGAGACGCTGCTGTTGCAGCTGCTGCGCGGCGCGGGCCCGCACGGCCTCGCCGCGATGCCCGCGCAGCGTCTGGCGCACGGCATCGCGTGGCTCCGTCCGCTGCTCGGCATCTCGCGCGCCGCGATCGACGCGCACGTCCGCGCGCACGGCCTTCGCTTCGTCGACGACCACAGCAACGGCGACACCCGCCGGGCGCGCAATGCCGTGCGGCACGTCGTCGCACCCGCGCTCGCTGCCGTCGCGCCGGCCTACGCGGCCACCCTCGCCCGCGCTGCGACGCTGCAGGCCGACGCGGCGCGGCTCGCCGACGATCTCGCCGCGCACGACGCGCGTGGCGCCGTCGACGGCGCCACGCTGTCGCAAGCCGCGCTCGCCGCGCTGCCGGAGCATCGCGCCCGCAACCTGCTGCGCTGGTTCCTGCGCGAATGCGGGCTGCCGCCGCCGTCGCACGCGCGGCTTCGCGCGATGCTCGCCGCGCTCACCACGCAGCGCGCCGACGCGCGCGCCGGCGTGGCGCACGGCGGCGCCGCGATCGGAGTCCATCGCGGGCGGATCGTCGTGCATGCGCCCCCGCCGGCCCCCTTCGACTCGCCGTGGCGCGGCGAGCCGCTGCTGCTGTTGCCGCACGGGCGCCTTGCGTTCGTCGGCGGCGCGGCCGGCGGCCTCGATCCCCGGCGCCTCGACGGTGCGCCGGTGACCGTCCGCGCGCGGCGCGGCGGCGAGCGGCTGACGCTCGGGCCCGGGCGACCGCGGCGCGCGCTGAAAAGCCTGCTGCAGGACGCCGGACTCGCGACATGGGAGCGGGCGGCGCTGCCGCTCGTGTTCTGCGGCGACGCGCTCGCCGCGGTGCCTGGCATCGGCGTCGACGTCGCGTTCCAGGCGGCGCCGGGAAGCGATGGCCTGGCGCTCCGCTGGACGCCGACCGCCGGCTTCGGTTAGGCTTTCCGCCAACGCGGCGCGGACAGGTATGCGCCCGATTCCATCTCAATTCTGGAGGACGTCATGAAGATCCGCTGGTGGATTACCGGACTGCTCGCACTCGCGCTCGCCGCGCCCGCGGCCGCGCAGCAGCCCATCGTCATAAAGTTCAGCCACGTCGTCGCCGTCAACACCCCGAAGGGCAAGGGCGCCGAGATGTTCAAGAAGCTCGCCGAGGAGCGCACCGGCGGCAAGGTCAAGGTCGAGGTGTATCCGAACAGCTCGCTGTTCAAGGACGGCGAGGAAATGGAGGCGCTGCAGCTGGGATCGGTCCAGATGCTGGCGCCGTCGGTGTCGAAGTTCGGCCCGCTCGGCGCGCGCGAATTCGAGATCTTCGATCTGCCGTACATCTTCGACAGCTTCGACGACCTGCACAAGGTCACCGATGGTCCCGTCGGCAAGGCGCTGTTCAAGAAGCTCGAGTCGAAGGGCATCGTCGGCCTCGCCTACTGGGACAACGGCTTCAAGGACATGAGCGCCAACAAGGCGCTGCGCAAGCCCGAGGACATGAAGGGCCAGAAGATGCGCATCCAGTCGTCGAAGGTCCTCGACAGCGAGATGCGCGCGTTCGGCGCGCTGCCGCAGGTGATGGCGTTCTCCGAGGTCTACCAGGCCATGCAGACCGGCGTGGTCGACGGCTCCGAGAACCCGCCGTCGAATTTCTACACGCAGAAGATGCACGAGGTCCAGAAATACCTCACGCTCACCGACCACGGCGTGATCGAGTACGCCGTGATCGTCAACAAGAAGTTCTGGGACGGCCTGCCCGCGGACATCCGCACGCAGCTCGAAGGCGCGATGAAGGACGCGACGAAGTACGCGAACGACATCGCCAAGAAGGAGAACGACGATGCCCTCGCCGCCGTCAAGGCAAGCGGCAAGACGGAGATCATCACGCTCACGCCGGCGGAGAAGGCGGCGTGGAAGAAGGCCGCGATCGTCGTCCACAAGGAGAACGAGTCGCGCGTCGGCAAGGAAACGATCGACGCCGTCTACCAGGAGACCGGCTTCAAGCCCTGAATGCAGTGAACCACAGCGACGCCACTGCCGGCCCCCGCGGAGGCAGTGGCGTTTTTGCATAGGCTGACCGCGGCCACGCGCGCCGCGCCGGAGCTCCCGCGATGCTGAAGCTGCTCGATCGTCTCGAGGAATGGGTGATCACGACGCTGATGGCAGCCGCAACGCTGCTGATCTTCGTCGCCGTCGTGCATCGCTATGCCGCCGGTCTGCCCATTCCGGGCGTGCAGGACTTCCTCGTCAAGCTGGATCTCTCCTGGGCGCAGGAGCTTTGCATCTACATGTTCGTGTGGATGGCGAAGTTCGGCGCCGCCTACGGCGTGCGCACCGGGATCCACGTCGGCGTCGACGTGCTGATCAACCGCCTGCCGCCGGGTCTGCACAAGTCGTACGTGCTGTTCGGTCTCTTTGCCGGCGCGGTGTTCACCGCGATCGTCGGGACGCTGGGCGCGACCTTCGTGTGGGACATCGCCCACACCGACTCGGTGTCGCCCGACCTCGAAGTGCCGAAGTGGATCGTCTATCTCTGCATTCCGCTCGGCTCGTACCTGATGTGCTTCCGCTTCCTGCAGGTGGCGTGGGCATTCGCGCGCACCGGCCAGCTGCCCCGGCATGACGTCGCGCACGTCGAGGGGATCGACGCGCCGGACATGGTGCCCGACCTCCATCCGGCGCCGGCCGCCACGGGGACGCGATCATGAGCGCCGCCGGGCCGTCCCAAGGCGCGAATTGCGCCGCAGCGCGCAGCGCGGAGGCACTCCAATGAGCGTCGCGGCGCCGACCCTTTCCGAGGACGCACCGCGCTGGCCGGCGCTGTTGCCGGTGCTGATCATCGGCATTCCCGTGGCGCTGAAGCTCGCGGGCATCGCGCTGCCGAACGCGTGGATCATCTTCGCGCTGCTCGTGGGGCTGATGCTCACCGGCATGCCGGTGTCGATCTCGCTCGGCCTCACCGTGCTCGTCTACCTGTTCACGATGACCAAGGTGCCGATCGAGTCCGTCGCGCTCAAGCTTTTCACCGGCATCGAGAAGTTCGAGATCATGGCGATCCCGTTTTTCATCCTCGCCGGCAATTTCCTGACCCACGGCGGCGTCGCGCGGCGGATGATCAACTTCGCCTCGGCAATGATCGGGCATTGGCACGGCGGGCTGGGCCTTGCCGGGGTCATGGCCTGCGCGCTCTTCGCCGCGGTGTCGGGGTCGTCGCCGGCCACGGTGGTGGCGATCGGCTCGATCATCCTGCCCGCTATGGTGAAGCAGGGCTTTCCGGCGCGCTTCGGCGCCGGCGTGATCACGACGTCCGGCGCGCTCGGCATCCTCATCCCGCCGTCGATCGTGATGGTGATGTACGCGGTCGCCACGAACACGTCGGTCGGCCAGCTCTTCATCGCCGGGATCATTCCGGGGCTGTTCCTCGCGACGATGCTCGGCGTCACCACGTGGTGGCGCGCCCGCAAGAACGACTATCCGCGGCTGCCGAAGGCGAGCTGGGCGGAGCGCTGGCGCGCATTCCGCGCGAGCCTCTGGGGCCTGCTGCTGATCGTCGTCGTCATCGGCGGCATCTACACCGGCATCTTCACGCCCACCGAGGCGGCGGCGATGAGCGCCGTCTACGCGTTCTTCGTCGCGGTGTTCGTCTACAAGGACATGACGCTCGCGAAGGTGCCGCAGGTGCTGCTCGACAGCGCCAACATGAGCGCGATGCTGCTCTACATCATCACGAACGCCGTGATGTTCAGCTACCTGCTCACGTCGGAGCAGATCCCGCAGGAGCTGGCGGCGTGGATGCTCGACCGCGGCCTCGGCGTCATCGCCTTCCTGCTCGTCGTCAACGTCCTGCTGCTCCTCGCCGGCAACGTGATGGAGCCGTCGTCGATCGTCCTCATCATGGCGCCGATCCTTTTCCCGGTGGCGATGAAGCTCGGCATCGATCCAGTCCACTTCGGCATCATGATGGTGGTGAACATGGAAGTGGGAATGTGCCACCCGCCGGTGGGGCTCAACCTGTACGTGGCCTCCGGCATCACCAAGATGGGCATCACCGAGCTCACGATCGCCGTATGGCCCTGGCTCATGACGATGCTCGTGTTCCTCATCGTCGTCACCTACTGGCCCGGGCTCTCGCTCTGGCTGCCCCGCACGCTCGGGATGATGCAGTAGCAGCGGGCCGGCCCTTGGCCGGCAGTCCGTCGCGGCGGGCGCAAAGCCTGACCTGCCGCCATGCGCCGGCTTCAGGCTGGCCGGGGCTATCCGCGCGGGGCGTCACGCCTCGCAGCGCATGACGCCCGCATGCTATAATTATGAATTTACTCGAATTTGTGACGCCGGAGCGCAAGAATGGCCGCTGAACGCACGCTTTCCATCATCAAGCCCGATGCCGTTGCCAAGAACGTGATCGGCGAAATCTACGCCCGCTTCGAAAAGGCGGGCCTCAAAATCGTCGCCGCGCGGATGATGCACCTGTCCCGGGCCGACGCCGAAGGCTTCTACGCCGTCCACCGCGAGCGGCCGTTCTTCCGCGACCTGGTCGACTTCATGACCACGGGCCCCGTCATGGTCCAGGTGCTCGAGGGCGACAACGCCATCGCGAAGAACCGCGAGCTGATGGGCGCGACCGATCCGAAGAAGGCCGCGGCGGGGACCATCCGCGCCGATTTCGCGCAGTCGATCGACGCCAACGCCGTCCACGGGTCCGACGCGACCGAAACGGCGAAGGTCGAGATCGCCTATTTCTTCCCGGCGCAGAACATCCACAGCCGCTAGGTCCGTGAGGGTTTGGGCTCGATGACGAACCTGCTCGACTTCGATCCGGCGGGCCTCGCCGGCTTCTTCGCGCAACGCGGCGAGAAGCCGTTTCGCGCGCGGCAGGTGTCGCGCTGGATCCACCAGCGCTTCGTGGCCGACGTCGCGAAGATGAGCGATCTCGCCCGCACGACGCGCGAGGCGCTCGCGCGCGACGCGCAGATCGCCGCGCCGGCCGTCATTCGCGACACCACCGCCGCTGACGGGACGCGCAAGTGGCTGATCGACGCGGGCAGCGCCAACGCGGTCGAGGCCGTCTACATTCCCGAGGACGACCGCGGCACGCTCTGCATCTCGTCGCAGGCGGGCTGCGCGCTCGACTGCGCCTTCTGCTCGACCGGCAAGCAGGGCTTCAACCGCAACCTCACCACGGGCGAGATCATCGGCCAGCTGTGGCACGCCAATCGCACGCTGCTGGCCGACGGCAGCGACGCTCCCTGGGTGGAGGCGGGCCGCGCGCCGATCACCAACGTCGTGATGATGGGGATGGGCGAGCCGCTCGCCAACTTCGACCCCGTCGTGCGGGCGCTGAAGCTCATGCTGGACGACAACGCCTACGGCCTGTCGCGGCGCCGCGTCACGCTGTCGACATCCGGCATCGTGCCGCAGATCGATCGCCTGCGCGACGAATGCCCGGTCGCGCTCGCCGTGTCGCTGCACGCGCCCACCGACGCGCTGCGCGATCGCCTCGTGCCGATCAACCGTGTGCATCCCCTCGCCGACCTGATGGCGGCGTGCGTGCGCTACATCGAGCGCGCGCCGCGCGATTTCGTCACGTTCGAGTACGTGATGCTGGAAGGCGTGAACGACGCCGACTCGCACGCGCATGCGCTGCTCGACCTCGTGCGCGATGTGCCGTGCAAGGTGAACCTCATTCCGTTCAACCCGTTCCCCGGCAGCGAGTTCCGGGTGAGCCCGCGCGCGCGCATCGCCGCGTTCCAGCGCATCGTCAGCGATGGCGGCCTCGTCGCCACGATCCGCAAGACGCGCGGCGACGACATCGACGCGGCCTGCGGGCAGCTCGCGGGACAGGTGCGCGACCGCACGAAGCGCCGCCTCGCGTCCCGCATCCCCGTCGTCGTCGCCCGCTAGAACGCAGGAGCCACCCCCCATGCGAATCCCCGCCCTGCCGATCGCCTTCGTCGTGACCGCCGTCCTCCTCGGCGGCTGCGCCAGCAAGTCGTCGACGACGACGCCGGCGCCGCCGCAGCCGCAGCCCGAGCCGGTGAAGGCGCAGGAGGCCACCCCGCTGCAGCGCGCGACGATCAAGACCGATCTCGCCGCCGGCTACTACGAGCGTGGGCAGTTCGAGACGGCGCTCGAGGTCCTGGACGAGGCGCAGAAAATCGACGCCAACTACGCGCGCACCTACGACATCTACGGCCTCACGTACACGATGCTCGGCGAGCGCGAGAAGGCGGAGTCGAACTTCCGGCGCGCGATCGCGCTCGCGCCGAACGATCCGTCGATCCGCGCCAACTGGGGTGCCTTCCTTTGCACCACCGGCCGCGAGCGCGAATCGATTCCGGAGTTCGAGCAGGCGGTGCGCGATCCGCTTTTCCGCAGTCCCGAGATCGCCTACATCAACGCCGGCAAGTGCACCGCGGCGCTCGGCGACATGAAGAAGGCCGACGAATACTTCCGCCGCGCGCTCACCGCTTCGCCGGGGAACGCCACGGCGAGCTATCAGCTCGCGCTGCTGTCGTACAAGGAAGGGCGCCTCAGCGACGCGCGCGCGTGGATCCGTCCGCTGATGCAGCAGGGCACGGCACGGCCGGAGGCGCTCTACCTCGGCCTTTGCGTCGAGCGCAAGCTCGGGGATCGCCAAGCCGAGCTGTCGTACGCGTCGCAGCTCAAGAACCGGTATCCCGACTCGGCGGAGACCCGGCAGGTCGCCACGGGGACGTGCGAGTGACCGGCGACGACAACGCGGCGAGCGCGGCGGCGGCTTCCGTCGGCACGTGGCTTCGCGTCGCGCGCGAAGCGGCAGGGCTGTCGCTGGACGCGGTCGCGCAGCAGTTGAAGCTCGCGCCGCGCCAGGTGCGCGCGATCGAGGAAGACGACTACGCGCGCTTGCCGGGCCGCACGTTCGTGCGCGGCTTCGTGCGCAACTACGCGCGGCTGGTGAACCTCGACCCCGACGCCGTCGTCGACGCGCTGCCGTCGGGCGAGCCGACGTCCCCGCTCGAGCGGCTGACGTACACGCCGTCCGCGCGGCCGATGGGCGAGATGCCGGTGGAATCGTCGCGCCGCAGCGGACGCACCACGCGCTGGCTCATTCCGCTGGTGCTGCTCGCGGTCGTCGCCGTTGCGGCGTACTACGAATTCTCGCGCCAGGCGCAGCGCCCCACGCCGCCGGATGGCATCATGCCGCCGGCCGCGCAACCCGCGCCCGCGCCTGCGCCTCCTCCCACGCCCAGCGGCACGCCGCTGCGAAATCCGCTCGAGGCGCCGAAGTCCGAGGCGGCGCCGCCGCCCTCGGCCGCCGCCGCCGATCCGGCGCCCGCCGCGCCCGCCGCGGCGAACGACGCGCCACCCGCTCAAGCGCCCGCGGTGGCCAAGGGCGAAGCGCCGCTCGTGCTGACATTCTCCGGCTCGTCGTGGGTGCAGGTGAAGGACGCCGCGGGCACCGCCGTGGTGTCGCAGACGGCGCCCGCCGGCGCGACGATTCCCGTCAGCGGCGCGCCGCCGCTCGACGTCGTCGTCGGCAACGCCGAGCGCGTCACCGCGACGCTGCACGGCCAGCCGCTGGACCTCGGTCCGTACACGCGCTCGAACGTCGCGCGCTTCACGGTGAAATGACGATGGAACGCGCCGAAATCGCGCGCCGCCGCACGCGGCAGGTGAACGTGGGCAGCGTGGCCGTCGGGGGCGGCGCGCCGATCGTCGTCCAGTCGATGACCAACACCGACACCGCCGACGTCGCCGCCACCGTCGCGCAGGTGCGGGCACTCGCCGAGGCGGGGTCCGAGATCGTCCGCATCACCGTCAACTCCGCGGAGGCCGCCGCTGCGGTGGCAGGCATCCGCGCAGCGCTCGACGCGAGCGGCTGCCGCGTGCCGCTGGTCGGCGATTTCCACTTCAACGGCCACAAGCTCCTCACCGACCACCCGGACTGCGCGGCCGCGCTCGCGAAGTACCGGATCAATCCGGGCAACGTCGGCAAGGGCAGCAAGCGCGACGCGCAGTTCGCGGTGATGATCGAGCACGCGATCCGCTACGGCAAGCCGGTGCGCATCGGCGTCAACTGGGGCAGCCTCGACGCCGCGCTGCTCGCGCGCATGATGGACGAGAACGCGCAGCGCGCCGAGCCGGCGGACGCCGACGCCGTCATGCGCGAGGCGCTCGTCGCGTCGGCGATCGACAGCGCGCGCGAAGCCGAGGCGCTCGGGCTCCCCGGCGATCGCATCGTGCTGTCGTGCAAGGTCTCGAACGTGCAGGATCTCGTCGTCGTCTATCGCGAGCTCGCGCGCCGCTGCGACTATCCGCTGCACCTCGGCCTCACCGAGGCTGGCATGGGAAGCAAGGGCATCGTCGCGTCGACCGCCGCGATGGCCGTGCTGCTGCAGGAAGGCATCGGCGACACGATCCGCGTGTCGCTCACGCCGGAGCCGGACGGCGACCGGACGAAGGAAGTCGTCGTCGCGCAGGAGATCCTGCAGACGATGGGACTGCGCTCCTTCACGCCCATGGTCGCGGCCTGCCCGGGCTGCGGCCGCACGACGAGCACGTATTTCCAGTCGCTCGCGTCCGACATCCAGGCGTTCCTGCGCTCGTCGATGCCGGCGTGGCGCGCGCAGTTTCCCGGCGTGGAGACGATGCACGTCGCGGTGATGGGCTGCGTCGTCAACGGCCCCGGCGAGTCGAAGCTCGCGAACGTCGGCATATCGCTGCCGGGCACCGGCGAGGCGCCGGTCGCACCCGTCTACGTCGACGGCCAGAAGACGGTCACGCTGAAGGGCGAGCGCATCGCCGAGGAGTTCCAGCAGATCGTCACCGAGTACGTCACGATGACCTACGGCGGCGGACCCGCCACCCCCAGCCTCAAGCCCGCGCAGAAGTCGATCCCCGTCAAGGCGATCGCATGAGCGCGCAGCGCGAAGGCAGGCTGGCGTGACCGCGGTCGCCAACGCGCCGGCGCGGCCTGTCGCGCTGCAGGCCATCCGCGGCATGAACGACGTGCTGCCGGACGAGGCGGCGCTATGGGAGTTCTTCGAGGACACGGTGCGCGGCGTTTTCCGCCGCTACGGCTATCGCAACCTCCGCGTGCCGATCGTCGAGTCCACGCCGCTCTTCGTGCGCGCGATCGGCGAAGTCACCGACGTCGTCGAGAAGGAGATGTACACGTTCGAGGATCGCCTCAATGGCGACAGCCTCACGCTGCGCCCCGAGGCGACGGCCGGCATCGTGCGCGCGGCGATCGAGCACAACCTCACCTACGAGCGGCCGCAGCGCGTGTGGCTCGCGGGCCCGATGTTCCGCCACGAGCGCCCGCAAAAGGGCCGCTATCGCCAGTTCCACCAGTTCGACGTGGAGGCGCTGGGCTTCGCCGGGCCGGACGTCGACGCCGAGCAGATGGTGATGCTCGCGCGGCTCTGGCGCGAGCTCGGCCTCGCCGACGGCATCCGCCTCGAGATCAACTCGATCGGCGACGCCGCGGAGCGCCGCGCGCATCGCGCCGCGCTGGTCGACCATTTCACGCAGCACCAGGACGCGCTCGACGACGAGGCGCGGCGCCGGCTGCACACGAATCCGCTGCGCATCCTCGACAGCAAGAATCCGGCGCTGCAGCAGGTCGTGGCCGATGCTCCAAGGCTCGTCGACCGCCTGGGCGACGCGTCGCGCGCGCATTTCGACGGCCTCCAGGCGCTGCTGCACGAGCATCGCATCGCGTTCACGATCAACCCGCGGCTCGTGCGCGGGCTCGACTATTACAATCGCACGGTGTTCGAGTGGGTCACCGACCGGCTCGGCGCGCAGGGCACCGTGGCGGGCGGCGGCCGCTACGACGGCCTGTTCGAGCAGCTCGGCGGCAAGCCCACGCCCGCCTGCGGCTTCGGCATGGGCATCGAGCGGATGATCCTGCTGCTGCAGGATGCCGGCCGCGCGCCCGTCGCCGCCCCGCTTGCGTACGTCGTCCACGCCAGCGAGGCCGGCGCCGCGCTCGCGCGTGCCGCGGCGGAGACGCTGCGCGACGCCGGGCACGATGTGCTGCTGAACGCCGGCGGCGGCAGCTTCAAGTCGCAAATGAAGCGCGCGGACGCCAGCGGCGCACGCTACGCCCTCATCGTCGGCGATGACGAGGCGGCCGCGCAGCAGGTGGCGGTGAAGCCGCTGCGCGAGGCCGGCGAGCAGGTCGCGGTGGCCGCCGCCGACATCGCGCGCCACTTCGCCGCATCGCCGCCGGACGACGGTTCAGGCTGAAGCCTGACCGACAACGATCACCGAACCCCTCGAGGCAGTCCCGGCTTACGCCGCCTCGAAGTCTTGCAGAGGAACACGAATGGCAGTCTACGATCTCGAAGAGCAGGAAAAACTCGACGACCTGAAGGCGTGGTGGAAGCAATGGGGCAACGCCGTCACGTTCGGCATCGCGCTCGCCTTCATCGTCATCGCCGGCGTGCAGGGCTACCGCTGGTGGATGAGCAACAAGGCGGCCGAAGCCTCCGTGCTCTACAACGCGGTCAGCGACGCCGCCCGCAAGAGCGACGCGGCGAAGGGGAAGGACGCGATCGCCGAGCTCACGGGCAAGTTCGGCGGCACGTCCTACGCGCCGCGCGGCGCGATGGTGTACGCCAAGCAGCTCTTCGACAGCGGCGACAAGGCCGGCGCCAAAGCGCAGCTCGCATGGGCGGTGGACAATGCGTCCGAGGACGAGCTGAAGGCGATCGCGCGCTTCCGCCTCGCCGAGATCCAGCTCGACGACAAGCAATACGACGAGGCGCTGAAGACGCTCGACGCGAAGGTGCCGGACGCATTCAAGGGTCTGTTCGCCGACCTTCGCGGCGACGCGTTGGTGGCGGCCGGCCGCACCGCGGACGCGCGCACCGCGTACCAGGAGGCGTTCACCGCGCTCGACCCGAAATCGCCGTACCGCGGCTACGTGCAGGTGAAGCTCGACACGGTCGGCGGACCGATCGCTAGCGCGACCGGTGCGCCGGTGACGGCGCCCGCCCCCGCTCCGGCACCACCGGCGCCCGCGGCCGCCCCCGCGGCACCCGCCGCGAAGGCCGTCGCGCCCGCGCCGGACATGCCCAAGAAATGATCCGCAGCCGCACCCTCGCGTTGTGCGCGCTGGCGCTCGCCGTCGGCGGCTGCTCGACGCTGCAGTCGTGGATTCCGTCGATTCCCTCGATCCCGGCGCCGTCGCTGTCGTGGCTGTTCGGCAAGAGCAGCAAACCGGGTCCGCTGCCCGCGCTCAACGCCAGGACGACGCCGCAGCTCAACTGGCAGGTGAGCGTCGGCAAGGCCCACCCGGGCCTGGCGCCCGCCGTCACGCAATCGGGCGTCTACGCGGCGGCAAGCGACGGCGCGCTGGTGCGCGTCGATCCGGCCACCGGACGCGTCGTCTGGCGCACGAGCGCCGGCCAGCGCGTCTCGGCCGGTCCCGGCGCCGACGAGACGCACGTCGTGGTCGCCACCGACAAAGGCGACATCCTCGCGTTCGACGGCGACGGCAAGGCGCTGTGGACGGCGCGCGTATCGAGCGAGGTGATCGCACCGCCGCGGCTCACGGACGGCGTCGTCGTCGTGTTCTCCGGCGATGGCCGCATCTACGGCCTCAACGCCGCCGACGGCAAGACCCGCTGGGTGAACCAGCGCGTCACGCCGCCGCTCACGATCCGCAACACGGCCGGCGGCATCGTCGCGCGCGGCGGCATCTTCGTCGGAACCGCCGGCGGGCACCTGCTCGCGATGGACGCGCAGAACGGCGCGGTCGCCTGGGACGCCGCGGTGGCCACGCCCAAGGGCGCCACCGAGCTGGAGCGCATCGCCGACATCACGAGCCTCCCCTACGTCGACGACAAGCAGGTGTGCGCGGTCGCCTACCAGGGCCGCGTCGCCTGCTTCGACCTGGTCCGCGGCATCCTGCAGTGGTCGCGCGACCTGTCGAGCCTGACCGGCCTCGGCGGGGACGGCCGCAACATCTACATCACCGACGACAAGGGCAGCGTCCACGCCCTCGACAAGTCGAGCGGCGCGTCGATCTGGAAGCAGGACGTGCTCGCCGCGCGCAAGCTCGGCGGGCCGCAGCTCGTCGGCGATTTCGTCGGCGTCGTCGACGTCGAGGGCTATTTGCATCTGCTCGCCCCGGCCGACGGCGCGTACGTCGGCCGCCTCGCGACCGACGGCCGCGCGCCGACCGCGCAGCCCGATCTCCTCGCCGGCAGCAGCCTGTGGCTGTCCGACGGCGGCACGCTCTACTCGGTGACGGCGCACTGACTTAGCCGCCGCCGCGAAACCGGCGGCGCCCGAGGTCCCGCGCATCCTCCATGCTGCCCACCATCGCTCTCGTCGGCCGCCCGAACGTCGGCAAGTCCACGCTGTTCAACCGGCTGACGAAGACGCGCAACGCGCTCGTCGCCGATTTCCCCGGCCTGACGCGCGACCGGCATTACGGCCGCGCGCGCGCCGGCGAGCGCGAATACCTCGTCGTCGACACCGGCGGCTTCGAGCCCGTGGCGACGAGCGGGATCCTCCACGAGATGGCGAAGCAGGCGAAGGCCGCGATCGCCGAATCCGACGTCGTCGTGTTCATCGTCGACGGCCGCTCGGGCCTGACGGCGCAGGACGCGACGATCGCGGGACTGCTGCGCAAATCCGGCCGCCCGGTGGTGCTCGTCGTGAACAAGTCCGAGGGATTGCCGCCGGAGCGCGCCGTCGCCGAGTTCCACGAGCTCGCGCTCGGCGCGCCGCTGCCGATCTCGGCTGCGCACGGCGAGAACGTCCGCGACATGATCGAGATCGCGCTCGATCTCGCGCCGCGCGCAGCGCCCGAGGCGATGGACGACGACGCCGACCGCCCCATCAAGGTCGCGATCGTCGGGCGCCCCAACGTCGGCAAGTCGACGCTCGTCAACGCGGTGCTCGGCGAGGAGCGCGTGATCGCGTTCGACGAGCCCGGCACGACGCGCGACGCCATCTACCTCGACTTCGAGCGCAACGGCCGCAAGTACACGCTGATCGACACGGCCGGCATCCGCCGGCGCGGCAAGGTGTTCGAGGCGATCGAGAAGTTCTCGGTGATCAAGACGCTGCAGGCGATCGAGGACGCGAACGTCGTGATCCTGATCGTCGACGCGCAGGACGGCATCGGCGAGCAGGACGCGCATCTCGCCGGCCACATCCTCGAGGCGGGTCGCGCGCTCGTCGTCGGCATCAACAAGTGGGACGGCGTGCCGCCCGAGCGCCGGGACGACGTGAAGCGCGACCTCGACCGCAAGATGGGCTTCCTCGCGTTCGCCCAGCATCATTTCATCTCGGCGAAGGAATCACGGGGGGTGGATGCCCTGTTCACCTCGGTGGGCGAAGCCTACGCGGCGGCGATGTCGCGCCTTTCGACGCCGCGGCTGACGCGCGCGCTGCAGCTCGCCGTGCAGCGCCAGCAGCCGCCGCGCGCCGGATCGGTGCGTCCGAAGATGCGCTATGCACACCAAGGGGGCATGAACCCGCCGCTCGTCATCATCCACGGGTCGGCGCTCTCGCAGGTCCCGGCCGCGTATCGCCGGTATCTGGAACATTTCTTTACAGACGTGTTCCAACTGCGGGGAACACCCCTTAGGATACAATTCAAGACGGGTGTCAACCCCTACGCGGACACCAACGCACGCCGCTAGGCCTCGCGGTCGCCCGACGGGACGGCGGGGCCCAGAGCAAAGGTGCGGCTCACCAAGAAAAGCGGAGCTCTACGATGAGCAACAAAGGGCAAATGCTACAGGACCCCTTCCTCAACACGCTGCGCAAGGAGCACGTCCAGGTGTCGATCTACCTGGTCAACGGCATCAAGCTCCAGGGGCAGATCGAATCGTTCGACCAATACGTCGTGCTGCTGAAGAACACCGTCACGCAGATGGTGTACAAGCACGCGATCTCCACGGTGGTGCCGTCGCGCGCGGTCGCGATGCCGCATCACAATCATCACGCCGAGGCCGAGACCTGATCGGGCCCGGTGGACCGCGGGTCGGGCGCCAGCCCGGCCCCGCGGCAGGTTGACGCGATGCTGGAACGTCCCACCGGCGGCGATCGCGCGCTGATCGTGGCGCTCGCGTTCGAGCGCGAGGCGCGATCCGAACGGATGGCCGAGATCGGCGCGCTCGCCGCCTCGGCCGGGGCCAAGGTCGTCGGCGCCATCGGCGGGCGCCGGGCGCGTCCGGACGCCGCCACGTTCGCCGGCCGCGGCAAGGTCGGCGAGATCGAGGCGCTGCGCGCGGAAACCGGCGCCGACCTCGTGATCTTCGATCACGTCCTCTCCGGTGTGCAGCAGCGCAACCTGGAGCAGGCGCTCGGCTGTCGCGTGGTCGACCGCACGAGCCTCATCCTGGACATTTTCGCCCAGCGCGCGCGGAGCGCCGAGGGCAAGCTGCAGGTCGAGCTGGCGCAGCTCAATCATCTGGCCACGCGGCTTGCCGGCGGCTGGACCCACCTCGAGCGGCAGAAGGGCGGCATCGGCCTCCGCGGCCCCGGCGAGACGCAGCTCGAAACCGACCGCCGGCTGATCGGACAGCGGGTCAAGCTGCTGAACGAGCGCATCTCCCGCGTGGCGGTGAGCCGCGCCACGCAAAGCCGCACGCGGCGGCGGGCGTCCGTGCGCACCATCGCCCTCGTCGGCTACACCAACGCCGGCAAGTCCACCCTCTTCAATCGCCTCACCAAGGCGCATGTGCACGCCGCCGACCAGCTCTTCGCCACGCTCGACACGACGCTGCGGCGCTGGCACGTCGACGGCGCTGACGTACTTGTGCTGTCCGACACCGTCGGGTTCATCCGCGACCTGCCGCACGACCTGATCGCGGCCTTCCGCGCCACGCTGGCCGAGGCCGCCGACGCCGACCTGCTGCTTCACGTGATCGACGCCAGCGCGCCGGACCGCGATGCGCAGATCGAGGCGGTGGACGAGGTCCTGCGCGCGGTGGGCGCCGACGGCGTGCCGCAGATCCGCGTCCTGAACAAGTGCGATCTGGCGGGCCTCCCCCCGGGCGTCGAGGAGGACGGCTGTGGTAACATTTCGACCGTTCGGCTGAGCGCCCTCACGGGTGCCGGTTGCGCTGATCTCCGCGCCGCGCTGGCCCTGCGTTTCCCGCGCGAAGCTACGTCCAATACATCACAAAGCCACGACCAGGCGCCGGCCCTTCCCGGTTGAAAGACCGCGCGGCGGCCGCATCTACCGCCGCGTGCGGTTCCCACGTTCGTAATCCTGATTCCAAGCAATGTCGCTGAACGATCCTCAGTGGGGCAAGCGCGGCAATGGCAGCGGCGGCGGCGGCGGTCCGCCGGATCTCGACGAGATCTGGCGCAACGTCAACCGCCGGCTGTCGGAGCTGTTCGGCCGCAAATCCGGCGGCGATCTCGGCGGCCCCGGCAACGACGCGCCGCGCAAGGGCCTTCCGGTCTCCGGCGTCGTCCTCCTCGTGCTGGTCGTCCTCGGCATCTGGCTCGCCACCGGCTTCTACATCGTCGACGAAGGCCGCCGCGGCGTCGTCACGCGCTTCGGCAAATACACCGAGACCACGCAGCCGGGGCCGCGCTGGCACCTGCCCTTCCCCGTGGAAGCCGTGGAGCTCGTCGATTTCTCGCAAGTGAAGACCATCGAGATCGGCTATCGCAACTCGCCGAAGAACAAGGTGGACAAGGAAGCGGTGATGCTCACGGACGACGAGAACATCATCGACATCCAGTTCGCGCTGCAATACAACCTGAAGAGCGCCGAGGCCTACGCGTTCAACAACCGCCGTCCGGACCAGCTCGTCGCGTTCGTCGCGGAGTCCGCGATCCGCGAGGTCGTCGGCAAGAGCAAGATGGACTTCGCGCTGTACGAAGGCCGCGAGCAGATCGCCAAGCAGTCGGAGCAGCTGATGCAGCAGATGCTCGACCGCTACGGCGCAGGCATCTTCGTCCAGAAGGTCACGCTGCAGAGCGTGCAGCCGCCCGACAAGGTGCAGGCGGCGTTCGACGACGCCGTGAAGGCCGGGCAGGATCGCGAGCGCCTCAAGAACGAAGGCCAGGCCTACGCCAACGACGTCGTGCCCCGCGCCCGCGGCATGGCCTCGCGCCTCGCCGAGGAAGCGAACGGCTACAAGACCGAAGTGGTGCAGCGCGCCGAAGGCGACGCGTCACGGTTCCGCGAGGTGCTCGCCGAGTACCAGAAGGCGCCGGGCGTCACGCGCGACCGCCTCTACCTCGACATGATGCAATCGGTGCTCGGCAACTCGAGCAAGATCTACATCGACCAGAAGAGCGGCTCGAACCTCCTCAACCTTCCGCTCGGCCAGCTTCTGCAGCAGGGCGGCGCCGCCGCCGCCGTCGCGCCGCCCGCCGAGAGCGCCGCCACGCCGCCGCGCGTGTCGGCCACCGAGCCGGCCGTCGCGATCGATCCGTCGCGCTCGCGCGACGCGCTCCGCAACCGCGAGGGAAGATGACGACCCCCACGCTCGCTGCGTTCGCTGCCCCCGAAGGGGGAGCGAGCCTTTCCTGGGGCGGCCCGGCGAAAGGCCGATCATGAAGTTCACGATGCCGATCCTCGCCATCATCGTCGCGCTGCTGCTCGTCGCGTCGCAGTCGATCTACACGGTCGACCAGCGCAAGTACGCGATCAAGTTCCAGCTCGGCGAGATCATCGAGACGCAGTCGAACGCCGGCCTCTACTTCAAGGTTCCTCTCGTCCAGAACGTGAAGTTCTACGACAAGGTGAACCTCACGCTGGACAATCCGGAACCCGACCGGATGACCACGTCGGAGAAGAAGCCCCTGCTGGTGGACTTCATCGTCCTCTGGCGCATCCTCGACGTGAAGCAGTACTACGTGTCGGTGCAGGGCGACGAGGAAGCCGCGCGGCGGCGCCTGTCGCAGACGGTGCGCGCGAACCTCGCCGAGGAGTTCAACAAGCGAACGGTGCACGAGGCCATCTCCACCGACCGCGACAAGATCACGAACGAGACGCGCGTGAAGGCCAACGCCGACGCCGCGACGATCGGCGTCGAGGTCATCGACGTGCGGCTGCGCCGCGTCGAATTGCCGCCGGACGTCACCGGTCCCGTCTACCAGCGGATGGAATCCGAGCGCCGCCGCGTGGCCAACGAGCTTCGCTCCCTCGGCGCCGCCGAATCCGAGAAGATCCGCGCCGACGCCGACCGCCAGCGCCAGGTGATCCTCGCCGACGCCTATCGCGCCGCGCAGAAGATCAAGGGCGAAGGCGACGGCCGCGCATCGTCGATCTACGCGCAGGCCTACGGCCAGAATCCGGAGTTCTACGCGTTCTATCGCAGCCTGGAAGCGTACAAGACGACGTTCCGCAACAAGAGCGACATGCTGGTGCTCGATCCGTCGTCCGACTTCTTCCAGTACTTCAAGCAATACGGATCCGGGCGCGCGACCAAGCTGCCTGCGAAGTAGCGCGCGGGGGGCGGGCCGACGGATGGATGCGCTCTGGGTGGCGTTCGCGCTGGTGCTGATCGTCGAGGGCCTGCTGCCGTTCATCGCGCCGCGCCTGTGGCGCGAGACGTTCCAGCGGCTGACGGCGCTCACCGACGGCCAGCTCCGGTTCATCGGCCTCATTTCCATCGGCTTCGGCCTGATCTCGCTGGCGGTGCTCCATGCGTAAATGGCTGCTCCCGGAAGCGATCGAGGACGTCCTGCCCGGCGAGGCGTCGCGGCTCGAGGCGCTGCGCCGCACGCTGCTCGATCATTTCGCCGCGCGGCGATACCGCCTCGTGCAGCCGCCGCTCGTCGAGCACCTCGAGTCGCTGCTGACCGGCAGCGGCCGCGATCTCGAGCTGCAGACGTTCAAGGTGGTGGACCCGGCGTCGGGACGCCTGGTCGGCGTGCGCGCAGACATCACGCCGCAGGTGGCGCGCATCGACGCCCACGTGCTGAACGAGCCGGGCGTCACGCGACTCTGCTACGCCGGCAGCGTGCTGCGCACCGCGCCGTCGCTGCCCGGCGAGTCGCGCGAAGTCGTCCAGGTGGGCGCCGAGCTGTTCGGCGAGCCCGGCATCGACGGCGATCGCGAAGTGGTGGCGCTGCTGCTGTCATCGCTCGCCGCGGCCGGCGCGCGCGGATTGCATCTCGACCTCGGTCACGTGGGCGTCTATCGCTCGCTCGTCAACGGCGCCGGCGTGGCGAACAGCGGCGAGGACGCCGACCTCTTCGCCGCGATCGCCTCGAAGGACGTCCCCGCCGTGCGCGAGATCGTCGCGAAGCTGCCGGCGGCCTGGCGCGACGCACTGACCGCGCTGCCCACGATGTACGGCCCCGCCCAGGAGGTGTTGCGCCAGGCCCGCGCCGATCTTCCAGACACCCCGGCGATCGCCAACTCGCTGACGGCGCTTTCGGCGCTCGCCGATTCCGCGGTGCCGGCGGTCGAAGCGCTGCACATCGATCTCGCGGACCTCCGCGGCTATCATTATCACAACGGCGCGATCTTCTCGGTCTTCACGGCGGGCGTCACCACCGCCGTCGGGCACGGGGGCCGCTACGACGGCATCGGCAAGGCGTTCGGCCGCTCGCGTCCGGCGACCGGCTTCACGCTGTACCTGCGGCAGCTCGCGGACGCGTTGGGGGTACTGTAGGTCGGGCTTCGGCCTGACGCCGCGACGCGGCTGGCTGAGGCCGACCCCACCAGCTGTACTGGAAGGAAGCAAATGGGCAAGAACGTCGTCGTCATCGGCACCCAGTGGGGCGATGAGGGCAAGGGCAAGATCGTCGACTGGCTGGCGGAGAGCGCGCAGGGCGTCGTCCGCTTCCAGGGCGGCCACAACGCGGGCCATACCCTCGTCATCGGCGGCAAGAAGACCGTGCTGCGGCTGATCCCGTCCGGGGCGCTGCATCCGAGCGTGGCGATCTACATCGGCAACGGCGTCGTGCTGTCGCCGTCCGCGCTGCTGACCGAGATCCGCGAGCTCGAGGCCGCCGGCGTCGACATCCGGCAGCGGCTTCGCATCTCGCCCGCGTGCCCGCTGGTGCTGCCGGTGCACGTGGCACTCGACCAGGCGCGCGAGGCGGGCCTCGGCGACACCAAGATCGGCACCACGGGCCGCGGCATCGGCCCCGCGTACGAGGACAAGATCGCGCGGCGCGCGCTGCGCGTCCAGGATCTCCTAGATCCCGAGCGTTTCTCCGCGCGGCTCGAGACGCTGCTCGAATATCACAACTTCACGCTGGTCAACTATCACCACCGCCCGCCCGTCGATTTCGCGACGACGCGCGACGAGCTGCTCGCGCTGGCGAAGGAGCTGGCCCCGATGATCGCCGACGTCGCGGGACTGATCCATCAGGCGCGCAAGCGCGGCGACTCGCTGCTGTTCGAGGGCGCGCAAGGCGCGCTGCTCGACATCGATCACGGCACGTATCCGTACGTCACCAGCTCGAATTGCATCGCGGGCGCGGCGGCGCCGGGCGCCGGCATCGGTCCGCAGCTTCTCGACTACGTGCTCGGCATCGTCAAGGCGTACACGACGCGCGTCGGCACCGGTCCCTTCCCCACGGAGCTCACCGACGACGTCGGCGCGGGCCTCGCCAGGCGTGGCAACGAATTCGGCTCCGTCACGGGACGGCCGCGCCGTTGCGGCTGGCTCGACCTGCCGCTGCTGAAGCGCTCGTTCGAGTTGAACGGCGTCGACGGCACGTGCATCACGAAGCTCGACGTGCTGGACGGCATGCCAGAGCTGCGGATCTGCGTCGGCTACACGGTGGACGGCAAGCCGCTCGACCTCATTCCCACCGGCGCCGACGCCGTCGCGAAGTGCCGTCCCGTTTACGAGACGCTCCCCGGATGGAGCGAAAGCACCGTCGGCGTGAAGTCGTTCGACGCGCTGCCCGTCAACGCGCGCGCGTACCTCACCCGCATCGAGCAGATGACCGGCGTGCCGATCGCGATGGTGTCGACCGGCCCCGATCGCACCGAGACGATCCTCCGCACGCATCCGTTCGAGACAGCGGACAAGGGATAAAGCCGGCTTTTGTCCGATCGATTCGCCGCGAGTCGCGGGCAGAGCCCGACGATTCGAGGATCAAGAGCAGGATAAGGGGAGATCGCAATGAGCCTGCACGTCACGTGGGACCAGTACAACACGCTGGTGGAGCGGCTCGCCCTGTCGGTCCACGAATCGGGATTCCGCTTCAACCAGATCATCTGCATCGCGCGCGGCGGCATGCGCGTCGGCGACGTGCTGTCGCGAATCTTCGAGCAGCCGCTCGCGATCCTCTCCACGCACTCGTACAGCTCCGAAGGCGGCACGCTGCGCGGCGAGCTGGTCATCGCCGAGCACATGACGATGACGAAGCCGCGTCTCGGCGACCGCGTGCTGCTCGTCGACGACATGGTGGATTCGGGCCACACGCTCGAGGCCGTCCATGCGGAGCTGCCGCGGCGCTTCGCGCACATGACGGCGCTGAAGACGGCGGTGCTGTGGTGGAAAGCCTGCTCGGTGTTCGCGCCCGACTATCACGTCGAGTTCCTGCCGGACAACCCGTGGATCCACCAGCCCTTCGAGGTCTACGACAACCTCCGCGCCGAGGCGCTGGCGGCGCGCCTCGCCGCTGCCGGGACGGCGCAGACCGCCGGCTGACCACCCGCAGGCCGCTCGCAAGCGCGCTCAGTCGCCCAGCCGGGCGCCGGCAGTGGTCGCGTGCGGGTGCGGGATGACGTCCTTCTTCGGCAGCGTGAACAGCCACATGGTGAGCACATAAGGCGCGGTGAGCGTCGGGACGCCCCACGCCGACATCATCGTGTCCATCGCGCCTTGCACGACCACCGTGAAGACGGTGGCGAGGAACGCGAAGAAGATCACCTTCGGGCTCGTCTTGAGGAACACCACGCCGACGGCGATGGCCGTCAGCACGGGGCTGAAGCCGAAGAGCCCCTCCCGCAGCGCGCCGGTGTCCACGCCGAGCACCACCGAGCAGCCGATGGCGACGGCGGATCCCAGGACGCCTGCGACGGCCGCGCGGACGGAGGCCACGGCAATGCCGATCACGATCAGCACGCCGCTGATCGCGCTGCCCAGCAGGAACACTTCGCCGATGTTCCGGAACAGGATCACCGGAAACTCCTGCAACGTGAGCGCGCTGGCCCCCACCGCGAGGTCGGTGGCCAGCTTTGGCGGACCCATCCCCGTCACGTGCAGCTGCGCGAACGCGTACGCGCCGAGCAGCAGCAGCCACGTCACGAGCACGAACGGTCCCGTCGAGGCGGCGATGCCCCAGTTCCGCGTGACGACCGTGGATATCGCATCCACCGCCACCGACGAGACCGCCGCGCCGATGACGACACACGCCCACATCGCCGGATTGGCGGCGAGGAACGTGGGCAGCGCGACGCCGACGAGCATGCCGTTGAAGCCGTACAGCCCCTGGTTGATGGAAACCCGCGTGCTGTCGAGCAAATAGGCGGTCGCCGTCGCCACGACGAGGCCGACCATGGCGCCGACGGCGATGCTCCAGTTGCCGTTGTCGTGCGACGCCCAGGCGATCGCCGCCAGGAACAGCAGGCCCGTGGCGCAGTTGGACTGGAAGAAGACCTGTCCGGCGCCGCGAAGACTCGCAGTCAGGAGGTTGTCGGGCAGTCGCTTGTCGAGCATTCGCTTCTCCTCGGCGCCTCGAGCGCGCCGCGCACGACGGCCGCGCTCAGCGCCACGCGAACTCGGCCGGCAGACTACGCCCCACCGCCTCCTGCCGCACGACCGCCCACACCTCGCGCATGCGCGCCCGCACCTGGTGAGACTCTGTCCCGACGACGCGCAGCATCAGTCCCGCCTGATTCGGCAGCCGGCTGAGCCCGCTGGCCAGGCCCCCCGCCAGATCGAACTGCGGCGGCACGCGCGCGACGACGCGGTTCGCGACGTCGAGAGGCGTCAGTATCAGCAGGTTGCCGAACACGTCGAAGTGCTGCATCACCCCGGGCAATTCGGGGGAGCGGCGTCCCGGCTCGACCAGCACCTTCTCCGTGAACACCGGCGTGCCGTCCGGCCGCACGACTTCCGTCGCCAGCGACAGCACCCGGTAATTGAACCGCTCCCCGCCGTGATGCTTGCGCCCCGCCATCGCCGATTCGGCGACCAGCACGGTCGCGCTCGGCGCGGCCACGACGTGGGTGCGCGACGCGTAGCGGGCGTCGCGATAGGGAATCGTGACCTCGGGCAGGTACTCCAGGTACGCGCCCTCGCCCACCGTCAGCTGCTGCAGCTGGGCGGCGTGGTTCGCATCCATGGCGTGGACGCGCGTCGCGCCCTGCGTGGTCACGTGGGCGCAGGCGTTCTTCTCCACGTCGACGACGATGGTCAGCCGGTCGCCCTGCAGCGTGCCGCCGCCCACCGACGTGATCATGCAGATCGGCAGCTCCGGCATCTCCTCGTCCCAATACAACGCGCGCTGGACGAGGAGCGGCGCGATCCGCTCCAGCTCGACGAGCTCGGAGCGCGCCGCACGCTTCGCGAAACGCATGCGCAGGAAGCCCACCTTGCCGCGCGCCGCCGCCGCCATCTGCGCCGGCTGGTCCTGGTAGTCGGCGAGCTCCGCCAGCCGGGACAGCCCGGGCAGCGTGAGGCACGACGGGTCGGCGTAGCCGCTCACGGCGCGGGCGTGCGTGTTCCGCCAGCGCCCTACGCGGCGATCGCCTTCTTGAGCGGCACGTCGAAGAGCGCCATCTCGTGGATCGCCCGAACGAGCTCGGGAATGCCCTCGCCTGTCTTGCAGTTCGTGAACAGGAACGGCTTGTCGCCGCGCATGACCGCCGAGCCTTCGCGCATCACCTCGAGCGACGCGCCCACGTACGGCGCCAGGTCGGTCTTGTTGATGACGAGGATGTCGGACTGGCTGATGCCAGGTCCGTTCTTGCGCGGAATCTTGTCGCCCGCCGCGACGTCGATCACGTAGATGAAGAAGTCCACGAGCGCCGGGCTGAACGTCAGCGTCAGGTTGTCTCCGCCGCTTTCGATCAGCACGACATCGCTGTCGGGAAATCTGGCCTCCATTTCCTCGACCGCCGCCAGATTCATCGACGGGTCCTCGCGCACGGCGGTGTGCGGGCAAGCGCCCGTCTCCACGCCGAGGATCTTTTCCTCGATCAGGATGCCCTTCAGCGTGCGCTGCACGTGCCGCGCGTCCTCGGTCGTGACGACGTCGTTGGTGATGATGAGAACGCGGATGCCCACGTCGATCAGCAAGGGGGTGATGGCCTCGACGATCGCCGTCTTGCCGGATCCGACGGGACCGCCAATGCCGATGCGGGTGATCTTCTTCATGCGGCTTCCTCGTGTCGGCGGCGCGGCGCGCGCAGCCCTAGTTCATGAACATGCGGACGTGCGCACCCACGTGATGCGCGACAAGAACGTCGAACACGGGCGCGAAGCCCGCCATCTCGCCGAGCGGCACGTCGCGCACCTGCAGGTACAGGTCGTGGACACCCGAGTTGATGCCGAACAGCGCCTTCTGCGTCTGAAGATGATCGACCCGCATCAGGCGCAGCGCAGCGCCGAGCATCATCTGGGTGACGCCATATTGATGGACCGCAAAGGCGTCCTCTTCCGGGAGCCCGTGCGCGGCGAAGATCAATCCATGCGCGATCGGATAGCATCCCGGCGTGCGGCCGTCGGTGATGGCCGTGAGCCACGCGGCAAGCAGCGCGTCGCCGAACAGGCCCGCCGCGAGCTCTCCCAGCTTCTTTCCCATCCGGGTGGACATGATGCGCTGCTCGTCGCCCACGCGCCGCAGGCTGATCGCCGCATCGGCCGCCATGACGCCGTCGAGATCCTGCGCCGCCGCCGCACGATGCGCCGCCAGCAGCGCCACCCCGTCCAGGTGCGCCGACTGCGAGGCCGCCGCGCGCACGAACCCTTCGAGCGTCGCCAGGTCGCGGACGATGCCCGTCTGGATCGCCGACTCCACGCCGTTCGAGAAGGAGAACGCGCCCACCGGAAGCGTCGAATCCCCGAACTGCAGGATCCGCATCAACGCGACGGCGCCATCGGTCCGCACTGCTATTGCGACTCGCCGTCGTGCGCGTGGTCGTGCGCGGCGAAGCTGCCGTGCAGCTCCGCGTGCTGGTGCATGCCGGCGGGAGCCGCCTGGCGCGGATGCTCGTGCTGGTGCGCATGCGGGTGCGCGTGCGAGGTGCCGTCGGCGTGTCGATGCGCGTGCGCGTGCAGGTGGCTGTGCGGATCGCCGGGCGGCGCGGTCTGGTAGGCCTGGGTGTGACTGTGCGGCGTGGCGTCGGCGCCGCCGAACAGGCGCCGCGCCTCGTGCGGCGCGAGATACGGGATCACGTCGGCGCCGGGGACGAACGCGTGGGTGACGTGCTCGAAGCGATGCGTGCGCATGACCGAATCCATCACCTTGCGGTCCACCGTCAGCGGCACGTAGACCCGCGAGTCCTTCACCACAGCCGGCCAATGCTGGTTGCCGAGGGCGTGGCCGAGCTCGAAGCAGCTCCGCGCGATCTGCTCCGGCGCCAGCGCCGCCGCCGCGCCCAGATCGATGATCATCACTTCCTTCAGCGTGATGCGCACGACGATCGCGTCGGTCCCCGTGCACGCCAGGACGTCGCCGTCCTTCAGCTGGTACAGGCGCGGCAGCGCGACCGCAAGCTCCACGCCGCCGGCCGTTTTCTTGCGCAACCGGTTCTTCTGCGCCTCCCATTGATCCAGGCGGAACTCGTCGATGGCGAGCGGCGCGAGGCGCGTCTTCCACTCGGGGTCGTTGCAGTTGCCGAGCACGGTTTCGATCAGGTTCATGACGATTGGGGCTCTCGAATCGACGCGACCGCGCCGGAGGCTGCGCAAGCGGAGCTCACGGCGACGGCAAGTGTGGGCCGCCCCGGCGAACGGCGCTAGCTGAAGAAGTAGAGCTGGTTCAGAGGAATCTCGGCGGCCGGCGGCACCGTCGCGTGCTTGCCATCGACGCGCACGGCGAACGTCTCGGGATCGACCTCGATGGTGGGTGTGGCGTCGTTTCGCACCATGTTGGCCTTCGAGACCTGGCGCGTTCCCTTCACCGCCTCGACGTTGCTCTGGAGCCCGTAGCGTTCGGCGACACCGTTCTCCTTGGCCGCGCGCGACGTGAACGTGTACCGCGTCCTGGTGAGCGCGGAGCCGCTGGCGCCGAACATCGGCCGGTACATCACCGGTTGCGGCGTCGGCAGCGACGCGTTGGGATCGCCCATCGCGTACCACACCACCATGCCGCCCTTGATGACGTACTTCGGCTTGGCGCCGAACATCGAGAAGTCCCACAGGACGAGGTCGGCGAGCTTGCCGACCTCCACCGACCCGATCAGGTGGCTCACGCCTTGCGCGACGGCCGGATTGATCGTGACCTTCGCAACGTAGCGCAACACGCGGAAGTTGTCGTTGCCGGGCGCGTCCTCGGGCAGCGCGCCGCGCGCCTCTTTCATGCAGTGGGCGGTCTGGATCGCCCGCAGATAGTTCTCGCCGATGCGTCCCATCGCCTGGGAGTCGGACGAGATGATCGAGATGGCGCCGAGGTCGTGCAGCACGTTCTCCGCGGCGATCGTCTCCGCCCGCACGCGGCTCTCGGCGAACGCGACGTCCGACGGGATCCTCGGATTGAGGTTGTGGCAGACCATGATCATGTCGAACAGCTCGGCCTGCGAATTGATGCCGTAGGGCAGCGTGGGGTTGGTCGAGCTCGGCAGCACGTTCGGCAGCGAGGCGACGCGGATGATGTCCGGCGCATGGCCCCCGCCCGCGCCCTCCGTGTGATAGGTGTGGATCGTGCGGCCGTCGAACGCCGCGATGGTGTTCTCGACGAAGCCGGACTCGTTCAGCGTATCCGTGTGGATGCACACCTGCACGTCCATGTCGTCCGCCACGGTGAGCGACGTGCGGATCGTGCCGGGCGTGGTGCCCCAGTCCTCGTGGATCTTGAGGCCGGCGGCTCCGGCGTTGATCTGCTCGACGATCGGTGCGGCGCCGGACGAGTTTCCCTTGCCCAGCAGTCCCACGTTGACGGGCAGCCCGTCGAACGCGCGCATCATCATCTCCATGTTCCACGTGCCCGACGTGATCGTGGTGCCGTTGGTGCCGTCGGTGGGTCCGACGCCGCCGCCGAACAGCGTGGTGATGCCGTTGGACAGCGCCGCCCACACCTGCTGCGGCGAGATCATGTGGACGTGGCCGTCGTTGCCGCCGGCGGTGAGGATCAGGTGCTCGCCGGAGATCGCATCGGTGGCCGCACCGACCGCGAGCGACGGCGTGACGCCGTCCATCGTCGACGGATTGCCGGCCTTGCCGATGCCGCAGATGAAGCCGTTCTTGATGCCGACGTCGGCCTTGACCACGCCCTGCACGGCGTCGACGATCGTGACGTTGGTGATGACGAGGTCCGGCGCACCGGCCGCGCTGGTGAGCTGGTTGTCCATTCCCATGCCGTCCCGCAGCGTCTTGCCGCCGCCGTAGACGGCCTCGTCGCCGTAGTTGCGCAGATCCCTCTCGATCTCGATGTACAGGTTGGTGTCGCCGAGCCGGATCTTGTCGCCGGCGGTGGGGCCGAACAGGTCGTTGTACTGCTTGCGCGTGATCGTGGACATGCGCCTAGCCCTTCCCGGTCTTCTTCGACTTGAAGCCGTACAGCGCCGCGCGCTGCAGCGACTCCGCCAGCCGCGGCCGGTAGGCATGATCGTGCTCGGTGCCGGTCCATCCGTCGACGAGATTGTTGAAGCCATAGACCCGCTGCGTGCCGCCGAGCGGCACCAGCACCACGGGCTTCTCGTCGCCGGGCTCGAAGCGGATGGCCGTGCTGGCCGGAATGTCGAGCCGCTTGCCGAACGCCTGCTCGCGATCGAACTCGAGGTATGAATTCACCTCGAAGAAATGGAAGTGCGAGCCCACCTGCACCGGCCGGTCGCCGGTGTTGCGGACCTTCAGCCTGGTTTGCGGCCGTCCGACGTTGATCTCGATGTCACCATCACCGAACACGACGCCGCCCACCGCGACAGGGTCCGTCCGGGCGCCGCCGGCGCTTGCCGCAGCGGCGGGCGCGCGTGCCGTGCGCGCTTTTGGGGCGGAGGATTTTTTCTGTGCCATGAGCGCGGAGCTCCGTCTGTGCCGGCTACTTGATCGGCTGGTGAACCGTGACGAGACGGCTGCCGTCGGTGAAGACCGCCTCCACCTGGACGAAGGGAATCATGTCCGCGACGCCGTTCATCACGTCGTCCAGCGTGAGCACTTCGGCGGCATCCTTCATGACCTGCTCGACCGTCTTGCCCTCGCGCGCGCCTTCCATGGCCGCAGCGGAGATCACCGAGACGGATTCGGGATGATTGAGCTTCAGCCCCTTGGCCTTGCGACGCAAGGCGATGTCGGCGAGCGTGTAGATGAGCAGCTTCTCCTGCTCTCGCGGGGTGAGATGCATAGGGGCGTTCTCCCGGGCGCACGCAAAGCGCGGCGCATTGCTGACGTACAGGCTTTCCTCGCAGTATAAGAGCAACCCGCAGATGGGCACAACGCGCCGGGCGGGTGTGCTTCAATGCGCATCTCTCGAGACCTCCGCCACCGGGATGACGTCATGGGATTCGAACTCTCCACGCAGCTGCTCCTCGCGGTCGCGATGTTCGCGCTGACGATCGCCCTGCAGATGGCCGCCACGCTCGGCGCGATCGAACTGCGCCGCCGACGCTGGGGTGCCGGCAAGGCGCTGACCGGATTTGGTGCGACGCTGCAGCTTGGCGTGATCACGAGCGGCCTCCTGATCCTGGCGTTCCTGCAGTCGTTCGCATGGGCCCTCATGTATCTGTGGACGAGCGGATTCGACAGCCTTCACTCCGCCCTGTTCTTCTCCCTCTCGTGCTTCTCGACGCTGGGAATCGCGAACTACGTGCCGGCGCAGGGGCACGACGTGCTTTCCGCGATGGAGGCCATCGTGGGCTCGCTGTCGATGGGCTGGTCGGCGGCCATCATCGTGGCTGCGGCGCACGCCTATTACCTCGAGCTGCACGAGCGCGAGTCGGTGCCGCTCAACCTGTGACCACCCGGCCGCGATGAGCGCAGACTCGACGTGAAAAGCACGCCACCCGGCGGGGCGTTTCGGCAACTGCTGATGGGGATGCGGCCATTCGCCGCGCTTCGCGCAGGGAGCGACGCATGGGCGGGCGTCACGCTCGCGGCCCTCGCGATACCGGCCTGCCTGGGCTATGCGCGGATCGCCGGCATGCCCGTGGTCACCGGCCTGTACACGCTGGTGGTGCCGCTCGTCGCGTTCGCGCTGTTCGGCGCGTCGCGTCAGCTGGTGGTCGCCGCCGACTCCTCCACGGCAGCGATCATGGGCGCGGCGCTCGTCGCGATGGCAGCGCAAGGATCGGCGGACTATGTCTCGCTCGCCGCAACGCTCGCCCTCTTCACCGCGGTGCTGTTCCTTGCGGCGCGCGCGCTCGGCCTGGGCTTCCTCTCGGACTTCCTCGCGCAAAGCGCGCTCGTCGGCTTCCTCGCCGGGACGGGCGTGCACATCCTGATCAGCGAAGTCGCCGATCTCGCGGGCGCCGCGCGGCCGCACCAAGTCCTGCTCAACATCGGCGACGCGGCGTCATGGCTGACCGCGATTACTTTCCCCACGATGACGGCCTTCCTCCTGACGATCGCAGCGCTCTGGTCGTCCGCGCGCTTCCTTCCGCGCGTCCCCGGCGCCCTGATCGTCGTCGCCGCGGCCATCGCGGCAAGCGGGGCGTTCGACCTTGGCGCGCATGGCGTCGCCACCATCGGACCCTTCGCCGCCGGCTTGCCGACGCTCACCTGGCCCGGCGTGTCGATGGAGCGCGTGCACTTGCTCGGCGCCTGTGCGGTGAGCGTGTTCGTCGTGGCGGCGGCGAAGAGCGCGGCGGTGGCACGCGCGTTCGCGGACAGGCACCGCGAGCGATCGGAGCCCGACGCGGACCTGGCCGGCCTTGCTGCCGCGAACATGGCAGCCGCGGTCAGCGGTGCCTTCGTCGTGAGCGGCAGCGCGACCAAGACGCAGATGGTGGACGCGGCGGGCGGGCGGAGCCAGCTTGCGCATGTCACCGCCGCCGCCGTCGTCGCAGTCGTCCTCATTTTCCTGACGCATTGGTTCGCACTGCTGCCGGTCGCCACACTGTCCGCCATCGTGTTCCTGGCCGGACTCGACCTCATCGACGTGCGCACGCTGCGGGCGCTGGCGCAACGGCAGCGCGACGAATTCCTCATCGCCGTCGCGACGGCCGCATGCGTTCTGACCTTCGGCTTGATCGAGGCCGTCGCGTTCGCGTTCGTCGCCTCCATCGTCGACTACGTGCGTCGCACCTACCGGCCGCGCGCGTATGCGCTTCGCCGCGACGGCACGGGAATCTGGGAGCGCGCGACCGCCGGCGCCGCAGCGGTGGCGGCGCCGGAGACCGTCGCGGCCTATCGGTTCGAAGCCGGCCTGTTCTACGCCAACGCCCGCGGGTTCAGCGACGCCGTGATCGATCTCGTGGAAGCGCACGACGCCTCCCTCGAGGCGCTCGTGCTGGACTCGAGCGGGATCGACTCGCTCGACTTCACGTCGGCGACGATGCTCCGAAATCTTCTGGATCGTCTGGCGGACCGAGGCGTGGCGCTCGCGCTGGCGGCGCCGCCGGACGCGCTGGTGGAGGACCTGCATCGCTACGCGTTCGATGCAGGTCCGGCGAAGCTCGAGGTCTTCGGCAGCCTGCAGGCGGCGTATGCGCATTTCGCCGGCGCGCGCCCGGCGCCCGCGTAGCGGCTCGAGGCCGCTCGCTTTGGTACTATGTCCCTGCCGCGCGACGCTGAAATCGGAAATGAAAAGGCCCCCGAAGGGGCCGATCTCATGCCGGCCCCCGAAGGGGCCGATCTCCTGCCGGTCCCCGAAGGGGCCGATCTCGCGCGATACGTGGTGCCCAGAAGAGGACTCGAACCTCCACAGTGTTGCCACCGCTAGGACCTGAACCTAGTGCGTCTACCAATTCCGCCATCTGGGCATCGGCAACCCGTTATTTTAAAAGAACGTTCCATCCTTGTCAAAACGCAAAAATTCCACCGGCCCACAGGCCCCTGACGCGGCGCTTCCCACCGCCGCCGCCATTCTCGCCGCGCTCCACGACGCCGGCATTCCCCTCGCTCCCCACGAGCTTGCCCGCCGGCTGGACGTCGCGGCGGCGGATACGAGCGCCTTCGACGCGCACCTGAAGGAACTGGAGCGCGCGGGGCGCGTGCTCGTCAATCGCAAGGGCGAGGTGTGCATCGTCGCCAAGCTCGACCTCGTCACCGGGCGGGTGCAGGGACATCCCGACGGCTTCGGCTTCCTCGTGCCCGACGAAGGCGGCGACGATCTCTTCCTCAGCCCGCGCGAGATGCACAAGGTGCTGCACGGCGACCGCATCACGGCGCGCCGCGTCGGTGTCGATCGGCGAGGCCGGCCCGAAGGCGCGATCGTCGACGTGCTGGAGCGCGTGAACCGCGACGTCGTCGGTCGCGTGCACGAGGAGCGCGGCGTCTGGTTCCTCGAGGCCGAGAACCGGCGGATCAACCAGGATTTGATGATCCCGGAGGGCGAGCGCAACGGCGCCGTGCCGGGACAGGTCGTCGTGGTCGAGATCATCGAGCAGCCTTCCGAGCATCGCGAGGCGACCGCGCGCGTGAAGGAGATCCTCGGCAGCGCCACCGATCCCGGCATCGAGATCGAGATCGCGCTCCGCAAGCACGACCTGCCGTTCGAGTTTTCCGCCGCGGCCCTGCGCCAGGCGAAACGGCTCCCCGCGGACGTGCGCCCCGCCGACCGCAAGGGCCGCGTCGATCTCACCGCGCTTCCCCTCGTGACGATCGACGGCGAAACGGCGAAAGACTTCGACGACGCCGTCTACTGCGAGCGCAAGGGCAAGGGCTTCCGCCTGATCGTCGCCATCGCCGACGTGTCGCACTACGTGCGCGACGGCGACGCCATCGACGCCGACGCGCGCGAGCGCGGCACGTCCGTCTACTTCCCGCGGCGCGTGATTCCCATGCTGCCCGAGGCGCTGTCGAACGAGCTGTGCTCGCTCAAGCCCAACGTCGACCGGCTGTGCATGGTGTGCGACATGAGCGTGTCCGCCGACGGCGTCATCGGCGGCTACGAGTTCTATCCGGCGGTGATGCACTCGCAGGCGCGGCTCACCTACACGCAGGTCTGGGACTGGCTGTCGGATCCGAAAGCCGCGAAGGGCGCCGACGCGAAAAAGCTCCTGCCGCACCTGTCGAACCTGTACGCCGCGTTCAAGGCGCTGCTGAAGACGCGCGAGGCCCGCGGCGCGATCGACTTCGACTCGGTGGAGCTCGCGATCGAGTTCGACGAGAAGGGCCGCATCGCGCAGATCGTACCGGCGCCGCGCAACGACGCGCACCGGCTGATCGAGGAGTGCATGCTGGCGGCGAACGTCAGCGCCGCCGATTTCGCGGCGAAGCACGAGCAGCCGATCCTCTACCGGATCCACGAAGGCCCGCCGCCCGACAAGCTCGCCGTGCTGCGGGAGTTCCTGGCAGGGTCGGCGCTGTCCCTCGGCGGCGGCGACGACCCGGCCGCGTCCGACTACGCGCAGCTCCTCGGCAAGGTGCGCGAGCGTCCCGATTTCGCACTGCTGCAGACGGTGCTGCTCCGCTCGCTGTCGCAGGCGCAGTACAGCCCGGACAACGTCGGGCATTTCGGCCTCGCGTACGACGCTTACGCCCACTTCACGTCGCCGATCCGCCGCTACCCCGACCTTCTCGTCCATCGCGCGCTCAAGGCGGTGCTGGCCGGCAAGCACTACACGCCGTCGGGCCAGAGCTGGAACGCGCTGGGCGTCCATTGCTCGATGACGGAGCGGCGCGCCGACGACGCCTCGCGCGACGTCACGCAATGGCTGAAGTGCTTCTACATGCAGGACCGGATCGGCGAGGAGTTTGCCGGCACGATCAGCGGCGTTGCGAGCTTCGGCCTCTTCGTCACGCTCGACGGCCTCAATATCGACGGCCTCGTGCACGTCACCGAGCTCGGCCGCGACTATTTCCACTTCCAGCAGGCGCGGCACGCGCTGATCGGCGAAAAGAGCGGGCGGACGTTCCAGCTTGCCGGCCGTGTACGCGTGAAGATCGCGCGCGTCGACCTCGAGACCGCCAAGATCGACTTCACGCTGGTCGAGGACGCCGAGGGCGGCGGGCGAGACTCGGCTCGTCCGCGCTTCGCCGAGCCCTTGTCGCGCGGGGACCGTCCCGCGCCGGCCGGCAAGAAGCGCCGCTAGGAATCGCGCTGCCCTAGAGCGATCAGCGCTTCGTTTCGGGTTGTGGGGTCATCCGCAGGTAGGGTCGCAGCGCCTTGTAGCCCTTCGGGAATTTCTGCTTGATCACTTCGGGGTCCTGCAGCGCGGGAACGATCACGACGTCCTCGCCGTTCTTCCAGTTCACCGGCGTGGCGACCTGGTTGTACTCGGTGAGCTGCAGCGAGTCGATGACGCGCAGGATCTCGTCGAAGTTGCGGCCGGTGGACGCCGGGTAGGTCAGCATCAGGCGGATCTTCTTCGCCGGGTCGATGATGAACACCGAGCGCACCGTCTGCGTCGCGCTGGCGTTGGGGTGGATCATGTCGTAGAGCAGCGAAACCTTGCGGTCGGCGTCGGCGAGGATCGGAAAGTTGACCTTGGTCTTCTGCGTGTCGTTGATGTCGTCGATCCACTTCTTGTGCGAGTCGACGGGATCGACGGACAGCGCGATCACCTTGGTGTTGCGCTTGGCGAATTCGTCCTTCAGCTTGGCCGTCATGCCGAGCTCGGTCGTGCATACCGGCGTGAAATCGGCAGGATGGGAGAACAGCACACCCCAGCTGTCGCCCAGCCATTCGTGAAAGCTGATCCGCCCTTCGCTCGAGTCCTGCTCGAAATCGGGGGCGACGTCTCCAAGTCGGATTGTCATGGCGTTCTCCTCGGTTGACCTCGCTACGGAGGGATTGCCATGATAATGATTCCGCGTGGCGCCCGCATGGCCTTCTCGCCATAAGGATAGGCCCGTCGCGCCGGCCTGATTGTGCTGCGCACAACCGCCGCGCAAATCCCCTAGAATCCGCGGATGAAGATCCCACGCGACGCGCCCGCGGGCGGCGACCTCGACCTCGTGGTGCAGGCGATCGCGCTCGCGCGCGAGGACCTCGACATCCTGGCCCTTCTCACGGATACCGAAGGCGCCGATCCGCTCGGGCGCGCCGGCAACGACGCCTACGCCCTCCGTTCCGTGCGCGGGTTCGAAGGCGTGGCGGCCGCCTGCGCGGGCGCCGGCTACGATTGCGCGCTCGTTCCCCCGGCGCGGTTGCTCGAGCGCGTCCGCCTCGTGGCGATGGACATGGACTCGACGCTGATCACGATCGAATGCATCGACGAGATCGCGGATCTGCAGGGCCTGAAGCCCGAGGTGGCGGCGATCACCGCCCGCGCGATGCGCGGCGAGATCGACTTCAGGGCGAGCCTCGCCGAGCGCGTAGCGCTGCTCGCCGGGCTCCCGGTCTCCGCGCTGGAGCGCGTCTACGACGAGCGGCTGCGGCTGTCGCCGGGCGCCGAGCGAATGATCGCGACGTTCAAGTCGGCCGGCGCCAGCCTGCTGCTGGTGTCCGGCGGCTTCACGTTCTTCACCGATCGGCTGCGGGATCGCCTGGGCTTCGACGCGACGCTGTCGAACCGGCTGGAGATCGCCGGCGGCAAGCTCACGGGGCGTGTCGAGGGCGACATCGCCGACGCCGCCGCGAAGGCCGCGGCGCTGCGCCAGCACGCCGAAGCGGTGCGAGGCAGCGCCGATGGCCTTGTCGTCGCCATCGGCGACGGCGCGAACGACCTGCCGATGCTGGCCGCCGCCGACGTGTCGATCGCCTATCGCGCGAAGCCTGCCGTCCGCGCGAAGGCGATGCATGCGATCGACTACTGCGGTCTGGACGCGATCCTCAACCTGTTCGCCTGAAATCGACGGCGGTTACAGGAAAACGAGGCGCCCGAATGCCCACAGGTCCCATGCCGCGAGGAGCAGCAGCGCGCCCCACGTCAAGGCCGTGCCCGCGAAGCGTCCGAACGAGGCCCCGCTGCTGCGCGACAATCCCGCCGCGTGCAGCACGCGACCCACGACGAGCGCGATGCCGCACGCGTGCAGCAGCCACGGCGATGCGCGATTGAGCTCGGCGATCAGGAGCAGCATGAGGGTGGGCAGCGCCCATTCGACGGTGTTGGCGTGCGCGCGGATCGCACGCGCCAGGCGCGTGTCGCCGCCGTCGCCCAATCCCACTTTCAGCTCGCCCCGCAAACGCGAGATCGGGATCGCCAGGAACACGAGGAGGATGCCGATCAGCCCGCCGTAGAGGGCGGCGATCGCGGGCATCGGTGCGGGGTTCATCGCCGGTCAGGCCGCTTCGTCGATCCAGGCCATCTGGATCGCTTCGAGGATCTTCTCGCCGCTGCGGGCGGGATCGTCGGAGAAGCCCGGCAGCGCCAGCACCCACTCGCGCAGGTCCGTGAAGCGGACCTTGAGCGGATCGACGTCCGGGTGCGCCTCGGCGAGTGCGATCGCGATGTCGGCGGTATCGGTCCATTTCATGACTTGAGCTCTTTCGCGTAGTTGATCGTGTACTTCGGGATCTCGACGACGAGCTTCGCGTCGCCCACGATGGCCTGGCACGAAAGGCGCGACACGGGCGTCAGCCCCCACGCGCGGTCGAGGAGATCGTCCTCGTCCTCCGACGACGGGGGCAGCGTGCCGAAGCCCTCGCGGACGATGACGTGGCACGTGGTGCACGCGCAGGACTTCTCGCACGCGTGCTCGACGGCGATCCCCTGGTCCAGCAGGTTGTCGAGCAGCGAAATGCCCTTTTCCGCCTCGAAGGTCTTGCCCTCGGGACAGAGCTCGGCGTGCGGGAGAACGACGATCTCGGCCATGTCAGAGCACCGCGTCCACGCGCTTGCCTGTCAGCGCCGCCGCCATGCTGCGATCCATCCTGCGGCCCGCGAACTCGGCGGTGGCGCGATTGAGCGCCTCGACGGCTGCCCGCAGCGCGAGATGGTCCGATCCGCCACGGCGCGCCTCGACCTCCGCCATCGCCGCGGCGATCTGCGCGGCTTCGTCCGGCGCGAGCAGCGCGGCGTCCACCGCCAGCGCGTTGCGCGTCGCTGCGAGGATCTGGTCGGCGTCGACCTCGACTTCCGCGAGCGCCCGCGCCTTCATGTCGTCCTCGGCGTGCGCGAACGATTCGTGCAGCATCCGCGCGATCTCGGTGTCCGTCAGGCCATACGACGGCTTGACCGTGATCGCCGCCTCGGTGCCGGTCTCCTGCTCGCGGGCCGACACGGCGAGCAGCCCGTCGGCGTCGACCTCGAACGTGACGCGGATGCGCGCCGCCCCCGCGGCCATCGGCGGGATGCCGCGCAGCTCGAAGCGCGCCAGCGAGCGGCAGTCGGCGACCTTCTCGCGCTCGCCCTGCACGACGTGGATCGCCATGGCGGTCTGCCCGTCCTTGAACGTCGTGAAGTCCTGTGAGCGCGCGACGGGGATCGTCGAGTTGCGCGGGATGATGCGCTCGGCCAGTCCGCCCATCGTCTCGAGGCCGAGCGAAAGCGGAATGACGTCGAGCAGCAGCCAGTCGTCGTTGCGCTCGCGGTTGCCCGCAAGCTTGTTCGCCTGGATCGCGGCGCCGAGCGCCACGACCTCGTCGGGATTCAGGTTGGTGAGCGGAGGCTGCCCGAAGAACTCGGCGACCGCCCGCCGGATCTGCGGCATTCGCGTCGCGCCGCCTACGAGCACGACGCCCTTGACGTCGGAAGGCGCCACCGCGGCGTCGCGCAACGCGCGCTTCAGCGGCGGCAGCGTCTTGGCGACGAGGTTGCGCGTGATCTCGGTGAAGATTGCCTTCGTGAGCGTGAGGTCGACCTTCGTCCCGTCGGCCAGCGTGGCGAGGAGCGGCGCGGCGTCGTGCCCGGTCAGCATCTCCTTGGCTTCGCGCGACTTCACGAGCAGCAGGCGGGCGTCGGAAGGCGAGAGCGGCGGCAGGCGGGCCGCCTCGATGATCCAGCAGAAGACGCGATGGTCGAAGTCGTCGCCGCCGAGCGCGGAATCGCCGTTCGTGGCGAGCACCTCGAACACGCCGCGCGTCAGCTTGAGGATCGAGATGTCGAACGTGCCGCCGCCGAGGTCGTACACGGCATAGGTGCCCTCGGAGCCGTTGTCGAGCCCGTAGGCGACCGCCGCGGCGGTGGGCTCGTTCAGCAGCCGCAGGATCGGCAAGCCGGCGAGACGCGCGGCGTCCTTCGTGGCCTGGCGCTGCGCTTCGTCGAAATACGCGGGAACCGTGACGACGGCGCCGTCGATCGGGCCGCCGAGCGATGACTCGCCGCGCGCGCGCAACGCCTTCAGCACTTCGGCCGAGATCTCGACCGGACTCTTGACGCCGGCGCGCGTGCCGATGCGCACCATGCCGGGCTCGTCGTGAAAGCGGTACGGAAAGCGCCGGTCGTCGCCGAGGTCGGCGAGCCCGCGTCCCATCATCCGCTTCACCGACACGATCGTGTTCTGCGGGTCGTCCGACTGGTGCGCCATCGCGGCGTACCCGACGTCGACGCCGTCCTCGCGGTAGCGGACGATCGACGGCACCAGCGGGCGGCCCTCCTCGTCCGGCAGCACGACCGCGAAGCCGTTGCGCACCGTCGCCACCAGCGAGTTGGTCGTGCCGAGGTCGATGCCGATCGCGCGCTTCCACGCGTGCGGCAGCGGCGCCTCGCCGGGCTCGGAGATCTGGAACAGCGCCATCAGTCGTCGAGCGTCGCCTGCAGCGCGTCGACGTCCGCCGCGAGCTTGGTCAGGAACTGGAGCTCGCGCACCGGCGTGCGCGCCGCCGCGTACGCGCGCTCGTCGTCGAGCCGTTGCGCCAGCACCGTCTCGCGATCGGCGATCTCCGCGCGAATCTCGCCCGCCAGCGCCGCGAGCGCGCGCGCGTCGCGCGCCGCCACCGCGTCCTCCGCGACTTCGCGGCGGTCGAGCTGGCGCTCGAGGAAGTCGAGCGGCAGTGCCGTGTCGGTCTCATCCAGCGCGTCGACGCCGTGGAGGCCGAGCAGGTAGCTCGCCCGCGCCACCGGGTCCTTCAGCGCCCGATACGCCTCGTTGACGTGCGCGGACGATTGCAGCGCCATGCGCTTCTGCTGCTCGCTGCCGCCGGCGAAGCGGTCCGGATGCACTTCCGACTGCAGCGCGCGATACGCGCGCTCGAGCGCGGCGCCGTCGTGGCGGTAGCGCTGCGGGAGCCCGAAGAGCTCGAAGTGATTGCGGGTGGGATCGATCATCGTCGCCATTGCGGCACCAGAAAAAAGGGCGGCCATGCCGCCCCGATGCCCTCGGAGCGGCGCGCTAGTCGATGGCGGCCAGCACGTCGCTCGCCTTCACGACCGCGTTCACCGTGGCGGCCAGCGGGTTGCGTGCGCTTGTCATCATCGTCTCTCCAGCACGTCGTCAGACGTTGAAGGACTCGCCGCACCCGCACGCATCCTTGACGTTCGGGTTGTTGAACTTGAAGCCTTCGTTGAGGCCCTCTTTCGCGAAGTCGAGCTCCAGGCCCGCGAGGTAAGGCAGGCTCTTGGGATCGACGAGGACCGTCACCCCGTGGCTTTCGAAGCGGTGGTCTTCGGGGCGAACGTCGTCCGCGTACTCGAGCTTGTACGCGAGCCCGGAGCATCCCGACGTGCGCACGCCGAGACGCAACCCCACGCCCTTGCCGCGCTTGGACAGGTGCGCGGCGACGTGCTTGGCCGCGCTGGCGGTGAGCGAAATGCCGTCCATGATCAGTCCGCCGCGGCCTGTTGCGGCGCGCGCGCCGCCTCGGCCGTCGCAGACTCGGCCACCGCGTCGGCGTGCTTGGCGCGATAGTCGGCCACGGCCGCCTTGATCGCGTCCTCGGCGAGGATCGAGCAGTGGATCTTGACCGGCGGGAGCGCGAGCTCCTCGGCGATCTGCGTGTTGCGGATCGACATCGCCTCGTCGAGCGACTTGCCCTTCACCCATTCGGTGACGAGCGACGAGGACGCGATGGCCGAGCCGCAGCCGTACGTCTTGAACTTGGCATCCTCGATGCGGCCGTCCTTGCCGACCTTGATCTGCAGCTTCATCACGTCGCCGCACGCCGGCGCGCCGACCATGCCGGTGCCCACGCCGTCGTCGTCCTTCTTGAACGAGCCGACGTTGCGCGGATTCTCGTAGTGATCGATGACTTTTTCGCTATATGCCATGACGGTTCTCCATGTCCTACATCGGCGACGCTCAGTGCGCCGCCCACTGCACGGTGTTCAGATCTACGCCTTCCTTGTACATCTCCCACAGCGGCGACAGCTCGCGGAGCTTGGCGATCTTCCGATGGAGCAGGTCGACCGTGTAGTCGATCTCCTCCGCGGTAGTGAACCGGCCGACGGTGAAACGGATGGAGCTGTGCGCGAGCTCGTCGCTGCGGCCGAGCGCGCGCAGGACGTACGACGGCTCGAGCGAAGCAGACGTGCACGCCGAGCCCGACGACACCGCGACGTCCTTGATTGCCATGATCAGGCTCTCGCCCTCGACGAAATTGAAGCTGACGTTGAGGTTGTGCGGCACGCGCTGCTCGAGGTCGCCGTTGATGTAGACCTCCTCGATCTGCGACAGGCCCTTCCACAGGCGGTCGCGCAGCATGCGGATGCGCTCGTTCTCCGTCGCCATTTCCGCCTTGGCGAGCCGGAACGCCTCGCCCATGCCGACGATCTGGTGCGTCGCGAGCGTGCCCGAGCGCATGCCGCGCTCGTGGCCGCCGCCGTGCATCTGCGCCTCGATGCGCACGCGCGGCTTGCGGCGCACGAACAGCGCGCCGATGCCCTTGGGACCGTAGGTCTTGTGCGCCGAGAACGACATCAGGTCGACCTTCAGCTTGGTCAGGTCCACCGGCACCTTGCCCGTAGCCTGCGCACCGTCGACGTGGAAGATGATGCCGCGCGCGCGGCAGATCTCGCCGATGGCCGGTACGTTCTGGATGACGCCGATCTCGTTGTTCACGAACATCACCGACACGACGATCGTGTCGGGACGAAGCGCCGCCTCGAACGCGGCGAGATCGAGAAGGCCATCCTCGCGGACGTCGAGGTACGTGACCTCGAAGCCTTCGCGCTCGAGATCGCGCATCGTGTCGAGCGTGGCCTTGTGCTCCGTCTTTACCGTGACGAGGTGCCTGCCCTTGTCCTTGTAGAAATGGGCGGCGCCCTTCAGCGCGAGGTTGATGGCCTCGGTGGCGCCGGAGGTCCACACGATTTCCTTCGGATCGCAGTTGACGAGCGCCGCGACGTTGGCGCGCGCCTCCTCGACCGCGGCTTCCGTGGTCCAGCCGAACGAATGCGATCGCGACGCCGGGTTGCCGAAGTGCTCCGTCAGGTACGGAATCATCTTCTGCGCGACGCGCGGATCGACCGGCGTGGTGGCGGAGTAGTCGAGGTAGATCGGAAGTCTCATGGGTGTTCTTGGCTCGGCGTTGTTCAGACGGCGTCGACCGGCTCGCAGGCCCGCGGACCCGAGGACGCGGTCTGGTGGCGGTGGTCCTGCAGGACGGCGACCTCGGCATTCTTCGGCCGCTGTTGGCGGACGAGCTCGGCCAGCGTGACCGAGCGGAGGAACGTGAAGATGTGCGCGTTGAGCCCCGCCCACAGCTCGTGGGTCATGCAGCGCCGGTCGTCGAGGCAATTCTCGCGGCCGCCGCACTGGGTGGCGTCGATCGGCTCGTCGACCGCCAGGATGACGTCGGCCACCGACAGCGTGTCCGCCGCGCGGGCGAGGTTGTAGCCGCCGCCGGGGCCGCGGACGCTCTCGACCAGGCCATGGCGGCGCAGCTTGCCGAACAGCTGCTCGAGATACGAGAGGGAGATCTTCTGGCGCTCGGAAACCGCGGCCAGCGTCACCGGGCCTCGCGTGCCGTACATCGCCACGTCGATCATCGCCGTGACGGCAAAACGTCCTTTGGTGGTCAGTCGCATGGGTTCGTTCCAGGGTGGTTTCGCACGGTCTCGTCGGCCGGTCAGCCGAGGCAGACAGCGAAAAGTGTCCAGGACAACAACATTTTAGCTATTCCCCACCGTTTTAGTCAACTAAATAGCCGACAAGTTCACTCAAGCATCTTGTTGATCTGGCCGGGGTCGAAGGCCTCTACCACGGCCTTGGCGTCGCCGCACTCCACGCCGTCCCGCTGGAGCTGGGCCACCAGGCGGTTCATCCGGTCCTCGGTCTCCGCCGCATGGTCCAGGAGCTTGTGGATCGCCTGGATGACCGGATCGTTCATGTCCGCGGAGATGGCGTACTGCGAAAAGCCGATCTGGGCGGCCTGCTGCTCCCGCCGGGCTTGGTCCGCCGCCGTCGCGATCCGGGCCGGAATGCCGACGGCCGTGGACCCCGCCGGCACGTCCCGGACGACGACGGCGTTCGATCCCACCTTCGCGCCATCGCCGACGAGGATGGGCCCGAGGATCTTGGCGCCCGCGCCGATGACGACGCTGCGTCCCAGCGTGGGGTGGCGCTTGCCCTTGTTCCAGGAGGTGCCGCCCAGCGTGACGCCGTGGTAGAGCGTGCTGTCGTCCCCGATCTCGGCCGTTTCGCCGATGACGACGCCCATGCCGTGGTCGATGAAGACCCGCCGTCCGATCGTGGCACCCGGATGGATCTCGATGCCCGTCAGCCAGCGTCCCCAGTGCGCCAGCCAGCGCGCGAGCCAGCGGAAGCCGCCCCGCCACAGCCGGTTGACCACGGCCCGGTGCCAGACGAGGGCATGGAGTCCCGGATAGCAGGTGAGGACCTCGAACGTCGACCGCGCCGCGGGGTCGCGGTCGAAGACCACCCGGATATCCTCGCGGAGTCGATCGAACATGCGACTATTTTCCCATACCCGATAAAATCACTCAAGTATTGGCCGGGCCCCGCCTAGCGGATCAGGATCGACACGAACAACAGGGCGACGAGGCCGGCGCACACCGCGATGAAATAGGTGACGACGACGAACGCCGACCGCAAGACCCGGCCCCACCACGAGCCGCCGTACACCGCCTTCTTGGACTGCGCGATGTAGTAGAGCATCCACGCCGCGAGCCCGAAGCGCACCACCGGCCACGGCACCACGAGCGCGATGATCGCCACCAGGAACCAGAACGTGTGCAGATGCGCCGAGTACACGAGATGCTCGACGTAGAGCCGCGGGCGGCCGGGGTACCGGCGCATGCGGCCGAGATACGAGAGGAACTGCAGCGCGGCGAACACCGGGAGCAGCAGGAAGATGACGTACGACCCGTAGCGCAGCGCGCCGTCCAGGAGCTGCTCGGCCTTCTGCTGTTGCGAGAGCTTGTTGAAGCGGTCGAAGCGCTCCTCCAGTTGCGCGCGAAGGTACGGGTTGGTGATGCCGCGCACCGTGAAGTTGCGCGCGCTGTCGACCGCGATCACGACGCCGTCCATCTCCTCGTCCTTGGAGGCCGGGGTGGCCGGCACCGCGGTCTTGCCGGGATAATCGCCGGCGTCCATCACGATGAAGCCGTCGCCGATCTTGACCGATCCCACCTCGAAGCGGATCACGGCGAAGAGGATCAGCGACATCGCGAGAAACAGCCGCGCCGGGCGGACGTAATGGCGGCGCCGGCCTGCGAGATAGGCCTTCGTGAGCGCGCCCGGGCGGAACGCCAGCGCGTAGAGCGTGCGCCACATCCGTCCGTCGAACGCGACGATCTTGCCGGTGGCCTCGCGCATGAACTCGCGCAGCGTGGGCAATGCAACCCGCGTTTCCTGGCCGCACTCCGCGCAATAGTGGCCCGATGCCATCGCGCCGCAGTTGCGGCAAGGCGCCGGCGGCGCCGCCGGCGCGGGCGCGGGCGATTCCGCACGCGGCGCCATCCGCAGCATCGCGCGCAGCGTCATGGCGCGCCCGGCGGCCGGCCCCTGGCGCTGCCGTCGATCAGCGCGTCGATGCGCGCGAGGATGCCGCGCAGGATGTTCACTTCCTCGTGCTCGAGAGTGGCGCGGCCGAACAGCCGGCGCAGCCGCGGCATCAGGCGCTTCGGCATCGCGGGGTCGAGAAAGCGCAGCGCCGTGAGCGTCCGTTGCGCGTGCGCATGCAGGCCTTCGACCTCGTCCTGGGTGGCGCGAGGATGCCGCGGCGCCTGCCAGACCGCGTCGCTCTGCACCGCGACGCGCACTTCGTAGGCGGTCACTTGCACTGCCGCTGCGAGATTCAGCGACGCATACGCCGGGTTCGCCGGAATCGTGGCCGCGATCGCGCAGCGGGCGAGCTCGTCGTTCGTGAGCCCCGACATCTCGGTGCCGAACACCAGCGCGACGTCACCATGCGCTGCCTGCCCCGCCGCCTCCTGCGCGGCGGCGCGCACGGACAGGACCCGGCCCGCGAACTCGCGCGGCCGAGCCGAGAGGCCGATCGTCAGCGCCGTGCCGGTGAGGGCGTCGTCGAGCGTCGCCACGACGCGCGCACGGTCGAGCACGTCCGTGGCGCCCGACGCGAGCGCGGTCGCCTCGGGATCGGGAAAGCGGCGCGGCGCGACGAGCACGAGATCGCCGAGACCCATCGTGAGCATCGCGCGCGCCGTGGCGCCGATGTTGCCGGGATGGCTCGTGCGCACCAGCACCACGCGCACGCGGCGCAGAGCCTGGGCGGCGCGGTCGGAAACCGGATTCGGGGCGGTCATTCGGAGCTGGATGGGAACGAGGCGGGCCGTCGGCGGGTAGAATACCCGGCCCTTCGCTCTTTTCGAAACGCCATGCACCCGATGCTCACGACGGCGGTCAAGGCCGCCCGCCGCGCCGGCAACATCATCAATCGCGGCGCGCGCGATCTCGACCTTCTGACCGTCACGGTCAAGGGGCCGAAGGATTTCGTGAGCGAGGTCGACCGCGAGGCCGAGCGCGCGATCGTCGAGACGATCCATGCCGCGTACCCGGATCACGCGATCCTCGCCGAGGAAGGCACGAGCCGCGACAAGAACCTCGACGCCGAGCACGTGTGGATCATCGATCCGCTCGACGGCACCACGAACTTCCTGCACGGCTTCCCGCAGTACTGCGTGTCGATCGCGATGGCGCACAAAGGTATCGTCACGCAGGGCGTGATCTACGACCCGGTCCGCAACGACCTCTTCACGGCCACGCGCGGCCGCGGCGCGTTCCTCAACGACCGCCGCATCCGCGTGTCGCGGCGCCAGCACATGCGCGATTGCCTGATCGGCACCGGCTTTCCGTTCAAGGACGGCAGCTTCCTCGACACGTACCTGCAGATGATGAAGACGATGATCACGCACACCGCCGGGCTGCGCCGACCAGGGGCCGCGGCGCTCGATCTCGCCTACGTCGCGGCGGGATCGTACGACGGCTTCTTCGAGGTGGGCCTCAATCCGTGGGACGTCGCCGCGGGGAGCCTTCTCGTGCTCGAAGCCGGCGGGCTGATAGGCGATCTCGGCGGCGAAGGCGACTACCTGCACGGCGGCCAGGTGATCGCCGCCAATCCCAAGATCTTTTCGCAGATGGTGCAGGCGCTCTCGCCGTTCCGCGCGGCGCTCGAGCGCGATCGCGCCGCGGCCGCCAGCCGCTAGCGCGGCCCTAGTCGCTGCCGTTCGTGTCGCTCCCGGCGTCGTCGGGCGCGGGCTCATGCGTCGCCCATTCGTTGAGCAGGGCGTAGCCCAGCGCGAGCAGCACCGGCCCCAGGAACACGCCGATGAAGCCGAAGGCCACGGCGCCGCCCAGCACGCCCAGCAGCACCAGCACGAACGGCAGGTCGCTGCCGTGGCTGATGATGAGCGGCTTGATGATGTTGTCGATCGTCGAGACGACCAGCACGCCCCACAGCAGCACGAAGATGCCCCACCCGGTTTCGCCGATGTTGATGAGGTAGAGGCCCGCCGGAATCCAGACGAGCGGCGGACCGATCGGCACCGGCGAGAGCAGGAACGTCACGAAGCCGAGCAAGGGCGCGGCCTTGATGCCGGCGATCCAGAAGCCGATGCCCGCGAGCACCCCCTGCACGATCGCGGTTCCCAGGATGCCGAGCACCACGCCGCGCACCGTCGCGACCGTGACGCTCGCGAGCGGCGCCCCGCGATCGCCAGCGAGCCGCGTGATGCCGCCGCGCAAGCGACCCGTGATGGCGTCCCCGTCGCGGAAGAAAAAGAAGGCGATGAGGATCGACAGCGCGAGCTGCAGCAGCGCGCCCACCACGGAGGCGCCCGAAGCGAGCGCGATTCTCCGCGCCGGCTCGATGAATTGCTTCAGCTCCGCGATGACGGCCGCGGTGTCGTGCGCCATGCTCGCCCAATACTGGGCGGCCCGCTCGCCGATGAACGGCAGGCCGGCGACCCACGCCGGCGGGTCCGGCGGGCCCGCGTCGATCAGCGTGCGTACCCAGCGCTCGACGGCGTCGGCGTTGTCGGCGATCGTGGCGCCCACGATCACGAACGGCGCGAACAGCGTGAGCGTGATCAGCAGCAGCATGATCAGCGCCGCGATCCAGTCGTGGCGGTGAAAGCGTCGCCGCAGCCATTCGTACAGCGGCCAGGACGTGACACAAAGGATCGCCGCCAGCACCACCGCCGTGAGGAATGGCTGCAGGACGAGGTAGCACCCGACGATCAGCAGCGCGAGGCCCGCAAGCGTCAGCGTGTGGTCGATGCGGGTGGGCTGCTTCTTCGGCGTCTTGGCCATGGCATCGCGGGAAAGCAGGAGCGGTCCGCGCGTGGACGGACCTGTGCGGATCGGTGTCCGCATAGTAACTTGAAGCCGCGCCGGCGACGCCTCGGGACGCGCCATCGATGACGCCGCAGTTGTTTGATATAATTGACAGTTCCGGAGAGATGGCCGAGTGGTCGAAGGCGCCTGACTCGAAATCAGGTAACGGGCAACCGTTCGGGGGTTCGAATCCCTCTCTCTCCGCCAGAACGTTGCTTGCGGCGCGTATTTCACATCACGCGCCGAACCACATCCCGCACACCCCTCTGCCTGTGGGCTCACCGCGAGCCCGGTTCGCCTGAGTAAACGCTTGCCATAAAGACTCGACGCGGACGACCTGCGCGGCGAGTACTTCTTCGTGCCGATTGCGCAAACAGTTCACCGCCGCCGCAGGCAATGCACCCATTGCGCCAAGATCGCATCTCTCTTGACCAGGGACGGCTGATCCGCTGAGGCCCCGCCTGGCGTGGCTCCCGTCGATCGGGCGATGCGCGCCGCATACGCGGAGGCCGGAACGCCGCGCGCGTGGCATCAGCACGTATTTCCCGGATCTCGCATCGAATCGCACGCGACGCGCGAAGCGGTACTCGGGTACATCGCGCGCTTGTCGCCGCTATTTCGGTAATGCAGTGCAACACAGGAGCGTGCGAAGCACGCGCCTCCCGCAAGTCGGGTTGCCCATCGGATTCTTTGGCTGGTACCTGTTGGGCACGCAGCAAGCGACGGCGTTTTACCATCCAGACCGGCGACATTTGGTTGACAAAATTTAGTTTCATGTATAAAACGCAGCCAACAGTAGAACTGCCGCCCGAGCAGTGACTCGCAACCACCGGAGGAGGACAAGATGAAGGTTCGCAAACTGATCCGCCGCTGCCTAACGACAGCGTGGTATGCGCTACTGATCGTTCCGATGTCCGCGATGGCGGACGGCGGCTATCATCGCGGCGTGGACAAGGTGTTGGACGAGCTGAAGGCAGCCGGGCATTCGCGCCCGATTGTCGAGACGCATATCCACTTTTGGCAGGTCTCGCGGCCCGGCGGCGTACCCTGGCCGACGCCGGCGGAAGGGCCGATCTATCGCGACGTTCTACCAAGCGACTACACCGCCATGGCGAAGGCGAATGGTGTCGTCACCGCAGGCGTCGTCGAGGCGAGCGGAATTGTCGAAGACAACCAGTGGATCCTCAACAGGTTGACCGACAACTTCTATTCGACGTACGTCGGAAATCTCGACATCGGAGCACCGACCTTCGCGCATGACCTGGAACGGTTCTCCAAAGACCGGCGCTGGGTCGGTATCCGCGGCTATCTTACGGGCCCGCCCGAGGGGATCACGCTCAGTCCCGCTCAACTCGAGAGCCTGCAGGACCTGGCACGCCGAGGCATGACGCTCGACATCATCAGCCGCGGCACGAAGAATCCCAAGGACCAGGTGCAGGCGCTTTGCACTGCGGTTCCCGATTTGCGGATCATCATCGATCACTTGGGCGGCGCCAAGGGACCACCGCCCGTCGATCCCACCTGGGAGCTGGAGATTCGCCGACTCGCCGACGTTTGCCCGAACCTCTACATGAAATTCTCGTCGTTCTATGACATGTACGCTCCCGGCGACGTCGTGTTTCTTGCGCCCATGGACCTCGCCCACTACAAGGCGCACTTCGACGTGTTGATGACCGCGTTCGGGCCGGACCGTCTGATATGGGGCAGCAACTGGCCCGTCATCTCGCTGCACGGTACCAACCCGAACGATCTGTCGAGCGGGTTTGCAGATCAGATTCGGATCGCGGAGGAATACCTCGCGCCGTTTGGTACCCGCGTCCGCGATAAGGTAATGTTCCGCAATGCGCTGCTCTTCTATCGACGTCACGTACCGAACGAGCACGACGACGACTAGGTCATGGCGGTGATCGCGCCGGACGGCACGCGGCAAAAGCAAAAAACGCGCGCGCCGGCGCGACCTTCGTCGGTCTCCGAGACACGATATGCCGTGCCTGCGCTCGACAAGGGCCTCGACGTCCTCGAGTTGCTCGCACGCGAACCGGGAGGCCTGACGCTCAACGAGGTGGCGCGTGCGCTCGGCCGCACGTCGAGCGAGCTGTTTCGGATGGTGACGGCGCTGGCACGACGCGGGTACATCGAGCAGGGCGACGGTGATCGGTACACGCTAACGCTCAAGCTCTTCGAGCTCGCGCATCGCCACAAGCCCATCCGGTCCCTGACAGCTGCAGCGGCGCCGCTGATGCTCGAACTCGTGCATCGCGCGCTGCAATCTTGTCATCTCACGGTCTTTCACGCGGGCCGCGTGATGGTGGTCGGCGAAGTCGACAGCCCGGAACGCTACGCCTTCGGCATGAAGGTGGGCGCACTCGTGGGGCTCACGGATACTGCATCGGGCTACGTGCTGCTTGCGTTTCAGGACGAGGGCAGCCGTCGCGCGATGCTCGCATCGCACCAGGAGGTTGAAGGCGAGCTCGATGTCGATACCGGTCAGCTCGCGAAAATCGTGCGCGACGTCGCGAGAAACGGCTATGCCGAGGTTCAAAGTCGTCAGACCCGGGGGGTCACGAACATCGCCTTTCCGATCAGGGGGCGCACCGGACATGCAGTTGCCGTGCTCAACATCCCGTACATTGAGCGAATCGACAAGAAGGTCACGCCGTCGATCCCGGCCGTCAAGGAGATGATCCGCGAGTCCGCTGCGCGGCTGTCGCTGCTGATGGGTTACATCGCTGACGCAGAAACGACGGCTTCCCAGCGTCGCCATAGTCCGCGCAGCTGACACTGATGGCAACGGCGCGCGGGTACCGTTGCGGCGCACGGTAAAGGGACAACGACGCGAATACGGACACGCTCGGCCAGAAGTAGCACGTGATTCCGTGACTTCCCCCGACCGAGGGTTTCCATAGACGATTCAGACCACTGCAGCAGCCGCCAAACGCGCGTTGCGTGCACCGCCCTTTCAGACGGTCTGAATTCAGACAACTACTGCGCTAGTTTTTCTTCGCCGCGTCGTTCGCAGAAGCCGCCGCCTTATCCGCGGCATCCTTTGCCGCCGCCGAGTCCTTGCTCGCATCCTTGGCGGCGTCCTTGGCCGCGCTGGCGGCCTGCGCCGCGGTCGCGGCATCTGCCGGAGCAGTCGACGGCGCGGGCGTCACGACCGTCGTGGAGGGCGGGGTGGTCGCCGCTGGCGGAGTCACGACCACGGGAGTAGCGGGCCGGTTGTCGCACCCTGCAAGGGCGAACCCCGTTGCAATCGCACACAGGAGAATCTTGTTCATAAATTTGTCCCCATAAAAAGAGTGATGAGACTGCTCGCTGCTCCCAACGTGAGATGAGCGGCGTGCCATCCGGGAGGGTGGCTCGCCGCTCAAGCTCGCCGGCGCCGATTTGCGTCGGTCCGAGAGCCGTTCACACAATGAAGCGAATGGCGGTGCTGCTGTATCAGTGCGGCGCGCACTCGCCTATCGGGATTCGTCTGACAGGAGGTTTCGGGCCTCACGCGGCCGCAGGTTTCTTTCCCTCGGTCGCGCGGCACTCGCGTGCCCTGAGAATGTCGTTCACCATGCCCGATACCTCGTCGCCTGGGGTGTCGTCGATGAAACCGCTCACACCGAGCGATTGCAGGTGCTGGGTGAGCACCGGATTGCCGCGCACTTCCCGGGCGAGCGTGAAGACGACGGCAGGCGGTTCGGCGCGACCCGGCTGATTCGCCATGAGGATCCGGTGCAATTTCATCACCGTGAGCCCGTCGTATTCGGGGAGGTCGAGCTCCAGGATCAGCAGGTCGAATCGCGCGATCGCGAGTTCCGCGAGGGCGGATTCGCCGTCGGCGACTTCGACCAGCGCCATGCCCTCGCTCTTGATCACCGATCTCAGCACGCGCCGGGTCGTCTTGCTTTGATGGGCGATCAATACGCGGCAACGCGGCCCGGCTGCCAGTTGGACGACGTTCGAGGGCACGCTCCCCTCCCCGTTTCGGTTTCACCCATGGTCCTGCCCTTCGGGAGACGGGCCCAATAAGCCGCCCACCGCTTCGAACGTAGGACTCCACCGACCTGCGACGGCGTCGACGCCATCAGCCTGCATCGCCGCGATCGGCGCGAATGACGCCGAGCTCGCCGTTTGCCTCCAGGCACGCGATGCGGACCTGCGCAATGTCGTCGATGCCATGCTCGCGCAGCTTGCCGCGGACTTCCTCCGTCGTGATCCATTCCTTGCGGAGGTTCTGCCGGATCCATCGGCCGTTCTTGATGAGCGGCAGCGCGGGGGCCTCGATGATGCGGCGCAGCCGCGGGCTGCGGTAGGCAAGCCAGTCGAGGAGCACATTCCAGCCGACGAGCGTCGCGATCAGCACTGCGCCGTCCGCGAGCGATCGATACTCGCCGGCCATGGCATTTTGCGACGCGTCGGCGATCAGGACGATGAACAGCAGGTCGGCGGTGCTCATCGAGCCCACGTCGCGCCGCAGCAGGAACCGCAGCGTAAGGACGAGTCCGACGTAGATTGCCGAGCCGCGAAGCACGAGCTCCCAAGGCGGCATGGTGAAGCTCACGAGCTCGCTCATAGCAAGGGCGCCCGTGGAGTGCGCGGGCGATTAAAACAGCGATGGTCCCGCGCGGTCGGCCCGCGGGATAGCGGCCTGACGCTCATCGCAATGTAAGAGATGTCCTGCGGACAGCCCTCGCAGGCGTGCCGATCGGCCGCCGCGAGTCAAGGGGGCGAACCGGCCGGTCTTGGCCCCGGTGAAATCCTCCAGCGCGCCGAGCCTCGAGATCAGAGCTTGCCGGTCCGCAGCCAGCCGTCGATCAGCTTCACCGCCGCCGCCGTCTGCTCTTCCATGATCCAGTGGCCGGAGTTCGCGATTACGGCGGGCGTCACATCCGTCGCGACGAAACGCATGTAGTCGGCCATCAGCGTCGCGTACGACTTCTCTGCGCCCACGGCCAGGATGGGCATCGGGAGCTTCCCCTTTGCCTGCAGGAGCTTGTTGTCCTCGGCGTCCTGCGTGAAGGCGCCGAACTGGTTGAACGCCGAGTGCATTGCGCCGGGCCTGGCGTAGAGCGCCGCGTAATGCGCGCGCGTCGCCTCGTCGATGGCCTTGGGATTCGCGGACAACTCGTTGTAGAAGCGGTCGAGGTAGATGCGTTCGCGGCCCTTCACCAGCCGCTCGACATCGGGTCCGCGGAAGTTGAAGTGCCAGACCTTGGGGTTGCGGAGCTGTTCGTCCCAGGCGCCGATACCCGGCAGCGGAGCGTCCATCACGACCCATTTCGTGATTCGCGCCGGATATTGCGCGGCCAGCGCGTAGCCGACCATGTTGCCGATGTCGTGCGTGACGAGATCGGCCTTCTCGATCTTGAGCGCATCCATCACGCGCGCGATGTCGTCGGCCTGTGTCTTCTTCTCATAGCCTGAAGCGGGATGGGACGACAGCCCCATGCCTCGCAGATCGGGCACGATCAGCGTGTGATCGCGGACCAGCACGGCCGCGAGCGGCGCCCACATGTCCCCCGTGTCGCCAAAGCCGTGCAGCATCACGACGGCGGGCCCGGTGCCCCCCACCCGAACGTGGATGACGACATCGCCGCTCTTGATCTCCTGCACGTGCATCTGCGCGGGGAATGGCGCCACTCCCGCTGCGAATGCGGGCGACGCGGCGGTCGCGAGAAAGAGTGCAGGAAGCAGCAGGCGGCGCAGCCGCGCGCGCGCCGCCGAAAGTGATGGGGTGCCCATGACGCTCCAGAAAGACCGGCGCGGATCCTGCGGCCGGCGCCGGCGGTCGAACGAGGATTGCAGGAGCGCGATTCTAGAAGGCCGCGGGGCTTTGCGGCAAGCCCATGTCTAGCGCGGCCCGCCTGCACCACTCGCGGGCACGGCCAGATCAGCACGGGCACGTGCGACCGCGATCGCGCAGCCTTCGCAGCACGGCGATGCCGTCGACCTTGAGCAGCGCGAGTTCACGGCGGCGATTCGCGCGCGAACGCCGGCCAGCGCCGCCGGACGATCTCGCGCGTCGCGGCATACGCGTAGCAGCTGTCGACCTTGAGCGGACGGCCGCGGGAATCGAGCGCGTCGGGACGGCGCATGCGCACCGGGCCGAGCGTCTGGTACGCAGCCGTCGCGAGCGGGATCAGCAGCTCCATCAGATGCGTGCATCCCTTCGCGCCGCCGAGCAGCGACTTGACCCGCATCGACCAGCCCGCGCGGATCTGCTCGCCCACGATCACCCGCATCGCCGCCGTGGCCTCCTTGCACACCGCATAGGGGCTGAAATCGGTCACGGCGATGATGTCGCGCACCACCAGTGACTCGTCGACGACGAGGCGCACCCACATGTCGTGGATCGGCTCGCCCGGCGGCACGGGACCGCGCTCGTCCAGCGTCACCTGCTCGGATTTCGTATCGGTCACGCGGCCGTCGATCTCGTACAGGCCGTCGTTCCGGCGATAGCCTTTCATCTCGATCCGGCGCAGGTGGAGCTCGGTTCGGTCGGGGGAGCTGGGGAGTGGCATCCGGAAGCCTCCGGGTCGATGGATGAGCCCCGATGATACTGGCCGCCCCGAAACGGCGTCGCGAGCGGCATGCATCCAATCCCCCGCCACCGCCGTAAGGACGAGGGTCGGGGCCTGCCAGCCCCTAACCCGGAGTAGCTCCCATGCGCATCAAGACTCTCGCGGCGCTCGTCGCCTGCGCCGTAGTTCCGCTGTCCGCTGCCGCCCAGACGATGGACGTTCCCGATGCCGTCAAGGCACCTTCCGGTCACAAGGCCGCGATGACGCTGAAGGGCGCCGGCGACCTCACGTACGAATGCAAGACGAACGCCGCCGGCGCGATGGAATGGACGTTCGCAGGGCCGATGGCCACGCTGACGGATACGAAGACCAGCCAGGCGGTCGGCAAGTACTACGGCGGACCCACGTGGGAGGCGATGGACGGCAGCAAGGTCACAGGCAAGCAGCAGGCCGTCGCGCCGTCGCCGGCAGGCAACATCCCGATGCAGCTCGTCAAGGCCGAGCCGGCCATGGGCAAGGGCATGATGGAAGGCGTCACCTACATCCAGCGCGTCAACACCAAGGGCGGCGTGGCGCCGTCGGAAGCGTGCGGCGCCGCCAACGCCGGCGCGAAGATGACCGTCCCCTATCAGGCCGATTACGTGTTCTACAAGATGTAGCCTCCGGCGCATCGGACGAAAAGCGGGGCCGCAACGCGGCCCCGCTTTTCGTGTCCGCAGTGGCCGTTCGTCGGCGCCATCCGGCGGACGACGGCGTTGTCCTACAGGGCGCCGCCGCAAAAGCTGATGCCCGTCGCGCGCGGGACCTCCTAAGATCCGGATAACTTCCCGGCCTTGCGGACTGAATGAAAACGAGTCGATTCCGAACGGCCCTCGCGGCCTTTGCCCTGCTCACCGTCATGGCAGGCTGCACTACCCTGCCCCCGGGCGCGGATTTTCCGCGGGCGCAGTCCGTCGCGCTCGAGAAGCCCGAGACGACGGCCATCGGCCGCCAGATCGCGGCGCGCGTCGCCGGCCGCAACGGGCTGTCGGGCTTCAAGCTGCTGCCGCGCGGCATCGACAGCTTCGCGCTTCGCGCCCAGATGGCCGACGCCGCCGAGCGCACGCTGGATCTGCAGTATTTCATCATCCAGAACGACGACAGCGGGTACCTGCTGATGGACGCGTTGTTGCGCGCGGCCAAGCGCGGCGTCAAGGTCAGGCTGCTGATCGACGACCCGCAGGCGCAGGCGCAGGAAGCGCAGATCACGGCGCTCGCCGCGCACCCGAACATCGACATCCGGCTGTTCAACCCGTTCGCGTACCGCGGCGGCCTGGAGCCGGTGCGCTGGCTGGAGCTCGCGTTCTCGGCGCCCCGCCTGAACCACCGGATGCACAACAAGCTCTTCGTCGTCGACAACTCGATCGCGATCGCGGGCGGCCGCAATCTCGGCGACCCGTATTTCGAGAGCGGCAAGGACCTGCACTTCGGCGACTACGACGCGTTCGCGATGGGCCCGGCCGTGCAGGCGCTGTCCGTCAGCTTCGACAAGTACTGGAACAGCGGCTTGTCGGTGAACGTCCACCGGCTGTTCGGCGCGACGCCGCCTGCGGACGCGCTGCCGGCGTTCGAGCAGGACCTCGCGGCGCACCGCGCGTCGATGAAGGGCACCGACCTCGAGCGCCACGCGGCGAGCGGGCAGCCGCTGAAGGGCCTGCTGGAAGCCGGCAGCGGCGTCGTCTGGGCCAAGGCCGAAGTGATCTACGACAGCCCGGACAAGGCCGACGTCGACGACGGCAACGTTCCCGGCCGGCTGATCCGCCGCAAGCTGATCGAAGCGTCGCGCGCCGCGACGACCGAGCTCGTGGTCGTGTCGCCCTATTTCGTTCCCGGCGAGCCGGGCGTGAAGATGCTGTCGGAGCTCCGCGATCGCGGCGTGCGGGTGCGCGTGCTGACCAATTCGCTGGCGTCCACCGACGAGCCCATCGTCCACTCGGGCTATCAGAAATACCGCCTGCCGCTCCTCGAGGAAGGCGTCCAGATCTACGAAGTGAAGCCGCTGCCCGGTAAGTTGCAGGAAAAAGGCGACGTCCGGAACGCCAGCGCGGGCCAGTTCGCGCTGCACGCCAAGGTGTTCGTCATCGACCGCAAGCGCATCTTCATCGGCTCCGCCAACTTCGACCGGCGCTCGTTCCATCTCAACACCGAGGTGGGCCTCCTGATCGACAGCCCCGAGCTCGCGCGCCAGGTGGTCGAGCGCTTCGACGCCATCGCGTCGCCGGCGAACAGCTACGTGCTTTCGCTGACGCCGCAGCAAGGCGGCGCGTCGGCGCTGACCTGGCGCTCCGAGGAAGAGGGCCGGACAGTGGTCAGCACGGTCGAGCCGGGCGCCGACCGCATGCGCGAGTTCAAGGTCGACCTGCTGTCGCTGCTGCCGCTCGACGATTTGCTGTAGCGCGAACGAACAACGGCCTTCGCAGCCGTCTCCATGCGGTAAACTGCACGCTGCCCCCGAGCAGAGGTGAAACCGCGCCGTGCGAGCGCGGCGTCCCATGCCGACCGGGCTTCGAACAACGCTGCAGGCGCGGGAGGGGCGATGGAGGAGACGGGCGACAACGGAGCGCGGCGGGGATTCTTCGGACGCGCATGGCAGCGGCTGCGATCCCCCAGCGCGCGATGGTCGGTCCTGGCGCTGGTCGGGCTTGGCCTGCTGGTCGGCGCCGCAGGCGTCATCGGAACGCAGGTGATGGTGGCGGTGACCGGCACCAACCAGTTCTGCGGCGGCGCGTGCCACTCGATGCAGTGGGTAGCGAACGAGTACCGGCAGAGCGGGCACCACGTCAACCGCACCGGCGTGGCCGCCGGCTGCCACGACTGCCACATCCCGCACGACTACCCGGAGCTCCTCTGGTACAAGGCCAAGGCCGGCGTGAAGGACGTCATCGGCGAGATGCGCGGCGTCATCTCCACCGAGGAGAAATTCAACAAGGAACGCGCGCGGATGGCAGAGTCGGTCTGGGCCGAGTACAAGTCGAACAATTCCGCGAACTGCCGCACCTGCCACGTGTTCACGCCCGAGGTCGTCAAGAAGCAGAAGGATTTCGTGCAGCCCATGCACGAGCAGGTGCTCGCGGGCGCGGCGACCTGCATCGACTGCCACAAGGGCATCGCGCACAAGGCGCCGTGACGTCGCAAAAAAGAAGCCGGCACTCGCCGGCTTCTCTGTTCGACGCGTAGCGCGTGCCGCTACATGGCGAGGACCCACTTCACGATGCCCTTGAGGTCGGCCTCGCTCGCCTTGGTCGCCGGATGGCCCTTGCCGTCCTTCAGCTTGGCGACGAGCGTCGCCTCGGCATCCGCCTTGCCCTTGTACTTCGCCGCGATCTCCTTGAACGCGGGGCCGGCTTTCTTGGTGTCGATCGCGTGACAGTTGAGGCAGCCAGCCGACTTTGCGGCGTCTTCCTGCGCGAGGGCGGGCGCCGCGAAAACCGCAGTCGACAGCGCGGCGGCGAGCACAAGGGTTTTCATGGATCTCCTCCGAATCAGGGTTTGTCGTAGCGCTCGTTTGGCGCCCGGTGGGATGATGCTAGGAGCACGCGCCCGCGTCAACCTGCGTACGGAGGCGCAATGATGGAGGTTCGTCGGTCCGCGCTCGTCGCCTACCCCGCCGAAGGCATGTTCGACCTCATCGAGCGTGCGGAAGACTACCCGGCGTTCCTGCCCTGGTGCGCCGCAACAACGATCCTCGAGCGCGACGACGCGATCGTCGCCGCGCGCATCGCCGTGGCTTGGCATGGCGTGAGCTTCGAGATCGTGACGCGCAACCCGAAAAAGCGCCCCGAATGGCTGTCCGTGCGGATGATCCAGGGGCCGTTTCGCCGCTTCGACGGGGACTGGCACCTCCGCGCGCTGGCGCCGTCGGCATGCAAGGTCGAGTTCGCGCTCTGCTGCGAATTCGACAACGCCCTGCTGCGCGGGGTCGCGGGGCCGGTGCTGGAGCGCATCGCCACGCGCTTCGTCGACGCCTTCGTCGCGCGCGCCAACGTCCTCTATGGCGGGCGCGCCGCCGCACCGGCGGCACCCGCTACGCGCGACGACGGCACCCACGACCCGCCCTGACTATTTCGTCGATTCTCCCTTGACCTGCACCTCGACTCGACGGTTAGGTTGCAGGCACTCAATCAGCGCTTTCAGCGCCTTCTGGTCGCACTGCACGACCGGCTGCTTTTCCCCGACGCCGAGCGTCTCGATCTTTTCCCTGGGAACGCCCTTGGCGACGAGGTAATCGCGCACCGCGTCGGCCCGACGCTCGGACAGTTTCTGATTGTAGGTTTCCGAGCCGAGTCGGTCGGCGTGGCCCGTGACCAGGACGATTTCGAGTTTCTGGATCCGCGACAGGCTGCCGACCACCTGGCCGTCGATCGCGTCCTTGCCTTCGGGCCTCAGCACCGCCTTGTCGAAGTCGAACAGGACCTTGGAGTCCAGCGTGATCCTCTGCAGCTGCGGCGGGGGCGCGGGTGGGGCCGGAGGAGGTGGCGGTGGCGGCGGCGCGGGTGCCGCAGCGACCGGCGCTGCCCTGGGCGCTTCCGCGAACTTCGCCGGAGGCGACGGTGACGGATCGAACTTGTACGTCGCCAGCAGATAGAAGATGTTGGCGTTCGCGTTGGTGAAGGCACGATAGCCGTTCAGGTAGCTCTGCCCCGTGTTCGTGGTGACCGCCGGATACGGAATCGTGTATTGATAGCCGTCGTACGCGATGTCGCTGTACCGCGTCTTCTCGTACGCGTAGCCGCCCGTGAACGACCAGTTCTTGTTGAAGGCGTAGATGCCCTTGAGATTGAGCGACGTACGCTTCCAGTTGTCGTAGGCGTCGATCGGGAGCGGATTGCCGAAGTTGTTCTGGCTGAAGACGTCCGACTGCCCATCAGACTGGAAATACAGGACCGATCCCTTGATCGTAAACTTGTCGGACACGAACCAGTCGAGGCCGACCCCGACCAGCCAGTTGTCGTCCGTGTTGGTCGCGGACCAGTTGTAATTCGAGCTCGTTGGCGTCGCGAAGGGGTCGAACGCGTTCGCCGCCGCAGTATCGCTGATGTTGCGGTGATACGAGTCGTACTTGACCCACTCGTAATCGCCCATCAGCGTGATGCGCCACTTGGAGAAATCGCCATACGACAACGTGCCGAAGATCTCGCTGCGACGATCGCCGAGGCGGCCAAGCGTGGTGCCAGGGTACTGGTTGTCCTTGTAGATGTACTCGAGCGACGTGTCGAACAACGGCGCCGGGTTCCAGTCGAACGTCACCTTGACCATGTTCTGGTCCAGCGGCGAATTGTCGTAGCGGTTGATGAACCGGTTGAGGTAGAGCGGATCGTTCGGGCCGGTGCCGGCGTCCCCGAGCAGGAAGTTGCTTCGCCGCTGGAGGTACCAGTACTTGACGCGCGCGGTGACGTTGTCGAGCGACGTGTTCTTGTACTCGATCCAGAACTTGTTGACCCGATAGTCGTCGTAGTCGATGCGGGTCTGGTCGACGTCGATGTAATCCCATCCGCCGGCCAGGCGGTTCGCGCGATCGAACCTGTACAGGCCTTCGATGCCGGCGTTGTTCTTGCGATAGCTGTAGAGCGTGTTCTGGCAGGGACCGTCGCACGCGACCGCGGAGGCAGCGTCGAACGTGATGTTCGTCGAGTTGTTTTCCAGGCGGTACCAGTTGTAATAGAGCTTGGTGTCCAGGTTCTTGACCGGGGTCGACGTCAGCGACAGCGAGAGCGTCTGGTTCACCAGGTTGCCGTCGAACGTGCTGTTGTTCGGCAGCGTGGGCACATAGACGCCGCCGCTGTTCAGCGCGAACGGCGCTACCGACGTGTCGTTGGTCGTCTTCGACCACGTATAGCGGGCGGAGAGCGTCGAACCGTAGGACAGGTCGCGCAGGACGCCGTTGAGCGCAATGCGCTGATAGGTGTTGTCGAGGGGCAGGTAGGTGCTGTCGAGCTGGTTGGCGAAGAACGGGTTCGTCCACTGCAGCACGGTATTGTCGTTCGAGAACTTGCTGAACATGTAGCTCGCCGAGAACTGCATCGAGCGCGTGTTGTAGCCGCCTTCGACAGTCGCCGTGCTCGTCGTGTACGACACCGGGAACGCGAGGTCCGCGAAGCCGTTTCCGGGGCTGTTGCCAAGCGCCGCCGACCCGACCTTCGTGCCGTCGAACGAGACGTGATTACCCTCGACGCGGAAATACCAGGGGCTCGTGCCTTGCCACTCGAAGTAGCCGCCGGTGTCCTTGCGTTCGTATCCGAGATCGAACTGATTCCAGATGCTTACGTTGGGGGACGGAAACGTCCCGATCAGCAGGTTCGTTCCTGTTCCACTGTAGGGGGTGCGCGCGCCGAACGCCATGTTGTGCGGCAGCCAGTTCGAGTAGATGCGGTACTTGAAGAGGTCGTACAGCCCGCCGCGCACCGAGATGTACATGTCGTCGCGACCGAAGTTCTCGCCGTACGCGTCGATCCACGTCTTGTCGTTGCGGCCCCGCAGCAGGATGTTCGACAGCGCGCCGCTGTTGAGGTCCTGGTACTCGTTGATCTTCGACGTGTCCTGTCCGGACTGGTCCCTGAGGATCGCGCCCAGCGTCGCCGAGCCCTCGAGCACCCACGGGTTCACCGTCTGCGCCCCGGCGGCGCCCGCGACGAACAGGCTTCCGATCAGTGTCGCCAGCGTTGTCCGCTTCACGACATCCTCCCTATCGCGTGAGGAACTTGCCGCGGCTGCCCGGCGCGTTCGAGCCGTGGATCGCGTTGTGGCAGTTGAGGCACGACCGCGCGATCAGCCGCGTGCTGACACTCGAGTTCGGCGCGCCGCCAGGCGTCACCCAGCCCTTGTCCCCTTGATAGAACGATCCGGGATGCTTCGACCAGTCGTGGCAGTCCTGGCACAAATTGGGCACGTGCTCGTTCGTCAGCTTGTAATGCACGGAGCCGTGCGGGTTGTGGCAGGACAGGCAGTTTTCATCCACCGGCGGGTGCGGGAAGATGAACGGGCCGCGCTTGTCGGCGTGACACGACGTGCACTGCGCATTGACGGACTCGTGCCGCAGCATCACAGGCGACAGCGCCCCGTGCGGGTTGTGGCAGTCCGAGCACTTCATCTTGTTTTCGATGATCGGATGGTGCGACGGCTTCATGATCGCCGAGCGGATCTGCTGATGGCACGAGCCGCATGTGTCCGCTTCGTTGGCGCGGAAGCTCGTCGTGAAGGGCGCGACCGGCGTAGTGCGTTCCTTGCCGTGGATCGAGTGGCAGTTGGCGCACGTGACGTCCTGCTTGGCGTGCTTGCCCGACTCCCAGAATGTGAGCTGACGATTGCCCGTGTGACACGCGAGGCAGACGTTCGACTGCTCGGTCGCCGTCGCCGGCGTCAGGCGTGAGAATGGATTCGCCGGCTTGGCCTTGGTCGGGTCCTTCAGGTGCTCGGTGGCATCGCCGTGACACGTCTGGCACATCGAGCCTTGCGCGTCGTTTTTCGCGCCGTGCGCACTGATCGCGATCGACGTCCACTTGTCCTCGTGGCACCCGGCGCAGACAGGGGCGTTCGGCGCCTGCTGGGGAGAGACGGTGGATGGCGCGGGTGCCGGCGGGGGAGTGGTGGTGGATTGCGCGGCGGCCGGGAAGGACAGGACGCAAATGATCCATCCGAGCGCGACGATCCGGGCTGCAAATGACATCGATTCCCCCGTGGCGCGCATGATGGGCGCTTTATCGTCCCGTTCTCGACCGCAGCGAACCGGCTGCGCAACACTGCCTTCTTTTGAGCGAATCTACTCCGGGGAGAAAAAATTGCAAGCACTCCTTGGCGCGACACCGCGAGCCCGTTGTGCTTTTGCTACACTGACCTCAATGGAGGCAGTCATGCGACTCGCGAAATTCGTCAAATTCCGCGAAGAGAACTTTGGCGGCGTGCTGTTCGAGACACGCTCCGAGAAGGTCTTCACGATCAATCCCACCGCAGCCGCGGTCGTCCGCGAGATCCAATCGGGAGGTTCCGAGGACGAGATCGCCGCGCGCCTGAAGGCACGCTACGACGATGCGGGGGGCGCGCTCGAGCGCGAGGTGCGCGCTCTCATCGCCGACCTGCGGTCGAAGGGCCTGGTGGAGGATTCGGCGTGACCGGCGCCGCGGCGACCACCGCGGCTAACCCGGCGATCGCCCCCGAGCCGTACGCTGGCACCCCGCGTTCGGAGGATCTCGGCGCGCCGCTCTACGTCGCGTGGCAGATCACCAACGAGTGCAACCTTGCCTGTCTGCACTGCATCGAGGAGAGCGGTCCGGGCAAGGCTTTTCCCGACGAGCTCTCGGAGCGCGACACCCTCGCCATCATCGACCAGATGATCGCGCTGGAGATCCCGTACGTGTCCTTCTCGGGCGGCGAGCCGATGGTGCATCCGCACTTTTTCGCGATGGTGGAGCGCTTTTGCAGCGGCGGCGGGCAGCTCAAGATCGAGACGAACGGCCACTACCTGACGCCGCCGAACTGCGAGCGCCTCGCAGCGCTCGGCATCAAGGCTGTCCAGGTGAGCCTCGACGGCGCTTCGCGCGCGACCTTCAACCGGATGCGCGTGCGCGGCGAGTTCAACACGGCCGTCGACGGCACCCGCAACCTGCGGGCCGCCGGCGTCCCCATCGAAGTCAACTTCTCGCCCACCTCCTTCAACGTGGAGGAGATCGGCGCCGCCGTCGACCTCGCGCATGAGCTCGGCGCCTACAGCTTCTACACCGGCCGCACGATGTACACGGGCAACGCCGTCAAGGCGTGGCGGCATGTTGCGCCGTCCGAGGAACAGTACACCGCCTTCTTCGACGTCCTCCGCGCGAAGGCCGAGGAGTATCGCGGCCGGATGCGGGTCTATTTCCACGAGGCGGGGCTGCTGGAGGAGTTGCGGTATCGGCTGCGGGAGCCGGCGGCGCTGCTGATCGTGCTGCCGAACGGCCTCGTGAAGCTGATCAACGCGCTTCCGTTCGTGTGCGGCGACCTGCGCACGGAGCCGCTGGCGGACGTGTGGGCCAATTTCCAGCGCGCGTGGCTCGACCCGCAGGTCGCGAGGTTCGTCGACGAGCTCGCGCAGGACCCGCGCAGGACGGCGACCCTGCACCAGTGGATTCGAGTTTGATCCGCGACGCCGTGCAGCCTGCGCCGACGCCGGCGCAGCGGCTGTGGCGCGTGGTCAGCCTGGTCCGCTACCGCTTCTTCCTCTACGCGGGACTGCTGCCGTACCTGCTCGGCGCGGCGTGGGCGTACGCCGTCGAGGGACAGTTCGACGGGCCGATGTTCTGGAGCGGTCTCGGCGGCGTCGTGCTGGCGGTCGTCGGCGTCGAGGCGTTCAACGAGTATTTCGACGCCCGGATGGGAACCGACCGCGTCTTCAATCCCGTCGATCTGCCGCCGATCTCCGTGGCCGTGTTCTGGATCGGCGTCGCCGCGTTCGCCGCGGCACTGGCGACCGGCGTCTACCTCACGAGCCGCGGCGGGTGGCCCATCCTGGCGTTCGCCTTGCTGGGCGGCGCCGCCGCGATCTTCTACGAGGCGCCGCCGGTGCGCTGGTCGTATCGCGGTCTGGGCGAGGTCGTGATCGCGCTTTCGTACGGCCCGTGGATGGTGCTCGGCAGCCTCTATCTCCATACGCGCAGCGTGTCGTTCGGCGCTTTCCTGGCGTCGCTCGTGCCCGCCGGCCTCATCATGGCGCTCGCCGTGGCGAACGCGATCCCCGATTTCCATCAGGACCGCCTGGTGGGCAAGCGCAACCTGGTCGTGAGGCTCGGTCGCCGCCGCGGCGTGCTGCTGTACCTCGCGCTGGCCGGCGCCGGGCTTGCCGTGGTGCCTGCCGGTGTCGCCGCACGGGTGTTCCCGCCCCAATGCCTGCTGGCCCTGCTCGCGGTGCCGCTGCTCGCGGCGAGCGCGCGCCGGGCAATCGGCACCTACGAGCAGCCGCGCCGCTTCGTCGCCGCCGTCCGCGCGCTCGTCGCGTGCTACGTCGTGGGTGCAGGACTGCTCGTCGTCGGCATCCTGGCGAGCGCCCTGACGTGATCCCAGCCGCCAAGCTCGTCGACGCGCTGGCCGCGCCGCTCTTCGTTTCCTGGCAGCTCACCCGCGATTGCGATCTCTGCTGTCTTCACTGCTGCACCGAATCCGCGCCCGGCAAGCGCCTTCCCGACGAGCTCGACGCCGGCGAGGCGATGCGCGTCGTCGACGAGATCGTGCGCAACGAGGTCCCTTACGTGATGCTCTGCGGCGGCGAGCCGCTGGTCGTCCCGCACTTTTTCGCGGTGGCCGAAGCCCTCGGGCGGGCCGGCGTCCAGCTGAAGGTGGAGACCAACGGCCAGCGCCTGGACGACGCGACCGTCGAGCGCCTCGCCCGGCTGCCGATCCGTTCCATCCAGATCAGCCTGGACGGCGACACTGAGGAGACGTATGGGCGCCAGCGCCCCGGCGGCTCGCTGGCGCGCGCGCACGCCGCCTGCCGGCGCGTGACCGCCGCGGCGCTGCCGCTCGAGGTGACGTTTGCCCCGACACGCATCAACATCGAGGAGCTGCCGGCCGTGCTCGAGCGCGCGAAGGCGCTCGGCGCCTTCCGCTTCAACACCGGCAAGCTGATGCGCGTCGGCACGGCGGCCCGGCGCTGGGGCTCGCTGGAGCCCACGCCCGAGCAGTACCGGCGCTTCCGCGAGACGCTCGATCGCCATTCCGCCATTGAAGAGACGATGGAGCTTTGCTACATTCCATTCGACATGGCCGAAGGGCTTCGGCGGAGCGTCGCGGATCCCCCCGCAACGCTGCTGGTGCTGCCCAACGGCTGGGTCAAGGTGGCGGCGGCGCTTCCTCACGTCTGCGCGGATCTTCGCGCGACGGGCCTCGCCGAGGCTTGGATGGCGTATCGCCAGGCGTGGCACGATGACGCACTGGTCGCGACGGCGGCGCAGGCAATTGCCGACGACTCGCGGCACGCCGGCGCCACGCGCTGGCATATGATGACGTTGGCTACCCATTGACGGAGGCACCATGAGCGACTTGAAGATCCAACCGCAGGTACAGCAGACCCTCGACCCACAGTCGGCGGCCAAGTCCGAGCGCGACAAGAAGCCGAGCTGGCAGACGCCGAAGCTGGAGGACGTCTCCGAGCAGGTGATGGCGCAGCCGTACATCCGCTTCACCTGATCGGCGCTCGATGCTCGGGCGCTCAGTCGAGGACTACCGTGCGCCCCTGTTCGTCGCCTGGCAGCTCACCAATCGCTGCCGGGCGCGCTGTCTTGCCTGTTGCGAGGAGTCCGGTCCCGACAAGGCCTGGGCCGACGAGCTGACCCGCGACGAAGCGCTGGCGCTCGTGCAGGACATCGCGGCGACCGGCGTTCCTTTCGTGGCGTTCGGCGGCGGCGAGCCGCTCGACGTCCCCTTCTGCTGGGAGCTGTTCGAGCGCCTCTCCGACGCAGGGGTCGCGCTCAAGATCGAGACGGACGGCAGCCGGATCGACGACGCCGCGGCCGACCGGCTGGCGGCCATGCGCGTGGAATGCGTGCAGATCTCGGTCGACGGCGCCACCGCCGAAACGCACGCACGCGTGCGGCCGGGGTCGAGCTTCGCGGCCGCGATCGGCGCCATCGAGCGCCTGGTGGCCCGCCGCGCGCCGCCCCAGTTCGTCTTCGTTCCCAACCGGCTCAACCTGGCCGAGATCGTGGCGGCATACGACCTGGCCGCGCACCTCGGTTGCAGCGCGTTCGTCACGGGTCCGCTGATGCGCATCGGCCGCGCGGCGGCGAACTGGGCGTCGCTCGCCTGCACGGACGACGAATGGCAGCAGGCGGTGGCGGCGCTGCAGGCGCGCGCAAGCGCCGCGCCGGAGGGCCCGCGGCTGTCGATCTATCCCTGGGACATCGTGTCGGAAATGGAGCGGCGCCTCGAGCATCCGCAGGCGATGCTGCTGGTCGTTCCCAACGGCAAGGTGAAGCTGCTGAACGCGCTGCCGTTCGCGCCCGCGGACCTGCGGCGCCAGTCCCTCTCCGAGGCATGGCTCGCGTACCGGGCCGCGTGGCGAAGCGACGAGGTGCGGGATTTCGTCCGGCGCTGCCGCTCGGAGCCGGCGCTGCTGCGCCATGCGAACGAGACCTGGACACCGGGGCGCGCCGCCACCCTGCGGCCGCTGACGACCGGCACGCGCTTCGCCGGCCATTAAAAAAAACGGGAACGCACCGGTTCCCGTTTTTCATGTTGCGGCCCGCGCGGCCGCAATAGATCGTCTTATTTTTTGGCCGGCGCTGCCGCTTCCGGCGCCTTGGCGGGCGTTGCGCCCGCCTTGCCCGGCGCCGCGGCAGGGGTCGCCGTCGCTGCCGCGACGGCGGGTCCCATCTGAGGCGTGATGTTGTTGCCCTTCGCCTTCTGCTCGGCAAGGTAGCGCGCGGCGACCCGATCTTCCGCCCGCGCCTGTTGCTGCTTGGCGCTTTCCGCCGCAGCGGCGTCCTTCGCCTTCTTCTCCTCGGCGGCGACCTTTTGCGCGTCCGTCAACGGCGGCGCCGCCGGGAGCTTTGCCATGGCGACGCCAAAGACTCCGAGCACCAGCGCAGCGCCCGCCAGGGCGCGCAGGGTCGTCATCGATCCACCTCCTCCTACAACTTCGTTGATCCCGCGGCCGTGCGCCGGGTGAGCGGCGGCACGGCGTCGGACGGTTCGAGCGCTTCCGGCGGCACTTCCTGCGGCGCGACGAATTTTTCCCTCGCGCGTCCTGCAACCACGTCCTCGTACCAGCGCTCGTGATGGTGCTTCGCCCAGCTCGCGTCGACGTAGCCGTAGCGCATCGCGCGATAGGCGTTGGACATGCCGATGGTGCCGAGGTAGATGTGCACGCAGGCGAGCGCGATCGCGCCGTACGCCGAGACCATGTGGATGACGTTGGCGGTCTGCATCGTCGAGCGCGTCTGGTCGAAGTTCGGGAAGACGAGCACCAGGCCCGTTATCACCAGCACCGTGGACAGGAACGCGAGCACGACCCAGAACACGAGCTTCTCGCCGGCGTTGAACTTGCCGGAGGGATATTCGTGTCCCTTGAAGTAGCCGACGATGTGCGTGAACCACCGTATGTCCTCGATCCCGATGCCGTTGTCGCGGACATAGCGCACGAACATCAGCGGCACCGCCACGATCAGCACGGGCCCCACGAAGTTGTGCACGTTCTTGGCGAGCGTCGCGAGCCAGGAGAACAGCGTGTAGCCGAGTATCGGCAGCAGGACGGTCTTGCCGGCCGACAGGATCAGGCCCGTGACGGCCAGCGTGACCCACGTGATGGCCAGCAGCCAGTGCGCATAGCGGTCCATCGGCGTGAACCGCCGGATGACGCGGTCAGCCGGCCGGCGCTCGTAATCGAGCTTGCCGCGCCAGAAGAAGAAGACGGCGAGACCGATCACCGCCGCGATGATGGCGAGGGCCCCCAGGCCCATGATCGGCGTGCGCAGCGCGCGCCAGGTCTGCCCCTGCGGCTGCACCAGGATGTCGGTCTCGCGGCCCTGGACGGTCGTGTACTGCTTGGCGCCCGAGCGCACCTCGCTCCACAGCGGCTGGTTGTTGAGCGGCTGCGTCTGCTGGCGCTGCGCCTGCTGCTTCGCGAAGTCGGCTTCGGCGGGATTGACCGCCGGCGACTGCGCCAGGACGGAGCCCGCCGCGAGCAGCGTCGCGACTCCGAGCACGCAGGCCGAGCGAATCACACGATCGAGCATCGGGGAGCTCCGTCAGCGAATGCGCTTGTATTCGTTCTGGTTCTGGTTGCGCGTCGCGAGCGTCTTCTCCCACGCGGCCTTGTCCCCGTCGAACGGAGCGTTGCTGTACGCGGGCGTGTCGGGCTTCCCCTGGTAGCTGCCCTGCTTGTACTGGATCACCTGCGGCCGCTCGCCGCATGCGGTCAGCAGTACGGCGGCACCGGCGACCATCATCAGCGTGCGGATCATGTCTTGCCTCCCGGTGCCGGCGCCGGCGCAGGCGGCGCCGCTGGCGCGGGCCCAGCGCCCGGCTTTTGCGTGTCGGGCCGCGCATACGCGGTGGCCCAGCCCCACACCTCGCCGCCCTTGCCGCGCGTGACCACGCGCTCGCGGTAGATGTCGGCCAGCACGTCGCCGTCCCCCGCGAGCAGCGCCTTGGTCGAGCACATCTCGGCGCACGCGGGCAGCTTGCCTTCGGCGAGGCGGTTGCGGCCGTACTTCTTGAACTCGGCGTCCGACATGTCCTTCTCGGGACCGCCCGAGCAGAACGTGCACTTGTCCATCTTGCCGCGCACGCCGAACGCGCCGGCTTGCGGGAACTGCGGCGCGCCGAACGGGCAGGCGTAGAAACAGTAGCCGCAGCCGATGCAGAGATCCTTGTCGTGGAGGACGATGCCCTCCTCCGTCTTGTAGAAGCAGTCGACCGGGCACACCGCCATGCACGGCGCGTCGGAGCAATGCATGCACGCCACGGAGATCGAGCGTTCGCCGGGCACGCCGTCGTTGATCGTGACGACGCGGCGGCGGTTGACGCCCCACGGAATCTCGTGCTCCTGCTTGCACGCGGTGACGCAGCCGTTGCACTCGATGCAGCGCTCGGCGTCGCAGAGGAATTTCATTCGGGCCATGGTCGTCGCTCCGTTAGACCTTCGCCACCTGGCAAAGCGTGGTCTTGGTTTCCTGCATCATCGTCACCGAATCGTAGCCGTAGGTCGTGGCGGTGTTGACGGCCTCGGCGCGGACGATGGGCGCGGCGCCTTCCGGGTAGAACTCGAGCATGTCCTTGCCCTGCCACCAGCCCGAGAAGTGGAACGGGATGAACGTGGTGCCGGGGCCTACGCGGTCGGTGACCATCGCCTTGACCTTGATCTGCGCGCCCGTCGGAGATTTCACCCAGACGTACTCGCCGTCGCGGACGCCGCGGTCGTTGGCATCCTTCGGGCTGATCTCGATGAAGTTCTCCTGCTGCAGCTCGGCGAGCCACGGATTGCTGCGCGTCTCCTCGCCGCCGCCTTCGTACTCGACGAGGCGGCCGCTGGTAAGGACGAGCGGGAAGTTCTCCGCGACCTTGTTGGTGACGTTCTCCTGCTGGATGGTCTTGTAGAGCGTGGGCAGCCGCCAGAAGGCCTTCTTGTCGTCGTGCGTCGGATACTTCGCCACGAGGTCGGGCCGCGGCGAGTACAGCGGCTCGCGATGCTGCGGAATGCCGTCGGGGAAGTTCCAGACGATCGCCCGCGCCCGCGCGTTGCCCCACGGGTGCACGCCGCGCTTCATCGTGACGCGCTGGATGCCGCCGGAGAGGTCCGTCTTCCAGTTCTTGCCTTCCGCGGCCTTCTTCTCAGCGTCGGTAAGATCGTCCCACCAGCCGAGCTTCTTCAGCAGGACGTGGTCGAACTCGGGGTACCCCGTGGTGAGCTCGCTGCCCTTCGGGAACGAGCCGTCCTCGGCGAGCAGGCTGACGCCGTCGCGCTCGACGCCGAAGTTGGCGCGGAAGCAGCCCCCGCCGTCCATCATGTGCTTCGACTCGTCGTAGAGGTTGGGCGAGCCCGGATGCTTGATCTCGGGCGTTCCGTAGCATGGCCACGGCAGGCCGAAATAGTCGCCGTCGCACGGGCCGCCCTTGGCGCGCAGCGTCTTCACGTCGAACGTGTTCATGTTCTTCATGTGCAGCTTCAGTCGCTCCGGCGACTGGCCCGTGTAGCCGATCGTCCAGTTGCTGCGATTGATCTCGCGCAGCACGTCCTCCGGCAGCGGCTCCTCGAACTTCGCGTCGCCGTCCGGCTTGACGATCTTGTAGTTCTTGACGAACTCCTTGTCGAAGCCGAACTTCTTCGCGAACGCGTACATCAGCGCGTGGTCGGTCTGCGATTCGAACAGCGGGCTGATCACCCGCTCGCGCCACTGGATCGAGCGGTTCGACGCCGTGCAGGAGCCGGACGTCTCGAATTGCGTGGCGGCCGGCAGCAGGTAGACGCCATCCTTACGCACCATCGCGGCCATCGATGCCGTGGCCGACGGGTACGGATCGATGACGACCAGCAGGTCGAGCTTCTTCATCGCCTCGACCATTTCCTTGCCGCGCGTCTGGCTGTTCGGCGCGTGGCCCCAGAACACGAGGGCCCGCAGATTCGGGCCTTGGTCGATCATGTCGTTCTTTTCGGTGACGCCGTCGATCCAGCGCGACACCGTCATGCCGGGCTTTTCCATCATGCCGTCGGCGTACTGCTTCTTGATCCACTCGTAGTCGACGCCCCACACCGTGGCGAAGTGCCGCCACGATCCGGCAGCCAGCCCGTAGTAGCCCGGCAGAGAATCGGGATTGGGGCCGACATCGGTTGCGCCCTGGACGTTGTCGTGGCCGCGGAAGATGTTGGCGCCACCGCCCGACACGCCGATGTTGCCGAGCGCCAGCTGGAAGATGCACGACGCCCGCACGATGGCGTTGCCGATCGAGTGCTGCGTCTGGCCCATGCACCACACGATGGTGGACGGCCGGTTCTTGGCCATCATCGTGGCGATCTGCAGCACCCGTGCCTCGGGCACGCCGCACACTTCCTCCACCTTGTCCGGGGTCCACTTGGTGAGGATCTCATCGCGCACCTTGTCCATGCCGTAGACGCGGGCCTGGATGTACGCCTTGTCTTCCCAGCCGTTCTTGAAGATGTGGTACAGCATGCCGAACAGGAACGCGATGTCGGTGCCCGAGCGGATGCGGACGAACTCGTCGGCCTTGGCGGCGGTGCGGGTGAAGCGCGGGTCGACGACGATCATCTTCGCGCCCGTCTCCTTCGCGTGCAGCATGTGCAGCATCGACACCGGGTGCGCCTCGGCAGCGTTGCTGCCGATGTACATCGCGCACTTGGTGTTCTGCATGTCGTTGTAGGAGTTGGTCATCGCGCCGTAGCCCCAGGTGTTGGCCACGCCCGCGACGGTCGTCGAGTGGCAGATCCGCGCCTGGTGGTCACAGTTGTTCGTGCCGAAGAACGACACGAACTTGCGCATCAGGTAGGCCTGCTCGTTCGAATGCTTGGACGATCCCACCCAGAAGATGGCGTCGGGCGTCGACTCCTTGCGGATCGCGAGGATCTTGTCGCCGACCTCGTTGATCGCCTGCTCCCAGCTGATCTTCTGGTACTTGCCGTTGACGAGCTTCATCGGCGACTTCAGCCGATGTTCGCCGTGGCCGTGCTCGCGCACCGACGCGCCCTTGGCGCAATGCGCGCCGAGGTTGATCGGCGAATCGAACACCGGCTCCTGCCGCGTCCAGACGCCGTTCTCGACGACGGCGTCGACCGCGCAGCCCACCGAGCAGTGCGTGCACACCGTGCGGTGCACTTCGCGCTTGACGTCACCGCCCTCCGAGGCGGCCTCCGCCTTGCCCATCGTGCCGTACGGCAACTGCGTGGCGAAGGCGCCGACGCCGGTCGCGAGGCCGGAGCGCTTGAGGAACGTGCGGCGGTCCATCGTGGAGGCGCGTCCGGCGGCCGGCCTCGACAGGCGGGGCACGGCGGCGGGGACGTCGGCGGATTTGCGCGTCAGCAGCATGCTCGTCTCCTCAAATGCTCAAAGCCGAGTCGTCGCGTAGTAATCGCGAACGTGGTCGGTTTCCTGATAACCGCTCCCCGCGGGGACGGCAGTGTCGACGGCGGCCGCGGGGGCCGCGAGTGCCGGCGCCGTGGCGGCGGCGGCCGCACCGGCGCTGCCGGCACCGAGGGCGAAAAGGAAGCGGCGGCGGGAGAGACCCGGAGATGCTTCGCGGGCAGGCGTGCCGGTGGGTGAACCAACGCGCGGCGATGGCGTGCGCATGCGGACCTCCGAAAATAAGTCGTGACGTAGTTTGAAGCTAATCCATGACGAGCGAGTCACGTTCGACCGCCATGAACTGACAGGTGAATTCTGCTACCCGCCGGTAGTAGTTGGCAAGCGAACATTGATCTATTGCGGCGCAACAATCGAATATCCACGGCAACAGGTGTTTTTCGAAAAAATTCCTCTGCACGTCGAGAGGGACGGATCGGAACTCCGCGCTGCCGCTGATCAGGAGCCGCATCGTCTCGCATAGAGCAGCGAGATGGTCTTCGACCATCGTTGCGGCCCCCTTACGTGCGATACCCAGTTGCGAGAGCTCGCCGCGCAATTCCGCCAGCGGCTTTTCCATCATGAAACCGGTGCGCCAGTGCGAGCCGTGCAGATTCGCCTCGCTTCGCCCGACGCCCACGAAGAGGTCGTCGTATTCCTGCTTTGCCGCGTCGGCGTCCATGGCGAGGCTCGCGTCCAGCAGCCGGTTCCATGCGTCGGTGAGGCCGGCGTCGCCGTCCCCTGCAGTGAGCCGCGGCGCCGCGCCGAGCATCGCCAGGAACGCGGCGTCCGGCGGATCGGCGTAGAGCCGGGCGAGCACGGCGTAGCAGTCGGCCCGCGCCTGGTCCTCCGGCGAAAGCGCGCGGCTCACCGCGATGGGGGCAGGCTGCGTCACGGCGACAGCTTGCGGATGTCGACGCTTTCCTCGGTCCGGATGAGGTCGACGACGCGGCAGTCGGCGCACATCCGCAGCCGCTCGAGCGACCCGGCGTCGGCGAACATCGAGTGCCCGGCGAGGCGCGCGATCATCGCGTCGATCAGCTTGCGCGTGCCGAGGGGCTTGCCGCAGCGCGGGCAGGCGGCGATCTCGGCTTCGTTCAGGATGCGCGGCGACTTCGCGGCCGGCGTCACGTCGAGCTGCGGCACCAGCGTGATCGCGTGCTCCGGACACGTGCTCACGCAGATGCCGCACTGGACGCATTTCGTCTCGATGAAGCGAAGCTGCGGAGCGACGGGGTTGTCGACGATCGCGCCCTCCGGGCACGCGCCGACGCAGGCGAGGCACATCGTGCACGCGTCGCGGTCGACCGCGATGGCCCCGAACGGCGCGCCCGCCGGGAGCGGGATCACGCGCTGCGGCACCGGCGCGTGCGCGGTGAGGTGGTCGATCGCGAGCGAGAGGGCCGTGCGCTTGTCCGCCACCGGCGCGAAAGTCGCGGCCACGCGCGGCTGCAGCGCCGGCGGCCACTCCCACAGGTCGCGAGTGATGGCGGGCACGTCGGCGCCATGAACGAGGCGGAAGTGCTGACCCTGGTACCCGAGCGCGTTGGCGATGACGTCGCCCAGCTGCATCTGGAACGCGAGCGCCGTCTCGTACTGCGGCGCCTCGTTGCCGGTGACGAGGACGCCCACGCCGGTGGCGCCCCACGCCAGCGCGGACAGCCACGTGTCGAGCCCGACGGACGCCACGTGATGGACCTCGAGCGGCAGGACGCGCGCGGGCAATCCCTGGCCCCGGCGGGCGAGCCGCGCGATCGCCTCGCGGCCGTCTTCGGCGTGCAGCAGCACGCATGGGTCGCGGCCGCCGGCTTTCGCATAGGTCGCGAGCAGCGTGCGCACGCGCGCGCCGACGTCCGTCGCGGGCGGGTAGGCGTAGGTCATCGCGCCCGATGGGCACACCGTCGCGCACGCGCCGCAGCCCATGCAGAGATGCGGCTCGACCGCGACGTGGTCGCCGTCGGCGCGGATCGCCCGCGTCGAGCAGACGTCGATGCATTGCGTGCAGCCCGTCTGCCGCGAGCGGCTGTGCGCGCAGATCGACGCCTTGTAGTGGAAGTACTTCGGCTTCTCGAACTCGCCGCGCAGCGTCGCGATCTCGGCGGCCGCCGTCGCCTGCGCGACCGGGTCTTCGCCCGGGGCGTAGTAGCCCTGCGGCGGCTGGTGCTGCGGGAACCACGGGCCGCGGTCGAGATCGAGGACCACGTCGAAGCGTGCCTCCCGGGCCCGGTCCGCGCGGTCGAAGTCGATGGCGCCGACGGCGCCGCACGCCGCGACACACGCCCGGTGGTCGCGGCAGCGGTCGAGGTCGATCTGGTAGCTCCAGTCGATCGCGTCCTCCGGGCAGGCGTCGATGCACGCGTTGCAGCGCGTGCAGACGTCGAGGTCGATCGGGTTTTCCTGCGCCCAGGTCACGTCGAACGCGCCGAGCCACCCCGCGACCGCCGTCGGCGCGCCCGAGATCACGGGGAAGTCGCGCGCCGTCGGCAGCTCCTCCCCGGCGGTGCGGCCGGTCGCCAGCACGGTGACGGCGAGTTGCGGCGCCAGCGCGCGCGCCCACGCGAGCGCGGCGCGGAGCGGTCCGATCACCAGCAGTTGTCCCGCCGACGCGTAGGCGACGCGCGGCACCGGGTCGGGCTCGGGCAGCGCCGCCGCCGCGAGCAGCGCCGCCATCTTGGGGGTCGCGGCCTTCGCCTCGGCGGACCAGCCGGCGTTCTCGCGCAGGTTGACGAAGCGGATCGTCTGCGCGTGCCCGCCCGCCTCGGCGACGTCGCCGAGGAGCCGCGTCTCCTGCGTGCAGCCGACGACGAGGTCGCCGCGCGCGTCGGCCGCGAAGCCGTCGACCTCCTTCTGGCACATCATCGTGCGCGCGGCGGGCGCGGCGGTCAGGCCCAGCGCCTGCGCGATCGCGGGCGCGTCGACCGGCATCGTGCCGTTGCACGAGCAGAGCAGCAGGCGCTTGTCGGCGACGCTCATCGGGACGGCGGCGGCGGACGCCTCTGCGGCGGCGCGGCGGCGGGTGCCGCGGGAACGGCGTCAGCGGCGGGGGTCGCCGGTGCGGGGCCGGCGTCCGCCAACGCGCCGGCGGCGGGATTGCCTTCCGCCGAACCGGGCGCCTCGAGCGCAGGGGAGCCTGGCTCCCCCGCTTGCGGCGCGGGCGCTTCCTCAGGCACGTCCTCGACGAAGCCCGCCTCGTTCACGCGCGTGGCGGGCGGCGAGAAAATGTAGCGGGCGTGCCGCAGCGTGCGTACCATTTCCGGCGAGATCGGGTCGGGCTTCGAATAGTCGTCGATGTAGACGTCGAGCCCGTCCATCACGTTGAAATGCGGGTCGGCGAACAGCTTGTGGAGCGCGGCCCGCCGCAGCGCCGGGTCGACGTCGGGCCGCATGAACGGCGTGAAATCGGATGCGGGCGTCAGCGTCTCGACCGGCGGAAGCACGGTGGGCGGCGCGGCGGCGTCGACGCTTCCGGGGCCGGCCTTCTGCGTGACGGGCGCGGTGGTCGCGGCCGCGGGCTCGGGCGGGGCCGGCGCGGCGGGCTCCTTCGCGGGCGCGGTCGTTTCGCCGCGTCCTTCGACGACGGCCGCGCGCTTTCGCGCCGACCAGCGCCGCAGCGAAAAACCCGCGGGCGACTTGTCGTCGTCGATCATCGGCGGTCGGTCCCGTCGCCGCGCTGCGGCACGAACGCGCCGGCGGCGAAGGGATCGTTGCGCTTCACCTTGCGCCGTGGCTCGGGTTTGTAATGCGTGGCGACGAACGGTCGCATCCAGTCGCCGATCTCGGGCGGCAGCGGAACGGTGTCGACGCGCTCGCCGCCGTCCAGCATGCGCCCCGCCTGGTTGTAGCTCAGCGTGGCCAGCACCGGCCGCGCGAGCCTCGGCTCGCCGCCGTCGTCCTGGCGCCACATCACGAAGACGCACGGCGCCGGCGAGGTGAGATTGAGAAAGTAGCCTTCGGCCTCCGTCGGATGCAACTCGAGCGAATGGCCGCGGAACGTCCAGCGCCTGCCGGTCGCGTCCGGCACCGGCGCCGCGTCGGGCAGCGCGCCGTCGCCGTCGGCGATGGCGGTGACCGCGCAGGGCAGCCACGCCTCGCTCGCCCAGCGGCTCGCGAGCGGCACGCGCTCCATCACGATCTCGACGCTTATCCGCAACGGCTGCATGGTTACGCTGTGTTCCCGGGGATGCGATGCGCGGCGATCATACACCCCGGCTCGCAGGGCGATTTCGCTCGCTCTGCTACCATTTCCTCTCGATGAAGACCATTCCCGTCGTCGATGCCGATGCGCTCGGCCGTTCGCGGCGCGACGCGCTCGTGCGCGCGGCCGCCGGCGCCGTCGATGCCGGCGACGCGGCGCCGCTCGACACGCGCGGCCGCGCGCTGCACGACCTCCGCATCTCCGTCACCGACCGCTGCAACTTCCGCTGCGTCTACTGCATGCCGAAGGACGTCTACGGCCGCGACTATCCGTTCCTCGCGCAGCCGGACCTGCTGACGTTCGAGGAGATCGAGCGCGTCGCGCGCGCGTTCGTCGCGCTCGGCGTGCGCAAGCTGCGCCTCACCGGCGGCGAGCCGCTGCTGCGGCGCCACCTCGAGCGGCTGGTCGAGATGCTCGCGCGCATTCCGGGCGTCGACCTCACGCTGACTACCAACGGCGCGCTGCTGGCGAAGAAGGCGCGCGCGCTCCGCGATGCCGGGCTCGCCCGCGTGACGGTGAGCCTCGACGCGCTCGACGACGCGACGTTCCGCGCGATGAACGACGTCGACTTTCCGGTCGGCCGCGTGCTCGAAGGCATCGACGCCGCGGCGGCCGCGGGCCTCGCGCCGGTCAAGATCAACGCGGTGATCAAGCGCGGCGTGAACGAGCACGCGATCGCGCCGCTCGCCCGCCACTTCAAGGGCAGCGGCCACATCGTGCGCTTCATCGAGTACATGGACGTCGGCCATACCAACGGCTGGCGGATGGACGACGTCGTGCCCGCCGCGGAGATCGTGCGCCGGATCGGCCGCGTGTTCCCGCTCGTCCAGGCCGACGCCAACTATCGCGGCGAAGTCGCGGAGCGCTGGCGCTACGCCGACGGCAGCGGGGAGGTGGGCGTGATCGCGTCGGTGACGCAGGCATTCTGCCGCGACTGCACGCGCGCGCGGCTGTCGACCGACGGCAAGGTGTACACGTGCCTCTTCGCCGCCGACGGCTTCGATCTTCGCGCGCTGCTGCGCGAGGGCGCCGACGACCGCCAGCTGCAAAATGCGGTCGCCGCGATCTGGCGCCAGCGCGCCGACCGCTATTCGGAGGTGCGCACGGCCAACACGGTGCGCCCCGGCAAAGTGGAAATGTCGTACATCGGCGGCTGATCGCGTGAACGCGCCGCTGCCTCCGCATCCTCGTCCGCTGCTGACCGACGCCGCGCGGCCCGCGACGTTCGACGTCGCCGCCGTCGACGAGCATGGCGCCGTGCGCAACGTCCCGGTGGCGGGCGAGCATCCGCTCACCCTCTACGTCGACAAGCAGGAGCTGCTGACGCTGATGACGCTCGGCGCCGCGCCCGAAGCGCTCGCGATCGGCTATCTGCGCAACCAGCGCCTCGTCGAGCGCATCGAGGACATCGTGGCCGTGCAGGTGGACTGGGAGACGAACTCCGTCGTCGTGAAGACGCGCGACGGCCTGCGCGACCTCGAGGCGAAGACGGCCAAGCGCACCAAGACGTCCGGCTGCGGCCAGGGCACCGTGTTCGGCGACCTGATGGAGGAGATCGACAGCGTGAAGCTGCCGCCGGGCGCCACGCTCACGCAGGCGGCGCTCTACGACCTGCTGGAGCAGGTGCGGCTGCACGAGACGATCTACAAGCAGGCGGGCGCCGTCCACGGCTGCGCGCTCGCCACCAACGACGGCGACACGTCGCGAATCCTGATGTTCGTCGAGGACGTCGGCCGCCACAACGCCGTGGATGCCATCGCCGGGCGCATGTGGCTGGACGGCATCGACGGCGGCGACAAGATCTTCTACACCACCGGCCGGCTGACGTCGGAGATGGTGATCAAGGCGGCGCAGATGGGCATTCCCTTCCTCGTCTCGCGCTCCGGGCTCACGCAGATGGGCCACGAGATCGCCACGCGTGTCGGCATCACGATGATCGGCCGCGCCACCAACCGCCACTACCTGCTCTTCACCGGCGGCGAGCGGTTCCGCACGTGAACGCGGAGGAGCGCCCGGCGCGCGCGGCGATCACCGGCATCGTGCTCGCCGGCGGCCAGGGCCGGCGGATGGGCGGCGTCGACAAGGGCCTGGTCGAGCTCGACGGCCGCCCGCTCGTCGCGCACGTGATCGCCCGGCTCGCGCCGCAAGTCGGCGCGCTCGTGATCAACGCCAACCAGAACGCGCAGCGCTATGCGGCGCTCGGCTACCCGGTCGTGCCCGACGCCGTCGGCGGGTTCGCAGGCCCGCTCGCGGGACTTCACGCCGGCATGACCGCCGCGGCCACGCCGTACGTCGTCACCGCGCCCTGCGATTCGCCGTTCCTGCCGCACGACCTCGTCGCGCGCCTTGCCGCCGCGCTCGACGCCGCGGGCGCCGGCCTCGCCGCCGCGCGGACGTTCGCGCAGCCGCATCCGGTGTTCGCGCTGGTGCGCACGTCGATGCTGCCGCATCTCGCCGCCTTCCTCGCCGCCGGCGGCCGCAAGATCGACGCGTGGTACGCGACGTTCGCCAACGTCGAGGTGGCGTTCGACGACGAGGCCGACGCGTTTCGCAACATCAACACGGCGGCGGAGCTCGCCGCGAGCGCCGGCGACGCGCGGCCCCAGGAATGACGCCGCCTCCGCGGCTGGGCGCGCTGACCGGCGGACACGACAACAACTTCCAGCTCCTGCGCCTCCTCGCCGCGCTGGCGGTGGTGCTGTTCCACTGCTACGCGCTCACCGGCCGGTGGACCGACGAGCCGTTGTGGCGCCTCGCTCACGATCAGAATCTCGGCGCGCTCGGCGTCGAGATCTTTTTCGTCGTCTCCGGCTTCCTGGTCACGCAAAGCTGGCTCACGCGGCGGCGGCTCGACCAGTTCGTGATGGCGCGCGTGCTGCGGGTCTATCCGGCGCTGATCGCCGCGACGCTCCTCACGATCGCGCTCGGCGCCGCGTCGTCGAAGCTGCCGTGGGCGGGCTTCCTCGCCAATCCGCAGACCGGCGACTATTTCTGGCACACCGCGCTCGGCGTCGACGTTCGCGATCGCCTGCCCGGCGCTTTCGCGGCCAATCCCTACCCTCACGTCGTCAACGGCTCGCTGTGGACGCTCCCCGTGGAGCTGCGCCTCTATCTCGCCCTCGCCGCCGCCGGCGTGGCGGGTTTGCTCGCGCACCGGCTGTCGTGGCTCGCGGCGGCCGCCGCGGCGCTGGCGGCGCTGTACGCGTGGCCGGCGCAGGCCATCGACCTCCTCGCCGGGCACGGCGCGGCGATCGTCCTCCGGCTCGCCGCGCTGTTCCTGCTGGGCTCCCTCGCCTATGCGTGGCGCGACGTGCTGCCGGTGTCGCTCGCGGCCGGGCTGGCCGCGCTCGGCCTCATGGCATGGAACCCCGGCGGCTACCCGCGCGGCATTTTGTTCGCGCCGCTCCTGGCCTACGTCGTGCTCGTGCTCGCCTACGACCCGCGCCTGCGGCTGCGCGCGTTCAACCGCGTCGGCGACTATTCGTACGGCCTCTACGTTTACTCGTTTCCGCTGCAGCAGACCGTCGTCGAGCGCATGCCGGGCGTCGCGCCGCTGGCGCTTTTCGCGTGGGCGCTGCCGGCAGCGCTCGCCGTCGCGATCGTCTCCTGGCACGCGCTCGAGCAGCCTGCGCTGGGCTTAAAATCGCGCTTCGACCTCCGATGGCGCACCTCATGAACGCACCGAAGACCTTGCGCGAGCTGTCCTGCGCCGACGATTACGATCCCAACTCGATGCCGGTGGACACCGCGCGCGCGCTGATCCGCCAGTTCCTGGCGCCGGTGACCACGGTGGAGCGCGTGCACATCCGCCACGCGCTCGACCGCGTTCTCGCGCAGGAGATCGTGTCGCCGGTGGACGTGCCGGGTCACGACAATTCCGCGATGGACGGCTGGGCGGTGCGGTTCGCCGATCTCGCCGCGAGCGGCGACACGCCGCTTCGCCGCGTCGGCGACTCGTTCGCGGGCAAGCCTTATGGCGGCGGCATCGGCGCGGGCGAGACCGTGCGCATCTTCACCGGCGGCGTCATGCCGCAAGGCGCCGACACCGTCGTGATGCAGGAGCGCGCGACGGAAACGCCGGCGGGCGTCGTCGTTCCCGCGGGCGCCGTGGCCAAGGCCGGCACCAACCGCCGCTTCGCGGGCGAGGACCTGAAGCGCGGCGCGACGGTGTTCCGCGCCGGCCAGCCGCTGCGCCCCGCCGAGATCGGCATGCTGGCGTCGCTCGGCATCAACGAGGTCGCCGTCTATCGCAAGCTGCGCGTCGCGTTCTTCTCGACCGGCGACGAGCTGAAGTCGATCGGCCAGCCGCTCGCCGCCGGCGAGATCTACGACAGCAACCGCTACACGCTCTACGGCATGCTGACGCGAATGAACTGCGAGATCGTCGACATGGGCGTCGTGCCGGACGTCCCCGCGGCGCTCGAGCAGGCGTTCGCGACGGCTGCCGCGAGCGCCGACGTGGTGATCACTTCCGGCGGCGTGTCGGTCGGCGAGGCCGACTTCGTCAAGCAGCTGCTGGACAAGCTCGGCGAGGTGCTGTTCTGGAAGATCGCGATGAAGCCCGGTCGCCCGCTCGCGTACGGCAAGATCGGCGGCGCGCATTTCTTCGGCCTGCCCGGCAATCCGGTCAGCGTGATGGTGACGTTCTACGAGTTCGTCCGCGACGCGCTGCTGGTCCTGCAGGGCCGCGCGAACGTGGCGCCGATGCCGCTGTTCAAGGCGACGCTGGCGGCGCCCATCCGGAAGGCGCCGGGCCGCACGGAGTTCCAGCGCGGCATCCTGTCGCCGCGCGACGGCGGCGGCTTCGAAGTGCGCACGACGGGCGACCAGGGCTCCGGCATCCTGTCGTCGATGTCGCAGGCCAATTGCTTCATCGTGCTCGGCACCGATACGGGCAACGTCGCCGCGGGTGACGCCGTCGACGTGCAGCTCCTCGAAGGGTTGATTTGACGCAAACCGCCGCGTAGCATCGACCGCGGGGCACATCGCAGACGCCCCGCAGCATCGACGGGCGTTCGTCCAAGCTCTGCGCCGACCGATCCGGATCCCGCGATCCGCACAGGAGGCGTCACGATGCCCGCAGACCGTTCCCCCGCCAGCATTTCCCCCGCCGATTTGCGCACGCTCGCCGCCGCGTTTCCACCGCCGACGCTCGTCGACGCGCGCGGCGCCACGCCCTTCGACGTTGCGGGCGTCGATTACTCGCACGCGGGCGCGCAGTGCAGCTTCGACGCGTTCATCCGCCTCCATGGCCTCGC
>Ga0207691_10000076_pt1 | contig 83005 bp, 70 predicted proteins | sample KBSM13metaG_FD_184327 | JGI IMG/M metagenome (GOLD analysis project Ga0207691, IMG submission 184327) | Miscanthus rhizosphere microbial communities from Kellogg Biological Station, Michigan, USA - KBS M1-3 metaG (SPAdes) (version 2) | ecosystem: Host-associated > Plants > Roots > Rhizosphere >...
TCCTTAGAACGGGTCTTCGTCGCTGAACGGAATATCGTTCATTTTGCTGCCAGCCTGTATATACAGTTTTGCACCGGGACCGCCGGCTTCGTCTGTAGGAACGGGTTTCCAGTTTCCTCCCGGTGGAAGACCGGTGAAATCGGGGCCTTGTTCGTCGACAAATTTCTGAATATGGAGCAGGGCGCGCAGCTTGATCGTTTCCAGGGAACCGTTACGATGCTTGGCGATTCGTACGTGGGTCTCACCCTTGTTGCTTTCGCCAAATTCATTGGCGTTGATATCATAGTATTCCGGGCGGTAAAGAAACATGACCATGTCGGCATCCTGTTCGATGGCGCCGGATTCACGGAGGTCGCTCAGCTGGGGCATTTTATTGCCTTCTTTTCTCTTCTCGACTTCACGGCTTAGCTGGGAAAGCGCGATGATGGGTACCTGCAGTTCCTTGGCCAGTCCCTTGAGGTCACGGGAGATCTTGGAGATTTCCTGTTCACGGTTACCATTGCGGTTATCGCCGGTGCCGCTCATGAGCTGGAGATAGTCGATCAGGATCAGTCCAACATTGTGCTTGTTTTTCAAGCGGCGGCATTTGGCGCGCAGTTCGAAAATATTGAGGGCAGCGGAATCGTCGATAAAAATCGGCGCCTGGGCAAGACGCTGGATACCCTTGGCATAAAGCTGTTTCATCTCATGTTCTTCAAGCTTGCCGCGGGATATTTTTTCCAGCCAGATCTCGCTTTCCGCAGACAGGATACGCTGGACCAGCTGGCTGGCGCTCATTTCCAGGCTGAAAAACGCAATGGGAACGGGCTTGGTCGGATGCAGGGCAGCGTGCCGGGCCAGGTTCAGGGCAAAAGCGGTTTTACCTACGGAAGGACGGGCCGCCAGGATAATCAGATCGGTGGGCTGCCATCCATACGTGATCCTGTCGAGTGAAGCAAAGCCGGAGGGGACACCGGAAATATCATCGTCCTTGTGACGCAGGTCTTCGATCCGCTGGATGGTTTTCACCAGAACCTGATCGATGGTATCGAAGTTTTTTCGGAGATGGTTGTTTGTAATTTCAAAAAGTTTGGATTCCGCGTCGTCGAGGAGGTCAAAAACGTCGGTACTGTCTTCATACGAATCGGTTATGATCTCTCCGGAGATCCGGATAAGTTCGCGCTGTATGAATTTCTGCAGGATAATACGCGCATGGGCTTCTATATTGGCGGCGGACACCACGGCGTTGGTAAGACGGGTAACGTAGTAAGGCCCCCCTGTCATTTCCAATTCTTCCCGGAAACGCAGTTCCTCGACCACGGTAAGCATATCGATCGGCTGACTTTTTTGCGCCAGCGACTGCATGGCAAGGTAGATGCGCTGATGACTTTCAACATAAAAGCATTCAGGTTTGAGGATCTCTACCACGGTATCGAAAGCGGTCTTTTCAAGCATGATCGCACCCAGCACAGCTTCCTCCAGCTCCCTTGCCTGGGGAGGCACTTTACCGAACATCATGGTGCTGATATCAAGGGGGGATTTGCGACGCAGTTTTCTGTCTTTGTTCAAATTGGTGAGCTCCATGAATCCGGTGGTTTGCCTACTAACGAGTAGCAGCCTTAATTAAGAAATAGTTACGCTACGGTGATCCGAATATTAAGAAAAAGTATCGGGAGGGCGAATATAACGGGCATTGCTTCGCGTATGGGATGTTTTCATTTTTTTAATTTATTACCATCCAATGCACGGGTTTATGCACAGGATAGCCGGGTTTATCCACCAATTCCCTAGAGGGTATCCACAATTTAAAAAAGTTTTTCTCTTTACGGCGGAAGAAATACACACCGTCTGTGCACAAAAAATCTGCCCTAAAAATTTTGTTAAGTTAAAAAGAAACCATCTGGGGAGACCGGTAAAAAAAGTCCCCTTCACGGGGCTGAAGGGGAACATATGAAAGAAAATATTATCTGTATTTTTTATTCGGCTTCCCTCGTCTTTACAGGGTGTGGCTGCTCCTTTGACTTCTCCTCGTTGGGTAAAGCGCGCTGAACCGGTTGTGCAGTTCCCGTATTTCCGGTACCGGCAGGGCGGCCGCCTGTCTGTTCCCTTGGAGAAGGGTTTTGCACAGGTACCGTATTCCCGACAGGGGCAGGAGCCGGTGCAGGACGGGTATTGTCCGGGCGTGCGCTCTGCGGAGTCTGCTGTGCAGGCTGACGCTGTGCAGGCTGACCTGTTGGTCTTGCACCCTGGGGATTACCTGACGGCTGATTTTTGTAACGGTCGAGGTGATCCTGATAAGGGGTGTTGCCCGTTCCCTGCCGGGCATTGTTTGCCGGTGTGTTTGCCGGAACATTGCCAGCAGGCGTACTGTTCCCCGGGGCGGGTGCTGCAGGGCGCGGGTTTACGGGTGAATTATTCACCGGCACGTTGTTTACCGGGTTATTGTTGGCCGGCGCAGGTGCCACAGGTCGCGGATTTACCGGCGTATTGTTTACCGGAACATTATTTACCGGAGCGTTATTCACCGGAGCGTTATTCACCGGACCGTTGTTTACCGGAGCATTATTTACCGGAGCCGCTGCTGCGGGCCGCGGGTTAACGGGCGGGTTGTTGGCCGGCCTGGTATTGACTGGAGCATTGTTTGCCGGCGGATTACTATAAGCCGGGTTCTGTTCCGAAGGACGCACATTGCTGAAATTTTCATAACGAACAGGTGCTGCCGGTCTGCCGGCATCGTTGCCGCGGGTAGCTGTTGTCCCGGATACCCGGGGCTGATAGATCGCATACTGATTGCCGCTATAACGCGCACCCGGCTGATTGGCAGAGCGGATCTGTACGGTTGAAATATTATTGCCGCTCACCCTTCTCACTTCATTGGGGTCGGGACCCGGAGCATAAGCCCAGCGGTGACGGTCCGTGCCACTATAGTTGTTGATGATGGTGGTGTTGTTGATGATGGTGACGTTCCTCGCACCATTTACATAGTAGTTATGCCAATGCGGTGAACCGATATAACGGTTAGGCACAAAGTTCCAGTAATAGGCCGGCGGATTGTAGTTGCTCATGGCCATATCCACGGAAACCCTCGGCCCGAGAGGAGCCCATCCGTAATAGTCCCCGCCACCGCGCCAGCTCACCCAGGCCGGAGCCCACTCATTTCCGGGAACCCACATCCATCCATAGCCGTTTTCATAGAACCAGCGGCCATAGTGAAAGGGAGCCCAGCCCCAGTTATAATCTGAAGCCCAGGTCCATCCCGCATTGGTATACATCCAGTTCCCATTGGTAAAATAGGGCCTGAAATCGGGACCCGCATTGGGCCTCCACACATATCCGTAGCCCGGATAGCTTATCCAGTTTCCATAAGGGGAAAGCTGGTCATAAAAGGACTGGTATGAGATATCTTCCGAAGGTCCCGGATCATAATATGCCGGCTGGGGCGCCGGTTGAGGAGCCGGTTGGGTGGCATACTGCGAAGGTCCGCAGGCCCCCAGGAAAAGTCCCCCGGACAGAATGGCAAAGAGGTAGATGTTTTTCATGGTCGTTCTTTTTCTTTTGGATCGTTTTTCCATACTCAGGTAAAGTCTATTAGTAAACGATTAACAAAGCTTTATAGTCTGAAAAGTGAAAATCATGCCACGGTTTTTGGATGCCTTGTTAAAAAAAACAGCCTCCCGGCCGAAAATATTCCCGTTTCGGGAGACCCTTTTTCTACCCTGCTCCGGCTTCCGGTTGAACATTTATCTTTACCGGCCCAAAGCATTTGAAATGACCCTCAGTTACCAATGGCTCTGTGATTATCTGCCCGAAAACCTCCATCCCCGGCCCGATCCTGAATCCGTGTCACGGATCCTGACTTCCGTTGGACTCGAAGTGGAGTCCCTCCGCCCTTATGAATCCATTCCCGGCGGCCTGGAAGGTCTGATCGTGGCTGAAGTGATTTCTGCCGAAGCGCATCCAAATGCCGACAAACTGAAAATCACCCGTATCAATACGGGAGGATCTGAAATCCTGCAGGTCGTTTGCGGTGCTCCCAATGTGGAAGCCGGGCAAAAAGTTGTACTGGCGCCCATAGGAACCACTCTCTACCCCGAATCCGGGGAACCATTCCGTATTAAGGCCGCGAAAATCAGGGGCGTTGAAAGCCAGGGCATGCTGTGTGCACCGGACGAGATCGGACTTGGTAAGGACCACGCGGGCATTTTGGTGTTGCCGACTGACCTGAAACCAGGACAACCGGTTTCTGAATACTTCAAACCTTATTCGGATTTTATTTTTGAAATAGGACTTACCCCAAATCACATGGATGCGATGAGCCACATGGGCGCTGCCCGCGAACTGTGCGCTTTTCTTTCGCACCGCGATAAAAAGGATTATCATCTCCGGGTACCAACGGCGGAATTGAATCAGAAGGAACCGCTTTCACCGCGTATAACCGTGGAAATTCAGAACAGGAAGGATTGCCAGCGCTTTTCCGGAATCTCCGTTTCAGGATTCCGGATCAGTGAATCGCCCGACTGGCTCAAAGAAAAACTGAAAGCCGTCGGCGTAAGACCAATCAACAATGTCGTGGACATTACCAATTTTGTTCTTCAGGAGACCGGCCAGCCGCTGCATGCCTACGATGCAACCAAAATAAAGGGACAAAAAATCATCGTGAAGAACCTACCCTCAGGGACACTCTTCACAACACTCGACGAAAAAGTGAGAAAGCTCGAAGCAGAAGATCTCATGATCTGCGATGCAGAATCACCCATTTGTATAGCGGGCGTTTTCGGGGGACTGGACAGCGGCATTACAGAGAAGAGCACAGAACTTTTTCTTGAAGCTGCCTGGTTTAGTCCCGCATCAATCCGTCGTACTTCTTTCCGTCACGGCCTCCGTACGGAAGCAGCTGTGCACTTTGAAAAAGGCATGGATATTTCGGGAACAGTACCTGCCCTGATCAGGGCGGCCACACTGATCGTAGAACTGGCTGGCGGAAAAATCAGCTCTCCTCTGGTCGACGTATATCCTGAACCACGAAAAAAAACGGAGGTTCTTCTCCGTTATGCTTATCTGAAAAAACTCAGTGGAAAGGATTATCCCGTTTCGGCGATCAAAAATATTCTCATTAGTCTTGGATTCGATATCATCCGTGAATCGCCGGAGGAGTTGCTCGTGGCCGTTCCTTATCATAAGGTGGATGTCGTACAGGCTGCTGATCTCGTGGAAGAAATCATGCGCATCGACGGATATGATCAGATTGAGATCCCCGCATCCATACACATTTCGCCATCCGTGGAGACAGGCCGGGCTTCCGCCGCGCTGCAGGAAAAGCTAGCCGGATTTCTTACCGGACTTGGTTTCTATGAGATATTTACCAACTCCATTACAAACAGCGCCTATTTTGATGACAGGGAATTGCAGACCGCGGTCGGGATGATCAACAACCTCAGCGCCAACCTGGATATACTAAGGCCTTCCCTGCTGGAAACAGGACTTGAATCCGTTGCGTGGAACCTGAACCGAAAAAACCAGGACCTTAAATTTTTCGAATTTGGGAAAACCTATGCCTCCCGCGGAACAGGAGACTACGAAGAGACGAACCACTGTTCGCTCTATATTACCGGTAACCAGAGCAGGGAAAGCTGGAAGGGTAAGGCGGCTGCGTCCGACTTTTATTATCTCAAAGGAATATGCGCCGCCATCTGTTCGCTGGCTTCCGTTGACGTTGAAATACAGACAGTCAGGTATCCCAAACTTTCGCTCGTGCAGGAATTCCGGAATAATGGGAAGACCGTTCTGTCCGTCGGGGAAGTTGACCCTGAAATCCTTAAAAAATTTGAAATTCGCCAACCGGTATTTTTTGCGGATATTTATTGGGACTTGCTTACGGAACTGTCTTCGGTAAACCCGATCCTTTTCACTGAACTTCCGAAACAGAATCCGGTAAACCGCGATCTGGCACTCATCGTAGAAAAATCCCTTCCCTTCGAAACAGTAGAGAAAACCGTACTTGGCATCGGCCTGCAAAAATTGCGCGGCCTGCAACTATTCGATATTTTTGAAAGTGAAAAACTGGGTAAGGACAAAAAATCCCTCGCCATCAGTTTTACCTTTCTGGATAGTGAAAAAACGCTTACCGACCTGGAAATTGATGGCATGATGAACCGGATTATGAAAACAGCGGAAGAGGAATTGAAAGCGGAGATCAGGAAATAAACCACTCAAAAAAAAATTCCTTTCATGGCCCAACCGGAGCTCCAGCTGAAAAGAGTACATGAAAAAGTCCTCTCGCTGCTGAAACAATACCAGTCCCTGCAGAAAGAAAACGAAAGGCTTAAGGACGACCTGAAAAAAATGCAGGTTCGCAATGAATCGCTGATGCGCGATGCGGAAAAATTCCGGCTCCAGGCCGAAACGCTCCGGTTATCGGGAAGGGGTTTAGAAGAAGACGAAAAAAAGCTGATGGAAAAAAAGCTAAACCAATATGTCAGGGAAATTGACAAGTGCATCGCCCTGCTACAGGAATAATTGGTTTCAAACTCTCTTCACCAGTTTCATCTTCATTTCATCGGCTCCCTGAGAAACTTCCAGGGTATACACGCCATAAGGCAGTTCGCTGAGGCCTTCCCAGTCAAGAAACTGCTGGCCGAAGCTGAGCTCTTTCTGCAGCACGCTGCAAATACTGCCGCTGTCGTCTTTTAAAACTGCCCTCAATAAAGATTTCTGAGCTTGATGAACTTCGAGGCTGAGCCGGTCAATAAAATTCGGAGACTTGATTTTCAAGAACATAGGTACTGGATTTGGATACGAAAAATTGGTCTTCAGATTCAGGCTGCCGTTCTAACCGTAAACTTTCGCTTAACTTCGGATGAACTTTAACCTGATTTTTTAAAGTTAAAACAAGATCCCGGAACATGCAAGAGCTCATACCAATTAATATTGTTATCGGCGACCGGTCCTACCGGATCCGCCTCAAACCGGAGGACGAGGGCACCGTCCGTTCCACTCTAAAGACAATCAACGACAAGATTATAGAGTTTAAAACCCAGTTTGCCGGCAAGGACATGCAGGACTATGTGTCCATGGTCATTCTCTGGTTCGCCACCCAGGCCCAATCCGGGAATGAGTCCTCGCCCGAGATTTCGGAGACTCTTTCTAAACTCGAAGAGCAGCTGGACAGGGTGATGGTGGGATGACGGATGACGGATGACGGTTGACGGATGACGGATGATGGATGAAAGTTGACAGTTGACAGTTGACAGTTGACTGACCAAACCGATAAACGATCTGCAATCTACGATCTGCGATCACCGGCCCACGGCTCACGGCTTACGTCCCACGGCCAGCGGCCAACGGCTACACATTCCCCTGCATAAAATGCCTTATCTTCGCTACCCGTCCATTCTTGCCGCCTGGACGTTAAAAATATGATTCTGAACTTTCTAAACTCAAGTTTCCATGGATTCAACCGTTATATCCATCATAATTGCCGTCATATGTCTCGCCGTGGGTATCCTGGCGGGTAGAATGATTTTTTCGAAGAACACAAAAAAACAGATAGACGAAGCCAACCAGCAATCCCAGAAAATCCTTTCCGACGCCCAGCTTTCCGCAGAAACCTTAAAGAAAGAAAAGCTGCTTGAAGCCAAGGAAAGATTTGTACAGCTTAAATCCGAACACGAAAAGGAAGTCCTGGAGAGAAACCGGCGGATTGCCGACTCTGAAATGAGGATAAAGCAAAAAGAACAAAGCATCAATCAGCGCCTGGAAAGTCTGGACAAACAGGGAAAGGAAAACGAAACCATCAAAGAAAACCTGAACCGGCAGATCGACGTCGTCAGCCACAAGCGGAACGAACTGGAAAAGCACCAGGAAGAACATATCCGCAGGCTTGAAAAAATTGCCGGCCTTACCGGAGAAGAAGCCAAGGCCCAGCTGATCGAAAGCCTCAAACAGGAAGCGCAGACCCAGGCGCTGGCATTACAGCAGGAAATCATTGACGACGCCAAGCAAAAGGCCAATAAGGAAGCCCGGAAAATCATTATCCAGAGCATTCAGCGTACGGCCGCCGAGCAGGCAATTGAAAATTCCATTACCGTATTTAACCTGGAAAGCGATGAGATCAAAGGCCAGATCATCGGCCGTGAAGGAAGAAATATCCGCGCCCTGGAAGCGGCAACGGGTGTCGACCTCATCGTAGATGATACCCCGGAAGCCATTGTACTTTCTTCATTTGATCCCCTCAGAAGGGAAATCGCCAGGCTTTCCCTACAACGCCTGGTGGCCGACGGACGTATTCACCCTGCCCGCATTGAGGAGGTCGTTGAAAAAACCAAGCGTCAGATCGAAGAACAGGTAATTGAAATTGGTGAACGCACCGTGATCGAACTCGGAATCCACGGCCTCCATAAAGAGCTTGTCCGCATCGTGGGTAAAATGCGTTTCCGTTCATCTTATGGTCAGAACCTGCTGATGCACAGCCGCGAAGTGGCCAATCTCTGCGCCATCATGGCTTCGGAGCTGGGACTTAACCCCAAACTGGCCAAGCGGGCCGGTCTCTTACACGATATTGGCAAGGTTCCCGACGAGGAAACCGAGCTGAGCCACGCCCTGCTGGGAATGAAGATTGCCGAAAAATATGGCGAAAACCCGGCCGTAGTGAACGCCATCGGGGCACACCATGATGAGGTTGAAATGCAATATGTGATCGCTCCGATCATCCAGGCCTGTGACGCCATCAGCGGCGCCCGTCCGGGAGCCCGCCGTGAGATCATGCAGCAATACCTGCAGAGGATAAAAGACCTTGAAAATCTGGCACTTACCTACCCTGGTGTAGAAAAAGCCTACGCTATCCAGGCGGGCAGGGAACTGAGGGTGATCGTGGAATCCGACCGCGTGACGGACGGAGACAGCGACAAGCTCAGTTTTGAGATCGCGCAGAAAATACAGACAGAAATGACTTATCCGGGTCAGATAAAAGTTACCGTGATACGTGAGAAGAGAGCGGTCAATGTAGCCAGATAATCGTTGGACGTTAATCGAGTATCGTTCATCGTATATCGGTTAACGGCGAACGGCTACCGGCCAACGGCCTACGGCTCACGGCTCACGGCTACCGGCCACCGGAATATGTTTTTGAAAATACCCGAAATTCAGTTACTTTTGCATCCCCAAAAATCATTGTTATGAACGCGGCAGTTGCATTCGTCCACGAACAGTTAAGCTCCAAGAAAGATCTCCCGAAATTCAAGGCCGGAGACAATGTCACCGTTAACTACAAGATCCTGGAAGGGAACAAGGAACGAATCCAGAGTTTTAAAGGCGATGTGATCAAAAGACAGGGTGTGGGCCTGACCGCAACCTTTACTGTCCGGAAGATTTCCGATGCAGTAGGCGTGGAAAGAACCTTCCCGGCTTTTTCGCCGCATATCGAATCCGTTTCCGTAAACAAAGTAGGCCGTGTTCGCCGTGCCAAATTGTACTTCCAGCGCGAACGCAGCGGAAAGAGTGCAAGGATCAAGGAAAAAAGAATCGTTGGTTAAAATAATCAGCTGTTAATATGAAAAGCGGAAGCCTCGGCCTCCGCTTTTTTATTTTCAATAGGTGTACCTTTACAACATAAAATGCAATGATTATGCTCAGCTATTTTCTACAGTGTCTCTTTCTGATTTCCGCACCGGGCGGTTCGGAATGGATCCTGATCATTCTTGCTGTCCTGATACTTTTCGGTGGCAGAAAAATCCCCGAATTTATGCGGGGCCTCGGAAAGGGCATGCGCGAATTCAACGACGCTAAAAACAACGTGAAGAAGGAATTTGAAGAAGGTATGAATGAACCACCAAAATCAAATACCAACACCTCCGCTCCGTCCAACCCACAGTAAACAGGACCGGCATATCTGAAAAATTTATTTGTTTTCCTTCAGTTCCATACATGATTATCAGGAAGGCCTGAAACAAGGTTCCATTTCCTGCCAGGAAGCAGTTTCCTGGTACCTGGAAAGGATCAGCCGCATGGCGGATCTGAATGCCTACGTCAGGGTATATGCAAAAGAAGCGCTGGAAACCGCCGGGCGGCTGGACAGCCTTAGAAAAGCAGGTCATAAAACCGGACGTCTTCACGGTGTAATCATCGGTGTAAAGGACGTACTCTGTATCAAAGACCAGCCGGTCACCGCAGGTTCAGGAATACTGCAGGGATTTAAACCTCTTTATCATGCCACGGCCATTCAAAAACTGCTTGACGAAGAAGCGATCCTTATCGGACACCTGAACTGTGATGAATTTGCCATGGGGTCAAGCAATGAAAATTCTTTTTACGGCCGGACAAAAAATGCACTGGACCCGTCCAGGGTACCCGGCGGTTCATCCGGTGGTTCTGCCGTGGCCGTTCAGGCTTCACTCTGTATGCTTGCACTGGGAAGCGATACGGGCGGCTCTGTCCGCCAGCCGGCAGATTTCTGTGGTGTTATCGGATTCAAGCCGGGCTACGGAAGAATCTCGCGCTACGGGCTTATAGCCTATGCATCTTCTTTTGACCAGATCGGCGTATTTGGACGGAATGTCGGGGATCTGGCCCTGGCTCTCGAAGTCATGTCCGGTTTTGATCCCATGGACGCCACCTCCTCCAGATTGCCCGTGCCCGCGTATACCGGGGCGCTGGAAGACAGCCAGGGGCCCAAAAGAATCGCTATCCTCCGTGAGGCCCTGGACCACCCCTCCCTGGATCCTGAGATCAGGCACCGGTTTAAACAACTGATAAGCGAGCTTCGGGAACAGGGCCATAAGGTGGAAGAAATTCAGTTCGACCTTCTCGACTATATCGTCCCCGCCTATTATATCCTCACTACGGCAGAGGCCTCTTCCAATCTTTCCCGTTTCGACGGAGTACGGTACGGTTACCGGACGCCGGAGAAAGCAGGTTTCCCGGAATTCTACAGTAAGTCCCGTTCCGGGGGATTCGGAAAAGAGGTAAAAAGACGTATCCTGTTGGGAACCTTTGTGTTAAGCGCAGGCTACTATGATGCCTACTTTAACCAGGCCCAAAAAGTGCGTAAAATTTTAACAGAACGCACAGAGCTGATATTCAAAGACTTTGATATAATTCTCACTCCCACAGTGCCGACCACGGCATTTCATGCAGGTGATAAATCCAAAGATCCGGTTGCCATGTATCTGGCTGATTTGTATACTGTTTACGCAAATCTGGTTGGCATTCCGGGCATTTCCCTGCCTATTTTCACCCATACAAACGGCATGCCTTTTGGATTGCAGGCTATGACTTACCGTTTTCAGGAATTATCTTTACTTCAGTTCTCCCATGAACTGTTGAAACAGTATAAGTCCTTCGAAATGCCTGAGTTAAGTGTTGGTGGATAGTAAATAGCTGATGGTGTATGGAAATACCATATACCATCAACCATAAACCATCCACTTTCTCCCGGAACCCTTGCCGTTCCGGTCAATTCCATCCGTAATCCATCCCTTGAAAAATTTATGTCCCGGATTTTCCGGTTCATAAATCTTTAAGCATTAAAAGAATGAAAAGACTTTTATTGTTGGGCATGGCTTTCATTGCCTTTTTGGTGACCGGAAAGGCTAATTCCTTGAAAACTGACAAGACTTTTGTGGCCCTTGACATACCCATCGATACGACCGACATCAAAGCCGGTTTTACCAATCTCTTTCTGTCATCGGTTAACGGACCCAACGGTGTCCGTCTGAATCCCCGGGCGATCAGCTATGTCCAGGATTTTATGTCCCGGAACAGGCAGGAAATGGAAGATATGAAATCGTGGGGCAGACCTTATTTCAACCTTATCGATGGCATCCTGAAAGAATACGGACTACCATCCGAACTCAAATACCTGGCAGTTATTGAATCCAACCTCAAAGCAACGGCCCTTTCCGGAGTCGGCGCCGTAGGACCCTGGCAGCTGATGCCTTCCACCGCGCGGGTCCTGGGACTTAAAGTGAACCGCAAAGTCGATGAGCGCAAAGATTACAGAAAGAGTACGCGTGCAGCTGCCCTTTATCTGCGGGATCTTTATGCAGAACTGGGTGACTGGCTCCTGGTGATTGCCGCTTACAACGGTGGTACCGGGAATGTAAACAGCGCCATCCGCAGAAGCCATAGCAGGGATTTCTGGCACCTGCAGTATTACCTGCCTGCAGAATCGAGGACGCATGTAAAAAAATTCATCGCCACTCAGTATACTTTCGAAGGACAGGGAAGTGTGACTACCCTCACCAAAGCCGAAGCGGCCGATCAGCTTTCGGGATCAGCCCTTATGGTCTTTAGCCGTAACCTGAGTAAGGATGAACTTGCTTCTGCAAAAACTTTAAAGGTTTCCGGAAAGTATGCAGCCGGTATTGTAGCAAAATATGTGGTGATGGAACCTTCTGAATTCAACCGGTACAATCCCGAGTTTGACAAAGTGATGGCCAGCGCCAACAACACGTACGAAATGAAGCTGCCGGCAGATAAAATGGATCTTTTCATTGCCAACAAATACCAGATCCTGAACGAATCGGTTCAGACTCTGCTGGCTGAAAATGGGTCTGAAGCCGAAAACAGTATGGCCGGCCTTGACAGGAAATAACTCCCTTAAAATAAATTGTGATGAAGGGGCCCGTCTGCGGACGGGTTTTTTATTATGCGTTCCAGCGCAGCCACTTTGATAAGACATTCCTCATATTCTTTTTCCGGATCACTGCCTGCCGTGATGCCCGATCCGGCAAAAAAAGAAAGGCGTTTGTCTGCCTGATTGATGAGAATGCTTCTTATCACCACGTTGAAGTCAAAGTCACGGTTTGGTTTTACATACCCCAACGCACCGGAAAACAATCCCCTCCTTGTTTTTTCGTATTTCTCAATCAGTTCCAACACACTTTTTTTTGGCGCACCCGTCATGGAACCCATGGGGAAAGTATGGCGTATCATATCGGTCCAATCCATTTCCGGCGACGGTTTTCCCGAGATGGTGGAAATCATCTGGTGAACCTGGGGAAAGCTGTAGATGCCGAAGAGTTCATCCACTTTTACAGAATTTGTTACGCAGATTTTGGACAGGTCATTTCGTACGAGGTCCACTACCATTACATTTTCCGCCTGATCCTTGCTGCTTGCCGCAAGTGCTTCCCGCAGCGACCGGTCATGTAGCGGATCAGCAGGATCCCGTGGTGCTGTACCCTTGATAGGTTGTGAAATAATTCTGTCCTCTGTTTTTTTCAGGAATCTTTCGGGGCTCGCGCAGAGGAGGTAACGGTCGGCTATTCTGTAAAACGCAGAAAAAGGATTCGGAGAAACTTTCTGCATCGATTTATACAGGACGAGCGGATCGATACCGGTGGCATCTGCAAAAAATTCCTGACAAAAATTAATCTCGTAGCAATCGCCGCGGTGGATATGTTCCTGCAGTGCAGAGAGCTGCGACAGATAAGTTGTCTTGGAGATACGCGGACGAATGCCTGCTGCCTTGCCGGATGAGCGTTGTCCCTGTGGTTTTACGGTGGCGATTTCCTCCGCAATTTCTAAGTGTGTGTCTCCATGAAGACCGATCTCCATGTGGTCCTCGTAAACGAGCAGGATAATTTCGGGAACAAAAAAGAAAAGCTCGGGAAACCCGATGGGATCGGGAAGATGCGAAGGGCAGTTTTCTGTTTCAGATTTCAGGTCGAAAGAAAAATGACCGAAGAGCCAGTCCTCTTCATGATCTGAGAAATTCTTCAGATCCGTGAATGCATGACCGGAAGAGGATATTATCCGGTTTCGTGCGCCGGCTGCGACCAATGCTTCAAACCCGTCTTCAGCCGAAGGATAGTGCTGGTTGTCCAAATAACAAAAGATGTCGAACCGGGAAAGCCAGTTTAACACCTTTTCTTTATCAATATCAGGATTGGTAAAAGGAAACGAGACAAAGCGGCGGCTGGCCATGTGCTTGACCGTTAGAAATCCTCTTCCTCATCATCAAAACCGCTGTCGTTGAAAAGATCCATATTCTTGTAGTCGTCGTCGAGACCGAGGTCGTCGTCGTCGCCTTTGGCAGGTTTTTTTCCTGTTGCAGCTTTTTTGGTTTTAGAACGGGGCACGTCGAATTCGTCGAAGTCCGGATCCCATTCTTCTTCTTCCTCCACCTTATCCCATTCGTCTACTTCATCTTCTCCTTCCGCGTCATCTGCGTCATCGTCATCATCTAACCCGTCGTCGTCTTTTTTCTTCGTCTTCGACGTCGCAGCCTTGGTTGCCTTCTTTGCAGTGGTTTTGGGAGATTCAGATTCATCTTCATCCTCATCGTCTTCATCCTCGTCTTTCGCTTTCTTAGCGGACGGCTTTGCAGTTGGTTTGGAAGAAGCAGGCGCGGATTTTTTTGAATCCTTTTTCTCCTTATCAGATTTTGGTGCCATATTCCAATAAGATTATGATTGTAAAATTTCAGCGAAGTTTTTAAACCTCCAAATTTTTCTGGAAAGAATTTAGAGCCCTCCGGGACGGTATTATTTTTCTATCAACTGATGACGGGCGGGCCCGTTGGAGATATATGAAACGTTAACCTTCAGATAGCTATCAATAAAAGTTATATATGTTTTCATTTCCTCCGGCAGCGCGTCATAACTGCTGATCCTGGTGATGTCCTTTTTCCAGCCTTTGAATGTGGATAATACAGGCTCAATCCGCTGTTGCAGCATCTGAAACGGCACTTCTTCTGACGTTTTGCCCTCCATCCTGTAACCAGTACACATGTCGAGTTGATCAAAATCATCGAGCACGTCTGCTTTAGTCATTACCAGGCGGCTCACGCCGTTGATCATGCAGGCATAACGCAGCGCCACCAGATCGATCCAGCCGCATCGTCTTGGCCTTCCCGTTGTCGCCCCGAATTCACTGCCCGCTTTGCGCAGCCTTTCACCGGTTTCGTCTTCCAGTTCGGTAGGAAAAGGTCCGCCTCCCACACGGGTGCAGTAGGCTTTGGTTACGCCAATCACCTCACGTATCAGCTGGGGAGCGATACCTAGACCCGTACATACCCCTGCAGAAATGGTATTGGAAGAAGTAACAAAGGGAAATGTGCCAAAATCTACGTCCAGCATACTTCCCTGAGCGCCCTCTGCAAGTACTTTTTTACCCTGGCTGATCTTTTCATTGATGAAATATTCTCCCGGTACAATTTTGAACTGACGAAGAAAGTCGAGCGCGTCCAGAAATTCCTTTTCCATTTCAGACAGATCTTCCTGGAAATGCATCGAATCAAGCAACTTTTGGTGCTTTTGCCTTAACAGTTTGTAATGAGCGTCAAAATCCTTGTCCAGGAGGTCCCCGACGCGTAAACCATTTCTCCCGGTTTTGTCCATATATGCCGGGCCGATGCCTTTGAGCGTGGAACCAATCTTGTCACTGCCTTTTGAAAGTTCAGAAGCCTTGTCCAGCGCACGATGAGTCGGCAGGATGAGATGCGTTCTCTGTGAAATGTAAAGGTTCTTCCGGTAATCGATCCCGAAACTTTTTACGGATTCACACTCCCTGCGCAGGGTGACCGGATCGAGTACCACACCGTTGCCAATCAGGTTGATGGTATTCTCGTGAAAAATACCTGACGGTATCTGGTGTAAAACTACTTTCTTATCGTTTACATACAGTGTATGACCGGCATTTGGTCCCCCCTGGAACCTTGCGATCATATCGTATCGCGGAGCAAAAAAATCTACAATCTTTCCCTTCCCTTCATCGCCCCACTGAAGACCTAAAATAACATCAACCATCATCAGGATTTTTAAACCGAGGGGCAAAAATAGGCGATTTACACTGAACGGTTAAACAGGCGGAGGAGGAGCCTGTGAAATCCGCTTTATCCGGGCGGGGCCTCCGTATCGAAGCGGTCCACGGAGTGAATGCCCGTCAGTTGTTTGAGGCGACGCACCAGTTCATCCAGTTCTTCTTTGTCGTGAACATATACTTTGATACTTCCTTCAAACAATCCCTCTTTTGCTTCCACCGTCAGGGCATTGATATTGATGCGGAGTTCGCCTGAAATAAGGTTGGTGATTTTGTTGATGACGCCCACGTCGTCGAGGCCGACGATGCGCACACCGGTCAGGAATGAAATTTCCTTGTTCTTCGCCCATTTGGTTTTAACCACACGGTGACTGTAGTTAGACAGAAGGCGGGTGGCATTGGGACAATTTGTCCGGTGAATGGTCAGCCCCTTCCCTGTCGTGACAAAACCAAAAACGTCGTCGCCGGGAATGGGTTTACAGCAGTTGGCGAGCGTATAGACGATCTTGTCGCTGCTTTCACCAAAAATAATCAGCTCGGTATCCTTGCGCGGGCCCGGGGTAAAACTTACTTCAGGCTTGGTTTCGACTGCCACACGCAGGGGCTTGGGCGGTTCAAGGCGGTCGCCTATAAGCTGGAATTCGCGGAGTTCTTTCAGATCGATATTTTTCACGGCCACCTGATAGAAAAAATCAAGCGATGAATTCAACTTGTAAAAATTCATCAGCGTATCGATGTTATGCTGATGATAGGCCGCCCCGAAATTTTCAAGTTTTTTCTGGACCATGTATTTTCCCTCGTCCGCAATTTTCCTTTTCTCATCTTTCAGCGCATCCTTCACCTTGCTCTTTGCCTTGGCCGTGACCACATAATTTATCCAGTCTTCTGTGGGTCGCTGTTTGCTGGATGTGATAATTTCCACCTGGTCGCCGCTCCGCAGTTTATGACTTATGGGAACCAGTTTGTGATTGACCTTGGCGCCGATACATTGCTCACCGATCTTACTGTGAATGGAAAATGCGAAGTCGAGTGCTGTGGAACCCGTAGGCAACATTTTTACGTCTCCCTTTGGCGTATAGACGTAGATGTCTTCCGCCAGAAAACTCATTTTGAAATCCTGGAGGAAATTGATGGAATCATTGTCCTCCATGTTCAGGACTTCGCGGATCTGCTGGAACCATTTATCGAAACGGCTTTCGTCGTTTGCGCCTTCCTTGTACTTCCAGTGTGCGGCAAGTCCTTTTTCCGCGATCTCATTCATGCGTTTGGACCGGATCTGGATCTCAACCCATTTCCCCTGGGGGCCCATCACGGTCGTATGCAGGGCTTCGTATCCGTTAGACTTGGGATTGCTAAGCCAGTCCCGCAACCGCTCGGGAGAAGGTGTGTATTCGTCCGTAATGATGGAATAGACTTTCCAGCAATCGGCTTTTTCTCTTTCCGGCGGAGAGTTGATGATAATGCGGATCGCAAAGAGGTCGTATACTTCTTCGAAGGTTACGCCCTTCTTGCGCATCTTGGTCCATATGGAATGAATGCTTTTTGGCCTGCCATAAAGCTCAAAATCGAAATGAGCATGCTCCATCTGCTCCCGCAGGGGCTTGATGAATTCATTGATATAACGCGAACGTTCCCGCTTGGTTTCCGCGAGCTTTCGGGCAATTTCCTTGTATTCCTCGGGCTCGAGGTATTTCATCGCGAGATCCTCGAGTTCGGTCTTGATATTATAAAGGCCCATCCGGTGGGCCAGCGGAGCAAAGACGTAGACGGTCTCCGAGGCGATCTTCAGCTGTTTGTCGCGCTTCATACTGTCGAGGGTCCGCATATTGTGCAGCCTGTCTGCCAGTTTGATAAGGATCACACGGGGGTCGTCCGTCAGGGTAAGCAGGATTTTTTTAAAGTTTTCCGCCTGCTGGGAAGCATTTACATCAATAACATTGGAAATCTTGGTCAGACCATCCACGATCCGGGCGATCTCGCTACCAAAATCGCGTTCAATATCTTCCAGGGTGATGTCGGTGTCTTCCACCACGTCATGGAGCAGGGCACAGATCGTGGACCGTACGCCGAGGCCGATCTCTTCCACGCAGATCTGGCTGACCGCCAGGGGATGGAGAATATAGGGTTCGCCGCTTTTACGCCGCATGGTTTTGTGGGCTTCCGCCGCCATTTCAAAGGCGTCCCGGATATGCTCCTTGTCGCCTGCCTTGAGCTTGGGTTTCAGGGAGCGCAGGAGGGCACGGTACTCCCTCAGGATCAGTCTCTTCTCCTGATCCTCCGTCAGATTATAGGCAGGTATGGCGGCTACAGTTTCCATTTAAACGAATATAGTCAATTCAGCCCATGGGCTAAAGGAGATTAACGTAAATCGTTGATCGTTAATTGATGGCCGTTTCGTCGTCGGCCGTTAGCCGATGGCCGACAATTGCTCGAAAGCTGATTGCTGTAAGGCCAGACCAATTACTGATAAACGATTTACTGTTTACGATTGATAGTTTTACACTTAACGATCCCAGCTTCCGGCCCGCGGTCACCGGCCTACGGCCCGCGGTCAACGGCTCACGGCCACCGGCTCCCGGCCACCGGCCCCCGGGCCGCGGTCTCCAATATAACATTCTGCGAGGGCGGGAGTTTAATTTCCAATGATTAACAGGCAACTGAACCAAAATCCCCTAATTTCGCGGCCTGTTTTGGACCCGGTTCTCGTTCAATCAATAGCGGGTGTGGCGAAATTGGCAGACGTATCAGACTTAGGATCTGACGCCGCAAGGCATGGGGGTTCGAGTCCCTCCACCCGCACAGAGGTCCATTTTTTCCCTCCTTTTACTTAACTTTGCAGCCCGTTTGAAGAAAACGGGTCTGCCCCTTTTTAAGGCCGGATCACCGTCTGCGCCGGGGCCAAAAAAAACAATCATATGGGTACGGTTACCAGAGAGAACATCGGACTGCTGAATGACAAGATCACAGTCAAAATTGAAAAAAGCGACTACCTCCCTTCCTTCGAGAAATCTCTGAAGGAATACGGACGCAAAGCCAACATTCCCGGATTCCGCAAAGGCATGGTGCCAACCAGCCTCATCAAAAAAATGTACGGCAATTCCGTCTTTGTGGATGAGATCCTGAAAAGCGTGGAGAAAAAGCTAACGGACTATGTCAGTACCGAACAGCTGGAGATATTCGCCCAGCCGCTTCCCCTTCCGGAAAATGACGCGAGCCAGATCAACATGACCCAGCCCCAGGATTATTCCTTTGCGTTTGAAGTGGGCCTTAAGCCAAACTTCGAACTGCCTGTGCTGTCTTCCCTTCATCCCACCCGATACATCATTCGTGTCAGCGATGAGATGGTGAACGAAGAAGTGGAAAGGCTCAGACAGAAAAACGGAACCATGACCGAACCCGGGGTAGTTACCGGCGACGACAACGTGCTGAACGTTACGTTTCAGGAAAGCAACGCCCGCGGTGAAGTGACAGAAGAAAAATCCGGTGAATCTGAAACCGCCGGTTCCACCGAAACGCAGACAAAAGCGGAAGCCTCAAAGCCGAAGGAAAATTCCCTCCTGGTGAGTTATTTTTCTCCCGAATTCCGAAAAGAACTGACAGGTAAAAAGAACGGCGATGCGCTAACCATTCAGCTCAGCACTGCATTCGAAGAAAAAGAAAGAAACTGGATACTGCAGGATCTCGGACTGAGCAAGGATTCACCTGAAGACGCAGCGAAATATTTCCACATGGTGATCGCCAAGGTGGGTCTGCTCGAAAAAGCAGCGCTTGACGAAAGCTTTTTTAAGAAAGTGTATCCTGCCCTCACTATAGAATCAGAAACCGCCTTTCGCGACCAGGTGAAGAAGGACATGGAGGATCAGTGGAAACAGCAGTCATCCCACAATCTCCAACATACGCTTTATCATGAGCTGCTGGATAAGACCAACGTGGAATTTCCGGAATCCTTTCTCAAACGCTGGCTGTTGAACGGCGGAGAAAAGCCGAAGACGCCTGATGAAGTCGAGTCAGAGTATCCGGCTTTCACCAACGCCCTTAAATGGAATCTCATCACTGATAAAATCATACAGGCACAACAGATCGAAGTTAAACCCGAAGAAATCCGGGAAGCTGCACGCAGGCAACTGTTTTCTTATTTAGGAGGACTTCCGCAGGGCGGAGATCAGCCCTGGGTGGAAGAATATATCGCCAAGATGATGCAGGACCGCAGGTTTGTTGAAGAGACATACCAGAATATCCGGACAAACAAAATGCTGGACTGGGTCGCCTCGCAGGTATCGCCGGCTGATAAAGACATCACGGCAGAGGAATTCAACAAGCTAAACGAAGAACATCGTCATCACCACCACGAATAATTTAAAAAAATCCAGCCCCGTGCTGGATTTTTTGTTGTAACCTGCAACTCTGTCAGGTTTTTGGAAGTTTAAAAGTTTGGACGGAGATTTGAAAGGTAAACTCCTGTTAATCCATCCTCAGGGAAAAAAATCTACTATGCACCTTGATTCCGAATTTGAAAAGTATGCCGTAAGACACCTCGGCATGTCCAGCAATACATTAGACAGTTACGCAAAACATCAGGTCACCGGTCTTACCCCGAACATCATCGAAGAGCGTCCGATGAATGTGGCCGTGATGGATGTATACAGCCGGCTCATGATGGACCGCATCATCTTCCTCGGTTACCCGATCAATGATGAAGTGGCCAATATCATTACCGCACAGCTGCTCTTCCTTGACAGCACTGACCGTCACCGCGACATCCAGATGTACATCAACAGTCCGGGCGGCTCGGTTTATTCCGGCCTCGGTGTGTATGATACGATGCAGTATGTAACACCGGACGTGGCAACGATCTGTATCGGCATGGCCGCTTCCATGGGAGCAACGCTCATGTGCGCGGGCACCAAAGGAAAGAGAACAGCGCTTAAGCACAGCCGCGTGATGATGCACCAGCCCAGCGGCAGCATCGGTGGCCAGGCCAGCGATATTGAGATTACGGTGAATGAGATCCGTAAGCTTAAAAAAGAACTTTACGATATCTATGCTTTCCACACGGGCAAGACCTCGAAACAGATCGAAAAAGATTCTGATCGTGACTACTGGCTGACTGCACTGGAAGCCAAAGAATACGGTCTGGTCGACGAAGTACTCGTCATCAATCCAAGGAAAGAAAAGAAAGAGAACTAATCATTTTTAAACTATACCATGAAATACTCGAAATACCCGGTAAGACCTTTCCGGCTTGATGATGAACCGGATGAAAAAGAAGACAAGCCACAGACGGATCCGGGCATGCTCATGAAGAAGCTGGAGAAATATTTCTTTGATTCCCGTACCGTTCAGCTCTGGGGCCCTGTAGACGACCGCTCAGCCAAAGACATTATCAATAAATTCTTATTGCTCGACGCCGACCAGCAGGGTAAGGAAATCAAATTCCTGATCAATTCTCCCGGCGGCATGGTGACAAGCGGCATGGCCATCTACGATGTCATGAAGATGCTGAAAAGCCCCGTGAGCACGATTTGTCTTGGCCTTGCGGCTTCGATGGGGTCTGTGCTCCTGAGCGGCGGGGTAAAGGGAAGACGGTTCATTTATCCTCATGGTGAAGTGATGATTCATCAGCCCAGCCTTGGCGGTTATATTCAGGGCGTGAGTGTGGACCTGGAAATTCAGGCCCGCCAGACCAAGCGCGTAAAAGAAATTGCGGCTAAAATCCTGGCCGAGAATTGTGGAAAAAAATTCGATCAGATCATGAAGGATTTTGACCGCGATTACTGGATGGACGCCAAAGAATCGGTTGAATACGGTATTGCCGATCATATCAGCACGGAATTATAGGCTTAAAGGCTTCGCACTGAGGGCTTAGTACCCTTATAACGTTTTTTTAGGCTTGCTGGCGCTTCCCGTCTTACCCACAAGATTGGATTTCGCCGATAACTTGATTATTTTTGCTCCAGATTTAAAGCAATGGCAAAAAATACCCTTCATTGTTCTTTTTGCGGCCGCAGCCGGGACGAAGTAAAAATCCTGATTGCGGGACAGGAAGGGCATATATGCGAAAACTGCGTGGAGCATGCACAGGAGATCATACAGCAGGAGCTCATCGTGAGGGATGATGCATCTCCGTCTTCACAGTTTAAGCTGACGGTTAAAAAGCCAGTCGAGATCAAGCGCTACCTGGATGAATACGTGATCGGTCAGGACGATGCAAAGAAAGTCCTCGCCGTCGCCGTGTACAATCATTATAAAAGACTGCAGCAAAAAATCACCGAGAATGATGTTGAGATTGAAAAAAGCAATATCATCATGGTCGGTGAAACCGGCACGGGAAAAACCCTGCTGGCAAAGACTATTGCCAAACTGCTCAATGTACCTTTTGCTATCGTGGATGCTACCGTATTCACCGAAGCAGGTTATGTAGGCGAAGATGTGGAAAGCATCCTTACCCGCCTTTTACAGGTTTGTAATTATGATGTGGTAAGTGCAGAAAGAGGGATCGTTTATATCGACGAGATCGACAAAATCGCCCGCAAAGGCGACAACCCTTCCATTACACGGGATGTAAGCGGCGAAGGTGTACAACAGGGACTACTTAAATTATTGGAAGGCACGGATGTGCTCGTGCCGCCACAGGGAGGCAGGAAACATCCGGAACAGAAGCTTATCAAGATCAACACGCAAAATATTCTCTTTATCTGTGGCGGTGCTTTTGACGGAGTAGATAAGATTATTGCCCGCAGGATAAATACCAATGCAATAGGTTTTAATGTGAATAAGGAACAGCAGGAGTTCACCCGCAAAAACCTTCTCCAGCATGTCAATGCACCTGATTTGAAAACATTTGGACTTATCCCGGAACTGCTAGGAAGGCTACCGGTGGTCACCCATTTGAATCCGCTCGACAGTGTGACACTGCGTTCTATCCTTACCGAACCTAAAAATTCGCTCATACGGCAGTACAAGAGGCTTTTTGAACTGGAAGGTATCCAGCTGAGTATCGACGATGATGTGCTTGATTTCATGGTCACCAAGGCTGTGGAATATAAACTCGGTGCCCGCGGGTTGCGCAGCATCTGCGAAAGCATACTGACCGATGCCATGTTCGAACTGCCTTCATCAAAAGAAAATAAATTCCATCTCAACCTCGAATACGCGAGGAAAAAATTTGATACCAGCAAGATGAGCTTGCTGAAAGTAGCTTAGCCCGGAAGAACTACAGACTCCGCGGTCATCCCCCACCATCAAAGACGAAATTCCATGAAAGAGCTGTTAGAAAAATTAAAGGCCGAAGGACTTACCGATGAACAGGCCATGAAAGCCGTTGAGATCATGAAGAATTTTGCCAAATCAAAGTTTCCTCTTTTCGGCGGCGCCATCGACAAGCTGTTTGATAAATACAGCAAGCCGCAGGAAGAAGATTTCATGCCCTGATTTGGTGTATCGTTAATCTCTTGTATCGATGATCTACGATTCACGATACACGATTTACGATCAGCGATTCACACTACACGATCTGCGATTCACCGGCCGCGATCTAGGACAAAACTTCCCTGGCAATAACGATCTTCTGGATTTCGGATGTACCCTCTCCGATCGTGCAGAGCTTGCTGTCGCGATAGAATTTTTCGACAGGAAAATCCTTGGTGTACCCGTAGCCTCCGAAGATCTGCACTGCATCATTGGCTACCCTCACTGCCACTTCGCTTGAATAATATTTAGCCATCGCAGATTCGCGCGTAACGGGAAGACCTTTATTCTTGCAGTAACCCGCCTGAAAGGTGAGCAGTTCGGCCGCGGCGATCTCGGTAGCCATATCGGCCAGTTTAAAGGAAATCCCCTGGAACGAAGAAATGGGCTTGTCGAACTGGTGCCGTTCCTTCGAATATTTTACAGCTGCGTCAAAAGCTCCTTTGGCAATCCCGACGCCGAGCGCAGCGATGGAAATCCTTCCTCCGTCCAGCACCTTTAGAGATTGCTTAAATCCTTCGCCGACATTGCCCAGCCGGTAATTGTCCGGAATATGGCAGTCCTCGAAGATCATCTCTGCCGTTTCGCTCGCCCGCATGCCTAATTTATTCTCTTTTTTCCCGCCTCTGAATCCTTTCGTGCCCCGCGGAACTGCGAAAGCCGTTGCGTTGTTTTTAGTCCTCGGGGCGCCTGTACGGGCAATCACGACGGTAATATCGCTGCTGATGCCATGTGTGATCCAGTTTTTTGTCCCGTTAAGAACCCAGCCTTCCCCATTTTTTACGGCCGTACATTGCATGTTCGCCGCATCGCTGCCTGTATTGGCTTCTGTAAGTCCCCAGGACCCCAGCCATTCACCCGAGGCCAGCTTGGGAAGCCATTCTTTTTTCTGTTCTTCATTTCCAAAGCTGAGGATATGCCCGGTACACAAAGAATTGTGGGCTGCCAGGCTTAAGCCGATGGAACCACAGACTCTTGCAATTTCCTCGATGACCAGGATATATTCCGTGTAGCTGAGGCCGGCACCTCCATATTTTTCCGGCACCACCACACCCAATAAGCCCAAATGGCCCATGGCGCGGAAAGTCTCGACGGGAAAATGCTGTGCTTCATCCCATTCCATCACGTAAGGCCGGATATGCTTTGATGCAAATTCCCTGGCCGTGGCGGCCACGTCCCGGCTGAGCTCAGACAGTTGAAAGTTCATGATTATAGTTTCAGTTTGCCGGTTTAATAAACAAAAGGGGCAACACCCTTTGGTAGCTGCCCCATAGCAAACAATCATACGAATTGCTTAACCAAGGCTCGTTAAACCGATAGCAAATTAGATATTATTTCGATAAAAAACTAACGAACGTTAGTTTTTTTTTAGGGGATCAGGCAGGTACAGGATCAAGGGGGGAAACCTGTCATTTTTTCGCCTCACGCCTTTTCTTTATGAAAAAAACCACTAACACAATGATTATCCACAGCAGACCAATTCCAAAATAGGTATATGCAACGGCGGGCGGCTGCATTTTTGGAGGATTTGTGTGATAATTCGGCCTTGTCAGCGCCTGGTAACCGAAAATAAACCACATGCAGGAAGCAGCGAGATATAGCACCAGATGACGGGTAGACTTCATTATGCCAGGGAATCTGTTAATGGAGATGTACAGGCTCTTTGCCGGATTCCTTCTGACCGGACGGGCTTATCGGGGCAAGCCTGCAGGTCTTCCGTAAAACCTGTTCTCTTCCGTTGAAGATCTTGAACTGGCCAGAAGAAGGCCCATATTCTGCTCAATAAACTGTCCGATCCTGAGCCTCAGGGCAGCCGCCAGATCTCCGTCAGACTGTCCAAAATGATACTCTTCACTGGCCCGGTAAACGGTCTGGAGGGTGAGAGAATCCAGGAGACGGATGTCCAGTTTAAGAAGGCCGGGACTACCTGCCGATACAGAGGATTCGAGGATAAAATCAGATCCAAGAATAGAAGGGGCCACAAACTGTGCATGTGTTTTCAGACATCCTTCCAGCATATGGTTCGTGACCTGATTGGGTCTCAGATAAAAAAAATGCTGCGCCCTGACCTGGGAAACCGCCACTGTTAACGCAAGGATGAATAAGCATTTTTTCATGACCCAAAAATAAAACAAACTGTTCACGGACCAAGAGTCAGATAAGCGTGAAGTTTCTCATATTGAGCCGAATCGATTTGTGCCAGTTTGAGGATCTCGTCGACTGAATGGAAAGGTCCGTGTTCGCGCCTGTAGTTCAAAATTTCCTTCGACAGTTTCCACCGGATGTAGGGATGGGCCTGCATTTCTTCTGCTTCGGCATGATTCAGGTCGATCTGCCTTGGTTTTCTGTCTCCCAACTTCAAGTGCGGCCTTATTTTTTGAAAACAGGAATCGGTCATCCCATACGTTTCACCTACCTGGTCAATGCGCGAAAACCCTCCGAGTCTGTCGCGAAACCGAAGAATGCGTTGTGCGAAGCGGGCTCCAATACCCGGAAGGGATGACCAGGCTGTCGAGTCGGCTTCGTTGATATCCAGTGGACGGATGCGGTCCGGAAAATTCCGGACAATAAACTGAGGGTATTCGTCCTTCCGGCTTTGCAGTTTACCGCTGCCCTTCCTTTGCGATTGAATAAAATTTTCTTCCGCCGGTATTTGCAGATAAGGAAACAGCCTCCGGTAGTCCTCTTCACGCAGTCCATAAATTTTTTTCAGGTCTTCCGGTTTGCGGAATTGCCCGCCTCTTTGGAGAAAATGATCAATGATAAGCACCTGTCGCTCGGGCAGGCCCAGCCGTCGCCAGCCCGATATACCCAGGGTATTGGGATTGAAATAAAAAACGGCGTAGCTGATTTTCTGCGTGCGATGAACGGAGTCTACTTCGGTAAGGCCGGAACCTGCCTTCCGCCGGCCATCATTTTCCATTTGGGCGCTGGTCTCACGGGAAAAATCTTCAATGCTGTCCTTGTATTTTTTGTATGTCTCCGGATCCGGTGAACCGGGTTTAGGCCTGAAAAAATAAGGCAATACAAAAAGGACGCCGGTGATGAGCAGCAGAAATAGAACGCCGATGCGTTCCTTTCTGGTAAAGGTCAGGTATCCTCGAATCGCTTCCCACATATTCTTTTCGGGTAAAAGTAATTTCCGTTGGGAAGGAAGACAATACCCGGAAAGTGGAAAAGTCATAGACAAGCCGTCGTTTATCGCCTATCGATAGAATTTAATAGACTATGCAGTTGCAGGTCTGTTTTTCGATCGACGACGAACCACAAACGATCAACGATATACGGCTAACGGCCAACGGCCCAACGGCCAACGGTCAATAGTAGTAGTATTTCCTTGGCTTGGGTGCGTGACGCGGAGGACGCGGATCAGCATGCGTCATGGCGGGAAGCTCCCTGCCCAGTCCGATGATGATTCCGAGATTAAATCCGAATTGTACAATGGTGCCGTTATTGAAATAATATCCGTCGGGGTCGCCCCATCCACCGAAATAGTATCCCGAACTCGAAGGCGCGGTAGCCAGCAGCCTCCCGCTCAGACGAATACCGACATTGGGATTAAGGTAGATATTGGTTCCTGCTTCAAAGTCGAAAGCAAACTTCGCGTTGCTTGTGAAATCGTAGGGTGAAGGCGAATAGATAACGGCTCCGAAGGAAGGACTGAGAAATAAATTGGCTGGTGAATTCGGCAGCGGGAAACTGAGTACGGGTCCCGCAAGAATGTAATTGAGCGCTGCCTGCGTATTATAAAATGGCTGGTCGCCGGGAAGGGCACCGTAAGGATACATCTTTGCCTGGGTCTCGATGCGGTTGTACAGGAACTGTATGCCTATGTGGCGGTTGACGTTAAACTGCAGCGATCCTCCATAGTTCCAAGCCGGTTCCAGGTAGCCAAAGCTGTTGGAGAAATTCACCCGGTCGGCAAAGGTATAGCCACCCTGGGGAATGATTTCAATAGTGGTTTGCGAAAACGCTGTGCCGAGGATACCGGAAAATATACCCAGGAGGAGGATGCCTTTTTTCATACAGTATAGTTTTATCTTTTTTAAGACGGAGAATCCTTCTAAAAGTTTAAGTTCCCTATTGTTAAATTAAGCTTAAAGCCTTCTTTCTCATGAACTCCCTTCAAGTATCGTTCCCCGGCTCCCTCTCTAAAACGGATTGAAAGGTGTTTGCATTGCACGAAAAATAGAGGCAGGCGGAGATTTTAGAACATAATGCGCAGGGAAACGAGGTGCTTCTATAAGGAGATGGTAAGACCATCATAAGCCAGATGAACACCAGGCGGCAGTTCCGGGCTCACATCCGCATGTTTTCCCATCTGGTGGCTTATATGGGTAAGATACGTGGTGCCGGCATTCAGCTGCTGGCTCATCCGGATGGCCTCGTCAAGACTGAAATGAGAAATATGCTTTTCTTTCCGCAGGGCATTTAGTACAAGCACATCGGATCCGCGTATCTTTTCCATTTCTTCTTCGCCGATGCGATTGGCATCCGTGATATACGTAAATTTTCCAAAACGAAAACCCAGCACAGGCATTTTCAAATGCCATACCTGCAGGGTTTCTACCCGGATATCGCCGATCAGAAAGGGGTCCGTCGCGATCGTATTGAGCTGTATTTCGGGAAGGCCGGGATAACGGAAATCAGTAAACGCATAAGGGAATTCGCGGATGACTACTTCCTGGGTCAGCTCATTAGCATATACAGGCATGGGGCGTCCGGAGAAAAAATTAAATGCGCGTATATCATCCAGACCCGCTATATGATCCTTGTGCGGATGGGTGAACAGGACAGCATCCAGGCGGGTGACCCCGGCTCTGAGCATCTGGTAACGGAAATCCGGTGTGGTATCCACGACGATCGTTGTCGTAGCGGTCTCAACCAGGATGCTGGACCGGAGACGTTTGTCCTTTTTATCGGTGGAGTGGCAAACAGGACAGGGACAGGCGATCATTGGTACGCCGGAACTGGTACCGGATCCAAGAAAGGTGATTTTTAAAGGTGGAAAAGACACGGTCAAAAATAGTCCAAAACCGCTCAGCTCTGTGGTTTCAGAAGGTTTTCCAGTGTTTTACGGCTGTCGGCCGGAAGTGTTTCGGGCTGGAGGGCAAGCTGGGGCAATATGTCGATCAGGGTATTGATCCGCCCTTCCAGGGCCAGGAATTTATTCAGTACCAGCACTTTTTTCTCTTCGAGAATACAATAACCGCTTTGAAAATTTCCTCTCTCATAACGGATGACATACCCGCTTTCATGAAGCAGCTTTTCAATTTTCTCCAGCGTGGTAACGGTATATTTCATTGGTCAAATTTGCTGAAAGCTGCCCGAAAATGGAAGGGAGTTTATCCACAGGTTTACGGACCGTTCAGGACGGTTTTCCCACAAGACGGATTACGGGAATGATCATTTCTTCCATACTGACCCCTCCGTGCTGGAAGCTGTTCCGGTAATAGTTAGCGAAATAGTTATAGTTGTTCGGATAACAAAGGAATCCATCCCCTTTTGCGAAAATAAATGAGGAATTGATGGTCGGTACCGGCAGGCCCGCTTCTTTCGGGTCGCGAAATGCCAGGACTTCCTTTGCCTCATAGTTCAGGTTTCGTCCGTGCTTATACCGCAGATTGCTGGTCGTCTGCTTATCCCCGATCACCTTGCAGGGTGTCTTCACCCGCACACTGCCATGATCAGTGGCCAGGATCACCGTAATCTTCTTGTCAGCCACTTTTTTCAGGGCCTGGTGTAGTGGCGAGTGTTCGAACCAGCTGGTCGTTATACTCCTGTAACTCGCTTCATCGTTTGCCAGTTCTTTAAGCACTTCCATTTCCGTCCGTGCATGGCTCAGCATGTCCACGAAATTATATACGATCACATTGAGATCATTGTTCATCAGGTTGAGCATATTATTGACCAGGTCCTGACCTGCCTGGTGATTCAGCACCTTGGTGTAGGATGTTTTCAGATGGTCGAGTTTCAGTTTTTTCAACTGACTCCGGAAAAACTCCTCTTCCGCCATGTTCTTGCCGCCTTCCTCGTCATCATTCTTCCACAGCTGGGGAAATTTTGCCTGGATTTCCGCGGGTGTCATCCCCGCAAATATGGCGTTGCGGCTATATTGGGTTGCAGTGGGCAGGATACTCATGAAAGTTTCTTCAGACTGTACCCGGAAACTCTGCGAAACGACCGGCTGGATGGCTTTCCACTGGTCGAAACGAAGGTTGTCGATGAGCACAAAAAAAAGCGGAGTGCCCTTTTCCAGATGGGGAATAACCCTGCTTTGCATGAGTGAATGACTCATCACCGGTGCTTCTCCATTCTTTGGTGAGATCCACTTCGCATAATTTTTGGAGACATATTTAAAGAATTCCGTGTTGGCTTCCTGCTTTTGCGTCTGAAGTACTTCCTGCATTTCGGGGCTGTTGCTTTTTTCCATTTCCAGCTCCCAGTACACGAGTTTCTTATAAAGATCCATCCACTCATTAAGATCCGGATTGTTATTCAATGCCATGAAAAGCTCCCGGAATTGCTGCTGGTAGGCAGTGGTCGTGGTCTCCGCAACGAGTCGTTTATTGTCAATGATTTTTTTAAGGCTGAGCAGGACCTGGTTGGGGTTCACCGGTTTAATAAGGTAGTCGGTGATCTGCCTCCCGATCGCTTCGTCCATCAGGTTCTCGGTTTCGTTTTTGGTGATCAGCACGACGGGTATCTGCTGATTGATCTCTTTGATCTTTGCCAGCGTTTCGAGGCCGCTGAGTCCGGGCATGGTTTCATCAAGCAGGACCACGTCCACCGGATTTTCTTTTACGAAATCCAGGGCGTCCGGCCCGTTGGTCATTGCGTTGACCTCATACCCTTTATTCTGCAAAAAAAGAATATGAGACTGAAGGCTCTCAATTTCATCATCTACCCATAAAATCGTACCTATTGCCATCCCTCGTTGTTTCAGATTTCTAAAGATAGTTTATCAGCCAGTCATTCCTACATTTGATATCCGTAGGAATTTCTTTTAACAAAATGAAAATGGGATTTTGAAAATCATCAATGACCCTGTTTATGGTTTCATCACCCTGGATCATCCGCTGATCCTGGAACTTATTCGTCATCCTTATTATCAGCGCATGCGCCGGATACAACAAATGGGATTTGCCAACCTGGTTTATCCCGGCGCTGTCCATACCCGGTTGCATCATTCCCTGGGTGCTTATCACCTCATGTGCAGCGCCCTGGTTTCCCTGAAGGGAAAAGGAGTTGCCATTACAGAAGAAGAGGAACTGGGTGCCAAACTGGCTATCCTTCTGCACGATGCGGGGCACGGGCCATTTTCCCACGCGCTGGAGCATATTCTCATAGAGACCGTGTCTCATGAATCTGTCTCACTGCTGATCATGAAGGAACTGAACCGGGAGTGGAAAGGTGCACTTACCACAGCCATCGACATTTTTACCAACCGGTACCCAAAAAAATTTCTTCATCAGCTGGTTTCAGGGCAACTGGATGTGGACCGCATGGATTACCTGAACAGGGACAGCTTTTTTACCGGTGTTTCAGAAGGTGTCATCGGCTATGACCGCATCATTCATATGCTTACCGTGCATCATGGAGAATTAATGGTACAGGAGAAAGCGGTCTATTCCATTGAAAAATTTCTCGTGGCCCGCAGGCTGATGTACTGGCAGGTGTATCTGCACAAAACGGTGATCAGTGCGGAAAATATGCTTGTCAGGATTATTCAGCGCGCCAGGGAACGTATCCGTGCAGGTGAAAAATCTGATTCCGGATCCTCTGCACTGAATTTCTTTCTTAGCCATTCACCGAAGGAACCTTCAGAATGGCTGGAAGCCTTTACTTCCATGGATGATAACGATCTCCTCAGCGCACTGAAAAGATGGATGCATCAACCTGATCCCGTCATGTCAAACCTCAGCCGCATGCTGATTGACCGCCGGTTGTTGAAGGCAAAACTGCAGGCGACACCTTTCGAAAATACATTTATCGAAAACAAGGTGGATATTGCCGCAAAGCTGATGAATCTTTCCCGCGCCGAGGCGGCTTATTTTGTTTTTACGGGTGAAAACACCAACACGACATACAATCCCGAAGATGAAAAAATTAATATCCTGTTCAAGGATGGAACTGTCCGGGATATTTCTGAGGTTGACAACGCCCTGATCCACCGGAGCCTCTCTTCAGCGGTCAAAAAATTCTATATTTGTTATCTGACGGGTGAATAAATTCCTCCCAAAAATTATCTATGCAATTTTCTGCCGCCCAGATCGCCGCATTGATTAATGGCAAAATAGAAGGAAATCCCGACGTTCTCGTAAACGACTTCGGAAAAATCGAAGAGGCGCGACCGGGTCAGCTGGCCTTTCTGGCCAATCCGAAATACGAAGAATATCTGTATAGCACGGGTGCATCCGTCATTATCATCAACGAGACACAGTCGCTGAAGGAAAAAATCGACGCTACGCTGATCCTCGTTCCTGACGCCTATCTCGCCTTTGCTTCCCTGCTTTCAAAATATGAGGAGATGATGCGCCAGCAGCTGCAGGGAATTCAGGATCCTTCCTATATTTCTCCCGATGCCACAATCGGTGAACAGGTGTATGTGGGTGCGTTTGCGTATATAGGCAACAGGGCAAAGATTGGCAAAAACGTAAAGATCTATCCGCAGGTATATATCGGGGATGACGTCGTTATCGGGGATTCCAGCACGCTCTTTCCCGGCGTGAAAATCTATCATCATACGGAGATCGGCAGCCAGGTCACCATCCACGGGGGTTCCATCATCGGCGCGGACGGATTTGGATTTGTGCCGCTGGCTGACGGCGGATTCAAGAAAATCCCGCAAATGGGTAATGTGGTTATCGAAGACCGGGTGGAAATCGGAGCCAACTGTACCATCGACCGGGCAACCATCGGGTCTACGAGGATAAGGGCGGGTGCCAAACTGGATAACCTTATCCAGGTTGCTCACAACGTGGAAATAGGAAGCAACACCGTAATGGCAGCACAGAGCGGCATATCAGGCTCAACCAAACTGGGTAATAACGTGATGGTGGGCGGACAGGCCGGTATTGTCGGGCATCTCCAGATCGCCGATGGTACGCGGATCAATGCCCAAAGCGGCGTCACCAAAAATGTCAAACAGCCCAACAGCGCCATATCAGGCTCTCCGGCTTACGATTACACCAGCTCTCTTCGTGCTCAGGCTACGGCCCGCAAGTTGCCCGAGCTGGAAAAGAAAATTCTTGAACTGGAAAAGCTGATCAGGCAGCTGATGACTGAAAACGCGGAACAATAAGCGCTTCCGGCTCTGCACTGTTCTTCAAAAAATTCTAATTATTTAATTATGGCGGATACCCAGGTATTTCTCGACGCAGTGAAAGCAGGATACAGTTTTAAATCTGAATCTGTGAAGATCGGACTTGGAATGCTCGACGGAAAAACCGTTCCCGGCGCCGATATAAACCTTCCGTTAAAAACCATGAACCGTCACGGTCTGATCGCGGGTGCAACCGGTACCGGAAAAACCAAATCCCTGCAGATGATCAGCGAAGCGCTGAGCAGCGCCAGTGTGCCCGTGCTCGTTATGGATATCAAGGGCGATCTGAGCGGCATCGGCGCGGCCGGTGTTGCCAACGATAAAATCAAAGAACGGTGCGCGGCGATCGGGATAAAATACGAACCGGAGGCTTTTCCTGTCGAGTTTATGACCCTGAGCGGAGAAAAGGGAATTCGGTTGCGCGCCACCGTGAGTGAATTCGGACCCATCCTGCTTTCCCGTATCCTCGAACTCAACAATACACAGGAAGGTCTGGTAGCCATGATCTTTAAATATTGCGACGACAACAAACTGCCCCTGCTGGACCTGAAGGATTTCATCAAAGTGCTTCAATATATTTCCAACGAAGGAAAGGCAGAGATGCAGCAGGCGTATGGTCAGATCGCTACAACTTCCACCGGCACCATCCTCCGAAAGGTCGTCGGCCTGCAACAGCAGGGAGCAGATATATTTTTCGGAGAAAAGAGTTTTGAGGTAGCGGACCTCATGCGTATTTCCGATGATGGCCGAGGCATGGTGAATGTTCTGCGGGTAACAGATCTTCAGGACAAACCAAAATTATTTTCCACTTTCATGCTGCAGTTGCTGGCCGAGCTCTACGCTACCTGTCCTGAAGAGGGAGACGCAGATAAGCCCAAGCTCGTCCTGTTTATCGATGAGGCCCACCTTGTTTTCCAGGAAGCCAGCGACGCACTGCTGAAGCAGATCGAAACCATCGTTAAACTGATCCGATCAAAGGGCATTGGCATTTTCTTCTGTACCCAGAATCCGACGGACATCCCTTCCGGCGTACTTGCCCAGCTTGGATTGAAAGTGCAGCACGCCCTCCGCGCTTTCACCGCCAACGACCGTAAGGCCATCAAACAGGCTGCGGAAAACTATCCGGAAACGAAATTTTACAAGACGGAAGATCTTATCACCAGCCTGGGAATCGGAGAAGCGCTGGTAACGATGCTGGATGAAAAGGGTGTGCCTACACCACTGGTACACTGTATGATGGCACCTCCGAGAAGCCGGATGGATATTCTTACCGCGGCGGAAATTGACGCCATCGTTTCAAAATCGAAACTTGTTGCAAAATATAACACGGAGACCGACAGTGTAAGCGCTTATGAAATCCTGACGCAGAAACTGCACGACGCAGCTGAAAAGAATACTACCACGCCCGCCAAACCGGGCGCAAAACCGGAACCATCCACGCTGGAAAAAATTCTGAACAGCGGCGCTGCGCGACAGGTGGAAAGGACCGCTGCCAGTGTGATCACCCGAGGCCTGCTGGGTGCTCTCGGACTGGGTGGCCGCAGCAGCAAAAAAAAGGCCGGCTGGTTTTAGTACCGCTATCTTCTTCCACCGAAACCACCTCCGCGTCCGCCAAATCCGCCACCACCAAATCCGCCGCCTCCGCCACCCCAGCCGCCGCCATGGCTTGCACCACCCCATCCTCCGCCGCCTCCGCCCCAACCGCCTCCACTAAAACTACCGCTCCGGTCGCTGCCACCGAACCCGCCACCGCTTCCCCAGGACGAAGCGCCCGCATTGCCCCGCTGGCGATCCTGGGCGGCACCCGACATCTCGCTGTTGGGCGCGTTCGCATTGTGATATGACCCGCCTGACCGGGCACCATCTGTGTTTGTAATCTCGGGAGAAGACCAGCTTCCGTTTCCGCCCATCTTATTCCACCCGTCGCCGGTATTCTTATAGACATTTCCGTCTTTTGACGCGTACATGTCACCGTTAGATGTCCTTGCCGCACCTACTGACTGACCGGTTATACTGCTCGAGGCATGGGCCGTCTGCACACCCTGACCCCGTCCATTCTGATAGGTGGAAGTTCCCGCCTGGCCATAGGCGCTTGAACGCTGTCTGGTGGTGGCAGACGCACCCGTATAGGGATTATAGGCCTGTGCCGCACTGCGGGTGCCATAAGGCGTGGAAACAGACGCACCACGGGCCATCGTGCCGGTATAGGGATTATAAGCCTGTGCACGGGTTGCAGAACCATAGGGTCCATAAGCCGTAGCACTTCGTGCATAGGTACCTGTATAAGGATTATAAGAAGCTCCGTAACCCACCCCTCCATAATAGCCATAAGGATGGTAAGCATAGGCTCCATACGTACATGCTCCCGCATAACATATCGGGAAACCCATGGGGGGATAGTACATGTAAGGAGGATAATAAAAGCCCGAACCCGAAGCAATGATGGCCCCCGCCGTAAAGCCTACCACAAACGCACCAAAATAGCCGGCTGTATAACTGGACTGTACCTGGCCTGTCGAGATCGTAGTCTGCGTTACATAAGTCACATTGTAAACAGGTGAACTGGGAGGAATGGTATAGATCACTTCCGGAACCGACGTGGCCACCGTCCATGGGCCGTTGGCATTTCCCGCAGTATACCAGAGTCCGTTCACACAGGCATAGTAAGAATTGTCATTCACTACAATGACCTTATAAGAAGTGTTTGCGATATACGACAAACTGGTACCCTGGATGGCAACCAGGGTAGGACTGCCTGAATAAGTGATCGTCACGGGCGGGGCGGTCGCAGTATTTACCACCGTCTTGGTTGGAATTTGTGCGATCATCACCGCATCGGCAGCCTCGTAAGTTCCCGGCACGGCACTGAGCACACGCGCGGCCGGACTGCTCGTGGGAATATTGGAGAAATCCGCCGGCAGATTGGGCGTAGCATAGGTCCAGGGGCCCGCAAGACTTTCAGCGCTGAACCATCTTCCAGCCGCCAGGTAGTAGTATAATGTGGTCAGGTTGGAATAAAAGACATTGTTACTGGTATTGACGGCATAGGTCAGGCTGGTGCCCGGAATAGATACAAAATTCGGGGCTCCCTGAAAAAGAATAATCTCCGCAGGTTTTGTGGCATAGAATATCGTAGGCATCGAAGCGTTTGCCTGGGAAGGTGCAGGGATCGCTCCCTTCAGCGTGGTTTTCCACTGGCTGTTTGTGGCGAGCGAAGACAGGGAAGAGGGCAGGCTGGACGTAAACGACCAGGGACCCGGAAGCTGGCCCGCCACCTGCCATTCCATATTGTCAAACAGATAATATTTGGATGATTTCTTGTCGAAAAAAAGCGGCCAGTTGGCGTTGAAGACATATTGTATTCCTCCCTTGGTTGCATCAGCCATCGAAGGTTCTCCCTCGCTTTGCAGTACGATGGCCGGTGTATTGCTCACAAAAATCAACGGCGGCTCATTGTTCACTTCAACCGTCTTGGTACTCTGCGGCTTGGGCGTGCAGGCAACCACTTGTTCCAGTGGCATTGTCACGGTTTTTGTCGGATCCAGAAATCCGCGTACAATCTGACCCATGGCCTGCGAGGCAGTGGGATCCAGAGATGGAAAATGAACCGCGGTGATACTCATATTATAGATCGAAACCAGGTGATCATAGGTATTGTTGAAGGTGGTCGCATGAATGTATACAACTCCTTCCACTTCCTTTCCCTGATAGGGCGTCAGGGAAAAAGCCATCCTGAAATCCATTGTTTCGTAGGCAGGCCAGTCTTCAACCTGGGGTGTATATAGGACCAGCACATTTCCATTTTGCGTCATCGTGCGGGGCCAGGTGAGATCCTGCGCAAAGCCTGTAAAAAAGAAAAATAATATTCCGATCCCGGAAAGAATGGGCTTTTTCATAACCGTCGTTTTCAGTGGACGATAAAGTTACGCTGATCGGCAAGGGCCTGTCCGGAATGAAGAAGTTTAACTGTTAAATGCCTGCTGGAGAAGAAAGTCCGTTACAGCCTTTACCAAAATCGGCGGACCGGTTAACCATTTTGCCGAGGCGACTAACATTCTGCGAAACAAATATGCTCATGCAGTAAGGATGAAGCAGGCGGAAGACATCATCGGGTGTTCCAAAAAGGATATAATTTTGCTGCTCACACAAAAAAGAATGGAATACCGGACCGAGAAAGACACGATGGGCGAAGTAAAAGTACCAGCAGATGCTTACTACGGCGCGCAGACACAACGCAGTATCGAAAATTTTAAGATCGCCCGGGATATCAATCGGATGCCCGCAGAGATTATACGTGCTTTCGCTTACCTGAAGAAGGCAGCCGCACTGACCAATCTCGACGCAGGCATTTTATCGAAAGAAAAAGCCGGTCTCATCGCAAAAACAAGTGATGAGATCCTGGAAGGCAGGCTGGACGATTATTTCCCGCTGGTGGTCTGGCAAACGGGCAGCGGCACCCAGAGTAATATGAATGTGAATGAAGTGATCGCCAACCGCGGCCATGTATTGCACGGCGGTTCTCTGCTGGATAAAGAAAAATTTCTTCATCCCAACGATGACGTCAATAAATCCCAGTCATCGAATGATACGTTTCCAACGGCGATGCATATTGCCGCGTATAAAATATTAGTAGAAAATACGATTCCGGGACTTGAAAAACTAAGGGATACGCTGGAAACCAAATCGCGGGAATTCATGCATACCGTAAAAATCGGGCGCACTCATTTTATGGATGCAACCCCGCTGACCCTGGGACAGGAATTCAGTGGATATGTGTCACAATTGAATCATGGCCTCAAAGCGTTGCGCAATACCCTGCCTCACCTGGCTGAACTGGCGCTTGGCGGCACGGCCGTTGGAACGGGCATCAATACCCCCGATGGATATTCGGAAAATGTGGCGGCATATATAGCACGGCTCACCGGACTGCCCTTTGTAACCGCTGAAAATAAATTCGAAGCGCTGGCCGCACATGACGCCATTGTCGAATCGCACGGTGCATTGAAGACCCTTGCCGTGAGCCTGATGAAGATCGCCAACGATATCCGCATTCTCGCCTCCGGTCCGCGCAGTGGCATTGGTGAACTCTTCATACCGGATAATGAACCCGGTTCTTCTATTATGCCGGGAAAAGTAAATCCCACTCAATGCGAGGCACTCACGATGATCTGCGCCCAGGTGATGGGAAATGATGTAGCGATCAATATCGGTGGCGCCATGGGACACTTTGAACTGAATGTGTTCAAACCTGTAATCATTTACAATTTCCTGCACAGCGCAAGACTGATTGGCGAAGGATGTGTAAGTTTCAACGATAAGTGCGCTACCGGAATAAAGCCGATCGAAGCGAATATTAAAAAACACGTGGACAATTCCCTCATGCTGGTTACGGCACTCAATCCACATATCGGCTATTACAAAGCGGCGGAGATTGCACAGAAAGCACATAAGGAAGGAACCACACTGAAAGAAATGGCACTTAAACTGGGCTATCTCACCGAAGCCCAATTCGACGAGTGGGTGGATCCTAAAAAAATGGTGGGAAAGATTTAATGTCGCAGGACCAGAATTTTCTGTGTCGTCACCTGCACGCCATCACCGTCCAGGAGCCTGAATATATAGAGACCCTGCGGAACATTGTCCAGTTTCAGGATGAAATGCCTGTTTTCGAATCTTTCCATTTTGACGGTTCTTCCCGAAATATCATAGAGTGAAACGGTAAAGGGAGCTTCCAGGAGATCCCTGCAAATGACTTCCAGGTGATCGGTGGCCGGATTCGGAAAGACGGCCGTAGTAACGATTTCGTCTTTACGGGGAATGGGTATTCCCGGCTTTTCGGAAAGGGTTTGCATATATACCATGCGAAGAATATGTCCGGGTGTTTTTGTGGCTGCCGTACTGCCGGTGAAACCGCCGGTCGGCCCTGACGTGGACCCACTGCTGTCAATGGCAAGAAAGAGTGTATCTCCCGTGGGTGCAATGGCAAGGTCCCTGATGCGGTATTCATGCAGATAAGGAATCGTGTCTGTTATCTGGGCCGTGCTGGAACTGTCCACCGCTGATCCGTCGGATTTTAGTTTCAACCGGTACATGCCCAATTTCAGTGACGTGACGAGGAGGGAATTGGTCCATCCGGGGATATACACTTTATCGTAATAATCAATGCTAGACGGGGCGATGGTGGGCCAGGTATAATTCGAAGCTCCGCTGGAAGGAATTTTGTTTCCTGCCACGTTAAAAAAAGAAAACAGGGGTTCCTGCACATTATTGGTATTGCAGAAACTATGTTCCTCGTGAATGGTCTGGTTGGCCAGCTTGTCATTATTCGGATTGGCATCGGTGTCGTTGTAGTTATCGTCGCACATGCCAGCCACTTTTGGCCAACCGTAATTGCTCCCGGCCTGCAGCGCATTGACTTCGTCATCTGATTTATCGCCGTGTTCGGAATTGTAAAGAATATACTGGGATCCCACGTGCGCCCATACCAGACCCTGCGCATTCCGGTGCCCATAGGTAAATACGGCATTCACTTTTCCCGAAACAGAATTCGTAAACGGATTGTCGTTGGGGATCCAGCGGTTGTATGCGCCATCATCCACGTCTCCGTCCACCTCGGTATTCAATCGCAGGATTTTCCCCTCATAAACATCCCTGTTCTGGGCATTGTTGGTTCGGAACCCGTTGTTGAACTGGCCTGCCCCCTGGTCGCCGATCGAATAATAAAGATGGTATTGCCCGTCGCTTTCAGTAACCGGGCTTATTTTTAAACGGCCTGAGTTATGGTCATTGCTTCCCATGAGACCATCGATCACGGTTACCGCAGAACCCAGCGAATGGTTAACCGTGTTATAGGTATACCGTATGATTTTTGTTTTGTAGTAGCAGGCTTCATTCGATACAGATCCGCTTCCACTGCAATTGCTGTTGTTGGGTGAACCCGTCTGCGCATACACATCATACACCATCGCGACATACACATAAGGTTTTCCTGAGAGCAGTTGCGGATGAATGGCAAGTCCCATCAATCCACCCTGCGGCGCAGGATAATTATTCGGCATATCGTAGTAGTCGAAAGTGGCAAGAGAACTCAGGTCAAGTAGCACGCGGTTTCCCTTGTTTCCCGGATGAATTTTCCATATACGATAGCGATGTGCTTCCGTGATCCAAAGGGAATCGTCCGGACCGTAGGTAATCTCCCAGGGAAAACTGAGACCCTTGTTGTGCGAAGGAATATCATAGAGCGGATAGAGGGTGTCTATTTTAAAGAATTGTCCGTTATAGGAAACAATCTGTCCATATCCGACAATAGACAATACAAAGGAGCAAAGCACCAGGAAAGTCTTTTTCATCGGTATCGGATTTGGTACCGGCGACAGCGGGTTTAGGCGGTCGGTCCGGCTTCGGTAAAAGTAAAAAAAACGGGTCAGGGCAGGAATAGGAAAAGCCCCCGGACGGGTGGTAAATTAACGAGTTTTAATGCTTAATTTCATCTGATTATCAATATTTTACGTTTAATCAGGTATAATGAACCACTGATTCGCCGCAGAGTCACTGTAAGGGCATCTATTCCCGATGAACGGCAACCGATCTAAGATTAACGATCCAGCGATCCCCAATAAACGATAAACGATCTATGATCTACGATACACGATTAACGATGCACGATTAATGCCCTAAACACTTTCGGGCTTCAACAGGTTCTCAGCCTGTCCGGGCCTGCGACGGGCGAACTTTTTCTGAAAGAGGAAAAGGGCAATGACGCCGATGGAGATGGAAGCGTCTGCTATGTTGAATACAGGGCTGAAAAATTCAAAGTCATCGCCGCCGACAAAGGGAAACCAGCCAGGATAGTGCGTCTTTATGAGGGGGAAATATAACATGTCTACCACGCGGCCATGCAGGAATCCGGCATATCCGTGTGCGGGAAAAATCCGGGCCACATGGTCATAGGTGCTTTCTTCAAATATAAGTCCGTAAAACATGCTGTCGATCAGGTTACCGAGTGCTCCGGCGAAGATCAGCCCGGCGCAGAAAATATAACCCGGATGATAATTCTTCTTAAGAAGGAGCCGGATATAATACACGCCGAAAATAACGGCTACCAGACGGAACAGGGTAAGGGCCATCTTGCCCATATTGCCTCCGAATTTCCATCCCCATGCCATACCTTCATTTTCAACGAAGAAAAGTTGGAATTTTTTGCCAATTACGTGTATGCCGTTATCGTAAGGAGAGACGGGCGAACGGTAGAAAGCGTCCCAGGTATGACTCAGCGGCATGTGCGTCTTTACCCAGATTTTCAAAGCCTGATCGACGAAGATGATCAGCAACACAATTAACCATATCTTTCTTCCCTTCATAAATAGCCGCAAATATAGCAAGTTCACGGTTCACCAATCCCTTTGAAATTGTGAAAGATCCGCTGTCAAGTGTTCAGTTGACTGAATATAACCTATTCGAAATAAACGCGTTTCACACGCTGTGAAATGCCGGCCAGGATATCATAGGGAATGGTATCTGCCCACTCAGCAACAAGACTTACCGACAATTCCCGGCCAAAAACAATCACCTCATCTCCTTCTTTGGCGTCTTTAAAATCTGTTATATCTATGATCGTCATATCCATGCTGAGACTGCCTACTGTCGGCGCCAGTCTTCCTTTGTACCAAACCTTGCCCACGCCGTTTCCCAGGGATCGCGGATACCCATCGGCATAGCCAAGTCTCAGGGTTCCGGTTTTCATGGGTTGACTGGCAATGCCGCGCCGGTTGTAACCGATCGTCTCGCCTGCATCCAGCTGCTTTATCTGTGCGATGGTTGTTTTTAACGTACCTACTTCCTGGAGCTCCAGCAATTTTGAAGCAGAGGGATCAACCCCATAGAGGCCAATGCCAAGCCTCACCATGTCGAGCTGCATTTCCGGATGTCGTGTTGCCCCGGCTGAATTGGACAGGTGTCTAAAAAATCCATATCCGAGACCAAGGCCTATTTCATCCGTCATCTGCAGGTAAAGTGCCAGCTGTCCGAGTGTAAATTCATCCTGCTGTGCCTCTTCACTGGCGGCCAGGTGACTGAATACCGATTGCACACGGAATACGTCTTCCTTCAGGTTTTCAACGAGCCGCGGGATTTGCGAAGCAGAAAAACCGAGCCGGTTCATCCCCGTCTCTAACTCTATATGCACGGGGAATCCGCTTACGGCTTCCTGTTTCAATATCCTCTTCAACGCGTCAAGTCCGCTGAACGAAAAGATGACCGGCTCGAGCTGCCATTCCAGAAGCGGCATAAGGGCGTTCTCTTCCGTATTCATAACCAGGATGGGCAACCGGATTCCGGCCCTTCTGAGGCTGACGCCCTCGTCTGCATATGCCACTGCCAGGTAATCCACTTTTAGAAATTCCAGCAGCCGGGCTATTTCATATCCACCGGCACCATAGGAAAAAGCCTTTACCATCGCCATGATGCGCGTTCGGGGTCTGAGCAGCTGCTGGTACTGCCTGAGATTGTGTGCCATTGCCTCCAGGTTCACCTCCAGCTGTGTTTCATGAACCTGCAGAGATAGTCCCTTATCGATCCGCTCAAATCCAAAAATGCGCGCTCCCTTCAACAGAATAGTCTCATCGCGAAAATCCAGGCCGGGCATGGCTTCCAGGAGGTCTTCCGTACGATCGAAAAACCGTATGTCCCGGACGCCTGACTTTATCAGTCCTTCCCCTGCTGCCGGCCATTGGGTACCGACTCCGATAAAACGATCCACCGGATAACGTTCTATAAGTTCCTGAAATGCTTTCCGCAACTCTTCCGGGGTTTTTCCTGTTTCCAGAATGTCGGACAGGATGAGGGTGCGGCGCGGATGCTGCTTTTGCTGGAAAAGAAAATCGAGTGCCAGCCTCAGCGAACTGATATCTGCACTATAACTGTCATTAATAACCGAACAATGATGGATACCACTCTTCAGCTCCATGCGCATGGCCAGCGGGCTGAGCCGGTTCAGCCTGTCCTGCCATTCTTCCTGTGGAATTTGGAGATAAAATAATGTCGCCAGACAGGTGAGTGTATTCTGAATCGAGGCATCATCCTCGAATCCCAGCAACAGCGAAACAGTGTCCGTCTCCGTTTGCAGGGAAAGACGGGTCTGTCCTTTGGATTTTTCTGCAGACTTTATTTGCAGTGATGCTCCGGCTTCCCTTCCGATTGAAATCATTCGTACCGCAGCATTTTTTTTGTGCCAGTTTTTTATAACAGCGCTGTGTTCAGGTAAATCGTCTGAATAGATCAGCGCGTCCGCCCGCACAAAAAGCCGAAGCTTCTCAAGAATCTTTGTCTTGCGGTCCGGAAATCCCTGGTCGTGGGCTTCGCCAATGCTGGTGAGTATACCCAGCGAAGGGCGGATCATGGATTCCAGCGTCTGCATTTCTCCTGTCTTCGATATCCCTGCTTCAATCAGTGCCAACTGATGAACGGGCTGTATCTGCCAGAGGCTGAGCGGCACGCCTATTTGCGAATTGTAGCTTCTCGGACTCCTTACAATACGGAAGCGGTCTTCCAACAGCTGGTTCAACCATTCTTTCACTACCGTTTTTCCATTGCTGCCGGTAATACCTACTAAGGGAATGTCGAACTGTTGCCGGTGGAAACCTGCCAGTTCCTGCAGCGCTTTCAGGCTGTCTTCAACCCTGATAATATTAGCCTGAGGAAATGCACCGGGGTCAATATCGATGGATACGACAAACTGGCGCAAACCCCGTGCATAGAGTTCAGGAATAAAATCATGCCCGTCACGTCGCGAGCCGGGGAGGGCGAAAAACAGTGTAGTCTCCGGATAGACAAGCCTTCTGCTGTCCGTCAACAGTTGTTCCACGGCATCATCCCTGAAAAATTGCAGGAAAGAACCTGATACGATGGAAGCGATATGCCGGATGGTATGCTTCAGAATCTGCTGATTATAGCGATGCGGGTTTTTCTTTCTTTATAACGGATAACAATATGGAAAAACCGATAAAAAATATGATTACGCAAAGGGAAACCCAGGTCGGAACCCGTACGTGTATCAGTTCACTCATCATTTTCAATCCCACAAATACCAGGACCGTGGCAATACCCCTGGGCAGGTACCGGAATTTGTCGACCGCGCCGCGTAACAAAAAGAAAAGTGAGCGCAAACCAAGCACGGCAAAAATATTAGAAGAATAGATCACAAGCCGGTCGCGTGTAATCCCGAAAACGGCCGGAATGGAGTCAAGCGCAAAAACGATATCTGTCGTGGCCAGCAGCACGATGGTGACGAAAATAGTTGTGTAATATTTTTTCCCGTCCCGCATAACGGTAAGCTTTCCGTTTCCGTCGTCAGAAACCAGCGGGAGAAAGCGTTTCATAAAGCGGTAGACGCGGTTTTTTTCCAGGTCTGCCCCCTCGCTCTTCTTCGCTACAAACATATTAATCCCTGTATAGATAAGGATCGCGCCAAACACGTATAAGATCCAGGTGAAACGACTAACCAGTTCAATGCCTGCCGTAATGAAAAGGATCCGGAACACTACTGCCAGCAAAACGCCGATAAGGAGTGCACGTCCATAATATTTTTCCCGGACGCCCATAAAAGAAAAAAGCAGGATAAAAACAAAGATGTTGTCTATGCTCAGGCTCCACTCCATCAGGTAAGCGCTGACATACTCGATGGCCTTCTCATGTCCGTCATGCTTCAGTAAATAAAAACCAAATGCAAGGGCCAGCAAGACCCAGAACAAGGTCTGGAAAAGTGCTTTTTTCACGGTGACGACCGCTCCTTTCTTATTCAGCAGTCCCAGGTCGAAGACCAGGGCCAGCACCAGGGCAGCGCCAAAAATGATGTAGGTAAGCTCGGATCTGTTCAAAAAATAAAATTATAAAGTGATTAAAAAGTGCCGGACTGATATTTCCTTTTCCGTATCCACTGAAAAATAAGTCCGCATATCAGTACTACAGCCAGCGGAATGCCAATATTGACCAGCTGCCAGAAACCTCTTTCGTCTTCCGTTTTTTCAGGATCGAGCAAACGTAGTGCGAAATCTTTAGAACGGGCAGCCAGAATACCGGAAGGGTTTACGCAATATTCAATACAGTTGCTGATAAAATCAGCGTTGGAAAAAGTGTAATTGATGTCCTTGCTGAATCCAAGGGGCAGCGGACCCCGTTCGCCTACTTCATTCATAGCCACATCGCCGTCCGCGCAAATCAATACCCTGGAAGGCTTTACTGCAGAAGTAAGAAAAGGTTGATGATAATACGCGTCCAGACTGTCGGCTGTGGATTTATTTATCCTGTTAGCATATAAAGAGGTAAAGGTCCCTTCCAGCAGAAGCGCTGCCGGGACGTCGGATTGCTGAAAAACCTTTGGATCACTGGCCGTCTTGATCGATTCCAATGAAATGATCGCCGGCGTAGAAACCGTCCGCGCATTGGGCGAACTGCGCAGGATAACTGTTTTACTGATGCCCGGCGCTTTAACCGTATCTATTGAATTGGTGAATTTGGAAAATACGGGATCAATGTTTTTCGTGATCGGACTTTCCGGGTTCCCATCCAGCAAGGGATAGTAAGGCCAAGGTAGCAATTGGAACTGTGGCTTGCCGCCCTGCATGCCAACCACCAGGTTGATGCTCGCGCATTGCATATCTTCCAGGAGATCCTGATTTATTCTCGCGCCATAGTGAAACAGCAGATCCTCCAGGTTTAGTCCACGGTCATAGGCGACTGTTTCCCTCCCGGTCTGCAGGCTGTCGGGTTCCGCGTGCAGATTATCGATAAGGCAGATCAGGCTTCCGCCGCGCATGACATACTGATCCAGCTTACGTTTTTCTTCATCAGAAAATTTGCTGTCAGGCTTTACCATGATCAGCGCATTCAGTTGCGTGGAAATAAAAGGAACGCTATCCAGCCGCACGACGCCAAAACGGTAATTGGTACGCAGGTACTGGATCAGGTGATAAACCCGGAAATCCAGCGGTTCTCCGTTTCCCACCAGATAGCCAATGGCCGGCAGGGTGTCCGTAACCAGTTTGTCGATAGTACTGGCAAATTTGTATTCGAGTGAATTCTCCGCGTTGACATAAAGCTGTTCCGGCGATTGGCCTTCGCGGCTTCGCTGAACACCCTTGAGCAGGTCAACAGGCAGCATCCGGTCTTTATAGCGAATGATCGCTGCGGGGATGACGACCCGCTGGCTTTGCTCTTCCCCTTTTTTTGATTGTGCAATTTGTGTCATCGGCTGGATGCCCATGGCAGCCAGGGAGTCCAGAATCAGCGCTCTTGCGGAATCATCCTGGCCCGATACCGGATCCATGATCCTGAATTCAATTTTTCCGTTTGCGTATTCGTTAAACTCCTGAAGGAGGGATTCGGTACTGTTGCGGAGTTTGCGCAGGCCCGACTTCAGGTTTCCACCTAACAAAATATCCACGTACACGGGTTCCCTTATATGGTCCAGCATTTTTTTTACCGGCTCACTGAGAGTAAATCTTTTCTCACTCGTCATATCGTATCTCAGGTTGAAACCGGAGGCGATTACATTGACGAGGATCAGCAGCAGAAGCAGATACAGCCAGCTAAACCGGGAGTTAAACAGTTTCTGCACAGATTAGCGTTTTGTAAGGTTAAGCCTTGTCAGGCTGAGAAAAAAGAGGATGACACTGATGAAATATACTCCGTCACGTAAGGTGATGATTCCGCGGCTCATATTGCGATAGTGATAGTCGATGCCAAGCATGTCGACATAGTAGTCCGCACCGGCCTGCATCGCCGGAATACGGCTGATGGCATGAAATCCGGTATATAAAAGAAAACAGGAAAAGCCTGCCGCGATAAATGCCACCATGGCATTTGAGGTGAAGCTGCTGCAGAATAAAGCCACGGCAGCGAATATAGCGGTCAGAAAAAAGAGTCCGGTATAAGATGCCATGGTTGCACCCAGATCCATTCCGGTCTGACCCGAAAGATGCTGCACGGAAAAAAAATAGATCCAGGTCGGCAACAGGGCGATTGCAATCACCAGGAGGCAGGCCAGGTATTTTCCGCCGACGATCTGCCAGCAGGTCAGCGGCTTTGACTGCAGTATTTCGAATGTGCCGCTTCTGTATTCATCAGAAAAAGAACGCATACTGATGGCCGGAATGAGCAGGAGCAGTACCCAGGGTGCCAGATCAAAAAATTTTTCGAGGCTTGCGTAACCGAAATCAAGGATGCTGGTATCGGGAAAGACAAAGAGGAGGAGGCCTGTGAGGAGAAGAAAAACAATGATGGCGATGTATCCGGTCAAACTGCTGAAAAACTGACGGAATTCCTTTTTACAGACGGCCCACATAGACGCGAAAATAAGGTATATGCAGGAATCGTCCTGTTCGTCCGTCGCTTTACATCGTCCAAAAAATTTTTTTGATGATCAATTTCTTCTATATTCGCCACCGCCTGCATCAAAGCAGGCAGCAACCAATCATCGCCGTACCAATGCTACTTGCTTAACGATCCGCCCCAGGGCGGATTTTTTTTGCAGCAGCATGCGCCTGACCCGGGAATCCGTTTCGATGATGAATGGTTAATCCCTGATCATCTGTCTTGAGATCATCTCTCCTTTATAAAGAATCTGCAGGATATATAATCCGGGCGCAAGTTTCGCGGGTTCACGGAACTCAACGCGGTTGATTCCTTTATAAACGGTCTGATGAGTGCCGGCCAGCTTACGTCCATAACTGTCGTAGAGACTGAGTTGAATGACATTGTCCTGCGGGACCGTCAGGTTAAAGGAAATGATATGCTGAAACGGATTGACAAGTCCTGATATACCCAGCGGGATCTCGTTGCTGCTCAGCAGAACGACCCTGCTGTAATTGTGGTATTCGTGATCTATCAGCTGTATGCGATAGAATACCTGACCGCTCACCTGCACGGGGTCCGTAAAGGAATAGCTTGCGCCCATGCCTGCACCCGCGGTTCCTTCCATCCTCGCCACCTCATGAAATCCGCTTCCGGCATCATCGCTTCTTTCGAGGACATAGGTTATGGATGCGGACTCATTATAGCTTATCCACTGGATTTTCGCCATCCCGTCCTCCTGCAGATTTCCCTTCAGGCTGACCTGTGTCGGCAGGGTGACCATACAGTTGGCAGTACGCACTATTTTCGGAGAAGAGGTAATAAAATTACAGGACGGATTTGCGAGGTTCGAACCTGTTGAAGCGATAATCAAACGGTAGATCACGGTGGTGTCCACATTATTCAGACGATAATAGCGGGTCACCAGCCATTCATACAGACCGCTTCCGGCATTGAAAACCGGCGTTGCAGAACCGGCCGGAGCATTACCGAGGGTATCGGTGCCCGGACTGGTCCATGTCGAACCACCGTCGATGCTTTTTTCCAGTTTCCATTCTGTGTAGTTGTTGAAATAAGCAGTCACTTTAAACCGCACGGTATCGTCAGAGCCGCGGCAAAGCGTATCGGGCTTATTCGGTGTCAGGGAGATATTCGGCACACAGGTGGAAACGCTGATATCATCCAGTGCCCAGTCATTACCACCACCGCCCGGTGCGTTGTTGCGCACATAAATGATCATGCTGGTTTGTGTGGGTCCGGTGAGATAGGTAAATCCTTTTTGTATCCACTGTCCGGTATAAGGCATATCACCCGTAGTGTAGTAGTCAAATCCGTTCACGTTAAAAGTCAGGTTGGGATGAACTCCGGAGGAGTCGCCGGGACCCGTAGGAATATAGGCCGCATTTCCGGGCGCCTTACCATTCGAGTCACAGGCACAACGGGAACAAATATTCCTGAACCAGGCTGAATACTGGTAATAGGTGTTGGGACATAAATTATTGATCGTATCCAGGAAAGCGATACCCGTTTTATAGGAAGAGTTGATCACGGCCATATATCCGCCTGTACTATTTACGGTGTCTGTCGCGGGGTTGCCAAGAAGCGGGTTGGTAGCACCGGTATGGTCACCAATAATATCCCAGATACTGAAAACGCGATGCGAATAAGTAAAGCCGGTGATATTCGGATCGGGGATCGGCCAGGCATTGGATGTTGTATATCCAGCCCCGCCGGTACTGGTGTTGTTGGAAATATTGTAGTAATAGTCGTTCGGAGTACCGGGTCCGAAAGTGTTATAAGTATAGTTGTTGGAGATCTTGGAAGAGGGTGCCCTGTTTTTTGGCTTACCAGATCCAAAGGTTCCTCCAAACTCCGATGTAATCGTGTTGTTGGAAGAATTCGGACAGATCGCAAGGTTCTTAAATATCATCACGGAGTCAACCGGAAAGGTGATCGAAGTGATGCTGGCCCCAAAAGGGTAATAGGAAAAGGTACCGTTTCCAAGATTGAGTTTTCCTCCGTAGGCGCCGGTTACACGTACGTGGTAGCTGGCGATCATGATACAGGTCCCACCGTAAAACGAGGGTTTGTCGGTATGGGTCACGCGGCCGCGCCTTGTGGCGGTAGCTGTGGGAGCATTTTTGTAGCCTATGTTGATTCTGACATTCGTTCCGGTTATCCATCCCGCATCGTCTCCAGCCACATCGGTAAAGGATTTGTAAATCTTGCCTTCGTTCGTGAGGATTGCCAGGGTACCGGGAATATAGGCTGTATTTACCGGGATCACGTCGAAGTAGGCGCAACTGTCCACATAGTCGCTGTTGGTGGTACCGCCGACGACAAAGGTCGCCCTGACTTCCAGTATGTCACCAGGTTCAACCGTTCCGCCGGTAGCCCCCTTGGTCAGGTTGACATAGCTTTTCCCGTAGTCTATTTTGAGCTGGGCCTTTGCCGGTCCGGCAAGTAAAACGGCTGTCAACAGGGTGAAGAGGATCCGCAAAACAAGAATTCTGCGTAAAAATTTTTTCATGGGTTCGGATATTTCTGTACGACAAAATCATCAGAAAAGGGTTAGGTATTAAATGTACTGTCGGGCTGTGCCAAATCAAATAGTAATTGTACTTCGTACAATTTAAACACATTTAAATCAACGACTTATAAGGAAAAAGCCAGCAATTTTCCCATATTCCGAATAGTTGGGAAATAGGTAAAGATTCCCATTTCGGGAAGAATGTTATTAATTCGGGAGCGACGGAGAGGGTTGACGGATGACGGTGGACGGATGACGGTTGACAGTTGACGGTTAACGGTTGACAGGCGAAAGTTGACAAGCGAAGGTTGACCCGGCCAACGGCCAACGGCATCCGGCCATCGGCCAACGGTATACGGCTATCGGCATCCGGCCAACGGCCAACGGCATCCGGCCATCGGCATCCGGCCCACGGCCAACGATCAACCATTCACCATAAACTGCGAAAGCTATACTGCAAAGCTCTCCCCGCAGGCGCAGGTGCGGCTGGCATTGGGGTTGTTGAAATAGAAGCCTTTCCCGTTCAGGCCTTCGGAAAATTCGAGGGTTGTATTAACGAGGTATAGAAAGCTTTTCAGGTCGGTAACTACCTTGATCCCATTATCTTCAAACTCCTGGTCCATAGGCTTTTTCTGGTTATCGAAATCCATTTTATAACTGAGTCCGGAACAGCCTCCCCCGATCACCGAAACGCGCAGGAACAGACCAGATTTGTCCTCCACCGGTGAATCCTGCATCAGCTTCAACACTTTCTCTTTGGCTTTATCTGAAACGTAGATCATTTTACAAATTTAGTTCAGGTTTTGAGATTTTCAGACCTCAGGTTTTCCTTTACCCTTTCAAGGACAAAGTCTATATCATCTTCCGTATTGAATTTACCCAGGCTGAAACGGATGGAATGATAGGCCTGGTCGTCTCCCAGCCCCATGGCGCGCAGTACGTGACTGGGCTCCAGAGAGGCTGAATTACAGGCAGATCCGGAGGAAACAGCTACATCCTTTTGCAGTTTCTCCAACAGTCCCCGTCCGGCGGATCCAAAGGAAAGATTGGAAACCGTGGGCAGGCGGAGGTCCGCATGCCCGTTCAGCCGGGCTTCACCTGAGTCCAGGATGGCTGTTTCCAGCCTGTCCCGCAGGGCCCGGATTTTTTCCATGGTCTTCATCATCTCGGTACCGGCAAGCGCAGCTGCCCTGCCCAGACCCACAATTCCGGGGACATTAAGCGTGCCGCTGCGAAGTTCTTTTTCCTGGCCGCCGCCATCCTGTTGCGCGATCAGCCTTACGCGGGGATTTTTTCGACGGACATACAGAAAACCGGCCCCCTTGGGTCCGTAGAATTTATGGGCTGAACCGGCCATCAGATCGATACCGTCTTCCATCACATCGACCGGAACTTTTCCCAGGGCCTGCGTGGCATCGCAGAAAAATAACACGCCATGGTCCTTTGCTATTCTTCCGATTTCTCCGACCGGCTGTATAACGCCCGTTTCGTTATTGGCATACATCACGGAGATCAGCTGGGTATCCGGACGAATGGCAGATTCCAGTTCCGCCGTATCGATAAGCCCGTCGGATTTTACAGGCAGAATCGAAACTTCAGCCCCCATTTTTTCCAAATGGGCAACCGTATCCAAAACGGCGCGATGTTCCGTGGCCACCGTGATCAGGTGCTTGCCCCTGGAAGAAAACATTTCATATATCCCTTTCAGGGAAAGGTTAATTGATTCTGTAGCCCCGGAGGTGAAGACGATTTCTCCCGGCTCGGAATGGATCAGCGCGGCTACTTCTTCGCGGGCGATACGCACCGCTTCAGCTGCCTGCCAGCCAAAAAAATGTCCCTTGCTCGAGGCATTTCCATAGTGGTGGCTGAAGAAAGGCAGCATAGCATCCACTACCCGCGGATCGCAGGGTGTAGTGGAATGATAGTCCATATAAACCGGAGTGCGGACCATATACAAATTTAAGTTTATGGGGTGGATAATGAGGTATATTAGTGGAACAGGAATCTGCTAAATCCATGAACAAAATTGAACATATCGGTATCGCCGTAAAAAGCCTGAAAGAATCCGTCCCTCTCTTTGAAATCCTGTTGAATACACCCTGCTATAAGGAAGAAACCGTGGAATCTGAAGGAGTCCGCACTGCTTTTTTTGCCAGCGGAGATTCAAAAATTGAACTTTTAGAGAGTATTGACCCGCAGGGAATCATCAGGCGGTTCATAGAAAAAAAAGGAGAAGGGTTTCATCATATTGCTTTTTCAGTAGATGATCTCCCTTCCGAGATGGACAGGCTGCGGGCTGCGGGATTCGAACTTCTCAACGATAAACCTAAACCCGGGGCCGACAATAAGATGGTCTGTTTTCTGCACCCGGCAAAAACCGGCGGTCTGTTGATCGAACTGTGTATGGAACGCCCCGAAACGCAATTGGACCTGTAACTTTTTATGTAATGCCGGCGGTGGTGGTTTGAGGGTTGATCACCTGCCTTTAATATCAACTCATTCTTCTGCGTCGATCTTATTTAGCCCCAGTTTATCCATGGCCTGCTGGGCAGCAATCTGGCTGGCGTCTTTTTTATTGTAAGCACGGCCCTTGGCAATGAGTTCGCCGTTTACCACAGCGCCGACCGTGAACAGGCGCCTGCCGCCTTCCATATGTTCGTCGATGGTCTCAAACTCAAGGTTTTTCCCGTTTTTATTTGCCCAGCCGTAAAGTTTATTCTTATGGTTGATCTCCAGGTTTTCGAGGTCTTCCATGAAAAGATAAGGCTGGATAATTCTTTCCATTACCCATTGTTTGGCCTTCTCATATCCCTTGTCGAGATAGATGGCACCCACCACAGCTTCCAGTGTATTCCCGAAAATCTGGCTCATCTTCAGGGAGCCATCAAATTTATTGAAGTAAGAAATCTTACGCAGCCCCATCTTAACGGCGATATCGTTGAGTTGTACACGATTCACCATCTTACTGCGCATTTCCGTGAGGAAGCCTTCTTCTTTATAGGGATATTTTTTAAACAGAAAATCGGCGATGATTGCGCTCAGGATCGCATCACCCAGGTATTCGAGCCTTTCATTGTTCTGGTCCGAACTTTCTTTGACGGAGCGATGGGTCAAAGCTGTTTTATATAAAACAGCGTTCCCCGGTACAAATCCCAGCACATTCCGCAGCTGCTTGCGAAAAGTAACAATCGACGAGTCAGTTCTGAAAATGCGGTCTAAAAATCCCACGCTACAAGTTAATTTAAAAATTGAGAATCCGTAATCTCCGGACAGGCGTTTTCGTTAACACCCGGGCTTTTCGTGATTTTCCCCAAATTGGTTAACCGGAACGTTTATGAAACGACAGGATGGACGTGGGTATGCTGTTATGCCTGATATTTTTTTACGATGACACAGGCATTGTGGCCGCCGAATCCGAAGGTGTTGCTGAGTGCAGCCTGGATGGTTCTTTTCTGAGGCTTGTGAAAAGTAAAATTGAGCCGTGGATCGAGGTCGGGATCGTCTTCGAAATGATTGATGGTTGGCGGTGCCGTATCATGCACCACGCTCATGACGCAGGCAATGGCCTCAACGACGCCCGCCGCGCCAAGACAGTGACCCGTCATGGATTTGGTTGAACTGATATTTGCGCGAAAAGCGTTCTCGCCAAAAACATCCATGATGGCCTTGACCTCCGAAACATCGCCCAGTGGCGTGGAAGTACCATGGGTGTTGATATAGTCGATGTCCGCGGGATTCATCTGTGCATCTCTTAGTGCCGCCATCATTACATTCTTTGCGCCCAGGCCTTCAGGATGCGGCGCCGTAATATGATGCGCGTCGCCCGTTGCACCTGCACCCGCGATTTCGCAATATATTTTTGCACCCCGGGCTTTTGCGTGTTCAAGTTCTTCCAGGATCAGTGCGCCAGCTCCTTCACCCATTACAAAACCATCGCGGCCCTTATCATAAGGGCGGCTGGCGGTCCCGGGACTTTCATTTCTTTCACTCAGCGCTTTCATCGCATTGAATCCTCCCACGCCTGCCTCACTGACAACGGCCTCTGATCCGCCGGTCAGGATGATGTCGGCCATACCAAGGCGGATAAGGTTAAAAGATTCCATGAGGGCATTTGTCGAAGAAGCGCAGGCACTGACCACGGCGAAATTGGGACCACGGAATCCATGACGGATGGAAATATGCCCCGCCGCAATGTCAAGTATCATTTTGGGGATGAAGAAGGGATTGTATCTCGGCGTACCATCGCCTTTGGCGAACTGCATCACTTCTTCCTGGAAGGTGATGAGGCCGCCGATACCACTGGCGAACACCACGCCGACCCGGTCATAGTCGCTGTTTTCCTTTGAAATCCCGGCATCGGTAACTGCCTGATCACTGACGGCCAGGGCCAGCTGGGCAAAACGATCCAGTTTACGTGCTTCTTTCCTGTCAAGAAAAGCAAGCGGATCGTAATTCTTGAGTTCGCAGGCAAACCGTGTTTTAAACCGGGAAGCGTCGAAAAGAGTGATCATGGCAGCACCTGAAACTCCTGCCAGCAGGTTTTTCCAGTAGTCTTCCAGATTATTCCCGATGGGAGTCAGCGCACCGATACCCGTTACAACAACTCTTTTCAATTCCATAAAAGCAATTGCGCAGAAATATGATAATGTGATAAATCCGCTTTCTAAGCCCCGGGGACTTCGAAAAGCGGATCAATGAGTTTAGCGCATCGCAAGGAGTTCCTTACTTGGCATGCTCCTCCAGGTAGCCAATGGCCTGGCCAACTGTGGTGATGGTCTCGGCCTGTTCGTCCGGAATTGAAATATTGAATTCCTTTTCGAACTCCATAATCAATTCAACTGTGTCAAGCGAATCAGCTCCCAGATCATTTGTAAAAGAAGCTTCGTTGGTAACTTCGGCTTCTTCCACGCCTAACTTATCCACTATAATTTTTTTGACTCGAGTTGCGATGTCTGACATTTTTGTAAATTTTAGTTTCGGCTGCAAAAATATAATTTTTGAGCTAAACAGCGCCAACAAGCCTTTTCAATTTTATTTTTTGATTTGAATTATATACCGGAATTTGCGATTTCCGCTACTCATTTCATAAAACCAACCCCAAGGCATGGCGCTCAAGCTGATAGATTATGGTTCCCCCGAATATGAGAAGATGCTGAAATTGCGGAATGATCTTCTCAGAAAGCCCTTGGGACTGCATTTCAGCACGGAAGAACTTGATAAAGAGAAGGATGACGTCCTCATGGGTGCATTTGAGGATGACCGTTTGCTGGGCTGTTGTCTGCTTACGCAGGTGGATGCCCGCATCATCCGTTTACGCCAGATGGCTGTACCCAATAACCTCCAGGGCAAGGGTATTGGCCGGGCCCTGATGATATTTGCTGAAAATATCGCCCGGGACATGGGTTATGAGATCCTTATGATGCATGCCCGCGTCACGGCCACCGGCTTCTATGAGAAAATGGGATATGTAAAAAAGGACGGGCAATTCATTGAAGTCACCATTCCGCACGTAATCATGGAAAAACGCCTCAGGTAACGGCGTCGTGCATGCGACGCATCATTTCCAGGAGGTTCTTCATATTTTCCATTTCACTCAAAACCAGCATAAACAGTTTGCCATTTTGCCTCAGCCTTGCCTGACGCGTCTGCTGCTGGATGAATTCGAGAATTTTTTTAAACGTGGCTGACTCAAAATAGCGGGCATCGGGCCGGTTGATAAAATAGAGCTTTACCTGACCATTCTTGAAGATGAGTCTTTCAAATCCCATACGGACAGCCATTCTTCTGATCCTCACCGTATCGAACAGTGCGTTCACTTCTTCCGGCACCGGACCAAAACGGTCTTCCATTTCGCGATGAAATTCCAGCAGTTCCTCCTCCGTTTCGCAATTATCCAGTCTGGTATAAAGTGAAAGTCTCTCCGTAATGCTCTCGACGTATTCATCGGGAATCAGGATTTCGAGATCAGTATCGATGGTACAATCTGTGATTTCCTGCTCCTGCCGGTCGATTTCCTCCTTAAACAAGTCCTTGAAAGAGGTGCGCTTCAGTTCGCGGATGGCCTCGTCGAGGATCTTCTGATACATTTCAAAGCCCATCTCCACCATAAAGCCGCTCTGTTCGCCGCCCAGCATATTTCCGGCTCCCCGTATGTCAAGGTCCCGCATGGCGATCTGAAATCCGCTGCCCAGATCACTATGCTGTTCAAGTGTCTGCAGCCTTTTGCGCGAATCCGCGGGCAGGGTAGCCATCGAAGGTGCCAGCAGATAACAAAACGCTTTCTTATTGCTGCGCCCCGCCCTTCCACGGAGCTGGTGAAGGTCGCTCAGCCCGAACTGATGCGCATTCTGTACAATGATGGTATTGACATTCGGAATGTCCACCCCGCTCTCAACAATATTCGTACAAACAAGCACGTCGTATTTCCTGTCGATGAAGTTCATGATACGTTCTTCGAGCTCATGGCCCTCCATCTGTCCGTGTGCGTAGCCAATGGCAAGGTCGGGACAGAGATTCTGGAGCAGGACGGTCGTCTCTTTTAATCCCTGGATACGGTTATAAATGTAAAAAACCTGCCCTCCCCGTTCCACTTCATAGTAAATAGCGTCGCGGACGTGATCTTCATTGAATGTGAGCACTTCCGTCTGAATGGGCTGCCGGTTGGGCGGCGGCGTATTCATAATGCTCAGGTCCCTGGCTCCCATCAGGCTGAACTGGAGCGTTCTTGGGATAGGCGTGGCCGTTAGGGTAAGACAGTCCAGGCTGGTGCGCAGGGTCTTGATCTTTTCCTTATGCGCCACACCGAATTTCTGTTCCTCATCGATGACGAGCAACCCGAGGTTTTTAAATTTTACATCCTTCCCCAGGATGGAATGGGTGCCGATGAGAATATCTATTTTCCCCTCTGCAAGCTTCTGATAGGTGGCTTTCTTTTCAGCAGACGACTTAAAGCGGTTGACATAGTCTACCGTTACGGGAAAGTCCTTCAGCCTTTCTCCAAATGTTTTATAATGCTGAAATGCCAGAATGGTAGTGGGTACCAGGACGGCTACCTGTTTTCCGTCGAGACAGGCTTTGAACGCAGCCCGGATCGCCACTTCTGTCTTTCCAAATCCCACATCGCCGCATACGAGCCGGTCCATGGGTGAAGGCAGCTCCATGTCTTTTTTTACATCTGCCGTGGCCTTGCTCTGGTCGGGCGTATCCTCATAAATAAATGAAGCTTCCAGTTCGGTCTGCAGGTAGTTGTCCGGTGCAAAAGCAAATCCCGGCTGGGCCTTGCGTGCCGCATAGAGCTTGATGAGGTCGAACGCGATTTCCTTTACCCTGGTCTTGGTCTTTTCTTTCAGTTTCTGCCAGGCATCACTTCCCAGCTTGCTGACCTTGGGAACGCTTCCATCCTTTCCCGTGTATTTTGAAATCTTATGAAGGGAATTGATATTAACGTAGAGGATGTCACTGTCCTTATAAATGATCCGCACGGCTTCCTGTAGCCTGCCGTTGGCTTCTATCTTCTGCAGTCCGCTGAACACGCCAACCCCATGATCGATATGGGTCACGTAGTCGCCGGGCTGCAGTTCCCGAAGGGTACGGATCGTAAGCGCTTTGCTTTTGTTATAGGCCTGTTTGACGCGGTATTTGTGGTAGCGCTGAAATATCTCGTGGTCAGTATAACATACGATCTTCAGGTCTTCATCAATAAACCCCTCATGTATAGATGTGGGAACCGCGTTAAACCTGATACCCGATTTAAGGTCTGCAAATATGCTGTGCAGCCTTTCCAGCTGTTTGGGATTTTCAGCAAACAGGTAAATGCCGAATTTTTTGGCTTCCCAGTTTTCCAGATCGCCGATCAGTCTCTCAAAACGGCGGTTGAAGGCAGGCTGTGAGTGCGTATGAAATGGTATGGAATCGGATGATGACCTTGCCAGCGGACCGAATTCCACTACATGAAACCGGTTTGTCATATCCAGGCTTTCCTGAATGCCTATAAAGTCGCCTGAAGAAATCTCACGTGAAGGGGCAGATTCCAGTCCGGGAGCAAGTCTCGGACCTCCCGCATCAAGCACATCTTTCAGGTCTTTTTCAAGTACTTCCAGTTTCTGACGAATGAACTCAAGATCGTACATCCACAACACGGTATTCTCCGGGAGAAACTCGAACAGGCTGATCTTTTGTTCCGAATTGAACTGGGTTTCGATATTGGGAATAATGTTTACCTGGGCGAGCCTGCGTTCACTCAGCTGGGTTTCGGGATCGAAAATGCGGATTGAATCCACATCGTTGCCAAACAGCTCGAGGCGGTAGGGCTTTTCGTTGCCGAAGGAATATATATCCAGAATTCCACCGCGAAGGGCAAACTGACCGGGTTCATATACAAAATCGGTTCTTTCAAAGCCGTACCCTACCAGTGATTCCATGAGCGCTTCGGGCTGGATCGTTTCCCCTGTTTTCAGACGGATCATGTTGCCGGAAAGCGTTTCGGGCAGGACTACCTTTTCGAAGAGTGCTTCCGGATAGGTGACGATAATCTTTTTATTCCCGCCGGCGCTCCAGCGCGTCAGGGCTTCGGTGCGCAGCATAACGTGGCTGCTGTTGAGTTCCTGGTAGTTCTTATTGCTTTTGTAGGAAGAAGGAAAATAGAAAATATCGAGTGCGCCGGTCAGGTTTTCCAGCGAATTATGAAAATAGGCAGCCGATTCTGCATCTTCACATACCACCATGTGATTGAGCTGGCTCGTTGCCGGAAGCCGGAAAATGGCTGATATCACGAAGGCAGGTGATGATCCCCGAAGGTTTTCCAGCCTGAGCTGGCCGGGCTTGGACATAGTGATCCTGTCCGCTATCTGAAAAAGGCGGGGGGACTGGGTGTACCGGTTCAGTAACTCCTCATGGATCATCAGCCCGGCAAAGGTAAAGAAGTAAATGGTTTATGGTAAATGGTTTATGGATTTGTGATAAATGGCTGTAAAGGCATAAATCAATCATAAACGATCTACTATCCACCATAAACCATACACCATTAACCGATTAATACACCGCATCATAATCCACATTCACATTCACCTGGGTCAGCTTATGCGGCTGCACGTGCACAGGGGCAATATGATTTTCGCCGTCGAAATTATTGGCGTAGAATAAAGCATCCTTTTTGGTAAAAAGTGAGTATTCTCCAGGAGGGAGGGAGACCTCGAAATAACCGTTCTCATCAGAATTCACGGTTTGGACGAGGCGGGTATGAATGGCGCTGTAAAAAGCAGATTCATTTACCCGGGCAACCTGGCTGAAGCTGGTAAGTTCATAGATGTATAAAACAGCCTTTATACCTTTCGGGGGACTTAGTTTTGCATCCGGTGAAGGCATCCGGTTACCGGAAATCCGGAAAATATAGCCCTCAATCCCTGATTTTTTTCCCTGGCTATGAGCGGATTGCATCAATAGGGGCAAACTGACCATCAGGGTGAATATGAGTTTTTTAGCGTTCATTGCTTAACAGGATACGCCGGTTAAGATATACCAAAATCGAGTGCACTTACCAAAAATGTGTATTTTTATCGGCTCTTTATCATTTCCAAAATACATGATACTTAAGAAATTTGTACCCCTGACACTGATAGCAGTTTTTCTACTCACGACGATCCGTGCTCAGGTTACCACTAATTTTAATGCACTCCGGCAGGCAGCACAAAACGCTGAAAAACAACATCAGGAGCTCAATATCCGCCTTCTCCGCGTGGCCAAACAAAAAGGCTGGCCCCTGTCTATCACGCTGAAAAACAATCATCAGGCGATCCTCTACGGTATAAATGCAAAGGGCATTCCACTTTATGTAAGTACGAACGAAAACATTATTTCTGCTGCTACCATCGGCACCAACCAGCTTTGGCCCGGCGGGAGCACCGGACTTAATCTGAGCGGATCGACTGCCGACATGAAAGGCAGGATCGCGATCTGGGATGGCGGAAAAGTATTGTCTACCCACCAGGAATTAAACGGCCGGGTTCTTCAGAAAGACAATGCGACGGTATTGAATGATCACTCGACCCATGTTACAGGAACGCTCATCGCGGCTGGTGTGAACCCGGTAGCCAAAGGGATGTCTTTCGGCGCCCAGCAATTGCTGGCCTATGATTTCAATAACCATATCGCCGAAATGTTTGCTGCTGCTCCGGGCCTGCTCATCTCTAATCATTCTTACGGCACCCTCTCCGGATGGAATTACAATACCGATGATAACCGGTGGGAGTTTCTCGGAAATCCCGGCGACACGGTAGACTACAAATTTGGATATTATGATGACCAGTCCGCGGCCTGGGATTCGATGGCCTTTCACGCACCGAATTACCTGATCGTAAAATCTGTAGGTAATAACCGGGATATTAACGGACCGCCGGTAGGCGATCCTTACTACCGGTATAATGCCCAGGGTCAGATCGTTTCTGCGGGTAAGAGACCGGCCGGGATCAGCAACAACGACGGATTCGACATCGTCCCAACCTATGGCACTGCCAAGAATATTCTCAGTGTGGGTGCCGTATATCCCATACCCGGCGGATATAACTCGCCTTCGGATGTGGTGCTCGCAGAATTCAGCAGCTGGGGACCCACTGATGACGGGCGTATTAAGCCTGAAGTGGTAGCCGATGGTATCAATGTGCTTTCATCCATCAGTACCTCCAACAATGCGTATGCTATCTATAGCGGAACATCCATGTCTTCTCCCGCAGCAGCCGGTTCGTCTTTTCTTCTACAGGAATATTTTTACAGGCTGCATAACGGATACATGCATTCTGCTACGCTCAAAGGCATCCTGATTCATACCGCCGATGAAGCGGGGCCGGCCGACGGTCCGGATTTTCAATTCGGATACGGTCTCATAGACATGCCCAAGGCGGCCGCTGTCATTCAGTCGAACAATACCGGCGGTCACCTGATTCAGGAGAACGTTTTGAACAACGGCGCTACCTATCCCCTTCCCGTCGTCGCTTCAGGAAAAGGACCGCTTGTAGTTACCATTAGCTGGACCGATCCTGCGGCTCTTACAGATGAAGTTAATATTCTCAATAACCCGACGCCTAAACTCGTTAACGACCTCGACGTGCGCGTCGCCGGAAATGGCAGTACCTACATGCCCTGGATACTGAATCCCCTGAATCCCGGAAACCCTGCCAGCCATGGCGACGATAAACTCAACAACGTCGAAAAAATTTATATACCGGATGCTGTTCCCGGCAAGACGTATAATATTACTGTCAGTCACAAAGGAAGCCTCCGCAACGGATCCCAGGCCTATTCCCTTATTGTAAGCGGTGTGATGACATCACCTTATTGCAGCTCCGCGGCAACTTCATCCGCCGGCACCCGTGTTGACGAGGTGGCGATTGGAAATATCGACCAGGTGAATCCTGCCGGTTGCACAACTTATACTGACCATACCGCGCAGACCATCGGCCTGCAGGCTGGTCAGAGCGTACCATTTACCATCAAACTCAGCAGTTGTGACGCGAGTTCGGCACAGCGTATTGTGAAAATATTTATCGATTACAACAACAACGGAAATTTTGATGATCCCGGAGAAACCGCTGCGGTCAGCCCTGTCCTGGCCGGAGGTGCGGTAAATTATTCCGGAACCATTAATGTCGCAACCGGAACCACCGTCGGCAATAATACCATGATGCGTATTGTTGCACAGGAAACAACTGATAGTACTCTGGTGAAAGCCTGTGGTACTTATCCGAACGGAGAAACAGAAGACTTCACCGTAAAATTCAGTCCGCTGACGAACGATGCGGCCATCAACGCCATCGTGGACCCTCTGCCTGGTGCATGTGTCGTCGATTCCGCGAGGGTTTCGGTCAGGATCAGGAATGCCGGCAGCGTCCAGCAGATCAATTTGCCCATCCAGTTGCAGGTGATCGCAGGGAATACCACGCTGATCAGTGTAAACACGGTTTACCCTGACACGATTGCAGCAAACAGTTCCGCCATTTATACATTCCAGCCGGCGTTTCATACACAGGCCGGAATCACCTATGTGATAAAAGCATCCACCCTTCTGGCAGGAGACCAGAACCCGTTAAACGATGCCGTTATCGACACAGTGCAATTCAGTGTGGGGACCGAAACGATTACAGGAAATGCTGAAATCTGCGGCGGCAGTCCGGCTACAGCCGGTCTGAAAGCCAACCTGACTGACAGCAGCGATGCCGTATCCTGGTATGATAGTAAGGATGCCACCACACCGATCGCGACGGGGCCCAAAGCAACGACGACGGTAATTCCGGCTGATAATACATACTGGCTTGGACTGAATGAGATCAGCGGATCCGTAGGGCCGAAAAATAAAAAAGCATTCATTTCCGGAGGATACAATTATTTCCAGGGCAACTTTATTAAGTTCCACAATGATGTGCCGGTGACCATCGAAAGCACCCGCCTTTATTTGTCGAGTGGCGGAAAAATCAATTTCATCGTCGCCGACCTCGCATCTTATGATTCCTGTGCAGGGTCCTTCAGCTACTTCCCCATTTCATCGACAACCATCGACGTCTACCCGACCACGCCGAATATTTCACGGACTCCGCAGACCATCAATTCCGCTCTGGATACGGGTGCGGTATTTCTGCTCAACCTGTCTGTTCCAACACCGGGAGACCATATCCTCATTACGGTGGCGGACGACAGCGCTTTCATTTTCCGGAATAATAATATCGGCTCAAAGCCTTACCCAATTGGTTTACCCGGCGTCTTTATGATCACTGGCAACAGCGCCATCAACACGTCGAACTGCAAAGACACTGCATTTTACCAGGGCTATTATTATTTCTTCTACGACATGAAAATTTCGCTCAACAAATGCGCATCGCCCCGCGTACCTGTTCATGCCGTAACGCCCGCGCCCGCTACCATTACGCGCGTGGCAAGCAAGCTGGTAAGCAACTATGCTTCCGGCAACAACTGGTACTTCGGCGATTCGCTGATCGCATCCAATCATACAGATACCCTGCAACTGACCGCTCCGGGCAGTTATAAAGTGGTTGTGAACGACAGCACGGGTTGTGTACTCGTTTCGAACGTCTACGTGTATTCCAAGGACAATGATATCGGCTTCGCGGTTTCACCCAATCCGAATCATGGTTCATTCAAAGTGGAATTCTACAAGGAACAACAGGCGAATGTGGGACTCCGTGTACTGGACATCAACGGCAAGGAATTGTATATGGCCCAGTATCCCGCATTCAAAGGATACTTCGGCCAGCAACTCAACCTGGGCGTAATGGCCAAAGGCGTATACATCGTTCAACTGGACGTGGACAGTAAGAAATACCTGAAGAAAATGATCGTTTACTAAGGCAGCAGGCTACTTCGTGCGATGGGTTTATAGCTTAATTTGTGTCATGCTTCCACCCTGGCAGACCGGCAAAGTCATCCGCATCGAAAATTTTAGTGCAACCACCAGGAGGTTTTGGATCGAACTGAGTTCGGGCGAACCTTTCCGGTTTGAGCCCGGTCAGTTTGTCACCCTTAATCTCCCGATCCACGAAAAGCCCTCCAAATGCTGGCGCAGTTATTCCATTGCTTCCTGGCCTGACGGCACGGCTGTATTCGAATTGGTGATCGTATTGCTTGAAGGGGGAGCCGGAACAAAATACCTTTTTGAGGAGGTTCACCCAGGAAGCGAACTGACCCTGCGGGGTCCTGTTGGAACTTTCACCCTTCCTGACCAGATCGACCGGGATCTTTATTTCATTTGTACCGGTACCGGCATCGCACCCTTCCGCGCGATGATCCATCATCTGCTCGATCATAACCTGTCGCACCGGGAGATTTATTTGATCTTCGGATGCCGGAGACTCGGCGACGCCTTGTATCAAAAAGAGATGGAGGATATAGAAGAAAACCTTCCCGGCTTTCATTACATGCCCGTGTATTCCCGCGAAGTGCCCGAGAACCTGAATCATCTTGTCCGCACGGGTTACGTGCATTCTGTGTATGAAGAGATCTGCCGGAAAAATATGGTTCACACAACCGGGGGACAGTCATCCACGCTTTCACCTGCCTATTTCTATCTCTGCGGGTGGAAGAATATGATCGACGAAGCCCGAAAACGTATAGCAGAGCTGGGCTATGACCGGAAAACAATACACCTCGAATTGTATGGCTGATCAGACGGATAACCCAACTGCCAGGCTGGGCATTCAGAGACTCAATTGGAAACACTTAGTGTGAATAACTTTCCCCGAATCTCCCCCTTGCAGGGCAATCAGAATGATTAATTTTTAAAAACGGGGGGAAAGAATAGATGATAAAACAGAAGGAGCTAAAGACCGGAAGCGGATTGTTGCCTCATATTTTTCTTCAGCAACAATTCTCTGCGGAGGGAAATATCCGGAATTTTTTTGGATACCCTGAGTTCTTCTTTGACGGGAGCTTTCATCGCGATCACCGGACTGGTGATGTCCTGGATCTTCGATTCCATGGTAGAAGTTTCCTTTTCGAGCTCCAGGATATATTCGTAGTTGCTTAAAATTTCTCTCTCTAATTCCTCGATTTTTGATTTGCACTTCATCACGATACCTGTCCTTATCACATAACCTACCAACAGAGAAATACCAAGTACGGAAGCTAACAAATACAAGTTTAGCGTAACCTCATTGTTAAGCATATCGATAGTTCAATTTAGATCATTCAATGGACTTCAGAGAACAACGCTGGTGCAGGGGAATGCCACCCAACGGAGGGTTCATCATCTAATTGGAGGTTATTCCCAAATGTAAGGCTTCCCTTTGAATATAATTTTAGAAAATTTCTTTTTCCACAATTTCCCGGATGGCGCTGACAGGGATCCTTTCCTGCTTCATGCTGTCGCGGTAACGGATGGTCACGGTCTGGTCTTCTTTTGTCTGGTAGTCGACGGTAACGGAGAAGGGTGTGCCGATGGCATCCATGCGCCTGTACCGTTTACCGATGGTGTCCTTTTCTTCGAAAAAGCACCTGAACTTCTGACGGCAGTCTGCCAGGATCTCCCTTGCGATTTCCGGCAATCCGTCCTTTTTAACCAGGGGCAGGATGGCCAGTTTGATGGGCGCCAGACGGGGTGGAAATCTCATAACCACACGGCTGTCTTTTTTATCTGGGGAACTCAGGTCCTCTTCCAGGTAGGCTTCGCTGAGGATCATCAGGACCGTACGGTCAAGGCCGATGGAGGTTTCGATGACATAGGGTATATAATGCTGATTGAGGTCGGTATCAAAATAGGTCAGTTTTTTACGGCTGTATTCCTGGTGATTTTTCAGATCGAAGTCAGTACGGGAATGAATGCCTTCGACCTCCTTGAATCCCATTGGAAATTCATATTCGATATCGCAGGCCGCATCCGCATAATGTGCCAGCTTCACGTGGTCGTGAAAGCGGAATCTCTCTGCCGGAATCCCCATGCCCAGATGCCATTTCATCCGCGTCTCTTTCCAGTACTCATACCATTCCTTCTGGGTGCCGGGTCGGATGAAGAACTGCATTTCCATCTGCTCAAATTCCCTCATGCGGAAAATAAACTGGCGGGCGACGATCTCATTTCGAAAAGCCTTACCCGTCTGCGCAATACCGAACGGGATCTTCATGCGCCCGGTTTTCTGCACATTCAGGAAATTCACGAAAATACCCTGGGCTGTTTCGGGTCGCAGCCAGATCTGGCTGGCTTCTTCGGAAACACTTCCCAGTTCGGTGGAGAACATAAGATTAAACTGCCTGATCTCAGACCAGTTGAATGTTCCGCTGACAGAACAGGAGATCCTGTTATCTTCTATGAGTTTTTTCAATCCGTCGAAATCTGATTTTGCCAGCAGGGCATCCATCGAGGCAAGCAGGGCATCTGCTTCTTCCTTCCTCCCCTCTGCTTCAAGCTCGTCGGCCTTCGCTTCAATCAGGTGATCTACGCGGTATCGTTTTTGACTGTCTTTATTGTCGATCATCGGATCGCTGAAATTGTCCACATGCCCGGACGCCTTCCAGGTTGTCGGGTGCATGAAGATCGCAGCGTCGATACCCACAATATTGTCCTGGAGCTGGGTCATGGTTTTCCACCAATAGTCCCTGATGTTCTTTTTTAGTTCGCTGCCGTATTGTCCGTAATCATAAACCGCACTGAGTCCGTCATAGATTTCGCTTGACTGAAATATGAAGCCATATTCCTTGCAATGGGAAATAATCGCCTGAAGCTTTTGCTGGTCATTTGCCATAAGGGTGCAAAAGTAAGGAGATTGGGCAACTGGAAGCAACCCCTTACGGTACTAAATAGTATTTTTGAACGTATGCAAGGATGGAGAAAATGTCTTTCCTATTTAGGCTCTGCGCTGCTCCTTTTCACTTCTTTAGCGGCAAACTCCCAGACCAAAGTGCTTAGGGGAATTGTGCAGGACGCTCAAAGCGGGGAGCCCGTGCCTTTCGCTTCCATGCGCATGGAAGTTTCCGGGAACGGAAGACTAAGTGATTCCGCAGGCGGTTTTGTGTTTCATTTTCAGGAATGGCCCCATGATACCCTTCAGGTCAGCTATGTGGGTTACCAGAATTTTAACCTCCTCCTGGGAGATTCTCTTTATCGGCGGGCGGTCAGGGACACCCTCAATGTCGTTATCAATATGATACGCGGCAAATACAACACCGAAGTGGTCGTTCGAAAGAAAGTCGACTTCGGGCTCCTGCTATGGAAAAAAATTGTGCGCCGAAAACAATTCAACGACCGCTTCCGGTTCCATAATTTCTCCTACGAACTGTACAATAAACTGGAGCTCGATCTGAACCAGATTAATAAGGAGAAGATAAAGAACATCAAACTGCTTCGTCCCTTTGAATTCATCCTGGAAAATATCGACAGCAGTGAGGGCAAACCCTTTCTTCCCATTTATATTACGGAAACTCTGTCAGATTATTATTTCCAGCGCGACCCGCTGAAACGAAGGGAAGTCATAAAAGGCAGCAAGACCGTCGGCCTCAATAACGAGAGCGTGATCAAGTATCTCGGCGGGATGGAACAGAATATTGATTTTTATAACAACTTCATCCCGGTCTTTGATAAGCGCTTCGTGAGTCCCCTCAGCGACAACGGCGACTTCTATTACCGGTATAAAATCATCGATACGCAGTATGTCAATTCAAGGCGGCTGTTACATCTCATTTTTACGGCAAAAAGGAAGGGTGAAAACACATTCGAAGGGGATTGCTGGGTACATGACACCAGCTTCGCAATACAGAAGATGACACTGAGGCTTGATGCCGGGTCCAATATCAACTTCCTGCAGGAGATGAGCATCATTGAAGAATTCAGCCTGATCAATGATACGACCTGGTTCCTGACCAGGGATAAATTTGTGGTAAACCTTGCTCCTATCGGCAACAACCGCCTTGGAATGATTGGTCGAAAATCGACGACCTATCACAATATTCTGTACAACGACAGTTCGATCACGCGTCAGGTTGATAAAAACAAAATACAGCAGGAAGTGATTTTCTCCGGACAGTCGAGGGTCCGGCCCGATTCCTTCTGGGTCCAGCACCGGCACGAGAACCTTACCAAGGATGAGACGGCCGTGTATAAAATGGTGGACACCCTGGTAAAGATGCCCGAATTTCATACCTATGCGAATGTGCTGAATTTCATTGCGACCGGGTATCTGAACGTCGGCAATTATGTGATCGGACCCTGGTATAACTGGTTTTATGCGAATGAGCTCCAGGGATTCCGCCTGCGTTTTGATCTGGGTACCAACAAAGGATTTAATAAAAACCTGATCCTGCATGGATACCTGGCTTATGGATTCGGCGACCAGACATGGCATGAAGAGGTGGATGCGATGTATGTTTTCAAGCGCAATCCGAGGATGACGCTTTTTGCCATGTACAGGCAGGACCTTGACTACGGACAACAGTATTATGATGAAATCAGTTCGGACAATCTCTTTTCACTCGCGGTCCGAAAGCCGCATGTGCCGATCAAGTTCATAAACCTGACTGAACAAAAAATAGAATGGTTTAAGGAATGGCTGAGTGGATTTTCCCTTGCACTCACCGTCGATCATAAAGTGTATAATCCGGAACTCAATCTGGCTCCGGCTTCCGATTTTCAGAAAGGCGGAGGAAATCCTTTCAACGGATTTGAAGTCGGCGGTATCGTACGATTTGCCTTTTTGGAAAAATTCTTCGAGACCAATTTCTATCGTTACAGCCTGGGAAGCAAATATCCCATCGTAGCCATCCGGTACATGCATGGAATCCCCGGTGTGCTGGGAAGCACGCTTTCATACAACAAACTGTCGATGAGCATTACCAATAATGTCAGGATTCCTCCTTTTGGAAACATCTACTATAATCTCTTCGGCGGCTTCACGACCGGGGTGCAAACCTATCCCTTCCTCAACATCGCACCCGGTAACGAAACCTACTACTATAATAAGTACGCGTTCAGCCTCATGAACAAATACGAGTACCTGCACGACCAGTTCATGGGATTTAATTTCGAACATAATATCGGCAGCGGCATTTTCAGGTTCACTTCCATCACGCGAAAACTCAAACTGCGCCAGTTCTATAATGTGAAATTGTTGTGGGGCCATCTTTCACCGGCCAACGCAGCCTATAACAACAATGATGACTACACGTTCAGCTCACTGGACGGCAGAACCTATATGGAAATCGGAACCGGCATTGAAAATATCCTGCGCATCTTCCGTGTGGAATTTATCTGGCATGTACTGCCAAACGACCCGACCCTTATATACTATCAGCGGTTCGGCGTCTTCGGAAGCATTAAGATCACCATGTAGCCTTAGGGAGCGGGCGCAGGTATCCTAAATTGTATTCAGCAAAACAAAAGTATAGCCAATTGGTCTTTGTTTAGCGCCATTTAGGTCCGTTTGGTCCTATATCGCTCGGGGAGTGGATGCTCAGGAAAAATCCGTCTACCACAGATACCTGAAGCTCATAAATGTCTAATGACCACCTCGCAGATCCTGTCAATTTCTTCTGTGGAAACGGTAAGCGGGGGAGCAATGCGCAAACAGTGGGGCGCAAATAAAAACCAGTCGGTCAGCACACCGTCACGGATGCATTTATCTACTATGCGCTTGCAGGTTTCTGCACTTTCAAATTCCACGGCGATCAGCAGGCCCGCACTTCGAACATCTTTAATATGCGGGTGTGCAAGCGCCTGCCGGAATCTTTTTTCTTTTTCAGCAACCTGCGTGACGAGACTTTCTTTAAAAAGAACCCGGAAAGAAGCAAGTCCGGCGGCACAGCTCAACGGGTGACCACCGAAAGTGCTGATATTACCCAGCACAGGATTTTCTGTAAAAGCATCCATTCTCTTTTTTGATGAAATGAAAGCGCCCAGGGGAAGACCCCCGCCCAGTGCTTTTCCGAGCATCAGGATATCGGGCACTATTTCATATTCTTCAAAACCCCAGAGCTTACCCGTTCTGCCGAAGCCCGCCTGGATCTCGTCGAGGATCAGCAGGGCGCCGGTATCGTCGCATCTTTTTCTAACCAACTTCATCCATGCCGGTCGCGGTTTAATCACGCCGTTTTCTGCCTGTACCGTTTCGGCAAAAACAGCAGCCGTTTTTTCCGTGATCTGTTCAAGGTCATCGTCGCGGTTATATCTCAGGTGTGCGACACCCGGCAGCAACGGACGGAACGCGTTACGCCAGTACTCATCTCCCATGATGCTGAGGGCACCCTGCGTCGATCCATGGTAAGAATGTTCAAATGCGGCGACAGACATTCGCCCGGTAATTCTTTTAGCCAGTTTCATTGCGCCCTCCGTGGCTTCCGTTCCGGAGTTCGTAAAAAAAACAGAGTCCAGACTGGGCGGCAATTTTTCAATCAGCGCCGTGGCATAGTCAACCTGCGGCGACTGCACCAGTTCCCCGTACACAAGGAGGTGGAGATAACGTCCGGCCTGTTCTTCAATGGCATGGACAACTTCCGGATGGCGGTGACCCGTATTGCAGACGCTGATACCGCCGATCGCATCCAGCCATTTTTTTCCTGCATCACCGTAGAGCCAGCAGCCTTCGGCACGGGTGATTTCAAGAGCCAGCGGAGCGGTCGACGTCTGGCCCAGATGTTTGAAGAAGAGTTCCCTGCGGTTCATGGTATGAGCAGGCTTTAAGCATTCCTGAACCAGTCCGCATACTGAATGTAGTTGTTGGCGATTCTTTCGATTTCTCCCTGGATAAGCTCTTTGGGAATATCTTTTATTTTTTTCGCGGGGACGCCTGCATAGATGGCACCCTGTTCGATCCGGGTATTTTCCAGCACTACGGCCCCGGCAGCGATAATGGAATTGCTACCGATTTCGACGCCGTCCATGATGATGGAACCCATGCCGATCAGCACGCTGTCGCTGATGGTGCAACCATGTACGATGGCGTTGTGTCCGATAGATACGTTGTTGCCGATCACGGTTTTTGTTTTCTGATAGGTGCAGTGAATGATGGCGCCATCCTGGATATTGACTTTATTTCCGATACGGATGCTGTTGACGTCTCCCCGCACGACGGCATTAAACCATACGCCGCAGTCGTCCCCCATGATCACATCACCCACTACGGTGCTGTTCGGGGCGAGAAAAACATTTTTTCCGAATACGGGTGAAACGCCTTTAACGGGAAGGATCACGGGCATAAAAAGGGTGTTTTTGTAAATTTAAGTGTTAGTCGGTAATCGTAAATGTTTAAGTCGTGGGCCGTGAGTCGTTCGCCCTGGGCCGTTGGCCGCGGGCCGTTTGATGTGAGTCGTTGTTCGTGGGCCGCGGATCGTTGGCTGTGGGCCGTGCGCCGAGTGCCGTGAGCCACAGGCCAAACAGGCTGGCGATGATGTCAACAAAATAAGCCTCAATGGAAAGGCGTTATATAAGATGGAGTACAGTGAAACTGATGCTGGTGTTATAAGTCGCTGATTTTCAACTAAGGATTGCCTATCGACTTTTGTTCACCGGCTAAAGGCCAACGGCAAACGGCTAACGAAAGACATTAATCGAGGATTCCGGTCGATTCATCGAGTTTAGGTCGTTTTGATTGCAGTTCAACTTTCTTTTTTGTAGGTTTAAATAGTTAATCTGAATCCAATGAAACACGTTAGGAACATCCTTTGGCCCGCAGCAGCGGTTCTCCTGCTCAGCGCCCTTTTTTCATGTAAAGCTCAGTATGGTTGTCCTTCCAATGGGAAAAACGTTGGAGCGGAGAGGATATTAAGTGGAGAGAAATTACCTAAAGCACCCAAATTTAAAGCCTGATAGAATGTACTATTCCATAAACCATCTAAATCCCAACACTATGAGCCTTACCCTACGTACCGACTTCGGTTGTACCGAAGCTGTCATCGACGACGACTGCGGCCTCAAAAGATTTTATGAGGTGGCGAATATTCTGACGGACGACCTTGATGTGAATTTTAATCATAAAACAGACGATTTCGATTCCCTGATGTGGGATTTTTCCTTCAAAGGACATGTGCTGACCCTGCACTACAACATTTATACAGGGATCTCCATCTATCCGAGGAAATTCCGTGAAGCCCCCAGAAGGGATAACGATGCGGTAGTTGAAGTGGCCCGTTTTCTGGAAGGAAAACTCATGATCCACACAACCAACCGCCTGGCTTCCTAATAACTCTTTTCCTCAATGGAATCCAGCATCGTACAATAACTCACATAACGGTCTAACGATAACTTGCCCTCCTGGAGGGCTTTTTTTATGGCACAACCGGGCTCATTTATATGGAGGCAGTTATTAAACTGGCAATCATTCAACCTGGCCCGCATCTCCGGAAAATAATGAGAGAGTTCCTGCCGGGAGATGTCCACCAGACCAAATTCCCTCAGTCCCGGCGTATCGACTATCCGTGCATCGTGCTCGGGCAGATCGAACATTTCAGCAAAGGTGGTGGTATGTGTGCCCTTGCCACTCCATCCACTTACACCCTGGGTTTTCAGTTCCATGCCGGGCGCAACAGCATTAATAAATGTTGATTTTCCAACACCTGAATGACCACTGAGCAGGCTTGTTTTTCCGCGAAGCAGCTCCTTTACTTCATCTACTCCTGCCCCGCTTTCCAGGCTCATGCCGATGACACGGTAACCCACAGCCTCATACATTTCTTTTCTTTCCTCAAAAATGTCCCATTCCTTTTTCCGGTAGAGGTCGGTTTTATTGAAGAGGATGACTGAAGGAATATGAAAAGCTTCACCGGCCACAAGGAAGCGGTCGATAAAGCCCTGCGATGTCCTGGGTTCTTTCAGGGTAGCGATGAGCAGCGACTGGCTGAGATTGGAAGCAAGGATATGGTGCTGGTACCGGTTTGCAGGCGACTGACGGTTGATATAGTTTTTCCGGTCTTCGATCCTCATGATCATCCATTCTTCCGTCTCCGGTTCAGGTTCAATTTCCACCCGGTCGCCGACAGCTACCGGGTTGGTGGATGTGATACCTTCTATCTTGAAGATGCCCCGGATCCGTGCTGCGAGGAATTCTCCGGTGTCAGCTTTTACCGAATACCAGCTCCCCGTGGATTTGTATACTGTTCCGAGCATATCAGGGGAATTTTCTGAAAAGGGTGAACCGCAACAGCCATTCAAGAAAGATGGCGATCGCCGCAGCCAGCACAAATGGAAAGAATTTTTCTGTGTAATGTGTGAAGCTCTGAACCTGGTATTTCGACTTTTCCAGACGGTCGATTTCTTTATAAATGGATTCCAGGCTTTCATTGTCTGTCGCCCGGAAATATTTTCCCCCTGTCTCGTTGGCAATCTGGGTAAGCAGCTTTTCATCAATACTTACTTTTTCCTTCTGCATGATCACGCCGCTGGAAGTCTGTATCGGTACCGGCGCAAATCCTTCGGTTCCCACACCGACCGTATAGACGCGTACGCCAAATGACTTCGCAATCTCCTTGGCCGTATTGGGATCCAGTCTGCCGCCATTGTCTTCACCGTCGGTCAGAAGGATCACCACTTTACTCCGGGACAGGGAAGACCTGAGTCTTTCGACGCCCGTAGCAAGCCCGGACCCGATGGCCGTTCCATCTTCGAGCAGGCCACTTTGAATATTGTAGAGCTGGGATTTGAGCACGGCATGATCCGTGGTGAGCGGACACATGGTGAAACTTTCACCTGCGAAGATCACAAGTCCCATGCGGTCGGTCGGCCGCCGGTCGATGAACTCCGACGCCACCTGCTTGGCAGCTTCCATACGGTTCGGACTGAAATCCTGCGCCAGCATGGAACCGCTGATATCCAGGCAAAAAATAATATCGATTCCCTCGCCGCTGGTGACCTGTTGTTCACTGCCGGTCTGTGGCCGTGCAAGCGCGAGGATAATACAGGAGACGGCGATCAGCCTCAGTATCATCAATACATGACGAAAAATCGTTTTCCAGGAACGGCCTTTCCCGAAAGCCTTCACGCCGGAGACAAGCAGGGTACCCTGGGAACGGTAGGTTGGCCGCAGGTAAAAATATATCCATACGGGCAGGATCGCGAAGAGTGCGAAAAAAGCCGGCTTGGCAAAATGAATATTTGAAATCCAGTCGTATAACACTATCGTTGAATTTCGTTGATGGTCTTAATGGATGACCGGATGATTTCGAGGTTTTCCTCATTCTCATAAGGTCCGGGTATATATTTCGCAAACTTCACAAAATCGCCCATTCGCAGGGCCGTCGAAAGTCTGGTGAACATATCACGCTCCGGTTTCAGGTCGCTGATCATATGGATCACTTCTTCACTTGTCTTTTCCATGGTTACCAGTCCGAAATGCCGGTTCAGGTAAACCCGCAGGGTATCGTGAAGACCGGTATAGAATTTTTTTACAGCTCCCGGGTCTTCACGCAACATATACTTCAGTTTTTCAAGTGACTGAAGTGCTTCATCCAGATCCGTTTTTTTCGGATGGAAGGGAACTGCCACAGGCTCGGGCTTTGCGGCAAGGGGTTTACGCATCACCCAAATAAATCCGGCCAGGGAAAGAAGGCAGACTGCGCCGACGAACCAGGGAACATATTTCATGTCGGCATTGGGTACATCAATGATTCCCCTGATATCGTGGTAATCTCTCGTGGTGTCCACTGCACCATAGGAAACCTCCACGGCAATCGAATCCGTTCTATACAACTGATGACCGACCACCAGGGGAAAAGCGGGGATCACATGGGTTCCGGAATCGAAACTGGTGATCTTCCATTCCAGGTGATAGCTCGCGCCTTCGGCGGAAATAGTGGAATCCCTGTTGGCTTTCTCAATCATTTCGAAATGCGGAATGCTGTCAAGCTGGGGAAGCTGATTTCCCGAAACCATCGGCGACCTCACTTCAATAATAAACCGGATGGGCTCTCCGATGAGGATCTGGTTTTTATCTACCGACGATTTAATGAATGGTTTCTCCTGCGCCCTGGCGGCAGGGGCGGCAAGTAACATCAAAACGGATAAAATGATATAGCCGGGGAATTTCTGCATGTTCAGGCGGGCCTGTTTCTACCCACAAAAAATTTCTGGAGGATTTTTACATAATCTTCATCGGTCCGCATATGCAGCAGGTCCGATCCCGACTTGAGAAAAAGCGATTTGCTGAGCTCGGTCATTTTGAAAAATGACTGCTGATAGAAATTCCGCACGTCAAAATCAGAAGTGTCCACCCAGATCATCTCACCGGTCTCGGCATCTTCCACTTCGATCAGGCCGGCTTCCGGTAATTGCATATCCATTTTATCGTACACTTTTATTCCGATCAGATCATGTTTTTTTCCCGCAACCCGCAGGGCTTCTTCATAGTTTTCGTCCAGAAAATCACTGAGCACAAAACAGATGGTTTTCTGCCGGATGGTATTGTTCAGGAAACGAAGGGCCTGTGAAATATCGGTCTTCCGGTGGGCGGGTTCGGTCGTGAGCAGATCGCGCACCATATGAAGCACATGGTCCCTGCCTTTTTTCGGCGGTATGTATTTTTCAATTTTATCACTGAAAAAAGCCAGTCCTACTTTATCGTTGTTGTTTACCGCTGAAAAAGCCAATACGGCGCAAATTTCCGTGATGAGATCTTTTTTCCTTCCCTTTATGGTGCCAAACAGCGAGCTGCCGCTCACGTCCACCATCAGCATAACCGTGAGTTCTCTTTCTTCCTCAAAAAGTTTGCTGAAAGGATGGTTGAATCGCGCCGACACATTCCAGTCGATGAACCGCACATCGTCGCCGGGGTAATACTCGCGTACTTCCCTAAAAGCCATTCCGCGACCCTTGAAGGCGCTGTGATATTCCCCCGTAAAGAGGTGGCGCGTCAGGCGCTTGCTCTTTATTTCCAGTTCGCGGACTTTTTTTAGTATTTCGGTGGTGGTCAGCATTTTTTGGTTTATGGTATATGGTTTATGGTTTATGGTTTCAGATTAAAAGTTTTGAAGTTCCATTAACCATATTTGTATACCCGTTAGGATTTTTGCTTTATATAATTAATAAATCCTGTAATCATCCTTATATTACTTTCAAGCATTGAATTCAATTTCTCATAAATACCCTGGCTGATCGTATTTGTCATTAGGGCGATGCTTAGTAAAGTTTCCAACTCATAGGCAGATCCTCTAGAAACAAACAAAAATTGAAGACATTCCCTTTTATGATTTCTTCCAACTCCCTCGGCTATATTAGTTGGAATAGAAATAGCCGCACGGTTAGTCTGGGATGTTAACCCATATCTTTCTTCGGGCGGATAGTTTTTAGTAAGCATATAAATTTCCTTCACAGTCTCCATCGATAATTTCCAAACCTCTAAACTCTTATAACTGATCATAACACACAATTTATGCTACAACCCTTTTACCCTATCCGATTGAGTTAACCCACTTTATCAGATGATTCACCATAAACCATACACCATTAACCATACACCACTAAGGCACCTGAATCGCCCTCAGCACTTCATCAATCACATAATCTGCATTTACGTTTTCGGCTTCGGCTTCATAGGTAAGACCAATACGATGCCGGAGTACATCTTTGGAAATTGAGCGCACGTCTTCGGGAATCACATAACCCCGTTTGTTCAGAAAGGCATTGGCCTTGGCTGCCAGGGCCATATTGATGCTTGCGCGCGGGGAGCCGCCGTAAGAAATCATCGTCTTCAGTTTTTCGAGCCTGAAATTTTCAGGACTGCGCGTGGCAAAGACGATGTCGAGAATATAATTCTCAAGTTTTTCGTCCATATAGATCTTCCGGGTCAGCGAACGGGCATCCAGTACTTCCTGCATCGAAACAACCTGCTTGAGGTCGGGCTGTTTTATCCCGTTCATATGGTTGCGAATGATCTGCAGCTCTTCGGATTTGGAAGGATAGCTGACCATGACCTTCATCAGGAAGCGGTCCTGCTGTGCTTCCGGCAGCGGATAAGTGCCCTCCTGTTCGAGCGGATTCTGGGTAGCAAGCACCAGGAAGGGCTCTTCCAGTATATAACTGTTGTCGCCGATGGTGACCTGTTTTTCCTGCATGGCTTCCAGCAGGGCGCTTTGCACTTTGGCCGGAGCCCGGTTGATTTCGTCCGTGAGCAGGAAATTGGCGAAAATGGGTCCTTTACGAACGACGAATTCGTGTTTCTGTTGATTGAATATCATGGTTCCGATCACATCGGCAGGCAGCAGGTCGGGCGTAAACTGAATACGGCTGAACTTCCCGCGGATGGTTTGTGCCAGAGACTTAATGGTGAGCGTCTTGGCGAGCCCGGGAACTCCTTCCAGAAGGATATGGCCGTTCGTCAGCAATCCGATCAGCAGCCGGTCGAGCATATATTGCTGACCCACGATCACATGACTGATTTCCTCCCTGATTCTGTCCACAAACTGACCCTGTACCTGGATCTTTTCGTTTAAAACCCTGATGTCTTCCGCCGTATACATGATATTGAAAAATTAGGCTGCAAAATACGATTTGTTGTTTTATATGGCATGAGAATTGGGCAGGGGAAGGAAACAGAAGATTCAAAACGTTCACTTTATTTTCACAATTCTTTCCGGACATTTCCCGGGAACGCCAACACCCGGACAATAAAAACCGGTAATTTTAGTTAGCCTCTCAACAAAACCTTCTTTTATGCGCAGAATATCGATCCCCCTGGCGGCCTTAGTTTTTTTCGCCTTTTTCAACGCCTGCAGCAAAAGCACCACAAACAACAATAACAACAACGATTCAACTGCGAAAACAGTACAGAATATTTCGGGATCCTATAATCTGACGGCCCTGACATTCAATTTCGGGGGTATCAGCGTAGACTATTATGACTCACTCGATGCATGTGAAAGGGATAATGTAATTCAGTTGAAAACGGATCTTACCGCCGCTTTTATTGATGCCGGTATTCAATGCAGCCCTCCTGAAGATTCTTCGGGTGTCTGGAGCCTTTCCGCCAACGCAGATTCCATTTATATCGGAAGCAGCAGTGATAAAACAGGATTCCTCATTAAATCCTGGGACGGAAAGACGCTTGTTCTGACTGGAAAGGAAAGTCAGGGCGGGTTTACGGTGAGCACCAATTCGACGTTGGTGAAAAAATAGTATATAGTTTATGGTTTATAGTGTATGGTTTGGAACGGGTTTGTGTGATATGAACGATTTACCATAAACCATTTACCATAAACCATTAACTAAGATATTTCCCCACAATCGGCATTCTCCGACCCACGCCAAACGCCTTGCTGCTTACACGGATGATGGGACAAAACTGATTCCTTTTATATTCACTGGTGTTAACCAGTTTGAGCACCCGAAGCACCAGTGCTTCATCCACACCCATCGCGATGATCTCGCGGGGGCCCTTCCTCCTTTCAATATACATATACAGGATCCGGTCAAGCAGGTCATATTCGGGCAGGCTGTCGCTGTCTTTCTGATCCGGCCGGAGCTCCGCTGAGGGCGCTTTTTCAAGGATCGACTGCGGGATGATCTCTTCATCCGCGTTGATCAGGCGGGCAAGGGCATAGACCTGCATCTTGTACAGGTCGCCCAGCACACTGAGTCCTCCGGCCATATCACCATAGAGGGTTCCGTAACCGGTGGAGAGTTCGCTTTTGTTGGACGTGTTTAACAGTATGTATCCGAATTTATTCGCAATCGACATAAGCAGGTTTCCGCGGCTGCGACTTTGAATATTTTCTTCGGCAAGTCCAAAGGGCAGATCCTGGAAAACAGGTTTCAAAACGCCGAGAAAACTTTCATATACGGGCTGGATCGGCAGGATCTGAAAAGGATTGTTCAGGCGTTGTGAAAGCAGGGTTGCATCTTCCACGGAATGGGTACTGGAGAAGCCGGAAGGCATGGCTACGGCCAGCACATTCTCATTGCCCAGGGCCTGACAGGCCAGCGCGAGGGTAACAGCACTGTCGATCCCGCCGCTGCTGCCAAGGATGGCTTTTTTAAATCCCATTTTCCCAAAATAGTCGCGAATACCCAGGATAAGTGCATGATGAATTTCCTGGATATTGCTCCGCCTGGTGAGGTAGGAAATAATGTCTTCCGGCCGGAGTTCTGCTACCGACGTGAATACCGGAAGATGCTTGTTGACCGGTTTATATTTTATTTCGGTGTCGACGACCTGAAAATCTTCTTCAAAAACTTTCAGGTGATGGGTGCAGTTGCCATGCGCATCATAGGCCACGCTGCCTCCGTCGAAGATGATCTCCGTCTGCGCACCTACCGCATTGCAATAGAACATGGGCAGTTTATATTTCAGCACATTCTGACGCACGACGGCGCGCCGGTCCTCCTCGTGGTCATAGTCGAAGGGTGATGCCGAAATATTGATCATCAGGTCGGGTTGCTGGGGCATCAGCTGATCCATGGGACAATCGCGGTAAAGGGGATTGTCGCCGAGGTTCCAGATGTCCTCGCAAATAGTCAGCGCTATCTTCTTACCCATAAATTCAACCACCTTCCATGTGTTGCCTGACTCGAAATAGCGGTTTTCATCAAAAATATCGTAGGTGGGCAGGCAGGTTTTATGCACGATGGCGCGTACTTCGCCGTCGTGAAGAAACCAGGCCGCATTAAAAAGATCCTTGCCTTTCGGGTCCGGGTTCGGTGCGGGTGAACCGACGATGACCGCGATGCCCGACGTGTGGCTTTTAATCAGTTCGACGGATGCGTAACAGCGGCCAATAAAATCTTCGAATTCGAGGAAATCCCTGGGAGGATAGCCGCAAACGGACAGCTCGGAGAAGACGGCGAGGTCGGCACCTGCTTCTTTGGCCTGATGGATCGCGTGTATGATTTTGGCGGCATTGAGTTCAAAATTTCCAATATGATAATTCTGTTGAACCAGCGCGATCTTCATGAATCAAATTTACTGCTAAGCGGCGGAATACTATCTTGCGGGAAGCAACGTTTTTAACCGGATGAAAATAATTCGATTCTGCCTTTTTTCACTGTTATTTATAGGTTGCCGCCAGGCAAAAAAATCTCCTGATGTATCGGGCATTCCGATGAAAGTGCAGATCGAACGCTTCGACCGTTCCTTTTTTGCCATTGATTCCAACCGCGTCAGTGAAGGCCTTTTGAAAGTGGCCGGTGAATACCCCTATTTTATTCAGGATTTTATCGTCAACATTCTGGGGACATCTCCGCTTTCTGATACCAGCCGGCAGGCCTTTGCCATTTGCCGGAGTTTTCTTACCAGCTATCTCCCCGTGAAGGATTCCCTTGAGCAGAAATATGCGGATTTAAGACTGCAGGAAGAAGGATTGAAAGAGGGATTCCGGCATATCAAATACTATTTTCCAACATACAATCTACCACCCCGCGTGGTGGCTTTTATAGGGCCTTTTGATGCGCCCGGCGTTGCGCTGACCCGTTATACCCTGGCGATCGGACTCCAGCTATATGCCGGAAGAAGTTTTTCATTCTATCTCAGCAACCAGGGGCAGGAACTTTTTCCACTCTATATCTCCAGGCGTTTTGAAAAAGAATACATCGTTCCCAATTGTATAAAAGCACTTGCCGAAGACATGTATCCCGACCGGAGTCAGGGTAAGGCCCTGATAGAACAGATGATTGAAAAGGGAAAGTCATGGTGGCTGGGCGACCTGCTGATGCCCGATACACCTGACAGCCTGAAGACGGGTTTCACACAAAAACAACTCGACTGGTGCCTGACCAATGAAGGGTCCATCTGGAATTATTTCCTGGACCAGAATCTTTACAGTCCCGATCCTGACCTGATCAAAAATTTTATAGGGGACGCACCCAACACCCAGGGCATGCCCGACACGTCTCCGGGGAACATCGGACAATGGGTCGGATGGCGGATCGTGCAGAAATACGCCTCCATGCATCCCGATATGCCCCCCTCTGAACTGATGAATAAATCCGCCAAAGCGATTTTTGAAGAAGCCAAGTATAAGCCGAAATAAGTCAATGGTTTATAGTATATAGTTTATAGTAAATGGTGTATGATGTATGGGAATGACAATGTGATAAAACACCATAAACCATAAACCATATACCATAAACCTTCCAATTCCCTGTACGCGAAAAAAAGTTTACCTTTGCCGATCTAAATTACAGTATGTCTAAGCCGAACAGCTTCCGGTGGAGTTTTGAGAGTGAGCCGCATAAGCCGAGGACCAAGGAAATCATCCGTAAGCACCCGGAAATCAGGACTTTAATAGGACGTAACCCATGGACTTTCGGGGTTATCCTTTTATGCGTTTCCGTCCAGGTGACGCTCGCCTGGTTCCTGCGCGACGCTTCCTGGTGGGTTATTTTCCTTGTTGCCTATCTGGGCGGCGCTTTCGCCAGCCATACCCTGTACGTTTGCATTCACGAAGCAGCCCATAATCTGATTTTTAAGAAAAGTGCCCAAAACCGGATGGCTGCCATCGTAGCCAATCTGCCCCTGGTTTTCCCCAGCGCCATATCATTTCAGAAATATCACCTCAAACACCATTCTTACCAGGGCGTGGAAGAACTGGACGCCGACATGCCTTACCGTTGGGAAGCACGGCTCATCAACAATTCAGGCTTTGGAAAGGCAATATGGTTATTGTTTTACCCATTTTTCCAGATGATCCGTCCCGGAAGGATCAGGGAAGTAAAACTGATGGACCGTTGGACCGTCATCAATATGATCGTCGAGGTAGTCTTTATGACCGCCATCATCTACTTTTTTGGATGGAAGGCAACAACCTATTTAACCGCCAGCTTCTTTTTCTCCGTAGGACTTCATCCGCTCGGTGCGCGCTGGATCCAGGAACATTTTCTTACTCACGGTGACCAGGAGACGAAAAGTTATTATGGAGTGATGAATTCCGTTAACCTGAATGTCGGATACCATAACGAACACCACGACTTCCCTTCTATTCCATGGAACAGATTACCGAAGATCCGTGAATTCGCAGGTAACTATTATAACACCCTCGGGTATCATACTTCTTACACGATTTTACTATTCCGCTTTCTCTTCGACAGGAATCTGTCGGTTTACTCCCGCATGGCCCGCGACAACCGCGGCAACAAGAAGGCGAAGAACGAAACCAAGACAGCTATTGATGAGGTGAATGGTTAATGGTGAGTAGTGAATGGTTTATAGTTTATAGTAAATGGTATAAAGTACCATAAACCATTAACCATAAACCATAAACTAAAAGAGATTTCTTTTCGCAATAACTTTCGGAAAGGCGATACGAAACCAGGAGCTGTATTTTTCGGGATGACGGCGCAGGTCTTCTTCGATCATGTCGGGACTGCGGAAACAAAATTCTTTTACTTCTCTTGAATCAGGTCGGGGCATGCCGTCGAAGACCCCGGAGTACACGTGATCAAACTCAAATTCGGTGAGGCCGTTATCAAATTCGGTTCGATATATAAAGTCGAAAATCTTTTGCAGCGGCGTGTCGATGCCCATTTCTTCCCTCGTGCGGCGGGCTGCTGCATCTTCGACTGATTCCCCGGGCCTGGGATGGGAACAACAGGTATTTGTCCATAGTCCCGGACTGTGATATTTGCCCAGTGCCCTTTGCTGCAGGAGCAGTTCACCTTTGGAATTAAAAATAAATACGCTGAACGCACGGTGAAGCAAAGCCTGCTGGTGGGCTTCCATCTTTCCAATGGTGCCGGTTTCTTCATCCCTGTCGTTCACCAGAATGACTTCTTCATTCGTCATAGATCAAAATCATTTTTATTTATTACCCACGTGTCCGGAATCGGGTTCAATTTACGCAGCCTTCAGCGAAAAACAAATGCTGAATGAATCATCCGAAAAACAAACGCTGAATGAATCAACCGAAAAACAAACGCTGAATGAATCATACGAAAAACAAATGCCGAATGAATCATCCGGCATTTGAGTCGTTTAAATACAATAAAGATTATTTACTTCTTTCTACTGCTGTGTTACCTGATACTGTTTTGCTTTATGCAGAGATTGCCTCACCTTCCTAAAACTGCTGAATCTGTGACTTGAGCAATTTACGCGCAAAGTGAATACGGCTTTTGATTGTTCCCAATGGCTCCTGCAGCATTTCGGCGATTTCATGGTATTTATATCCGTCGAAATACAGGAGAAAAGGATTTCGGAAAATTTCAGGAAGTCCGTGTATAGCGCCCTGTATATCCCTTATGCGAAGATTGCTTTCTGCATTTCCGGAAATGACAGTTGACTGGCTATTGTTCAGGATAAAATCATTCGGCGAAGCATCAAAGATTGTTCTCTGCTTCGCACGACGCCGGTAGTTATTGATAAAAATATTCCGCATGATCGTGTATAACCATGCTTTGATATTTGTTCCGACGTTGTATTTATCCTTATTGGCAATCGCCCGGTATAAAGTTTCCTGAAACAGATCCTTCGCCTCTTCACTATCCCTTGTCAGCGTGATCGCAAAGGGTTTCAAAAATTCAGCATTTGTAACAAGCAGCTGGTTGAATTCAAGTGCACCCATGTTCAAATTGTTTACTCTATAAAGATAAAAATAATGCCAGGACGGAATGTCAGGAAAAAGGACAAACGGAGCATCCTTAACATGAAATTCACCAGGACATTCAGACAGGGAAATGTCATTTTTATGTCATTGTGCGTGTAAGATTTGAGGGTACTATTCTCCTATGGTATTCGCATGTCCTTACCGTTGAGCGGTAACTGGGAATCGCCCTGACCAGATACCGGATAATCGATTATAAATAAATGAAAAACGTTAAAAGGGATCCTGAAAAGACGGGCACAACCTGATCACGTAGCACGTCCTACGGCAAACGGCCAACGGCAAACGGCTAACGCCAACCGGCTATCGACTCCTATCGCGCAGCGCACCACATCCTACAAACAACATTTATCGTAGGACAAACGTCCTGCAATCGGAGGCCAAAGGAGCAGCATACAGTCCAGGCCCGGCTTAATGCTTACGGCTTACAGCCTATGGCGATCGGTATGCGGCCAACGGCAAACGGCCAACGGCAATCGGCAATCGGCAAACGGCCAACGGCAATCGGCATCCGGCCAACGGCAAACGGCTAACGGAATTTTAAAGAGAAGGATTCAAAAGAACACCGGCATCAAGCAGCCGGTTAACCACATCGGAAA